>ERZ795056.892-NODE-892-length-36537-cov-18.113371_pt1 | contig 36537 bp, 32 predicted proteins | sample MGYA00375140_ERZ795056 | MGnify/ENA primary metagenome ERZ795056 (study PRJEB30185, sample SAMN05720227) | activated sludge metagenome | isolation source: Anaerobic digester | place: USA | collected 2015-03-09 ...
CAGCACGTCGTTGGCGTGCGCGAAGGCCTGGTCCTGGGTGACGTCGTCGCCCAGCACCTCGAGCAGCTTGTCGTTGAGGATGACGATCAGCGAGTCGACATTCGCCTCGAGCTCGGCCAGGCCGGTGTCGGCCGCCTTCATGCGGCGATTGCCTTCGAACTCGAAGGGCTTGGTCACCACGCCGACGGTGAGGATGCCCATCTCCTTGGCCACGCGGGCGATCACCGGCGCGGCGCCGGTGCCGGTGCCGCCGCCCATGCCGGCGGTGATGAACAGCATGTTGGCACCGGTGATGGCCTCGCGGATGCGGTCCACCGCCTCTTCGGCCGCGGCCTTGCCGGCCTCGGGCTTGGCGCCGGCGCCCAGGCCCGTGCTGCCGAGCTGGATCAGCTGGTTGGCGGCCGAGCGGTTGAGTGCCTGCGCGTCGGTGTTGGCGCAGATGAATTCCACGCCTTGCACGCCGTTGGCGATCATGTGCTCGACGGCATTGCCGCCGCCGCCGCCGACGCCGATGACCTTGATCCGCGTGCCGAGGTCGAACTCTTCGATCATTTCGATGGGCATGGTGTTACTCCGTTCCAGATGTGCAGTTGCCGTGAGGTGAGTTGCGTCGTTTCCAACGCGGTCGTCTTCTTGTCGCCCGGATCGAGCCGGGTCTTGTGGATGCAGGGGCGGGTCGTGGTTGTTCATCGCTCGCCCTTCAGAAATTGCCGAGGAACCAGTCTTTGGCGCGGCCGAACAGGGTCTGCACCGAGCCCACCTGCTGCGCGGCGCGCTGGCCGCGGGTGCGCGACAGTCGTGCCTCCTCGAGCAGGCCCATCACGGTGGCCGAGCGCGGGTTGGCGATCATGTCGGCCAGCGGGCCGTGGTAGGTGGGGATGCCCTTGCGCACCGGCTTGAGGAAGATGTCCTCGCCGAGTTCGACCATGCCGGGCATCACCGCCGCGCCGCCGGTGATGACGATGCCGCTGGACAGCAGCTCCTCGTAGCCGCTCTCGCGGATGACCTGGTGCACCAGCGAGTAGATCTCCTCGATGCGCGGCTCGATCACGCCGGCCAGCGCCTGGCGGCTGAGCATGCGCGGCGCGCGGTCGCCCAGGCCCGGCACCTCGAGGTTCTCGCTCGGGTCGGCGAGCAGCTGCTTGGCCACGCCGTACTCGATCTTGATCTCCTCGGCGTCCTTGGTCGGCGTGCGCAGCGCCATCGCGATGTCGCTGGTGATCAGGTCGCCGGCGATCGGGATCACCGCGGTGTGGCGGATCGCGCCGTCGGTGAAGATCGCCACGTCGGTGGTGCCCGCGCCGATGTCCACCAGCGCCACGCCGAGGTCCTTCTCGTCCTCAGTGAGCACGGCATGGCTGCTTGCGCTGGGGTTGAGCACCAGTTGCTCCACCTCGAGGCCACAGCGGCGCACGCACTTGACGATGTTCTCGGCCGCGCTCTGCGCGCCGGTGACGATGTGCACCTTCACCTCGAGGCGCCCACCGCTCATGCCGATCGGCTCCTTGACCTCGTGGCCGTCGATGACGAACTCCTGCGCCTGCACCAGCAGCAGCCGCTGGTCGTTGGGGATGTTGATCGCCTTGGCGGTCTCGACGACACGCGCCACGTCCACCGGCGTGACCTCCTTGTCGCGCACGATCACCATGCCGGTGCTGTTCTGGCCGCGGATGTGGCTGCCGGTGATGCCGGTGTACACGCGCGTGATCTTGCAGTCGGCCATCATCTCGGCCTCTTTCAGCGCCTGCTGGATGGACTGCACGGTGGCGTCGATGTTGACCACCACGCCGCGCTTGAGGCCGTGAGTGGGCGCGACGCCGAGGCCGGCGATGCGCAGCTCGCCATCGGCCTGCACCTCGGCGACCACCGCCATCACCTTGGCCGTGCCGATGTCCAGGCCGACGACGAGATCCTTGTATTCCTTGGGCATCTTCTAGTTCCTCCCGCTGGCCCCCGGCACGGAGGTCGAGACCCCCTTGAGCCGGACCGCATATCCATCGTTGTGCCGAAGGTCGGCATGCACCAGCGGCCGGTTGTGCTGCGCGATCACCTGCGGCACCGTGGCCACGAAACGCTGCATCCGCTCGACGATCTCGTCGTCGCTGCCGCGGCCGATCTCGACCTCGGCGCCGCTGTCGAGCTCGGCCGTCAGCGAGCTGCGGCCGGACATCGACAGCATGTCGATGCGTGCGCCGAGGCCCGCGACCACCGGCTGCAGCCGCTGATGCAGCGCGAGCAACCGCTGCGACGAACCGTCGGGCCCCTGCAGCACCGGCAGCGTGTCTTCATCGACGTCGCCCGGGTTGGCCTCGAACACCTCGCCGAAGCTGTTGACCAGCTTGTCGGAGCCGCTCTCGGTGGCCCACAGCGCGGCGGCTCGGTGCTCCTCCAGCCGCACCGCCAGCCGGTTCGGCCAGATGCGCTGCACCACCGCGTGGCGCACCCAGGGCACCGACTCGAAGGCGCGGCGCGCAGCGGCCAGGTCGATGGAGAAGAAGTTGCCGGCCAGGTGCGGCATCGCATTGGCGCGGATCGTCGCCACGCTGTTGCGCGTGACCTCGCCTTCGACGCGGATCGCGTGCAGCGAGAACACTGGCTGGCGCGCGGCCCACACCACCAGCACGCCAGTGAGCAACAGCGCGCCGATCAGCGCCATCAGCAGCGCGGTGGTGTTCATCAGGCGCACGTCACCCGGCAGGCCGGCGGCTTGCCGGGCTGCGTTGCGGGTGTTGCGCGCCGTGGCCATGGCTCAGGAATCCAGGGCGGCGCTGGCCGCGATGTGGACGCACAGCTGCTCGTAGCTCATGCCGGCGGCCTTGGCCGACATGGGCACCAGCGAGTGCGAGGTCATGCCCGGGCTGGTGTTCATCTCCAGCAGGTAGGGCTTGCGGTCGGTTGCGCGCACCATCAGGTCGGCACGACCCCAGCCGCGGCAGCCCAGCGCTCGGTAGGCCTCGACGACGATGCGCTGGATCTCGCGCTCCTCGGCCTCGGGCAGGCCGCTGGGCACGAGGTACTGGGTGACGTCGGTGAAGTACTTGTTCTGGTAGTCGTAGGCGCCTTCGGGCGCGACGATGCGGATCACCGGCAGCGCTCGGGCGTTGTCGCCTTCGCCGAGCACCGGGCAGGTCAGCTCGTCGCCCTCGATGAACTCCTCGCACAGCACGACATCGTCGTGCTTCGCGGCCAGCGCCACGGCGTCCTGCATGTCGGAGTAGCCCTTCACCTTGGTGACGCCGATCGACGAGCCCTCGTGCGGCGGCTTGACGATCAGCGGCAGGCCGAGTTCGTCGGGCACCGTGCGTACACGCTCGCGGCCCTGCGCGTCGCGCGGCAGCGTCACGTACTTCGGCGTGGGCAGGCCGACGGCCTGCCACAGGCGCTTGGTCATCACCTTGTCGATGGCGATGGCCGAGGCCATCACGCCGGAGCCGGTGTAGGGGATGCGCAGCAGCTCAAGCGCGCCCTGCACGGTGCCGTCCTCGCCGTGGCGGCCATGCAGCGCGATGAAGCAGCGCGCGAAGCCCTCGTGCTTGAGCTCGGCGAGCTCGCGCTGCGCGGGGTCGAAGCCGTGCGCGTCGACGCCCTGCGACTGCAGCGCGGCCAGCACGCCGCGGCCGGACATCAGCGAGATCTCGCGCTCGGCCGAGCTGCCGCCCATGAGCACAGCGACCTTGCCCAGGCTCTTCGGGTCGATGTTCATGCTGCTGCTCCCAGGAGATCCACCACGTGCTGCGCGGTGCTGCCGATCGAGCCGGCACCCATGGTGATGACGACGTCGCCGTCCTTCGCCTGCGCGGCGATGGCTTGCGGCATGGCGACGATGTCGTCCACGAAGACCGGGTCCACCCGGCCGGCCACGCGGATGGCGCGTGCCAGCGCACGGCCGTCGGCAGCGACGATCGGCGCCTCGCCGGCGGCGTAGACCTCGGCGAGCAGCACCGCGTCGGCGTTGCTGAGCACCTTGACGAAGTCCTCGAAGCAGTCGCGCGTGCGGGTGAACCGGTGCGGCTGGAAGGCCAGCACGATGCGCCGGCCGGGGAAGGCACCGCGCGCGGCGGCCAGCGTGGCGGCCATCTCCACCGGGTGGTGCCCGTAGTCGTCGACCAGCGTGAAGCGGCCGCCGGTACTCGAGACCACATCCCCATAACGCTGGAAACGCCGGCCCACGCCGCGGAACTCGGCCAGGCCCTTCACCACCGGCGCGTCGGGCAGTTCGAGTTCGGTCGCCACGGCGATGGTGGCCAGCGCGTTGAGCACGTTGTGCTCGCCGGGCAGGTTCAGCGTCACCTCGAGGTCGGGCATGCGAACGCCGTTGCGCCGCTGCACGGTGAAGCGCATGGTGCCGCCCGGCTGCGCCTGCACGTTCACGGCGCGCACCATCGCGTCCTCGCCGAAGCCGTAGCTGACCAGCGGGCGCGAGATCATCGGCATGATCGAGCGCACGCCGGCATCGTCGACGCACAGGATGGCGGCGCCGTAGAAGGGCATGCGGTGGATGAACTCGACGAAGGCCTGCTTCAGCTTCGCGAAGTCGTGGCCGTAGGTGTCCATGTGGTCGGCGTCGATGTTCGTCACCACCGCCATCACCGGCATCAGGTTGAGGAAGGACGCATCCGACTCGTCGGCCTCGACGACGATGTAGTCGCCAGAGCCGAGGCGCGAGTTGGCACCGGCCGCGTTGAGCTTGCCGCCGATGACGAAGGTCGGGTCCACGCCGGCCTCGGCCAGCACGCTGGTGACCAGGCTGGTGGTGGTCGTCTTGCCGTGCGTGCCGGCGATGGCGATGCCCTTCTTCAGGCGCATCAGCTCGGCCAGCATCACAGCACGCGGCACCACCGGGATGCGCTTGCCGCGCGCGGCGATCACCTCGGGGTTGTCGCCCTTCACCGCGGTGGAGGTGACCACGGCCTCGGCGCCGGCGATGTTGTTCGCGTCATGCCCGATCGCCACGCGGATACCCAGCGAGGCGAGGCGGCGCGACGTGGTGCTGTCGTTCTGGTCGGAGCCGGAGACGACGTAGCCCAGGTTGTGCAGGATCTCGGCGATGCCGCTCATGCCGGCCCCGCCGATGCCGACAAAGTGAATGTTCTTGACGGCGTGCTTCATGCGGCCACCAGTCCTTCGATCTGATCGGCGACCTTGGCCGCCGCCTTCGGCATCGCCAGCGCGCGCGCCTTCGTCGCCATCGTGAGCAGCGCTTCTCGCGTCAGGCCGGAAAGGATCTCGGCCAGGCGCTTGGGCGACAGCTCGGTCTGCGGCAGGTGGATCGCCGCGCCCTGCCCGGCCAGCCACAACGCGTTGTCACGCTGGTGCGAGGTGGTGCTCACGACCAGCGGCACCAGCACCGCAGGCACACCGGCGGCGCACAGTTCGCTGACCGTCACCGCGCCGGCGCGGCAGACGATCACGTCGCAATCCGCCAGGCGCTGTGCCATGTCGTCGATGAAGGGCAGCAGTTCGCCCTGCACCTGCGCCCGCGCATAGTCGGCGCGCACGGCGTCGAGGTTGGCATTGCCGGTCTGGTGCGTCACCTGCGGGCGCTGCGCCGCATCGATCAGCGCCAGCGCCTGCGGCACCGCCTCGTTGAGCGCGCGCGCACCCAGGCTGCCGCCGACCACCAGCACCCGCAGCGGCCCGCTGCGGCCGGCGAATCGTTGTGCCGGTGCCGGCAGCGCCTCGATCTCGGCGCGCACCGGATTGCCGGTGACCACCGCGCGCTTCACGCCGTTAATGGCCGCGCCGTCGAAGCCGAAGGCGATCCGGTCGGCCACCGGCAGCAGCGCCTTGTTGCTCATCAGCAGCGCCGCGTCGGCATTCACCAGCACCAGCGGCTTGCCCAGCAGCGAGGCCATCAGCCCGCCGGGAAAGCACACGTAGCCGCCCATGCCGAGCACCGCGTCGGCACGGCGCGCGCGCAGGATGCGCAGGCAGGACCCGAACGCGGCGAGCAGGCGCAGCCCGCCGGTCAGCGTGTGCAGCAGTCCCTTGCCGCGCACGCCGCTGAAGGCGATGTTGTCCATCGTGATGCCCGAGGGCGGCACGAGCTGGTTCTCCATGCCGTGCGTGGTGCCCAGCCAGCTCACCGACCAGCCGCGCGAGAGCATCTCGCGCGCCACCGCGAGGCCCGGGATCACGTGGCCGCCGGTGCCGGCCGCCATCACGACGAGGTGCTTCATGACCGCCCCTCGCTCGCGGCGTACCGCTCACGATCCCCCGAGGGGATGGCGCCCAGCTTGGGGCGGCCCGGCGCTTGGGCGCTGCTCACGATCGCCCCCCTCTCATCATCTGGCGGTTCTCCACATCGATGCGGATGACGATGGCCAGTGCCACCAGGTTCATCACGATCGCCGAGCCGCCGTAGCTCATCAGCGGCAACGTCAGGCCCTTGGTGGGCAGCACGCCGAGGTTCACGCCCATGTTGATGAAGGCCTGGCCGCCGAACCAGATGCCGATACCCTGCGCGTACAGGCCGGCGAACACGCGGTCCAGCGCGATCGACTGGCGGCCGATGTGGAAGATGCGCCGCGTCAGCCAGAAGAAGGCGACGATCACGCAGGCCACGCCGATGAAGCCGAGCTCCTCGCCGATCACGGCGAGCAGGAAGTCGGTGTGCGCCTCGGGCAGGTAGTGCAGTTTCTCGACGCTGCTGCCCAGCCCCTGGCCGAAGAACTCGCCGCGGCCGAAGGCGATCAGCGAGTGCGTCAGCTGGTAGGCCTTGCCCAGCGCGTACTCCGGGTCCCAGGGCTTGAGGTAGGCGAAGATGCGCTCGCGCTTCTCGGGGCTGGAGGCGATCACCAGCATGAAGGTGCCCACCAGCACCGTGCCGCTGAGCAGGAACATGCGCCCGTTCACGCCGCCGAGGAACAGGATGCCCATGGAGATCAGCGCGATCACCATGAAGGCGCCCATGTCGGGCTCGCGCAGCAGCAGGAAGCCGGTGAAGCCCAGCGCCACCGCCATCGGCCAGACGGCACGCACGAAGTTCTCGCGCGCCTCCATCTTGCGCGTCATGTAGCTCGCCGCGTACATCGCCATCGCCAGCTTGGCCAGCTCGCTCGGCTGGAAGTTGATCACGCCCAGCGGGATCCAGCGCCGCGAGTTGTTGACCACCTTGCCGATGAAGGGCACCAGCACCAGCACCAGCAGCACCAGCGCGGCGACGAACACCCAGGGCGCGGCCTTCTCCCACACGCTCACCGGGATCTGCACCACCACAAGCGCGGCGAGCACGGCGATGGTGATCTGGATGGCGTGCCGGGTCAGGAAGTGGGTCGGCGCATAACGCGCGAACTTCGGGCTGTCGGGCAGCGCCACCGAGGCGCTGAAGACCATCACCATGCCCAGCGCGAGCAGGGCCACGACGACCCACACCAGGGCCTGGTCGAAGCCGAGCAGGCGTGCCGGCTGCGCGCTGCCGACGTTGATCCAGTCGCGCACCGGGATGGCGGTGGCGCTCGCCTCGGCCTTGGCGCGGCGTGGCGCCGCCGACTCGCTGCGCTTGAACAGCCCGGCCACGCGCAGGCGCCAGGCACCGAAGCCCAGCCCGAGGCGGTCGCGCACGAGCGTGTTCATGCGTTGAGCTCCCCGCGGTCGGCCGCGAGCGAAAACACCGTGGCCACGAAGACCTCGGCGCGGTGCGCGTAGTTGCGGAACATGTCCAGGCTGGCGCAGGCCGGGCTGAGGAGCACGGCATCGCCGGCATGGGCGCGCTCGAAGCACCAGGCCACCGCGGCCTCCAGCGTGTCGTGGCGCTGCATCGGCAGCTCGAGACCGGCCAGCGCCTGCTCGATGCGCTCGGCGTCGCGGCCGATCGTCGCCACCGCGCGGGCGTGGCGCGACACCGGGGCGCGCAGCGGCGCGAAGTCCTGGCCCTTGCCGTCGCCGCCGAGGATCACCGCCAGCTTCGCCGGTGTGCGATCGGCGCCGAGGCCGTCGAGCGCGGCCACGGTGGCACCGACGTTGGTGCCCTTGCTGTCGTCGAAGGCGTCGACGCCGTCGACCGTGGCGACGAACTCGACGCGGTGCGGCTCGCCGGTGTATTCACGCAGGCCGTGCAGCATCGGCCCGAGCGGGCAGCCGATGGCGCTTGCCAGGGCCAGCGCGGCCAGCGCGTTGGCGGCGTTGTGGCGGCCGCGAAGGCGCAGCGCATCGGCGGGCATGAGTCGCTGGATGTGCAGCTCTTCCTCGGCCTCGCCCTTGAAACGCTTGATCGTCTCGTCGGCCTCCATGGCGCGCACCAGCCAGGCCATGCCGTTCTCGGTGCGCAGCCCGAAGTCGCCGGGGCGGTGCGGCTCGTCCAGGCCGAAGCGGATCACCTCGCGCTCGATCGGCTTGGCGTTGCGGCCCTTCACCGGGATCGGCTCGGGCACCAGCTTCTCCACCGCCGCATCGTCGCGGTTGATCACCATCACCGCCTGCTTGCCGAACACACGCGCCTTGGCGGCCACGTAGGCGGCCATCGAGCCGTGCCAGTCGAGGTGGTCCTCGGTGAGGTTGAGCACCGTGGCCGCATCGGGCTCGAAGCCCTTGGCCTCGTCGAGCTGGAAGCTGGACAGCTCCAGCACCCAGACCTCCGGAAGGAGGTCCTTTCGATCCTTCTCGGGCAGCGGCTGCGGCTCGTCCTCGGCAGCCGCTGCCGTGCGATCGAGCGCATCGGCCAGCGTCTGCAGCATGGTCGGGCCGATGTTGCCGGCCATCGCCACGCGGCGGCCGGCGCGCTCGACCAGCAGCGCCGTCATCGCGGTGGTGGTGGTCTTGCCGTTGGTGCCGGTGATGGCGAGCACCTTGGGCGAGTAGCCCTGCTGCGCCTTCAGGTCGGCCAGCGCGCGGGCGAACAGTTCTAGCTCGCCCTGCACCAGCACGCCGGTGTCGGCCACGCGCTGCAGCGGCGCGGCGATGCGGGCATCGCTGGGCGCCAGGCCCGGGCTCTTGAGCACCAGGCGCACGCCAGCGAAGCTTTCGTCGCTCAGCTCGCCGCGCAGGCGCTGCACCTGCGGCAGCTGCTCGGCGAGCACGGCGTCGTTGGGCACCGACTCGCGCGAATCCCACACGCGCACGCGCGCGCCGTGGCGCACGCACCAGCGCACCATCGCCAGCCCCGATTCACCGAGGCCGAGCACGATCACGTCGATGTCGTTCAGATGATTCATCAGCGCAACTTCAAGCTGGCCAGGCCAATCAGGCACAGCAACATGGTGATGATCCAGAAGCGCACGACGACCTGCGTCTCCTTCCAGCCCGATTTCTCGAAGTGGTGGTGCAGCGGTGCCATCTTCAGGATGCGCCGGCCGGTGCCGTACTTCTTCTTCGTGTACTTGAACCAGCCCACCTGCAGCATCACCGACAGCGCCTCGAGCACGAAGACGCCGCCCATGATCCCGAGCACGATCTCCTGGCGCGTGATGACGGCGATGGTGCCCAGCGCGCCGCCCAGCGACAGCGCGCCCACGTCGCCCATGAACACCTGGGCCGGGTGCGTGTTGAACCACAGGAAGGCCAGCCCCGCGCCGGCCATCGCCGCGCAGAAGACCATCAGTTCGCCGGCGCCCGGGATGTAGGGGATCAGCAGGTACTTGCTGAACACCGCGTTGCCGGTCACGTAGGCGAAGATGCCCAGTGCCGAGCCGACCATCACCACCGGCATGATCGCCAGGCCGTCGAGCCCGTCGGTGAGGTTGACGGCATTGCTCGCGCCGACGATCACGAAGTAGGTCAGCGCGATGAAGCCGAACACGCCCAGCGGGTAGCTGATGGTCTTGAAGAAGGGCACGATCAGGTCGGCCTTGGGCGGCAGGTCGGTGGAAAAGCCGCTCTGCACCCAGCGCAGGAAGAGTTCAAGCACGCGCAGGTTGGAGGTCTCCGAGACGCTGAAGGCGAGGTACAGCGCGGCCACCAGGCCGATCACCGACTGCCAGAAGTACTTCTCGCCCGAGGCCATGCCTTCCGGGTTCTTCTGCACCACCTTGCGCCAGTCGTCGACCCAGCCGATGGCGCCGAAGCCCAACGTCACCAGCATGACGATCCAGACGAAGCGGTTGCTCCAGTCGAACCACAGCAGCGTCGAGACGCCGATGCCGATCAGGATCAGCACGCCACCCATGGTCGGCGTACCGCTCTTGGCCAGATGCTCCTGCACGCCGTAGTCGCGGATCGGCTGGCCGATCTTCAGCGCGGCCAGGCGGCGGATCACCCAGGGTCCGAACGCCAGGCCGATGAGCAGCGCGGTGAGTGCGGCCATCACGGCGCGAAAGGTCAGGTACTGGAAGACGCGGAAGAAGCCGAACTCCGGCGACAGCGTCTGCAGCCATTGGGCGAGGCTAAGCAGCATGTGCGGCTCCTTCGCTCAGGGCGGCCACGACACGCTCCATCTTCATGAACCGCGAGCCCTTGACGACGATGGCGGCGGCCTGCGGCGCCTGGCCCAGCGCGGCGATCAGCGCCGGTGCATCCTCGAAGTGGCGCGCACCGGCAAAGGCTGCGGCTGCGTGGCGGCACAGCGCGCCGGCGGCCCAGAAGTGCTCGATGCCGCGCAGCTTCGCGTAGGCGCCCACCTCGATGTGGAAGGCCGGCCCCTGGTCGCCCACCTCACCCATGTCGCCCAGCACCAGCCAGCGCGGGCCCGGCAATGCGGCGAGCACGTCGATGGCAGCGCGCACCGAGTCGGGGTTGGCGTTGTAGCTGTCGTCGACCAGCGTGATCTCGATGCCACCGCGCACGAGGCGCTTGAGCTGCGACCGGCCCTTCACCGGTTCGAAGGCCTGCAGGCCGCGCACGACGGCCTCGAGCGGGCAGCCGGCGGCCAGCGCGCAGGCGGTGGCCGCCAACGCGTTGCGCACGTTGTGCATGCCCGCCACGCGCAAGGCCAGCGCGGCGCGGCCGGCCGGCGTGATGAGCGTCATGTCCCAGTGGTCGACCGACCAGCGGGCCTCGGCCGTGACGTCGGCCGCGGCGTCGGTGGCGAAGCTCGTCACGCGGCGCGCGCCGGCGAGGCCGCGCCAGATCGGCGCATGCGGATCGTCGGCCGGGAACACCGCGGTGCCGTCGGCCGGCAAGGCGCTGATCACGCTGCCGTTCTCACGCGCCACGGCCTCGACGCTGGCCATGAACTCCTGGTGCTCGCGCTGCGCGTTGTTGACCAGCGCCACCGTGGGTGCGGCGATCGCCGCGAGCTGCGCGATCTCGCCGGGGTGGTTCATGCCCAGCTCGACCACCGCGGCACGGTGCCAGACCTGGTGGTCCTGGCGCAGGCGCAGCAGGGTCAGCGGCACGCCGATGTGGTTGTTGAGGTTGCCCTCGGTGCCCAGCGCCGCGTTGCCCAGCCAGGCGCGCAGGATGGCGGCGATCATCTGCGTGACGGTGGTCTTGCCATTGCTGCCGGTCACCGCGATCAGCGGCAGCTGCAGGCGCGCACGCCAGCCGCCGCCGAGCTGCATCAGCGCGGCACCGCTGTCGGCCACCTCGAGGCCGTGCAGTCCGGCGGCGTCGAGGCCGCGCTCGGCCAGTGCCGCCACCGCTCCGGCCGACTTGGCCTGCGCGAGGAAGTCGTTGGCATCGAATCGCTCGCCGCGCAGAGCGACGAACAGGTCGCCCGCACGAAGGCTGCGCGTGTCGGTGTGCACACGCTGCACGACGATGGACGGGTCGCCGACCAGCCGGGCGTCGGGCAGCAAGGAATAGAGCCTTGCGAGCGTGGTCATGCTCATGGGCGCGCCTCCAGCGCGAAGCGCGCCTCGTCGACGTCGGAGAACGGCAGCTTCTTGCCGGCGATCTCCTGGTAGTCCTCGTGGCCCTTGCCGGCGAGCAGCACGACATCGTTCGCACCGGCCTCGCGCACCGCGTAGGCGATGGCCTTGCGGCGGTCTTCGATCACGTTCACTCGCTCCTGGCTGCCCGCCAGGCCGGCGACGATCTGCAGCAGGATGAAGGCCGGCGGCTCGTGGCGTGGGTTGTCGCTGGTGAGCACGACGCGGTCGGCCAGGCGCTGCGCGATGCCGCCCATCAGCGGGCGCTTGGCGGTATCGCGGTTGCCGCCGCAGCCGAACACGCACCACAGCTGGCCGCCGCGCTGCGTGGCGAAAGGCCGCAGCGCGACCAGCGCCTTCTCCAGCGCATCGGGCGAATGGGCGTAGTCGACCACGACCTCCGGCCCCGGCCGCGCCGCCTCGACCCGCTGCATGCGCCCGGGCACCGGCGTGAGCACGGCGCAGGCCTGCGCGGCCTCGGCCAGCGGCACGCCGAGCGCGCGCAGGCCGCCGATCACCGCCAGCAGGTTGGAGACGTTGTACTCGCCGATCAGCGTGCTGATCACCGTGGCGTGCTGATCGCCTTCGATCACCTCGAAGGCGAGGCCGCCGTCGCGGTAGGCGATGCCGCTGGCGCGCAGCCGCGCCGGCCCGCGCACCGAGTAGGTCCAGCAGTCCAGTCCACGCAGGCGCTCGACCAGCGCGGCGCCATGGGGGTCGTCGACGTTGAGGATCGCCGCGCGCAGCCCCGGCCAGTCGAACAGCGCGCTCTTGGCCTCCCAGTACGACGCCATGCTGCCGTGGAAGTCGAGGTGGTCCTGCGTGAAGTTGGTGAACAGTGCGACCGCGATGCGCGTGCCCGCCAGCCGCTGCTCGACGATGCCGATCGATGACGCCTCGATGGCGCAGGCGGCGAAGCCTTCGTCGGCGAAACGGCGTAGCGCCTGCTGCAGCGTCACCGGGTCGGGCGTGGTCAGCCCGGTGGCCGCAAGCGTCGACGAGGGTTCTCCGATCCCCAGCGTGCCGACCACGCCGCAGCGCCGGCCGAGCTGGCTCAGCGCCTGCGCCGTCCACCAGGCGGTGGAGGTCTTGCCGTTGGTGCCGGTGGTCGCGACCACCTGCAGCCGCTCGCTCGGCCGGCCGCAGAAGCTGTCGGCGATCTCTCCCGTGCTCGACTTCAATCCGGCCAGCGCAGCCACCGGCGCGCCTTCGCCGAAATCGAAGGCCTCGACACCGTCGGCCTCGACCAGGCAAGCCACCGCGCCGCCAGCCAATGCCTGCCGCACGTACTGGCGTCCATCCAGCGCATGGCCGGGCCAGGCGATGAAGGCATCGCCCGGCTGCACGCGGCGGCTGTCGACGGCGAGAGCGCGCACGCCGTGCTGCGCCAGCCAGGCGTCGGCCTCGCGTGTGTCGCCCAGACGTTGCAGCGCCATCAGTAGCTCTCCTCGACGACGGGGATATCGCGCGCGACGATCTGCGTCTTCACGTCGAGATCCGGCGGCACGCCCATCGTGCGCAGCGTCTGCTGCACCACCTGGCTGAACACCGGTGCGGCCACGTCGCCGCCGAAGAACTTGCCGGCCTTGGGCTCGTCGATCATCACCGCCACGACGATGCGCGGCTTGTCGGCTGGCGCCATGCCGACGAACCAGCCGCGGTGGCGGTCGTTCGCGTAGCGGCGCTCCTTGTCGACCCACTTGCGCGAGGTGCCGGTCTTGCCGGCCACCGAATAGCCCGGCACCGCCGCCTTCAGCGCCGTGCCGCCGGGCTGCGTGACCATCTCGAGCATCCGGCGCACCGCCTTGGCCGTCTGCGCAGAGACGACCTGCTGGCGCACCTGCGGCTCCAGCGGCGCGCCCTCCTCGGGCATCGTCAGCGACAGCGGCACCATGTCGCCGTCGCGCGCGAACACGGTGTAGGACTGCGCGAGCTGCATCAGCGAGACCGATACGCCATAACCGAAGCCGATGGTGGCATGGTCGATCGGCCGCCACGACTGATGGGCGCGCAGCTTGCCGGTGACGCGGCCGGGGAAGTCGATCTGCGGCTTCTGCCCGAAACCCACGCGGGTGTACAGGTCCCAGATCTCGCGCGCGGGCATCTGCAGCGCGATCTTCGCGGTGCCCACGTTGCTCGACTTCTGCACCACCTGCTCGACGGTCATTGCCGGCATCGAGTGTTCGTCGGTGATCGGCAGGCCGGTCACGTAGAGCTTGCCGGGCGCCGTCTGGATCACGTCGGACGGGCGAAAGCGGCCGGACTCCAGCGCCAGCGCGGCAATGAAGGGCTTCATCGTGGAGCCCGGCTCGGCAGTGTCGACGAGCGCGAGGTTGCGTCGTGCCGAGGCCGCCGTGACGCCGCGCACGCCGGGCGTGAAACTCGGGTAGTTGGCCATCGCCAGCACGCCGCCGGTGGCCACGTCGAGCACGACCACGCTGCCGCTGGTGGCGCGGTGCTCGGCCACCGCGTCGCGCACACGCTGGTAGGCGAAGAACTGGATCTTCGTGTCGATCGTCAGTCGCAGGTCGCGGCCGTCCACCCGCGCGACACTCTCGCCGATGTCCTCCACCACGCGGCCCAGCCGGTCCTTGATGACGCGGCGGGTGCCGTCGGCGCCCGAGAGTTCGCCCTCGTGGGCGAACTCCACGCCCTCCTGGCCATGCTCGTCGGCGTTGGTCGAACCCACCACGTGCGCCGCGGCCTCGCCCTCGGGGTACTTGCGCTTGTACTCACGCTCCTGATGGATGCCCTTGAGGCCCAGCGCCATCACGTCCTTGGCGGTCTGCTCCTCGACCTGGCGGCGCAGCCAGACGAAGTTGGGGTTGTTGTCGAGCTTGTTATCCAGTTCGGACGGCGTCATCCCCAGCAACCTGGCGAGTTGGCGGCGCTGGGCGCGGTCGGCCTCGAAGTCCTTGGGCAGCACCCACAGTGACGGCGCAGGCACGCTGACGGCCAGGATCTGCCCGTTGCGATCAAGGATGCGGCCACGGCTGGCCAGCAGGTCGATCGTGCGCGCGAAGCGGATCTCCCCCTGCTTCTTGAAGAAGTCGCTGCCCAGCACCTGCACGTACAGAGCGCGGCCGAGCAGCACGACGAAGCTCAGGCCGACCAGCGCGACGATGAACTTCGATCGCCACGGCGGCGTCTTCGAGGCCAGCAGCGGGCTGCTCGAATAGGCCACGCTGCGCACGCTGGCGGCGCCGCTGCGCGAGCGTGCACCACCGCGGCTGTCGCGTCGGAAGAAGCGCCCGAAGTTCATCGCGCCGCTCCCGAAGCACTCGCCGAAGCGGCACGCGCATAGGTCACGTACTGCGTGACGGCCGGCGTGGCGTTGCGCATGGCCAGCTTGTCGCGCGCCAGGCGCTCCACCTTCAGCGGCGTCGACTGGCCTTGCCGCTCGGCCTTCAGGCGCTCGTACTCGGTGTCGAGCGCCCGCTCTTCGTTGCGCGCCTGGTCGAGCTCGGCGAACAGACGGCGCGAGTCGTAGGACACGCGCACCAGGTACACGCTGCTGGCCACCAGCATCACGAACAGCACGATGTTGACCCTGTTCATGCCGGCACCTCGGTGCGCTCGGCCACGCGCATCACCGCCGAGCGCGCACGCGGGTTGGCACGCAGTTCCCCGTAGGACGGCTTGATGCGGCCCAGCGCCTTCAGCCGGTGCGGCTGCTCGGGCGCGAACGGCGCACGCCGGTCAACCTCGCTGCGGCTTTCGCGGGCGATGAAGGTCTTCACGATGCGGTCTTCCAGCGAGTGAAAGCTGATCACGACCAGGCGTCCCGATGGATGGAGCAGTTCGACTCCCGACTTCAGGCCTTGTTCGAGCTCCTCAAGCTCGGCGTTGACGTGAATCCGAAGGCCTTGAAATGTGCGCGTTGCAGGGTCCTGGCCCGGTTCGCGGGTTTTGACCGCACGAGCCACGACTTCGGAAAGCTCCCCAGTGGTTCGAACAGGGTTCCCGCCTTCGCGCCGAGCAACAAGCGCCTTTGCAATCTGTACAGCAAACCGTTCTTCCCCATGGTCACGAATCACCTCTGCGATGTGGCGCTCGTCGGCGCGGGCCAGAAAGTCCGCTGCGCTCTCGCCGCGGGTCGGATCCATGCGCATGTCCAGCGGCGCCTCGAAGCGGAAGCTGAAGCCGCGCGCCGGGTTGTCGATCTGCGGCGAGCTCACGCCCAGGTCGAGCAGCAGGCCGTCGATGCCCGCCACGCCGGCATCGGCCAGCGTCTGTGCCATCGCGCCGAAGCGTGCGTGGTGGATCGAGAAGCGCGCATCCGAGATGCCCGAGCGGGCCGCGGCCACCGCCTCCGGGTCGCGGTCGAAGGCGATCACGCGGCCGCTCGGCGAGAGCCGCTCCAGCAGCGCGCGCGAGTGCCCGCCGCGGCCGAAAGTGCCGTCCACGTACACACCGTCCGGCGTGGTCAGAAGCGCGTCGATCGCTTCGGCCAGCAGGACAGTGGTGTGTTGCCATTGACCGCCGCTGTCCATCAGAGGATAAAGTTGCGGATCGACTCAGGCATCGGCGACGCGGTGACCTGGGCTTCCTGGTCAAGGTAGCGCCGCTTGTCCCACAACTCCAGGCAACTGCCCATGCCCAGCATGATCACGTCACGCGACAGGTCGGCGAACTCCCGCAGTTCCGGCGCGATCAGCATGCGCGACGAGCCATCGATCTCGATCTCGGTCGCATTGCCGATGAACAGGCGCCGCCAGCCGGCAGATTCCATCGGCAGGGCCGCCACACGCGCGGCGAAGTCTTCCCACGCCGCCGGCGGAAACACCAGCAGGCAGCCGTGCGGATGCTTGGTGACGGTCAGCTTGGACACACCCATCGTTCCCAGGACTTCGCGATGGCGCGCGGGCATGGCGACGCGCCCCTTGCTGTCCAGGGTCAGGTCCGCAGGGCCCTGAAATCCGATGTTCGCCACAAAAACCCACTAAAGTGCACTTTGCGCCACTTTAGCGGATGGGGCTTGGCCGGGTCAACGAAGTTGTAAAGAAAAATCAGTGAAATCAATCACTTAGCGCTGTTATTTGAGGCAGCATCGCGTAATAACTCTTTCAAAAACAAGGACCTGCGCGAGGCACTGAAAGTGAACACTGAGGTTGAAGCCCCAACGAAAGGGCCGCCCGCAGGCGGCCCTCGTTTCAGGGGGGTGCTGTTCAGGCGGCGGCCAAATCCCCGGCCCGGAAGATCCTTACCGCCTCGGCCACCACTTCCGCCTGGCCGCTGAGCGAGCTGGCCGCAGCGGACAGTTCTTCCACCATCGCCGCGTTCTGCTGCGTCAGGGTGTCGAGGTTGGCCACCGCGGCATTGACCTGGATGACGCCCGTGGACTGCTGCTCGGACGCCATGCTGATGTCCGACACCAGTTGCGTGACGCGCTGCACGGCGTCCAGCGTCTGCTGGACCGTGGCCCCGGTGTCGCCGACGAGTTTGGTGCCCGCTGCGACCTTGTGCGCCGAGTCCTCGATCAGGCCCTTGATCTCGCGTGCTGCGCCGCTGGTGCGCTGTGCGAGTTGCCGCACCTCGGCGGCCACCACGGCGAAGCCGCGTCCGGCCTCGCCGGCCCGGGCCGCTTCCACGGCGGCATTGAGCGCCAGGATGTTGGTCTGGAACGAGATTCCATCGATCACGCCGATGATTTCGACGATGCGCCCGGACGATTGCTTGATCTCGTCCATGCGCCGCATCGCATCGCCGGCCGAGGTACCGGTGCGCCGCGCCACGTCGGTGGCCTGCTGCGCTAGGTCGGCAGCGGTGCGCGCCGCATCGGCGTTCTGACGGATCGTCGCCGTGATCTCTTCCAGCGCCGCCGCGGTCTGCTGCAGGTTGCTGGCCTGCGATTCGGTGCGCGAGCTCAGGTCGTGGTTGCCGCTGGCGATCTCGTGCGAGGCGGTGTGGATTCCCTCGACCTCGCGGCGCACGTCGCCAACGATCGCCTGCAGGTTCACGTTGAGTTGCGCCAGGCCTCGCATCAGGCGGCCCACCTCGTCGAGGCGGCCTGCCTCCGCGGAGGGCGACAGGTCACCGGCGGCCATGCGGTTGGCCGTCGCCGTCGCCTCGCGCAACGGCGCGACACACAGTGCGCGCACCATCAGTCCGCTAGCGATTGACGCCACGGCAACTGCGGCCGACACCGGCAGCGCGGCGGCACCCGCCATCACCGCCACGGCGCCGACGAGCAGCGGCGCCGCGCCCGCCGCCAGGCCGATGCGCGCACCGAAGCCCGGGCGAAGATAGCGATTCATCCAGCCGCCGACATTGCGCAACACCACCTCGCCGCTCTGCAAGGTCGTGACGAGTCGCTGCGCAGACGCTTCCTCGCGCATGCGGGCATACAGTGCCTCGGCGGCGTCCACCTCGGCGCGTGCCGGCTTGGTGCGCACCGACATGTAGCCGGTGATGCTGCCGTGTTCGATGACAGGCGTGACGTTCGCGCGCACCCAGTAGTGGTCGCCGTTCTTGCGGCGGTTCTTGACCAGCGCCGTCCAGGGCTGCCCGGCCTTCAGCGTGTCCCACATGTCACGGAACGCCTCGGCCGGCATGTCGGGGTGGCGGATCAGGTTGTGCGGCTGGCCGATCAACTCGTCGCGTTCATAACCGCTGACGGCAACGAAGCCGGGGTTGCAGTAGGTGATGCGGCTCTTCAGGTCGGTGGTCGATACCAGCGTCGAACCGTCGTCGATGACGAACTCCCGCTGCGTGACGGTCCCGGTTCTTCTCACGGCGATTCCTCGAACGGCAGATGTGCCTGAGGAACATTTCGGCCAGTCGGCCGGACACTGGAGGACCGATTCGTCGGTGCCGCCTCAAGAACGCCTGCGGCCTGACCGGAGTCAAGCCACCGCGCCACGACTAGAACAAATTCACGCCGATCAGCCAGCGGTGCCCGCCCATCACGAACAGCCCGTAGATGGCGAGGCCGCCGAGCAGTGCGATCACGTCGTTCAGCGGGCCGGCCGGCGCGCCGGGCACAGCGCGTGCCACCCGACGCTTCATCGAGATGCGGTCGGCCACCGCCCAGGCGAGGAAGCCGCCAAACAGCAGCACGTCGGCGAGGTTGCCGTTGGCCAGCAGGTGCGCCGTGGCCCACAGCTTGGTGGCCAGCAGCATCGGGTGCTTCGCTGCCGACTTGATGCGCCCGGGCAGGTAGGCGGCCAGCAGCAGCACGAACACCGGCAGCATGAGCAGCAGCGCGACGTGGCGCAGTGCCGTGGGCGGCGTGTAGAGCGCCACCGGCGCCTGCCGCGCCTGGCCGTACCCGTAGATCAGCAGGGCAAAGCCGGCGATGGACAGCAGCGAATAGATGCCCTTCCAGGCGTTCTCGCCGCGTTGCGCCACCTGCGCGTCGCGCCAGGCCGGCGCGAAGATCGACACCGAGTGCAGGCCGAGGAAGATCAGCAGGCCGAGGATCAACAGGGTCATGTCGCGCATCCGTGAATGGGGATGCGCGGGAGTCTAGACGCTCAGTTCGATTCCTTGATCAATCGCCCCGAGGCCGACTGGATCGGCCGCGCGTTCATCGGGTACAGGCGCGAGAAGATCGCGATCTGCTCCTGCGAGATCGACACCGGCTGCTTCATCACCATCCACAGCACGCCCTCGCTGCACGGCGGCGTGGTCAGCGAGCCCATGTAGGTGAAGTAGCTGCGCTCGGGCGGCAGCAGCGCGTTGAGATCGAGCGAGCCCTTGGCCGGCACCTCGTCGCCCTTCTCGAGCGGCAGGTTGTTCCAGACGGTCTGAACGATCGGCTGCGCGCTGCCGCGGTCGAGCAGCACGGCGACGACGGCCAGGCGGCCTTCGGCGTCCTTGTGCACGAGGTGCGCCACCATGTCGAACTGGCGGCCGTCGATGCGCTCCTCCGACGGGCGATGGAAGTGGAACTGCACGAGGTCGTAGCGCCGCCCCATCACCTCGATCGAGTTGCCGGCCGACACGTTGACCTGCACCGTGTGGCCGTTGTCGATGACACGGAAGCCGCTGGGCCGGTAGTCGAACTGCACCGGATCGAGCTGCACCTTGATGCCTTCGCGGATGTCGATCGGGCTTTGCCGCGTGCCGGTGGAGCACTTGGCGAATTCGGGTTTCATGGCGCCCCAGCCTGACGGGCCGCCGGCGCCTTCGTAGCTCCAGTGCGCGGCGTGGCCGGCCTCTGGCGCGCCTGGCGCGTCGTGCGCAGCGGCGGCGCGCGGCCTCGGCGCCGCGGCACGGGCGGCATGGGCCGCGGCGGCGGCCGTGGCGGCCGGCGCATGCCCGGGCTCGGCGCTTGCCCGCGCAGCCACGCGCACCACGTTCGGGTTGCTCGGTGCCGCCTTGGTGGCGCCCAGCTTCTCGGCCAGGCGCTCGCGCAGCTTGTCCATCGGGTCTTGCGGCGGTTCGGCACGCACCACGGGCTTGGCCGGCTTGGCGTCGCTGGCGGACGCGGCCGGCGCTTCGGCGGCAGCCTTCTTCGCCGCGGCCGGCTTGGCGTCGTGGGCGTGGCTGTCGGAGGGCAGCGCGGGCAAGCTGGCGCCGGCGCAGAACATCGCGGCGATCAGGTGCGCCAGGTGCGGGGTGCGGATCTTGGGCATGACAACGGTCTCCTCGGGCGCCACGAAGGCGCGGGGCATCGCTGTCTTATCGGCCGCGGCGACCGGCGCTTGAGCGTGGCGGCGCTCAGCTCACGTGCGGCTTGACCCAGATCCAGGCGACCACGCCGATGCTCATCATCAGCAGCGACGCCACCGCCAGCGAGACCGTGGAGTGCATCACCAGCGGCGCGATCACGCCGGCCACCAGGCCGTTGGCCAGGCTGCCCACGCAGGCCTGAAGCGAGCTGGCCATGCCGCGCCGGTCGGGCGCGAGGTCGAGCACCATCAGCGTCACCACCGGCACCATCAGCGCCCAGCCGAAGGCGAAGATGGCGATCGGCCACAGCGCCCACCAGGCCTGTGGCTCGAAGATCAGGTTGAGCGCCAGGTTGGTGAGCGAGATCGCCACCATGATCACGAAGCCGTGGCGGATCTGGTGCTTGGGCTTGATGCGCCCGGCCAGCCGCCCCGACAGGAACGAGCCGGCCATGATGCCGGCGATGGTCAGCGTGAAGAACCAGAAGAACTGACCCGGCCCGAGGTGCAGCAGTTCGCCCAGGAACACCGGCGCCGACAGCACGTACAGGAACATGCCGTTGAACGGGATGCCGCTGGCCAGCGCGAGCATGAAGAAGCGCGGGTTCGAGACCAGCTGCCAGTAGCCGCGCAGCAGGTGCCGCGCATTGAACGGCTGGCGCTGCGAGTCGTGCAGCGTCTCGGGCAGCAGCTTCCAGTTGCCGATCCACAGCAGCACGCCCACGGCGGTGAGGAACCAGAAGATCGCGTGCCAGTTCACGTGCACGAACAGGAAGCCGCCGACCATCGGCGCGACCGCCGGCGCAACGCCGAAGTAGATCGTCACCTGCGACATCACGCGCTGCGCATCGGCGGGCGGGAACATGTCGCGGATGACCGCGCGAGACACCACGATGCCCGCGCCGGCCGACATGCCCTGCACGGCGCGCCAGAACACCAGCGTTCCGATGTGTTCCGAAAGCGCGCAGCCGGCCGAGGCGACGGTGAAGGCGGCGATGCCCCACAGCACCACCGGCCGGCGGCCGAAGCTGTCGGACAGCGCGCCGTGGAACAGATTCATGATCGCGAAGCCGAACAGGTAGGCCGAGAGCGTCTGCTGCATCTCGGTGGGCGTGGCCCCGATCGACTGCGCGATGCCGGAAAAGGCCGGCAGGTAGGTGTCGATCGAGAACGGCCCTAGCATGCCCAGGCAGGCCAGCAGCAGCGCCAACGCCCAGCGCGGGGCGCGCCAGAGTGTGTGCGCGTCGGGATTCATGATCGGCTCGTGAATAGTGTGAAGCGGGCCGATAGGCCGGATTCTGTGCGGCGGGAGTCCTCTTTCGAGGCGCCCCGCCGTGACCGCCATTCCTCTGGGCCGCGCATCACTGCGCGGCTCGGTGCCACCTACCCGCACACTCCTCGGGCCGAATCATCGTGTGCCTATTCGGTGTTGCTGCGCGTAGAGATTGCCCGTTTCACCCGATGCCCCTCTTGCGAAGGACACCGACTCGTCTCTGTTGCTCTGATCCTCGGCTCGCGCCGGACAGCCGTTAGCTGCTACGCCGCCCTGTGCAGTCCGGACCTTCCTCCCGTGCAACCTTTCGGATCCTGCACCGGCGGCGGTCTGGCCCGCTTCACGGGGTGGATTATCCCCGCGCCGGGCGGAACACGTCGGCGTCGTCGTAGAAGCCCGGGTTTTCGTTGGCCGGCCACCAGCCGGGCACACCGAGCACGGGCAGCGGCAGGAAGGGCTTGGCCGACCACGACGCCGCGGTGATGCCGTTCACGTTGACCACCTCATCGGGCGACACCCACAGGTGCGCCGTGATGGCCTTGCGCGGCTGCACCAGTTTCTCCAGCAAGGCATGTCCGACCACGGTCAGCCGCGCCTGCGACCACAAGGCACGCTGGGTGACGAACAGCGCGTGCCAGTCGCGCCGCTGCAGCGCCTGCATCAGCTCGCCGGGCGCCTGCCACCAGGCGCCGTTCTCGTCGAACAGGGTCAGTGCATCGCGCACGGGCCCGCGCTGCGCGGCAATGCCTTCGGCGGCGATGTGCGCCGCATGCAGTTCGTTCAAGCGCCTCTTGAGCAACGGAAAGCGCAGCCACACCAGGCCATTGAAGAGGTCGTGCAGGTTGTCGCGCGTGGGCACGCGGCCGGTGCGGCGGATGAAGGCCTCGTAGGCTTCGCCGTCGGGCAATTCGGCCTGCGGCACGAAGCGCAGCTCGCGGCCCGCCGAATCCAGAGCCGCGGCGACGCTGTCGCCCTGCGCGAGCCGCTGCAGCACCGGCGCCGCAACCTCGACATAGGGCGCCAGCCAGGCAACCCGCCAATCGATGGCAGGCCAGCCCTCCCCGCCCGCGGCCATCAGCCGCGCGCAGCGGCCTTGGCTTGCCGCTTGTCGCGCAGCACGAACTGCGTGCCGCGGCGGTCCATGTCGAACAGCTGCGTCGCCTCGATCAGGTCGATCAGCTTGCGGTAACCGTAGTTGCGCGGGTCGAACGAGGCCTGGTTGCCGATCTGCTGGCCCACCGAACCCAGCGGCGACCAGCCGTCCTCGCCCGCTGCGGATTCGACGGCATTGCGCAGCAGCGTGACGAGCCGCGCGTCCTGCTTGAGCGCTGCGGTGTCGAACCGCGATGGCGCGGCATCGAGCTCGATGTCGACGGTTGCCGGCGCCGCCGCCGGCTCGGCCTTCTTGCCGTTGCGCGGCTTGCGGCCCGAGGCCGGTTTGCCGCGCGCCGCCTTCTCGCCCTCGTCGGTCTCGGCCGCGGCACCGGCGCCGCCCAGGTGCTCGAGGAACAGGAAGCGCGAACAGGCGTTCACGAAAGGCATCGGCGTCTTCTGCGCGCCGAAGCCGAACACCTGCGCGCCCTTGGCCCGCAGGTGCATCACCAGCGGCGTGAAGTCGCTGTCCGACGAGACGATGCCGAAGGCGTCGGGGCTGTCGCTGTAGAGCAGGTCCAGCGCGTCGATCACCAGGCCCATGTCGGTGGCGTTCTTGCCCTTGGTGTAGTCGAACTGCTGGATCGGGCGGATGGCGTACTCGTGCAGTACGTTCTCCCAGCCCTTCAGGCCATCCTTCTTCCAGTTGCCGTAGGCGCGGCGCACGTTGACGACGCCGAGCTTGGCCAGCTCGGCCAGGATCACGTCGATCTTGCTCGAGGGCGAGTTGTCGGCGTCGATGAGCAGCGCGATGCGGGGTTGTTTCTCGATCATGGACGGCCTTTCAGACCAGTTGCCACGCGAGCGTTTCGCCGCCGCGCAGAGGTTTGAGGGCGGCGTCGCCGAAGGGCACGGACTCGGGCAGCACCCAGGGCTGCCGGCGCAGGGTGACGGTGCCGGTGTTGCGCGGCAGGCCGTAGAAGGCCGGGCCGTTGAAGCTGGCGAAGGCTTCGAGCTGGTCGATCGCGCCGACCGAATCGAAGGCCTCGGCGTAAAGCTCCAGCGCACTGAGCGCGGTGTAGCAGCCGGCGCAGCCGCTGGCATGCTCCTTCAGGTGCGCCGGGTGCGGCGCGCTGTCGGTGCCGAGAAAAAACTTGCGGCTGCCCGAGGTCGCCGCATTGACGAGGGCACGGCGGTGCTCCTCGCGCTTGAGCACCGGCAGGCAGTAGTAGTGCGGCCGCACACCGCCGAGGAAGATCGCGTTGCGGTTGTAGAGCAGGTGGTGCGCGGTGATGGTGGCGGCCGTCTTCGGCCCGGCCTCGCCGACGTACTGCACCGCGTCGCGCGTGGTGATGTGCTCGAAGACGATCTTCAACTCGGGGAAGTCGGCGCGCAGAGGGATCAGCTTCTGGTCGATGAAGGCCTTCTCGCGGTCGAACAGGTCGATCTCGGGGTCGGTCACCTCGCCGTGCACGAGCAGCGGCAGGCCGAGGCGCTGCATCGTGTCCAGCGTCTCGTGGACCTTGCGCAGGTCGGTCACACCGGCGTCGCTGTTCGTCGTGGCACCGGCCGGGTAGAGCTTGACGGCGACCACGCCGGCGTCCTTCGCGCGGCGGATCTCGTCGGGCGGCAGCACGTCGGTCAGGTACAGCGTCATCAGCGGCTCGAAGGCCACGCCCTGGGGCACGGCGGCGAGGATGCGCTCGCGGTAGGCCAGCGCCTGCGCCGCGGTGGTCACCGGCGGCTTCAGGTTCGGCATGATGATCGCGCGCCCGAATTGCCGCGCTGTGGCCGGCACCACGGCGGCCAGCGCCGCGCCGTCACGCACGTGCAGGTGCCAGTCGTCGGGGCGGGTGATCGTCAGGGAGTCGCTCATGCGGCGATTCTCGCACCCGCTGCAGCGGGCCTCAGGCGGCGCCGCGCGCCTTCTGGCTCTCGAAGTAGACCACCTTGCGCGAGCGCATCACCTCGCCCAGCGGCCGGTGCGCGGCCAGCGCCTGCCAGGGGTCGAAGACGGCGCGCTCGACCGCGTCGGCGAAGGCCTTCGCCTCGGGCGAGGCCAGGTCCTGCCGTTCGATCACCAGTTCGGCCACGTCGACATAGGGCGCCACGCTCTCAGGCCAGTCGACCGAGGCGTCCTCGATGGGCGTGCGCGCCTCGTCGACGAAGCTCTGCAACTGCAGCCGGTAGACCAGCGGCCCCTCGTTCAACTGCGCGAGGTACTCGTCGGCCCAGCGCTCGGGGCGCCGCTGCGCATGGCGGCCCTGCGGCGGCAGCAGCCGCACGCGCACCGCCGACGGCCCGCAGGCGATCGGCGCGGCACTGAAGAAGGGTTCTGTGGCAAAGCCGGAGAAGGGCAGGTCGAACGAATCCTTCAAGCGCTTGAGCTGGCCGAACATCTTCAGCGGCCCGTAGGTGCGAAGCGCCCAGCCGATCAACCCGGCCGGGCCCTGGCTCGCCGCGAGCACCAGGCCCACGAAGGGCCGGCTGTCCGGGAACGCGAAGGCGCTGCGGTTGATCAGCGTGAAGTCCTGGTGGTCGGTCGTGCCGCCCAGCGCCCCCGGGCCGTGCAGGCCGTGCACCCGCAGCGAAAAGCCGCGGATGTCGGGCACGCGGTCGTTCGCCACGTCGGTGCCGCCGTTGGACAGGCGCAGCGTGACGTCGTAGCCGCCCAAACGCTCGAACAGGCCGTGGCGCAGTTGCGCCGGCACGCCGTCGAGCACGCGCAGCGTGCCCTTGAGCGCCACGATGGGTTTGCGGTGCAGCGCGCGGCCCGTGCCGAAGCGCTTGGACTTGGCCTGCTGCATCGCCACCAGGGCGCGCGCCGCCTCCGCGTGCCGCGCCGGTTCACCTGGCTCGAAACGCTCGGCCCAGCCTGTTCCCGGCGCCGCCATCGCTCAGTGCTGGAGGATCTTCGAGAGGAACTCCTTGGCGCGCGGCGAGCGGGCGTCGGGGTCGCCGAAGAACTCGTCCTTCTTGCAGTCCTCGACGATCTTGCCCGCGTCCATGAAGATCACGCGGTGGCTGACGCGCTTGGCGAAGCCCATCTCGTGCGTGACGACCATCATCGTCATGCCCTCCTTGGCCAGCAGCACCATCACATCGAGCACCTCGCCGACCATCTCGGGGTCGAGCGCCGAGGTGGGCTCGTCGAACAGCATCACGATCGGGTCCATCGACAGCGCGCGGGCGATCGCCACGCGCTGCTGCTGGCCGCCGGAGAGCTGGCCGGGGAACTTGTCCTTGTGCACCATCAGTCCGACGCGGTCGAGCATCTTCAGCCCGCGCGCCTTGGCCTCGTCCTGCGAGCGGCCGAGCACCTTGATCTGCGCCAGCGTCAGGTTTTCGGTGACGGTCAGGTGCGGGAACAGCTCGAAGTGCTGGAACACCATGCCCACGCGGCTGCGCAGCTTGGGCAGGTCGGTCTTCGGGTCGGAGATCGAGATGCCGTCGACGATGATGTCGCCCTTCTGGATCGGCTCCAGCGCGTTCACCGTCTTGATGAGCGTGCTCTTGCCCGAGCCCGACGGGCCGCAGACGACGACGACTTCGCCCTTCTGGATGCTGGTGGTGCAGTCGGTCAGCACCTGGAAGCTGCCGTACCACTTGCTGATGTTCTTGATGTCGATCACGGCGGCTCTCCTAACGAATGATCTGGATCTTCTGCTGCAGTCGGCGCACGAGCATCGACAGGCTGAAGCAGATGACGAAGTACACGACGGCTGCGACGAGGTAGGTCTCGACCGGCCGGTTGAAGTTCTTGCCCGCCACCTCGAAGCCCTTGAGCAGGTCGTAGGCGCCGATGGCGTAGACCAGCGAGGTGTCCTGGAACAGGATGATGGTCTGCGTGAGCAGCACGGGCAGCATGTTGCGGAAGGCCTGCGGCAGCACCACCAGCTGCATGCACTGCGCGTAGTTCATGCCCACCGCGTAGCCGGCGTAGACCTGCCCCTTGGGCACGCTCTGGATGCCCGCGCGCATGATCTCCGAGTAGTAGGCCGCCTCGAACACCGTGAAGGTGATGACGGCCGACAGCTCCGCCCCCATCGGCCGGCCGATCAGCAGCGGGATGAGCAGGAAGAACCACAGGATCACCATCACCAGCGGGATCGAGCGCAGCGTGTTGACGTAGGCGGCGGCCGGCATCACCAGCCAGGGCTTGCCCGACAGCCGCATCAGCGCGAGCACCGTGCCCAGCGCGATGCCGCCGATCATCGCGATCAGCGTGAGCTGGATCGAGAAGAAGAAGCCCTTGATGACAAAACCGGAGACGACGTTCCAGTTAAAGAAGCTGAAGTCGAGGGCTGTCATGGTGCCTCCCGCCGGGCCGCCCCAAGGGAGGCACGCGCCCCCTCGGGGGGCAGGAACGAAGTGACGTGGGGGTGGTTCATTTCCCACCTCCGATCATGCCGGGCACCTGCACGCGGTTCTCGATGAACAGCGCGATGCGGTTGATGGCGAAGGCGGAGATGAAGTACAGGCCCGTCACGGCCAGGTAGATCTCGATGCCGCGCGAGGTTTCTTCCTGCGCCTGCATGGCGAACATGGTCAGTTCGGCGATGCTCACCGCGAAGGCCACCGACGAGTTCTTGATGATGTTCATCGACTCGCTGGTCAGCGGCGGGATGACGATGCGGAACGCCATCGGCAGCAGCACGTAGCGGTAGGTCTGTGGCAGCGTCAGGCCCACGGCCAGGCCGGCGTAGCGCTGGCCCTTGGGCAGCGTCTGGATGCCCGCCTTGACCTGCTCGGCGATGCGCGCCGAGGTGAAGAATCCCAGCGCGAAGACCACCAGCATGAAGCTCGGCACGCCGCGCAAGGCGAGGAAGATCGACGGAATGACGTGGTACCAGAGGAAGATCTGCACCAGCAGCGGGATGTTGCGGAACAGTTCGGTCCAGGAGTTGCCCAGCAGCACCAGCCACTTGTTGGGCACGGTACGCAGGATGCCCATCAGCGAGCCCACCAGCAACGCCACCACCAGGGCGCACAGCGCCACCGACAGCGTCCAGCCCCAGGCCGACATCAGCCACTCGAGGTAGGTCTGCCCTCCTCCGGTGTCCTGCAGGAACACCTGCCAATCCCATTTCATTGCGCCGCCTCCTGTTGTTCTGTGCCGGCCGGCCCCAAAAGAAAAGCGCGACGCGGATGGCCCGACGCCGCGCTCCCCCAGCATAAGCAAGCCCCGAGCCCGCGGGCTCAGTGCTTGCCAGGGGGCTCTCTCACTTCTTCATGTAGTCCTCGACCGGCTTGTCGTTCGGGCTCGCCCAGGCGGCCTTGGTCGCGTCGCTGGCGGGCAGGCCGACCTTGGTGTTGCTCGGCGGGATCGGCTGCACGAACCACCTGTCGTAGGTCTTGGCCAGGTCACCGCTCTTGATCTGCGCGATGATGCTGTCGTCGACTGCCTTCTTGAAGGCCGGATCGTCCTTGCGGATCATGATGGCGATCGGCTCGACCGACAGCACTTCGCCGACGATCTTGAAGTCGGCGGGGTTCTTCGCCTTGGCGATGTTGCCGGCCAGGATCTGGCCGTCCATCACGAAGGCATCGGCGCGGCCCGACTCGAGCAGCAGGAAGCTGTCGGCGTGGTCCTTGCCGAACACCTCCTTGAAGTCGATGCCGTTGGCGCGCTCGTGCTTGCGCAGCAGCTGCACCGAGGTCGTGCCGGTGGTGGTGGCGACCGACTTGTCCTTGAGCTGGGCGATCGACGTGATGCCCGAAGAGCCCTTGACGGCGATGCGCACTTCCTCGACGAAGGTGGTGACGGCGAAGGAGACGTCCTTCTGGCGCGTGGCGTTGTTGGTGGTCGAGCCGCACTCGATGTCCACGGTGCCGTTCTGCACCAGCGGAATGCGGTTCTGCGAGGTCACCGGCTGGTACTTGGTCTCGAGCTTGGCCAGGCCGAGCTGCTTCTGGATGTCGGCCAGCACCTTGGTGCACACCTCGACGTGGAAGCCGACGTACTTGCCGTCGCCCAGCGTGTAGCTCAGCGCGCCGGAGGATTCGCGCACGCCCATGGTCACCGAGCCGGTGTCCTTGATCTTCTTGAGCGTGTCGGCCTGGGCGCCGACGGCGACGCTGGCCGCGGCCAGGGCGATCGCCTTGATGATCATCGTCTTGTTCATGCTGACTCCTGCAGAGGGGTTGGGAAGAGAGAGAACGGGATTCTAGGGAGCGGGGAAGCGGGGGTTTGCACGGACTTGCCCGCGATCCAAGGGTTCGCCCCAGGGCGAAGACGAGGCGTTCGCAACCTTCATGCCACCAGGCGCACGGGCTGGGTGAGCCGCTCGGGCACGAGCAGCGCTTCCATCTCGGCGCGGCCCATGATCCCCAGGCGCTCGGCGGTCTCGGCGATGGTGCCGCCCTCGGCCAGCGCGGTCTTGGCAATCAGTGCCGCCTTCTCGTAGCCAATGATCGGGTTCAAGGCGGTCACCAGCGTCACGGATTCGGCCACGCGACGGCGCAGCAACTCGTGATTGGGCGTGATGCCCTCGACGCAGTTCACCTGCAGCGTGCGGCAGGCGCGCGTGAGGTGCGAGATGCTCTTGTAGAGCGACCAGCCCATGATCGGCTCGAAGGCATTGAGCTGCAGTTGCCCGGCCTCGGAGGCCATGGTGATGGTGACGTCGTTGCCGATGACCTCGAAGGCCACCTGGTTCATCACCTCCGGGATCACCGGGTTGACCTTGCCCGGCATGATCGACGAGCCGGCCTGGCGCGCCGGCAGGTGGATGTCGCCGAAGCCGGCCTGCGGGCCGCTCGAGAGCAGCCGCAGGTCGTTGCACACCTTGCTGAGCTTGCAGGCCACGCGCTTGAGCACGCCCGACAGCTGCACGAAGGCACCGGTGTCCTGCGTCGCCTCGACCAGGTTCTCGGCCATCACCACCGGCACGCCGCTGCTCTGAACGAGCAGGGGCACCACGGTCTCGGTGTAGCCGGCCGGCGCGTTGATGCCGGTGCCGATGGCGGTGGCGCCCAGGTTCACCTCGCCGATCAGCGCGCGCGCCTCGCACAGCCGCTGCTCGTCCTCGCGGATCATGATCGCGAAGGCGAGGAACTCCTGGCCCAGCGTCATCGGCACCGCATCCTGGAGCTGCGTGCGGCCGATCTTCAGCACGCTGCGGAACTCGGCGGCCTTGGCCTCGAAGGCGCCGCGCAGGTCGGCCATCGCGGCGAGCAGCTGGTCGATGCCGGCCCAGGCGGCCAGGCGCAGCGCGGTGGGGTAGACGTCGTTGGTGCTCTGCGAGGCGTTGACGTGGTCGTTCGGGTGCAGGTGCAGGTACTCGCCGCGCCGGTGGCCCAGGTGCTCCAGCGCCCGATTGGCGATCACCTCGTTGGCATTCATGTTGGTCGAGGTGCCGGCGCCGCCCTGGATCACGTCGACGATGAACTGATCGTGCAGGGCGCCGCCGATCAGGTCGTCGCAGGCCAGCTGGATGGCGTCGGAGCGCCGCGCGTCGAGCACGCCGAGCTTGGCGTTGGCGCGCGCCGCAGCCTTCTTGACGTGGGCCAGCGCACGCACGAGCTCCGGCCAACGGCCGACCGTCGAGCCCGAGATCGGGAAGTTCTCCACCGCGCGGGCGGTGTGCACGCCCCAGTACGCCTCGGCGGGGATCAGTTGCGTGCCGAGGAAGTCCTGCTCGGTGCGGGTGGCGGCGGGCGCCTGCGGGGTGGGTTTCGACATGGGGGCGGACTGTAGGTCCGCAGGCTACCGGCAGGCCAATGCCGATTGAGGGCCAGGCCATGCGCGGCGCGCATGATCGATCAGGGTCAACCCGTAGACGATGCCTTGGCGTCGCTGCGCAGGAACTCCCACAGCGCCAGCGCGCCGGCCTTGTTGTGGCGCGCCAGTTCGGGGCGTTCGCGGTAGATGCGCACTTCCATCGTGATCTCGTACTGCCCGGCCTCGGCCGCGCGCACGAGGCGGCGACTCTTCAGCTCCTTCTTCACCGAGCTCGCTGGCAGGAAGGCCATGCCGTGGCCTTCGAGCGCCATCGCCTTCAGGCCCTCGGCCATGTCGGTCTCGTAGATCGGCTCGAGCTGCGGCGGCACGGCCGCCTGCTTGACGATCACCTCGACCAGCCGGCCGAGGTAGGCGCCTTCGCCGTAGCCGAGGTAGGGCACCTTGCGCGTGCTCGTGCCGGGCAGGCGGAACAACGGCTGGCCGGACTCGTCACCGCGCGCATAGGGCGCGAGCGTCTCGTGGCCGAGGCTGAGCATCTCGTAGCGCTCGGGGCTCAACTGCAGCGGCTGGCTCGGGTGGTGGTAAGCGATCAGCAGGTCGCAGCTGCCTTCGGTGAGCTGCATCACCGCGTCATGCACGTTCAGCGTGATCAGGCGGCTCTTCAGCGCGCCGAAGCGGCTGCGCAGGTCCATCACCCAATGCGGGAAGAAGGTGAAGGCCAGCGAGTGCGGCACGGCGAACTCGATCATGTCCTGCGCGCCGGTCTGGTGGCCGCGCATCATGTTGCGCGTCGCCTGCAGCGCGCCGAGGATTTCCAGCGACTGCGCATGGAAGGTCTCGCCGGCAGGCGTGAGCCGCGTCGGGTACGACGATCGATCGACCAGGTCGATGCCGGCCCAGGCCTCGAGCGCCTGGATGCGGCGCGAGAACGCCGGCTGCGTCACATGCCGAAGCTGCGCCGATCGCGAGAAGCTGCGCGTCTCGGCGAGGCTGACGAAGTCTTCGAGCCACTTGGTTTCCACGGCCCGCAGTGTAGCCACCGGCCCGCGGCCGCCGGCCGTCGCCACTGCAGGCACACTGCGGGCCCGATGGGCTCATCCGCACCTCCCACCCCGCCGCGCTCCGCCGCCTGGATCGTCTTTGCCGCCGGCGTGTGCGCCGCGCTGCACGTGGGCAAGCTGCCGCCGGCCATCGGCGCGCTGCAGCAGGCGCTGGGCATGACGCTGCTGGAGGCGGGCTTCCTGCTCTCGCTGGTGCAGGCCGCGGGCATGACCGCCGGCATCGCCTTCGGGGTGCTCGCCGACGCGATGGGGCTGCGGCGCAGCATGCTTCTCGGCCTGGTGCTGCTCGCCGCCGCGAGCGCCGCCGGCGCTGTGGCCCACGGCGTGCCCGCGCTGCTGGCCCTGCGCGCGATCGAGGGCTTCGGATTCCTGATGGCGGTGTTGCCGGCACCGGGGCTGATCCGGCGGCTCGTCGCGCCGCAGCGGCTGAACGTGATGCTCGGTGTGTGGGGCACCTACATGCCGCTGGGCGCGGCGCTCGGGCTGCTCGTCGGGCCGCTGTGGATCGACGCATTCGGCTGGCGGCCCTGGTGGGCGGCACTGGCGGCGTTGACGACCGCCATGGCACTGTTGCTGTGGCGAGGCGTGGCCGACGCGGCCGCGCCCGAGCGGGCTGCGCCTGCCGACAGCGTGATGTCGAGGGTGCGGCTCACTCTCGGCGCGCGGGGCCCCTGGCTCGTCGCGATGAGCTTCGCGCTCTACTCCAGCCAATGGCTTGCGGTGATCGGCTTCCTGCCGGTGATCTATGCGGCGGCCGGCGTCGGCTCGGCGACGACGGGGGTGCTCACGGCGCTGGCTGCGGCCGTCAACATGCTCGGCAATCTGGGCTCCGGCCGGCTGCTGCAGCGCGGCGTGCGCCCGCCGCGGCTGCTCGCGATCGGCTTCATCGTGATGGCGCTGGCCGCCGCGGCGGCGTTTGCCGGTGGCGCGGGCAGCGCGCTGCCGCCGGCGATGCGTTACGCCGCGGTGCTGCTGTTCTCCATGGTCGGAGGCGTCATCCCGGCCACGCTGTTCGCACTCGCCATGCGCGTCGCGCCGGGCGAACAAACCGTCTCGACGACGGTCGGCTGGATGCAGCAGTGGTCGGCCTTCGGCCAGTTCGTCGGGCCGCCGCTGGTGGCCTGGCTGGCCGCCCGCGCCGGCGGGTGGCACTGGACCTGGGCGGCCACCGGCGCAGCATCGCTCGCCGGCTTGGTGCTGGCGCGAGCCATCGCCCGCACCGTGCCGCCGCGCTAGGGCCTGTTCACACTACGGGGAGGCTCGCGTGACTCGGCAAACAGGCGCCCGGAAGGCGCACGGCGCAGCCCAGGCTGGCCGCCTGGGCCAGACGTGGAACGCGGCGGACGCCTGTTTGTCGAGATCACCCTGCGGGCCGGGGTACCCCAAGGCGCTGGGCCGCGTTGCGCCGCTGGCCCAGGCGGCCTGCCTGGGCGGCGCGCCGCGCCTCGCCCAGCGCCTTGGGCCACCCCGGCGCGAGCCTTCCCGTAGTGTGAACAGGCCCTGGTCGCTCAGCGCATTGCTGCCTGGGTCACCACGCCGCGGAACGAACGGGCGAGTTCGTCGGCCAGGGCAACGATCGTCGCCTGGGGGGTGGCGGCATCGTCGCCTTGCACCTTCATGTCGGCCGACCAGTACTTGCCGGTGACACGGTCCACTGCCGCGAGGCGGAAGGTGATCTCGCTGGGCCGGGCGCCACAGGCGAAGCTGCCGCTGACCGGGGTCATCGTGAGGCCGTTCGCGCCACCCAGCGAAATGCCGGCCATGCGCGCAGCGCGCTCCACATCGCTCGACGCGCTGGAGCGCAGCGCCGCCAACGTGTCCTGGGCATCCTCGGCGCCCGGCGTGGCGCTCAGCGCGGCACAGGCCTCGAGGCCGAAACTCTGGTTCTCGATCCACAGCGGGCCGGTGTCGTTCGAGGTCTGCGCGCCGGCACCGGCGGCTGCCGCGGCCAGGGCGAACACGGAGACCCAGCGGCCGGCTTCTTTGATGGCATTCATGGCGTGCACCCGAAGTGATTGAAGGTGATGTCACTCTAGGGTCGGCATCCGGCCCGTGCGCACTCCCTGCCGCCGTGAACAATCACGCCGTTATCGAGTTCACGCTCCGATTTCACGCCCGACGGTCTTCGGCCGGCTCAGGCGAAGGCGAACGTCTTGCGAGGCTGGCCAGCGTCGGCCTGCGTCGAGCCGCCTGCGCTGCGCAGGTTCGGAGGCGCTTGGCTGAGGCCGCTCAATCCGGCGCGGTGATGACCTCGGCCTCGTCGGCACCGCTTTGCTGCAGCCGCCACATCTCGGCATAACGGCCTTCGCGCGCCAGCAGTTCGGCGTGCGTGCCGCGCTCGATGATGCGGCCCTGCTCCATCACCAGGATCTGGTGCGCGTCGGCCACGGTGGACAGGCGGTGCGCGATGACCAGCGCCGTCTTGTTGCGCGCCGCGCTCTTCAGCTCTTCCTGGATGGCGCGCTCGTTGGCCGAGTCCAGCGCCGACGTGGCTTCGTCGAAGATCAGCACCGGCGGGTTCTTCAGCAACGTGCGTGCGATCGCGACGCGCTGCTTCTCGCCGCCGCTGAGCTTGAGGCCGCGCTCGCCGACCAGGGTGTCGTAGCCCTTGGGCGTGGACGTGATGAAGGCGTGGATGTGCGCGGCGCGTGCCGCCTCCTCCACCTCGGCGCGCGATGCGCCCGGGCGGCCGTAGGCGATGTTGTACTCGACCGTGTCGTTGAACAGCACCGTGTCCTGCGGCACGATGCCGATGGCCTGGCGCAGGCTCTTCTGCGTCACGGAGCGGATGTCCTGCCCGTCGATGACGATGCGGCCGGTACCCACGTCGTAGAAGCGGAACATCAAGCGCGCCAGCGTGCTCTTGCCCGAGCCCGAGGGGCCGACCACCGCCACCGTCTTGCCCGCCGGGATCTCGAAGCTCACGCCGTGCAGGATCTCGCGGTCGGGGTCGTAGCCGAAGTGCACATCGTCGAAACGCACGCTGCCACCGTGGGTGGCCAGCGGCAACGCGCCCGGTGCGTCGGCCACTTCGCGGTGCTGGCCGAGCAACGTGAACATCTTCTCCATGTCGATCATCGACTGCTTGATCTCGCGGTAGATCACGCCCAGGAAGTTCAGCGGGATGTAGAGCTGGATCATCAGCGCGTTGACGAGCACGAGGTCGCCCAGCGTCATGGTGCCCTCGACCACGCCCACCGTGGCGCGCCACACCAGCAGCAGTACGGTGGTCGAGATGATCAGGCTCTGGCCGACGTTGAGCAGCGAGAGCGAGGTCTGCGACTTGATCGAGGCCTTCTCGAGCTGGCGCAGGTTCTCGTCGTAGCGTGCCTGCTCGAAAGGCTCGTTGCTGAAGTACTTGACGGTCTCGTAGTTGATCAGCGCGTCCACCGCCTTGGTGTTGGCCTTGCTGTCCTGCTCGTTCATGGCGCGGCGGAAGTGCGTGCGCCACTCGGTCACCGTCACCGTGAAGCTCACGTAGAGCACCAGCGCGGTCAGCGTGATCACCGCGAACCAGCCGTCGAACTTGGCCGACAGCAGCGAGATCACCAGCGTCATCTCCACCAGCGTGGGCAGGATGTTGTAGATCGTGTAGTTGAGCAGCGAGTGGATGGCGCGCGAGCCGCGCTCCATGTCGCGCGACACGCCACCGGTCTGGCGCTCGAGGTGGAAGCGCAGGCTCAGCGACAGCAGGTGGTCGAAGGTCTCCAGCGAGACACGCCGCGCAATGCGCGCCGCCACCGGGTAGAAGAGGAACTCGCGCAGTTCGGTGAACAGCGTCACCGACACGCGCAACGCCCCGTAGGCGAACAGCAGTGCCACCGGCACCACCAGCACGCTGCGCGCATCGCCAGGCTTCAGGTCGAGCGCGTCGACCAGGTTCTTCAGCACCAGCGGCACGCCGACGTTGGCCAGCTTGGCCGCCACCAGGAACGACAGCGCGATCAGCACCCGCCAGCGCCATTGCCATACGTAGGGGGCGAGCTTGCGCAGCGTGCGCCAGTCCGATCGCGCGGCGCCGTTCGTGGGCGCCGGGGCGGGCGCGGCGGGCAGGCTGTGGCTTCTCATGAGGGAGCGGTCGGGGCGGCGTGAAAGAATGCGGGCGGCAACTACCGCAGGTGCAGCAATATGGCAGAGATTTCAAGCCCGACCCCGCACGCCGACGCGCACCACCTGTCGCCGGTGCAACTGCCGGGCGATCGCCAGTTGGTATTGCGTGTCATGCCGATGCCGGCCGACGCCAACGGCAACGGCGACATCTTCGGCGGCTGGATCATGGCCCAGGTCGACCTCGCCGGCGCCGTGCTGCCGGCGCGCATCGCCAAGGGCCGCATCGCCACCGTGGCAGTGAACCAGTTCGTCTTCAAGCAGGCGGTGTCGGTGGGCGATCTGCTGAGCTTCTACGCGAAGGTCGAGCGCATCGGCACGACCTCGATCACAGTGCACGTGGAGGTCTACGCCGAGCGCAACCCGGCCAACCTGCAGGTGGTGAAGGTGACCGAGGCCAACCTCACCTACGTGGCCATCGACATGCAGGGCCAGCCGCGCAAGATCCCGAAGGACTGAGCGTCACTTGGTCTTTCTGGGCGGCAGGCCGGTGTGCTGCGTGAGGATGCGGCCCTTGGTGACGGGCGAGGTCTTCGTGCCCGTGCTGGTCGAGTTCTTGCGCCGCGCACTCTGGTAGCTGCCGTCGGTGGCCGGCTGGAAGCTCGGCACCAGGTGATGCTTGCCGTTGCCGATCAGGTCGGCGCGGCCCATGGCCTTGAGCGCATCGCGCAGCAGCGGCCAGTTGTTGGCGTCGTGGTAGCGCAGGAAGGCCTTGTGCAGGCGGCGGCGCTTCTCGCCGCGCACGATGTCGACCTTCTCGGCCCGCGCGCCCGGCCCGTCGGTCAGGCGGCTGATGCCCTTCAGCGGGTTCATGCCGGAGTGGTACATCGCCGTCGCGGTGGCCATGGGGCTGGGGTAGAAGGTCTGCACCTGGTCGGCGCGAAAGCCGTTCTTCTTCAGCCACATCGCGAGGTTCATCATGTCCTCGTCGCGCGTGCCCGGGTGCGCGGCGATGAAGTAC
>ERZ795056.894-NODE-894-length-36480-cov-19.887193_pt1 | contig 36480 bp, 32 predicted proteins | sample MGYA00375140_ERZ795056 | MGnify/ENA primary metagenome ERZ795056 (study PRJEB30185, sample SAMN05720227) | activated sludge metagenome | isolation source: Anaerobic digester | place: USA | collected 2015-03-09 ...
GGCAACGACCCGGTTCGCGAGGCCATCCACACCGTGTTCCTGTACCACGCGATCCAGGCCGGCATGGACATGGGCATCGTCAACGCCGGCATGGTCGGCGTCTACGACGACCTCGAGCCGGTGCTGCGCGAGCGTGTCGAAGACGTGGTGCTCAACCGCCGCCCCGACGCCGGCGAACGCCTCGTCGAGATCGCCGAGACCGCCAAGGGCGCGGCCAAGGACGACAGCGCGCGCCTGGCCTGGCGCGCCGGCACCGTCAACGAGCGCCTGAGCCATGCGCTCGTGCACGGCATCACCGACTTCATCGTCGAGGACACCGAGGCCGCGTGGCAGGTGATTCAGGCCGGCGGAGGCCGCCCGCTGCACGTCATCGAAGGCCCGCTGATGGCCGGCATGAACGTGGTGGGCGACCTGTTCGGCCAGGGCAAGATGTTCCTGCCGCAGGTGGTCAAGAGCGCCCGCGTGATGAAGCAGGCGGTGGCCCACCTGCTGCCCTACATCGAGGCCGAGAAGCTCGCCATGGTGGAAGCCGGCGGCGAGGCCAAGGCGAAGGGCAAGATCGTCATCGCCACCGTGAAGGGCGACGTGCACGACATCGGCAAGAACATCGTCACCGTCGTGCTCCAGTGCAACAACTTCGAGGTGGTGAACATGGGCGTGATGGTGCCCTGCCAGGACATCCTGGCGCGCGCCAAGGTCGAGGGCGCCGACATCATCGGCCTGTCGGGCCTGATCACGCCAAGCCTGGAAGAGATGCAGCACGTCGCCGCCGAGATGCAGCGCGACGACTTCTTCCGTTTGAAGAAGATCCCGCTGCTCATCGGCGGCGCCACCACCAGCCGCGTGCACACCGCGGTGAAGATCTCGCCGCACTACGAAGGACCGGTCGTCTACGTGCCCGACGCAAGCCGCTCGGTCAATGTGTGCTCCGAACTGCTCAGCGACGACAAGGCCACGGCCTTCATCAACGAGCTGAAGTCCGACTACGAGCGTGTGCGCGTGCAGCATGCCAACAAGAAGGCCACGCCGATGGTCACGCTGGCGCAGGCGCGCGCCAACAAGACGCCGATCGACTGGAGCGCCTACGTGGCGCCGAAGCCGAAGTTCACCGGCCGCCGCGTCTTCAAGAACCAGGACCTGGCCGAGATCGCCGCCTGCATCGACTGGGCGCCGTTCTTCCAGACCTGGGACCTGGCCGGCCCCTACCCGGCGATCCTCACCGACGACATCGTCGGCGAATCGGCGCGGCGCGTGCTCAGCGACGGGCAGCGCATGCTCAAGCGCTTGATCGAGGGCCGCTGGCTGACCGCCAACGGCGTGATCGCGCTGTACCCGGCCAACACCGTGAACGACGACGACATCGAGATCTACGCCGACGAGTCGCGCGAGCAGGTGCTGATGACCTGGCGCGGCCTGCGCATGCAGTCGGAGCGGCCGGTGGTGGATGGGGTGCGGCGCCCGAACCGCTGCCTGGCCGATTTCGTTGCGCCCAAGTCCAGCGGCGTGGCCGATCACGTGGGACTGTTCGCCGTCACGGCAGGGCTGGGTGTGGAGAAGAAGGAGAAGCAGTTCCTGGACGACCACGACGACTACAGCGCGATCATGCTCAAGGCGCTGGCCGATCGCCTGGCCGAGGCCTTCGCCGAACGGCTGCACCAGCGCGTGCGCACCGAGTTCTGGGGCTACGCGGCCGACGAGCAGCTGAGCAACGCCGAGCTGATCGCCGAGAAGTACTGCGGCATCCGCCCTGCACCCGGCTACCCGGCCTGCCCCGACCACACCGTCAAGCGCGACATGTTCCGTGTGCTGAACTGCGAGGACATCGGCATGGCGCTGACGGAGAGCCTGGCGATGACGCCGGCGGCCAGCGTCAGCGGCTTCTATCTCGCGCATCCGCAGGCCGCCTACTTCAACGTCGGAAAAGTGGGTGAAGACCAGTTGGCCGACTGGGCCAAGCGCAGCGCGCTCGACGTGTCGCAGGTGCGGCGCTCGCTCTCCGCGCTGCTGTAGCCCGGCCATCGCCATTGCATCCGCTCACAGCGGATGCAAGCAGCCGCAACAGGGCCGCCGCGATGTGTCGGTGGCCGAATTGCTTCGGCGTGTAAGACCTTGCCGGATTGCCAATTTTTGGCCACATCCGCATCGGCGCAGCCCCAAGAATCGCCGCTTTGCCCTGGCACGCTCAGTGCGTGACCGCCGGCACAGCAAACGGTTTCAAGTGGAGGCGACCGTGATGATTCATGACCCGATCGACCAGGGGCGAACCCTGGCGACGCGAACCCGTGTGGCGCTCGGCGCCCTCGCCGCCAGCGTCGTGCTGGCCCTGGCTGCCTGCGGCGGCGCGAAAGACGAACAGAGCGGCGGCACGGTCTCCGAGATACCTGCCTCGCGCAGCGATGCAGCGCGATTCCTCACCCAGGCGAGCTTCGGGCCAACGACGGCCGCCGTCGACCGCGTGATGGCCATCGGCTACGGCGCCTGGATCGACGAGCAGCTGGCTGCACCTCAGGCCTCGCACCGCGCGTCGTGGGAGGCGCAGGACGCGGTGGTCAAGGCCGCCAATGCCGCCAACAGCATCGGCCAGGACGGCATCTACAACAGCTTCTGGAAGCAGGCCATCAGCGGGGAAGATCAGCTGCGCCAGCGGGTGGCTTTCGCGCTGTCGCAGATCTTCGTGATCTCGCTGCAGGACAGCACTGTCGGCGACAACCCGCGTGCCGTGGCCGACTACATGGACATGCTCGCCACCCGCGGCTTCGGCAACTACCGCGAACTGCTGGAGTCAGTCTCGCTGCACCCGATGATGGGCGCCTACCTGACGAGCCTGCGCAACCGCAAGGCCGACCCGCGCACCGGCCGCGTGCCCGACGAGAACTACGCCCGCGAGGTGATGCAGCTGTTCTCGATCGGCTTGCAGCAGCTCAACGACGACGGCTCCGTCAAGCAGGCCAACGGCGCCGCGCTCGAGACCTACACGCCGGCCGACATCGCCGGCCTGGCCAAGGTGTTCACCGGCTTCAGCTGGACCTGCCCCGACTGGCCCGACAACGGCTGCTTCAGCAACGGCTCGCTGGGCGGCGTGTCCGACCCCGACCGCTGGATCAAGCCGATGGTCGGCTACCCGCAGCACCACAGCACCGAGGAGAAGGTGTTCCTGTCGGCGAACATCGCGGCGCAGACGCAGTCCGACCCGAACGCCAGCCTGAAGACGGCGCTCGACACCCTGTACAACCACCCGAACGTCGGCCCCTTCATCGGCAAGCAGCTGATCCAGCGCCTGGTCACCAGCAACCCGAGCCCGGCTTACGTGGCGGCCGTGGCGGCGGCCTTCAACAACAACGGCAGCGGCGTTCGCGGCGACCTGCGTGCAGTGGTCAAGGCGGTGCTGCTGCACCCCGAGGCACGTGTCGTCTCCAGCACCAGCGGCAAGCTCCGCGAGCCGATCCTGCGCCTGTCGGCCGTGCTGCGCGCCTTCGGCTACAGCTCGGACAGCGGCAACTACCGTGTCGGCAACACCGACAACGCCGGCACCTCGCTGGGCCAGACCGCGATGCGCTCGCCCACGGTGTTCAACTTCTACCGCCCCGGCTACGTGGCCCCGGGCACCCAGGCGGCCGCGGCCGGCCTGGTGGCGCCGGAGATGGCGCTCGCGCAGGAGACCACCGCCGCGGGCTACGTCAACTACATGCGCGACAACGTCTCGCAGGGCGTGGGTGCCAGCGCGGCGGTCATGGTCAACGGCGTGTCGGTGACACGCCGCGACCTGCAGCCGAACTTCAGCGCCGAACTGGCGCTGGTGGGCCAGCCGGCCGACCTGGTCGAGCAGATCTCCACCAAGCTGATGGCCGGCAGCATGCCCGACGCCTTGAAGACCGAGATCCGCACGGCGGTCGAGAGCATCACCATCCCGGCGCTGAACAGCACCGGCAGCAACCAGGCGGCCATCGACACCGCCCGGCGGAACCGCGTCAATGCTGCCGTCTTCCTGACGGTGGTGTCGCCCGAGTTCCAGGTGCAGAAGTGAGCGGGGAGAAAACCACCATGAAGAAGATCGACGCTTCCCGCCGCATGTTCCTGCGGCACGCCGGCGTGATGTCCACGCTCGGCGCGGCCGGCGCACCGCTGGCACTGAACCTCTCGGCCCTGGGCACGGCGGCGGCGCAGACCGCCGGCGACTACAAGGCCATCGTGTGCATCTTCCTGTTCGGTGGCAACGACTCCATCAACATGGTGCTGCCCACCGACACCGCTTCGTTCACCAACTACACCACGCTGCGCAGCCAGGCGCCGGACTCGATCGCGCTGCTGGCGCCGGGCACGGCGGTCAATGCAGGTGCGGCGGCCGGCTCGCCGGCGCGGCTGGGCGGCGTGCTGCCGATCACGCCGGCCAATGCGCAGGGCCGCAGCTTCGCATTGCACCCGGCGATGGGCGCGCTGCAGACGATGTTCGACACCGACAGGCGGCTGGCGATCCTGCCCAACGTCGGGCCGCTGATCCTGCCCACCAGCAAGACTCAGTACAGCCAGTCGTCGCACCGCAAGCCGGCCAGCCTGTTCTCGCACAACGACCAGCAGAACACCTGGCAGGCCTTCCTCCCGGAAGGCGCCACGGTCGGCTGGGGCGGGCGCATGGGCGACCTGCTCGCATCGATGAACCAGCGCACCGTCTTCACCTCGATCACCGCCGGCGGCAACGCCGTGTGGCTGTCGGGCCAGGACGTGCGCCAGTACCAGGTCACCAACAACGGCGCGATCCGCCTGGGCACCAATGCCAGCGGGCAGGTGTACGGCTCGGCAGCGGTGGGCGCCGCCATGGAGCGCATCGTGCAGACCACGCGCGGCGGCCACGTGCTCGAGGCCGACCTGTCGGCGGTGTCGGCGCGCTCGATGCAGGCCGAGTCGCTGCTGCGAAATGCGCTCAAGCCGGCCAGCGACCCGCTGTTCGGCACCGCGCCGGCCACCGGCAACTACAGCGCCACCAACGACCCGAAGCTGCGCTACACGGACCCGAACAATCCGGGCACCACGATCGCCAACAACCTCGCGCAGCAGCTGCAGATCGTGGCGCGCATGATCGACGCCAGCGGCAACGCCTCGATCGGGGCGAAGCGCCAGGTGTTCTTCGTCAGCATGGGCGGCTTCGACACCCACGACGTGCAGAACGGCAACCATGCGCAACTGATGGCGCGGCTGTCGCATGCGCTGCGTTACTTCGACGACACGCTGGGCGCGATGGGTGCGCGAGACCGCGTCACCACCTTCACCGCCAGCGATTTCGGGCGCACCTTCACCAGCAATGGCGACGGCACCGACCATGGCTGGGGCGCGCACCACTTCGTGATGGGCGGCGCGGTGCGGGGCGGCGACCTGTACGGCAGCTTCCCGGTCTATGGCGCGAAGAACACGAACAACAACAACTTCGACAGCAGCCCCGACCAGCTCGGCAACGGCAGCCTGCTGCCCACCACCTCGGTGGACCAGCTCGGCGCCACGCTGGGCAAGTGGTTCGGGCTGAGCGACACGCAACTGCTCGACGTGTTCCCGAACCTCGCCAACTTCAGCGCGCGTGACCTCGGGTTCATGAACCCGGCCTGAGATTGACAGCTCGTTACGCCTGATTCGATCTCCGCTGGCACCTTGGTGTGCCGCCGGGGTCGAATCGGCGTTGTCGTTGTGGAGGCGGCGCATGCCCTGCGCGGCCCGAACCTTTCAGGAGAACAAAGATGAGCGTTGAGACCTCCCCGGGCGCCGTGCCCGTTGGCAACCCCCCGTCGCGCACGGTCTGGTTGATCGCCGGCGTGCTCGGTGCCGCCTCGCTGGCCGCCGGTGCCGGCATGCTGATGCGCAACGGAATCCCCGCGCCGTCGACCCAGCCGGTGCCCGCGCAGGAAGCCGCGGCCCCCGAGACCAAGACCCCGGCCAAGCCGGCGAACAAGCTCGCCGCGGCGCCCGCCGCCGCAAAGACGGCGCAGGCGCCGGTGTGCCGCGACTGCGGCGTCGTCGAATCGGTGCGCACGGTCACGCACAAGGGCCAGTCCAGCGGCGTCGGCGCGCTGGCCGGCGGCGTGCTCGGCGCGGCGGTGGGCAACCAGATGGGCAAGGGCAACGGCCGCACCGCGATGACCGTGCTCGGCGCCGTCGGCGGCGGCGTGGCCGGCAACGAGATCGAGAAGCACCAGAAGCGCACCACCTCGCACGAGGTCACCGTGCGCATGGACGACGGCTCGGTGCGCACCATCGAGCAGGCCACTGCGCCGCGCACCGGCGAGCGCGTGACGATCGAGGGCAACAAGCTGCGTCCGCTCTCGGGCTCGCAGGGCTGATCAAGCTCGCTCGGGCCCGAAGGCCTGCTACTGCACCGCCAGCACGCGGCGGTACTGCACGGCCTCGGCCACGTGCGCCAGCACGATGGCCTCGCTGCCGGCCAGGTCGGCGATGCTGCGCGCGATGCGCAGCACGCGGTGGAAGCCGCGCGCCGACCACCCCAGCCGCACCGACACGCTCTGCAGGAAGTTCGACGCTGCGGCGTCAAGCGTGCAGTGCCGTTCCAGCGACTCGCCGGCGAGTTCGCGGTTGAGCACGCCCTGGCGCTGCAAGGCGCGACCACGCGCCTGGGCCACACGCAAGGCCATCGCCGCGCTGCTGTCGCCGCCGGGCGCGTCGGCGAGGGTGGTCGCGGCCACCGCCGGCACCTCCACCTGCAGATCGATGCGGTCGAGCAGCGGCCCGCTGAGCCGGCCCTGGTAACGCGCGACCACGTCGGGCGTGCAGCGGCAGGCGCGCAGTGCGCTGCCAAGGTGTCCGCACGGGCAGGGGTTCATTGCGGCGAGCAGCTGGAAGCGCGCCGGGAAGTCCGCCTGCCGCGCAGCCCGCGAAATGGTCACGCGGCCGGTCTCCAGCGGTTCGCGCAGGGCCTCCAGCGCATGGCGCTGGAACTCGGGCAATTCGTCGAGGAACAGCACGCCATGGTGCGCCAGCGAGATCTCGCCCGGCCGCGGCGGCGAGCCGCCGCCGACGAGTGCGGCCGACGAAGCGCTGTGGTGCGGCGAGCGCAGCACGCGCTCGCCCCAGGTGTGCGCAGCTGCTGCACCCGTCAGGCTGAGCAGCGCAGCCGACTCGATGGACTCGTCGTGCGTGAGCGGCGGCAGCAGGCCGGCGAAACGTTGCGCCAGCATCGATTTGCCGCTGCCCGGCGGGCCGACCATCAGCACGCTGTGCCCGCCGGCGGCAGCGATCTCCAGCGCCCGTTTGGCGCCGGACTGGCCGCGCACGTCGCGCAGGTCGCCGCGGGAGGGCGGCGGTGCGACGGCCGCCGGCACCGCGCTCGGCAGCGGCTCGGCTGAATCGCCCGGCAGCAGCGAGCGCACCACCTCGAGCAGGTGCGCCGCAGCGTGGATGGCCACGCCGTCGACCCGCGCCGCCTGCGACGCGCTCTCGGTGGGCAACACCATGGCACGCGGCGGATCGACACCCTCGTGCGCCGCGGCCAGCGCCATCGCGAGGGCGCCGCGCACCGGGCGCAGTTCGCCGGCCAGCGAGAGCTCGCCGGCGAACTCGAAGCGGGCCAGCTTCGCTGCGTCGATCTGGTCGCTCGCGGCCAGGATGCCCAGCGCAATTGGCAGGTCGAAGCGGCCCGATTCCTTGGGCAGGTCGGCGGGCGCCAGATTCACGGTGATGCGCTTGTTGTTGGGGAACTCCAGCCCGCTGGTCTGCAGCGCGGCGCGCACGCGTTCGCGTGCCTCCTTGACCTCGGTGTCGGCCAGGCCGACGAGCGTGAAGCTGGGCAGGCCGTTGGCGAGGTGGACTTCCACCGTGACCTGCGGCGAACGAAGCGCATCGAGGGCGCGGCTGTGGACGACGGCGAGTGACATGCATTGATTCTTCGCAGCGCCGCCCGGCCTGTCGCTCCCCCGCGCGGGCGGCGCTGGAGGGCGCCCGAAAGGGGGTGCGCTACAGTCGGTGCGAGCCCGCACCCGACGCATGAACCTGACCCAGCTGCGCTACTTCGTCCGCGTTGCCGAGATGGGCAGCTTCAGCAAGGCCGCCATCGAGCTCGACGTCGCGCAGCCGGCGCTGAGCCGCCAGGTGCGCCTGCTCGAGACCGACCTGCACGTCACGCTGCTGCAGCGCACCGGCCGCGGCGTGCTGCTCACCGACGCTGGCAAGCGCCTGTTCGACCATGCCGTGGGCATCCTGCAGCTGGTCGCCCACGCCCGCGAAGACCTGAGCGCCAACCGTGACGAGGCTACCGGCCGCATCGTCGTCGGCCTGCCGCCCAGCATGGGGCGCATGCTCACGCTGCCGCTGGTCGATGCCTTCCAGCAGCACCTGTCGAAAGCGCGGCTGGCCATCGTCGAGGGCCTGTCGGCGCACATCGTCGAGTGGATCTCCACCGGCCGCGTCGACCTCGGCCTGGTGCACAACCCCGACGCCAACCCGGCCATCGAGACGCTGCACGTGCTCGACGAGCCGCTGTGCCTGGTCAGCGCCGCCAAGGGCGCGCCGCGCAAGCAAGCGCCGCTGCCCTTCGCCGAGCTGGTGACGCTGCCGCTGGTGGTGCCCGAGCACACCCACGCCATCCGCAAGCTGCTGGAGACGCAGGCGGCGCTGGCCGGGCTGAAGCTGAACATCGCCTACGAGGTGTCCAGCGTCAGCTCCATCCTCGAGCTGGTGCGCAGCGGCCATGGCCACGCGGTGCTGACGCCCAGTGCGGTGGCCGCGTCGGGGCAGGCGGCGGCCTTCCGCGTGCGGCCGCTGGCCGAGCGGGTGCTGACCAGCACGCTGTGCCTGGCCAGCTCGGCGCACAAGCCGGCCACGCCGCTGGTCAAGCAGGCCATGCGCATCCTGCGCGAGCTGGTGCTGGCCAGCGCCGAGCCGGTGCGCTCCCATAACAGGATGCGATAGCTGCTAGCGCCCTGGTTCGATTGGCGTGCCGCCCCGGCCGCCGCAGAATCGGCTTCCACCCTGCATCCGGCCTGGCCCCGGCAGCCGACATGACCCACCCGATCACCGGCATCTCGTCGATGGCGACCCGCCAGGTGCTCGCCGATCTCGCTGCGGCCTACGAGCAGCGCTCAGGCCGGGTCGTGGCGATCGAGTCCGTGGGCGGCGTCGACGCGGCCAAGCGCGTCCAGGCCGGTGAGGCCTTCGACGTGGTCGTGCTCGCCGCCGACGCGATCGACAAGCTGGTCGCCGCCGGCCGCGTCCTGGTCGGCAGCAAGGTCGACCTGGTGCATTCGGGCGTGGCCGTGGCGGTGCGCGCCGGCGCGCCGCGGCCGGACATCGGCTCGGAAGAGGCGCTCCAGCGCGCCGTGCTGGCCGCACGCAGCATCGGCTACTCGACCGGACCGAGCGGTGTGCAGCTGATGAAGCTGTTCGAGCGCTGGGGCATCGCCGACGAGATCGCGCGCCGCACCGTGCAGGCTCCGCCCGGCGTGCCGGTGGGCACGCTGGTGGCGCGTGGCGAGGTCGAGCTCGGCTTCCAGCAGTTGAGCGAGCTGCTGCATTTGGACGGCATCGATCTCGTCGGCGCGCTGCCGCCGGCCGTGCAGATCGTCACCACCTTCAGCGCCGGCGTGTGCAGCACGTCGGTGCAACCCGAGGCGGCGCGTGCGCTGCTGGCCTTCATGAGCTCGCCCGAGACCGCCGAAACCAAGCGGCGCCAGGGCATGGAACCCGCAGGAGCAACACGATGATCATCGACGTGCACGGCCACTACACCACCGCGCCGAAGGCGCTGGAAGAGTGGCGCAACCGGCAGATCGCCGGCATCAAGGACCCGGCCGCCAAGCCCAAGGTGTCGGACCTGAAGATCAGCGACGACGAGCTGCGCGAGTCGATCGAGACCAACCAGCTCGCCAAGATGCGCGAGCGCGGCAGCGACCTGACGATCTTCAGCCCGCGCGCCAGCTTCATGGCCCACCACATCGGCGACTTCGAGGTCAGCTCGACCTGGGCGGCGATCTGCAACGAACTCTGCTACCGCGTCTCGAAGCTCTACCCCGACAACTTCATCCCGGCGGCGATGCTGCCGCAGAGCCCCGGCGTGGACCCGAAGACCTGCATCCCGGAGCTGGTCAAGTGCGTCGAGCAGTACGGCAACGTCGGCATCAACCTGAACCCGGATCCCTCGGGCGGCCACTGGACCAGCCCGCCGCTGTCGGACCGGCACTGGTACCCCATCTACGAGAAGATGGTCGAGTACGACATCCCGGCGATGATCCATGTCAGCACCAGCTGCAACGCCTGCTTCCACACCACCGGCGCGCACTACCTGAACGCCGACACCACGGCCTTCATGCAGTGCCTGACCAGCGACCTGTTCAAGGACTTCCCGACGCTGAAGTTCCTCATCCCGCACGGCGGCGGCGCGGTGCCCTACCACTGGGGGCGCTTCCGCGGCCTGGCGCAGGAGCTGAAGAAGCCGCTGCTGAAGGACCACCTGCTGAACAACATCTTCTTCGACACCTGCGTCTACCACCAGCCGGGCATCGACCTGCTGACCAAGGTGATCCCGGTGGACAACATCCTGTTCGCCAGCGAGATGATCGGTGCAGTGCGCGGCATCGATCCGGAAACCGGCTTCTACTACGACGACACCAAGCGCTACATCGAAGCGAGCACGTTGCTCAGCGCCGCGCAGAAGCAGCAGGTCTACGAAGGCAACGCGCGGCGCGTGTTCCCGCGGCTGGATGCCGCTCTCAAGCAAGTTGGCCGCTAGGCCGGCCCAATCACAGGGCCGAAAGGCCCGCTTTCCTGTCGAGGTCTTCATGTACGAACTCGGAGTCGTCTACCGCAACATCCAGCGTGCCGACACGGCCACCGCCGACGGCCTGGCGAAGCTCGGCAGCGCCACGGTGCACGAGGCCATGGGCCGCGTCGGCCTGCTCAAGCCCTACATGCGGCCGATCTACCCCGGCGCGCAGATCTCCGGCACCGCAGTCACCGTGCTGCTGCAGCCGGGCGACAACTGGATGATGCATGTCGCGGCCGAGCAGATCCGCCCGGGCGACATCGTCGTGGCGGCGGTCACCGCCGAGTGCACCGACGGCTACTTCGGAGACCTGCTGGCCACCAGCTTCATGGCGCGCGGCGCGCGGGCGCTGATCATCGATGCCGGCGTGCGCGACGTGAAGACGCTGCAGGAGATGGGCTTCCCGGTGTGGAGCAAGGCGATCAGCAGCAAGGGCACGATCAAGGCGACGCTCGGCTCGGTGAACATCTCCATCGTGTGCGCCGGCGCCTACGTGACGCCGGGCGACGTGATCGTGGCCGACGACGACGGCGTGGTCTGCGTGCCGCGCGCGATGGCGGCGAAGACGCTCGAAGCCGCCGTGGCGCGAGAGGCGCTGGAAGGCGAGAAGCGCGCCAAGCTCGCTTCGGGCGTGCTGGGCCTGGACATGTACAAGATGCGCGAGCCGCTGGCCAAGGCCGGCCTGAAGTACATCGACTGATGGCCATGACGATCGCGCTCATCGGCTACGGCGAAGTCGGCCGCATCCTCGCCGAGGACCTGCGTGCACGCGGCGAGAGCGTCGTCGCGTTCGACCTGAAGCTGGACGGCGACGCCGGCGCCCCGATGCGCGAACACGCATCGACGCAGGGCATCGCGCTGGCCACCTCGCATGCCGACGCGGTGCGCGGGGCCGATCTGGTGATTTCGGCCGTCACGGCCAGCCAGGCCGTGCCGGTGGCGCTGGCCTGCGCGGCGGGCTTGAAGAAGGGCGCCTTCTTCCTCGACTTCAATTCGGCCTCGCCGGGCGCGAAGATCCGCGCGGCAAAGACCGTGAATGCCGTTGGCGCACGTTATGTCGAAGGCGCGGTGATGACCTCGGTGCCGCCCTACCGCATCAAGGTGCCGCTGCTGCTCGGCGGCCCCGATGCCGCCGCGCTCGAGCCGGTGCTGAACGGCCTGGGCTTCGCGGCCAGGGTGGCGAGCGAGAAGCTCGGCGTGGCCTCGGCCACGAAGATGTGCCGCAGCGTGATGATCAAGGGCCTGGAAGCGATGGTCATCGAGAGCTTCACCACCGCGCGCGCCTATGGCGTGGAAGACGCGGTGCTGGCCTCGCTGAAGGAGACCTTCCCCGGCATCGACTGGGAGAAGCAGGCGAGCTACTTCTTCCAGCGTGTCATCGAGCACGGCCGCCGCCGCAGCGAAGAAGTGCGCGAAGTGGCCGAGACCGTGCGCGAGGCCGGGCTCACGCCCTGGTCGGCCAGCGGCACCGCGGAGCGGCAGGTCTGGATGGCCGATCTGGCCGATGCCGGGCTGTTCGGTGCCAAGGGCACGACCGAATTCGCGCGCAGCGCCGACTGGCGGGTCGAGGCCGACCGCATCCTCGCGAACGTGAAACCCAAGGAATGACGATGAGTTTCGAGAAGACCCCCGGCTGGCTGGACTGGTACGCCGGCCCGACGAAGCCCGCGTTCAGGCTGCCGCCCGGCAGCGTGGATGCGCATTGCCACGTGTTCGGCCCCGGCGACGAATTCCCGTTCGCGCCCGAGCGCAAGTACACGCCCTGCGATGCGAGCAAGCAGCAGCTCTTCGCGCTGCGCGACCACCTCGGCTTCGCACGCAACGTGGTCGTGCAGGCCACCTGCCACGGCGCCGACAACCGCGCGATGGTCGATGCCTGCATCGCGTCGAACGGCAAGGCGCGCGGCGTGGCCACCGTGAAGCGCTCCATCACCGACGAGGAACTGCAGGCGCTGCACGCCGCCGGCGTGCGCGGCGTGCGCTTCAACTTCGTCAAGCGGCTGGTCGACTTCACGCCGAAGGACGAGCTGATGGAGATCGCCTCTCGCATCGCCAGGCTCGGCTGGCACGTGGTGATCTACTTCGAAGCGGTCGACCTGCCCGAGCTGTGGGACTTCTTCACCGCGCTGCCGACCACCATCGTCGTCGACCACATGGGCCGGCCCGACGTGAGCCTGCCGGTCGACGGCCCGCAGTTCGAGCTGTTCGTGAAGTTCATGCGCGACTACCCGAACGTGTGGAGCAAGGTGAGCTGCCCCGAGCGCCTGTCCGTCTCCGGGCCGCCGGCGCTGAACGGCGAGCGCAGCGCCTACCGCGACGTGATTCCCTTCGCGCGGCGCATCGTCGGGACCTTCCCCGACCGTGTGCTGTGGGGCACCGACTGGCCGCACCCGAACCTGAAGAACCACATGCCCGACGACGGATTGCTGGTCGACTTCATCCCGCACATCGCCACCACCGCCGCGCTGCAGCGCAAGCTGTTGGTGGACAACCCCATGCGCCTGTACTGGCCGGAGGAAAGATAGATGTCGCTCAACAAACCCTACCTGGACGTGCCCGGCACGACCATCTTCGATGCCGAACAGTCGCGCAAGGGCTACCACCTGAACCAGTTCTGCATGTCGCTGATGAAGGCCGCCAACCGCGAGCGCTTCAAGGCGAACGAGCGCGCCTACCTCGACGAGTGGCCGATGACCGAAGACCAGAAGCTCGCCGTGCTGGCGCGCGACCTGAACCGCTGCATCGCGCTGGGCGGCAACATCTACTTCCTGGCCAAGATCGGCGCCACCGACGGCAAGAGCTTCCAGCAGATGGCCGGCAGCATGACGGGCATGACCGAAGAGGAATACCGCAACATGATGATCAACGGCGGCCGCTCGGTCGAAGGCAATCGCGTCATCGGCGAGGACGGCGATGCCCAGGCGCACCGCCAGCCGCAGGGCGCGGCAGGAAGGAAATGAACATGGCCCGCATCACGGCTTCCGTCTACACCTCGCACGTGCCGGCCATCGGCGCGGCCATCGACCTCGGCAAGACCGCCGAGCCCTATTGGGTGCCGCTCTTCAAGGGTTACGAGCCGTCCAAGCAATGGATGAAGGACAACACGCCCGACGTGATCTTCCTCGTCTACAACGACCACGCGACGGCCTTCAGCCTGGAGATGATCCCGACCTTCGCGATCGGCACTGCGGCCGAGTTCACGCCGGCCGATGAGGGCTACGGCCCGCGCCCGGTGCCCAAGGTGATCGGCCACCCGGAGCTCGCCTCGCACATCGCGCAGAGCGTGATCCAGGACGACTTCGACCTCACCATCGTCAACAGGATGGACGTGGACCACGGCCTCACGGTGCCGCTGAGCCTGCTGTGCGGCCAGCCGCAGGCCTGGCCCTGCCCGGTGATCCCGTTCGCGGTGAACGTCGTGCAGTACCCGGTGCCCTCGGGGCGGCGCTGCTTCATGCTCGGCCAGGCGATCCGCCGCGCGATCGAGTCCTACGACGCGCCGCTGAAGGTGCAGATCTGGGGCACCGGCGGCATGAGCCACCAGCTGCAAGGGCCGCGTGCCGGCCTCATCAATGCCGATTGGGACAACCGCTTCCTCGACCGGCTGATCGCCGAGCCTGAGGCGCTCTCGAAAGTGCCGCACATCGAGTACGTGCGCGAGGCGGGGTCCGAGGGCATCGAACTGGTGATGTGGCTGATCGCGCGCGGCGCGATGAGCGACGTGGCCGGCAGCGGCAAGCCGCCCAAGGTCGCGCACCGTTTCTTCCACGTGCCGGCATCGAACACTGCCGTGGGCCATCTGATCCTGGAGAACGCATGAGCAAGACCATCCGTGTGGCGCTGGCCGGCGCCGGCGCATTCGGCATCAAGCACCTCGACGCGATCAAGCTGATCGACGGCGTGCAGGTCACCTCGCTGATCAGCCGCGACATCGACAAGACGCGCGAGACGGCGGCGAAGTACGGCATCGGCCACTGCACGACCGAACTGGCCGACAGCCTGGCGCGCCCGGACGTCGACGCGGTGATCCTGTGCACGCCCACGCAGATGCACGCCTCGCAGGCCATCGCCTGCATGAAGGCGGGCAAGCATGTGCAGGCCGAGATCCCGCTCGCGGACTCGCTGCGCGACGCCTATGCGGTGGTCGAACTGCAGAAGCAGACCGGGCTGGTGGCGATGTGCGGCCACACGCGGCGCTTCAACCCCAGCCACCAGTGGGTGCGCGGGAAGATCGTCGCCGGCGAGTTCAACATCCAGCAGATGGACGTGCAGACCTACTTCTTCCGGCGCACGAACATGAACGCACTGGGCCAGGCACGCAGCTGGACCGACCACCTGCTGTGGCATCACGCGGCGCACACGGTCGACCTGTTCGCCTACCAGGCGCGCTCGCCCATCGTGAAGGCCAACGCGATCCAGGGGCCGATCCATCCGAACCTGGGCATCGCGATGGACATGAGCATCCAGCTGAAGGCGGCCAACGGCGCGATCTGCACGCTCAGCCTGAGCTTCAACAACGACGGCCCGCTGGGCACCTACTTCCGCTACATCGGCGACACCGGTACCTACCTGGCCCGCTACGACGACCTGTTCAGCGGCAAGGACGAGAAGATCGACGTGTCCAAGGTGGCCGTGTCGATGAACGGCATCGAGCTGCAGGACCGCGAGTTCTTCGCCTCCATCCGCGAGGGCCGCGAGCCCAATGCCAGCGCGGCGCAGGTGCTGCCCTGCTACGAGGTGCTGCACGACCTCGAACGCCAGCTCGCGCAGGGTTGAGATGAAGACGCGCCGCGTCGGCCGGTTCGATGTCTCGGCCATCGGCCTGGGCTGCATGAACCTCAGCCACGCCTACGGCGCGCCGCCGCCCGAGGAAGCCTCACAGGCCTTGCTGCGCGAAGCGCTCGACCTCGGCATCACCTTCTTCGACACCGCCGCGCTGTACGGCTTCGGCGCCAACGAGGAGCTGGTCGGCCGCACGCTCGCGCCGCACCGCTCGAAGTTCGTGCTGGCCAGCAAGTGCGGGCTGCACGGCGTCGATGGGAAGCGGGTCGTCGATGGCCGGCCCGAGACGCTGAAGTGGAGTTGCGAGCAAAGCCTGAAGCGGCTGCGCACCGACGTCATCGATCTCTTCTACCTGCACCGCTGGGACAAGAAGGTGCCGATCGAAGACAGCGTGGGCGCGCTGGCCGAGCTGGTGCGCGAGGGCAAGGTGCGCGAGATCGGCCTGTCGGAGGTGTCGGCCGCGACGCTGCGCCGCGCGCACGCCGTGCACCCGATCGCGGCGGTGCAGACCGAATACTCGCTGTGGACGCGCAACCCGGAGATCGCGGTGCTCGACGCCTGCCGCGAGCTCGGCGCCGCCTTCGTCGCCTTCAGCCCGCTGGCGCGTGGCTATCTCGGTGGCGAATTGCGCGACGTGGCCACGCTCGACGCGAAAGACCTTCGCCGGACCATGCCGCGCTTCGAGCCAGCGAACTACGCCGCCAACCTGCAACCCCTGGCGGGCTTCGAGGCGCTGGCCGCCGAGCGCGGCTGCACGCCGGCGCAGCTGGCGCTGGCCTGGGTGCTGGCGCGCGGCGAGCATGTCGTGGCGATCCCCGGTACGACGAAGCTCACGCACCTGCGCGACAACGCCGCCGCCGCGCAGGTCGAACTCGATGCCGCAACGATGGCGCGGCTCGATGCGCTGATCAACCGCGACAGCATCGTCGGCGGCCGCTACGACGCGGCGGCTCAGGCCGGCGTCGACACCGAAGAGTTCTGAGCCGCCGCATGGCTCGGCCGACGCTGCTGCTCCTGCCCGGCCTGATGTGTGACCGCGCGGCGTGGGCGCCGCAGGTCGAGGCCTTCGGATCGCGATTCGATTGCCTCGTGCCGCACTACGGCACGCTCGATTCGCTGCCGGCGATGGCCGCGCAGGTGCTGCGCGAGGCACCGCCCGGCCCGCTCGCCGTGGCCGGCCACTCGATGGGTGGCCGCCTCGCGTTCGAGATGTGGGCGCAGGCGCCGCAGCGCATCGAGCGCCTGGCGCTGCTCGACACCTCCTACCACCCGCTGCCGGTAGGCGCGGAAGGTGAGCGCGAACGCAGCGGTCGCTACGCGCTGCTGGAGATCGCACGGCGCCGTGGCCTGCGCGCGATGGCGCGCGAATGGGCTCAGGGCATGGTGCACCCGAGCCGCCTCGGCACGCCCGTGTTCGAAGCGGTGCTCGACATGTTCGAGCGCAGCTCGGCCGAGGCCTTTGCCGCGCAGATCGAGGCACTGCTCGCGCGCCGCGATGCCACCGCGCTGCTCGCCACGATCGACGTGCCCACCCTGGTGCTGTGCGGGCGCGAAGACGCCTGGAGCCCGCCCTCGCGCCACGAGTTCATGCACCGGCACATCGCAGGATCGCGGCTGGTGGTGATCGAGCAGTGCGGCCACATGAGCACGATGGAGCAGCCGGCGGCGGTGAACGCTGCGCTGGCCGACTGGCTCGGCGGCCCGCTCGCGAATCGCGCCGCACCCGACGGGGTTTGAGTCAGGTCAAGTCCCTTCGGGCACCGGCGCGGCTCAATCGAGGGCCCCAGAGCGGTGAGGAGTCCACCATGTCCGCATCCATTCCCGGCACCACGCTGTTCGACGGCGCGCAGGCCCGCAAGGGCTACGCGCTGAACAGGATGTGCTTCTCGTTCAACGACGCCGCCAACCGCGAGGCCTTCCTGCGCGACGAAGAAGGCTACTGCGCGCGCTACCAGCTCACGCCGGCGCAGCGCGAGGCCGTGAAGGCGCGCAACGTGCTGCAGATGATCGAGGCGGGCGGCAATGTCTACTACCTCGCCAAGCTCGCGGGCATCTTCGGCCTGGACGTGCAGGACCTCGGCGCGCAGCAGACCGGCATGACCAAGGACGCATTCAAGGCGCGGCTCGTCGCCGCCGGGAGATAGGCATGGCGAAGATCGTCGGCGGCATCATGAGCTCGCACGTGCCGGCCATCGGCCGCGCCATCGCCCGCAACCTGCAGGGCGACCCGTACTGGAAGCCCTGGTTCGACGGCTTTCCGCCGGTGCGCGACTGGCTCGCCGAAGTGAAGCCCGACGTGGCGGTGGTCGTCTACAACGACCACGGGCTGAACTTCTTCCTCGACAAGATGCCCACCTTCGCGGTGGGCGCGGCGCCCGAGTACCGCAATGCCGACGAGGGCTGGGGCATCCCGGTGGTACCGCCCTTCAAGGGTGACCTCGACCTCTCGTGGCACCTGATCGAATCGCTGGTGCGCGACGAGTTCGACATCACCACCTGCCAGGAAATGCTGGTCGATCACGCCTTCACGCTGCCGATGGCACTGTTGTGGCCCGGGCAGGGTGCGTGGCCGGTGCGCACGGTGCCGGTGTGTGTGAACACGGTGCAGTTCCCGCTGCCCACGGCGGGGCGCTGCTGGAAGCTCGGCGAGGCGATCGGCCGCGCCGTCGAGTCCTGGGACAGCGACGCGCGCGTCGTCGTCGTCGGCACCGGCGGGCTGTCGCACCAGCTCGACGGCGAGCGGGCCGGCCATATCAACAAGGAATTCGACCTGCGCTTCATGGACAGCCTGGTGCGCGAGCCGCAGTGGGCGACGCGCTATACCGTGGCCGAGCTGGTCGAGAAGGCGGGCACGCAGGGCATCGAGCTGCTGATGTGGTTGGTCACTCGCGCGGCGCTCACCGGCCGTGTGAGCCGGCTGCATTCGAACTACCACATCCCGATCTCGAACACGGCTGCCGGGCTGCTCTTGCTCGACAACCAGCCGATCGGCTGAGCCGGCGAAGCGGGGCGCTCGAACCGGGCGCACCAAAGATGGGCGGCGCCGCCAGGGTCACCAAGTTGGTGCTCGGCGGCGCGTAGCCGCCCGTGCCCGGGCCCACGCCGGGGCCGCGGAGTCTTCTTCGTGCTTGGCACAGAAGCTGCAGAACAGGTCACGTCCGCAACGTGTCCTCGTCCTTGGAGCTCCACCTCATGAAGAAAAGCCTGTTCGCCGCGGCCGCGCTCGTCGCCCTCACGGCCATGCCTTCGGTTTCGTACGCCCAGTTCTCGGGCAACGTCGGCCTGACCACCGACTACCGCTACCGCGGCATCTCGCAGACGCGTCTCAAGCCGGCGCTGCAAGGCGGTGTCGACTACGGCTTGCCGGCCGGCTTCTATGTCGGCGCCTGGGCCTCGACGATCAAGTGGATCGACGACATTCCCGGCGGCGACAGCAGCATCGAGATCGACCTGTACGGCGGCGTGAAAGGCGAGATCATGCCCGGCCTCGGCTTCGACGTCGGCGTGCTGCGCTACGAGTACCCGAGCAACAAGCTGAACCCGAGCGCCAGCACCACCGAGCTGTACGGCGCGCTGACCTACGGCCCGGTGACCGGCAAGTACTCGCATGCCGTGAGCAACACCTTCGGCAACCTCGACAGCAAGAACAGCTTCTACTTCGACCTCTCGGCCACCTTCGACCTGGGCAGCGGCTTCAGCGCGGTGCCGCACATCGGCTACCAGAAGATCAAGGGCCCGGCCGAAGACGCCGCCAGCTACACCGACTATTCGCTGACCGTGACCAAGGACCTGGGCTCGGGCCTGTCGGTCAGCGGCGCGCTGGTCGGCACCGATGCCGACAAGAATTTCTACGTCCCCGGCGCCGATGCCAACAGCACGAAGTTCCTGGGCAAGGCCTCGGGCGTGCTGTCCGTGAAGTACGTGTTCTGAACCCACCCCATTGGAGATGACCATGAAGATGGTGACCGCGATCGTCAAGCCGTTCAAGCTCGACGAAGTGCGTGAGGCCCTGAGCGCCATCGGCGTCCAGGGCATCACGGTGACCGAAGTCAAAGGCTTCGGCCGCCAGAAGGGCCACACCGAGCTGTACCGCGGTGCGGAGTACGTCGTCGACTTCCTGCCGAAGGTGAAGATCGAGGCGGCGGTGGACGATGCCATCGTCGACCGCGTCATCGAAGCCATCGAAGGTGCCGCACGCACCGGCAAGATCGGCGACGGCAAGGTGTTCGTCTCGTCGCTGGAGCAGGTGGTCCGCATCCGCACGGGCGAGACGGGCAAGGACGCCCTCTGACTGATGCAGCACAACAAGAGACAACCATGAAGAAACTCATTGCGACTCTTGCCCTGGGCCTCGCGGTCCTGGGCTTCTCGGGGGCCGTTCTGGCCCAGGCGGCCTCGGCACCTGAAGCAGCAGCCTCCGTGGCCGCCGCCGTGGCGCCGGCAGCATCTGCCGTGGCCGAAGCGGCATCTGCCGCACCGGCGGCCGCGCCGGTGGCCAACAAGGGCGACGTGGCCTGGATGGTCGTGGCCACGCTGCTCGTCATCATGATGACGGTGCCGGGCCTGGCGCTGTTCTACGGCGGCCTGGTGCGCAGCAAGAACATGCTGTCGGTGCTGATGCAGGTGATGGTCACCTTCTCGATGATCGTGGTGCTGTGGTTCATCTACGGCTACAGCCTCGCGTTCACCGAAGGCAATGCCTACGTCGGCGGATTCGACCGCCTGTTCATGAAGGGGCTGTTCGATCCTGCGGCCGGCACATTCGCGATGGGCGCCACGTTCAGCAAGGGGGTCTACATCCCCGAGCTGCTGTTCGCCGCCTTCCAGGCCACCTTCGCCGGCATCACCTGCTGCCTGATCGTCGGCGCCTTCGCCGAGCGCATCAAGTTCAGCGCGGTGCTGCTGTTCATGGCGCTGTGGTTCACCTTCAGCTATGCGCCGATCGCGCACATGGTCTGGTTCTGGATGGGCCCGGACGCCTATGCCACGAAGGAAGTGGTCGACCAGATGAACGGCAAGGCCGGCCTGATCTGGCAGTGGGGCGCGCTGGACTTCGCCGGCGGCACGGTGGTGCACATCAACGCCGCGGTCGCGGGCCTGGTGGGCGCCTACATGATCGGCAAGCGCGTGGGCTACGGCAAGGAGGCGTTCACGCCGCACTCGCTGACGCTGACCATGGTCGGTGCCTCGATGCTGTGGGTGGGCTGGTTCGGCTTCAACGCCGGCTCGGCGCTCGAAGCCAACAACAGCGCGGTGCTCGCCTTCGCCAACACCTTCTCGGCCACGGCCGCGGCGGTGCTGGCCTGGTGCATCGGCGAGACGCTGATGAAGGGCAAGGCCTCGATGCTCGGCGCCGCTTCGGGTGCGGTGGCCGGCCTGGTCGCCATCACCCCGGCCGCCGGCAACGTCGGCCTGATGGGCGCCATCGTGGTGGGCTTCGTCGCCGGCTTCGCCTGCCTGTGGGGCGTGAATGGCCTGAAGAAGCTCCTCGGCGCCGATGACTCGCTGGACGTCTTCGGCGTGCACGGCGTGGGCGGCATCGTGGGTGCACTGCTGACGGGCGTGTTCAACACCCAGTCGCTCGGCGGCCCCGGCCTGGTGGGCGACTGGGTCACGGCCTCGGTCACCTCCAACGCCATCGGTGCGCAGGTGTGGATCCAGCTCAAGGCGGTGCTGCTGACCATCGTGTGGTCGGGTGTCGTCTCGCTGGTGGCCTACAAGATCGTCGACCTGGTCATCGGCCTGCGCGTGCCGGAAGACGAGGAGCGCGAGGGTCTGGACATCACCTCGCACGGCGAAACGGCCTATCACAACTGAGTCGACCGATCGTCGATCGACGCCTCCGCCCCCGGGCGGGACGAAGGGCCACCACGAGGTGGCCCGTTTTTTCATGGGCGGCGCGGGGCTTGTGCCGGCACGCGATCGACCTCAAATGCCTAGAATTCCGTCTCCGTAGCGCTCCCCCGGGCCCCCGACATGGTTCCTCACCTCATCACCGCACTGACCGGCCCGATCAATGAACTGGAGCAGCGCATCCTGGAGTCGCTGCCCGCCATCGAGCGCTGGTTCCGGCTCGAATGGATGGAGCACACGCCGCCGTTCTACACCTCGGTGGACGTGCGCAATGCCGGTTTCAAGCTCGCACCGGTGGACACCAACCTGTTCCCCGGCGGCTTCAACAACCTCACCGAGGAGATGCTGCCGCTGGCCGTGCAGGCCGCGATGGCAGCGATCGAGAAGATCTGCCCGGAAGCGAAGAACCTGCTGCTGATCCCCGAGAAGCACACGCGCAACACCTTCTACCTGACCAACGTGCAGCGGCTGATGCAGATCTTCACGCAGGCCGGGTTGAACGTGCGCCTGGGCACGCTGGACGACACGATCACCACGCCCACCGAGGTCGCACTGCCCGATGGCAGCAGCCTGAAGCTCGAGCCGCTGCTGCGCACGCGCGGCCGCCTCGGGCTGAAGGACTTCGATCCGTGCACGATCCTGCTCAACAACGACCTGTCGGGCGGCATCCCGAAGATCCTCGAGAACCTGCACGAGCAGTACCTGCTGCCGCCGCTGCACGCCGGCTGGGCGGTGCGGCGCAAGACCAACCACTTCCAGGCCTACGAGGAAGTGGCGAAGAAGTTCGCCAAACTGCTGGGCATGGACCCGTGGCTGATCAACCCGATGTTCGCGCACTGCGGCGAGGTCGATTTCAGCGACGGCACCGGCAGCGAGTGCCTGATGAGCAACGCCGAGGCGCTGCTGGGCAAGATCCGCCGCAAGTACAAGGAATACGGCATCAACGAGAAGCCGTTCATCATCGTCAAGGCGGACGCGGGCACCTACGGCATGGGCATCATGACCGTGCGCGACCCGAAAGACCTGGCCGAGCTCAACCGCAAGACGCGCAACAAGATGAGCGTCATCAAGGAGGGCCAGCAGGTCACCCAGGTGATCCTGCAGGAAGGCGTGCCGACCTACGAGCGCGTCAATGACGCCGTGGCCGAGCCCGTGGTCTACATGATCGACCGCTACGTGGTCGGCGGCTTCTACCGCGTCAATGCCGAGCGTGGCATCGACGAGAACCTCAACTCCCCGGGGGCGAGCTTCGTGCCGCTGGCTTTCGCCGAATCCGGCCATCTGCCCCGGCCGGGCGCCAAGCCGGGCGCCAGTGCGCCGAACCGCTTCTACATGTATGGCGTGATCGCCCGCCTGGCCATGGTGGCGGCGAGCTACGAGCTGGAAGCGACCGACCCGGACGCCGAGATCTACGAATAGGGGCATTCCCGCGCCTCGTTGCTGCGGTGCAACATTGATTGACCGCAGGTAAGCGGGGCGCACAATGGCGCTCTCTCGAAGAACGAGCCGGACCGGGTTGAGCCCCGCCACCGGTATCACGTGAGCCAGCCCAGTTCGAAGTCCAGCCTCGCGGCCTTGACGCTCGGCGCCGTCGGCGTCGTCTATGGCGACATCGGCACCAGCCCGCTGTATGCCTTCAAGGAAGTGTTCGCGCACGGCCACGTGCCGATGAATCCGGAGAATATCTACGGCGTGCTGTCGCTGATGTTCTGGACGCTGACCGTCATCGTCTCGCTGAAGTACGTGCTGCTGATCCTGCGCGCCGACAACAACGGCGAGGGCGGCCTCATCGCGATGCTGGCGCTGGCCTCGGTGGCGGTGAAGGACAAGCCCGTGCTGCGCCAGCGGTTGCTGGTGATCGGCATCTTCGGCACGGCGATCTTCTTCGGCGACGGCGTCATCACGCCGGCGATCTCGGTGCTCTCGGCGGTCGAGGGCCTGGAGGTCGCCGCCCCGGCGCTGCACGCCTACATCGTGCCGGTCACGCTGGTGGTGCTCACCGCGCTGTTCCTGGTGCAGCGACATGGCACGGCCAGCGTGGGGCGCTTCTTCGGGCCGATCACGGTGCTGTGGTTCGCGGTGCTGGCGGTGATGGGCTCGGTGCACATCGCCCGCAACCCGGCCATCCTGCTGGCGCTGAACCCGGTCTATGCGCTGGATTTCCTCACCGCGCACTTCGGCGTCGCCTTCGTCGCGCTCGGCTCGGTGGTGCTTTGCGTCACTGGCGCCGAGGCGCTGTACGCCGACATGGGGCACTTCGGCAAGAAGCCGATCCGCCTGGCCTGGTTCGGTCTGGTGATGCCGGCGCTGGTGATCAACTACTTCGGCCAGGGCGCGATGCTGCTCGTGCACCCGGAGAACGCGAAGAACCCGTTCTACGAGATGGCGCCGACCTGGGCGCTGTACCCGCTCATCGGCCTGGCCACGGCGGCCACGGTGATCGCCTCGCAGGCGCTGATCACCGCGGCTTTCTCGGTGACCAAGCAGGCCATCCAGCTCGGCTACCTGCCGCGGCTGCGCGTCCTGCACACCTCGGTGCGCGACACCGGGCAGATCTACCTGCCCTTCGTGAACTGGGGCCTGTACGTGTGCATCGTGTTCGCGGTGGTGCTGTTCGGCTCCTCCAGCAAGCTGGCCGCGGCCTACGGCATCGCGGTGACGATCGACATGCTGATCACCACCACGATGACCTTCTTCGTCATCCGCTACGGCTGGAAGTACCCCTGGTGGCTGTGCGTTGCGGCCACCGGCTTCTTCTTCGTGGTCGACTTCATCTACTTCTCCGCCAACGTCGTCAAGGTGTTCGACGGCGGCTGGTTCCCGGTGGTCATCGGTGCAGCGATGTTCCTGCTGCTGATGACCTGGAAGCAGGGTCGCCGGCTGATGGCCGAGCGCCTGCGCGAGGACGCGATCGACCTGCCCAGCTTCCTGGAGGCGGTGTTCGTCAGCCCGCCGGTGCGCGTGCCCGGCACCGCGGTGTTCCTCGTCAGCGACCAGGGCAGCACGCCCAACGCACTGCTTCACAACCTCAAGCACAACAAGGTGCTGCACGAGACCAACCTGTTCGTCACCGTGCGCCACCACGAGGTCCCGTGGATCGGCTTCGACAAGCGCTGCGACCTTGCCGCGCTGGGCAACGACTGCTGGCAGGTCACGCTGCACTTCGGATTCAAGAACGACCCCGACGTGCCCGAGGCGCTGGCCCTGCTGAAGGACCGCGGCGTGATGCTCGACGAGATGGAGACCAGCTACTTCCTCTCGCGCGACATCGTCATCCCGACGCTGGGCGAGGGCATGTCGTTCTGGCGCGAGAAGCTGTTCGCGAGCATGCACCGCAATGCCGCCGCCGCAGCGGACTTCCTGAACCTGCCGACCAACCGCGTGGTCGAGCTCGGCGCCAAGGTCGAGATCTGATGACAGCCCCCCTGTCGCTGCGCTCTTGCCCCCAAGGGGCGTGGTCCGGCTTGGGGCGGCCCGGCGCCGGACCGCATGTCGCTTCTGCGTGACGTCTCGCTGCCCGCGGTGACCGCCGGCTTCGTCGCCGTGCTGGTGGGTTTCACCAGCTCGGTGGCGATCGTCTTCCAGGCGGCCACGGCGCTGGGCGCCACGCCGGAGCAGATCAGCTCGTGGATGTGGGCGCTCGGCCTGGGCATGGGCCTGTGCTCGGCCGTGCCTTCGCTGGTGCTGCGCAAACCCGTGATGGTGGCCTGGAGCACGCCCGGTGCCGCGGTGCTCGCCACCGCGGCGGCGGCCGGCGGCTTCACGCTCGCGCAGGCCACCGGTGCCTTCATCGTCTGCGCGCTGCTGATGACGCTGGCCGGCGCCACCGGCTGGTTCGAGCGGGTGATGGACCGCATACCTATGCCGATCGCCAGCGCCTTGCTGGCCGGCGTGCTGGCGCGCTTCGGCATGGATGCCTTCCTCGCAGCCCGCACGGCACTCGCGCTGGTGCTGCTGATGCTGCTGGCCTACCTGGCCGGTCGGCGCTGGTGGCCGCGTTATGCCGTGCCGGGCGTGCTGGCCGCGGGCACCGCTTTCGCGGCGGCCAGCGGCCAGCTGCATCTCGCGGGCGTCTCGCTGTCGCTGACCGTGCCGGTGTTCGTGAGCCCTGAGTTCACGCTGGCCGCAGCCGTGAGCCTGGCGCTGCCGCTGTTCGTGGTCACCATGGCCTCGCAGAACCTGCCGGGCGTGGCTGCCATCCGCGCCGCCGGCTACCAGATGCCGATCTCGAAGATCATCACGCTCACCGGCGTGGTGACGCTGCTGCTCGCGCCGTTCGGTGCCTTCGCGTTGAACCTGTCTGCCATCACCGCAGCCATCTGCATGGGCCGCGAGGCGCACGAAGACCCGGCCAGGCGCTACACCGCGGCCGTGGCCTGCGGGCTCATCTACATCGTCATCGGCCTGTTCGGCGCGGCGGTCACCGGCGTGCTCACGGCCTTTCCGCGCGAACTCGTGGTCGCGGTGGCAGGCCTGGCGCTGCTGGGCAGCATCGGCGGCGGCCTGGCGGTGGCGCTGAAGGACGAACTGCACCGCGAGGCCGCGCTGATCACCTTCCTCGTCACGCTCAGCGGCGTGAGCCTGGCGGGCATCGGCTCGGCCTTCTGGGGTGTCGTCGCAGGAGCCTTGACATGGGGTGTGCAGTCCTGGCGGCGGCACGCCTAGACTCGGTCCATGCCCGATTTCCGCTCGCCCGAATTCCTGCTCGGCCACGTCCGCCACACGCTGTCGTTCTACGAAGGCCGCTGCGTCGACCCGACGGGCGGCTTCTTCCACTTCTACAAGGACGACGGCACGGTCTACGACCGGCGCACGCGGCACCTCGTCAGCAGCACGCGCTTCGTGTTCAACCATGCGATGGCGTTCCGCCATTTCGGCAAGGCCGATCAGCAGGCCGCGGTACGCCACGGGCTGGACTTCCTCAAGCGCGCGCACGCCCAACCGCAGGGTGGCTTCGCCTGGCAGGTCGACTGGCAAGGCGACGTGGACGGCGGCCGCGCCACCGTGCAGGACGGCACCAATCACTGCTATGGCCTGGCCTTCGTGATGCTCGCGCATGCGCATGCGCTGCTGGCCGGCGTCAAGGTGGCGCGCGTGGGGCTCGAGGCCACCTGGGACCTGATGGAGCAGCGCTTCTGGGAACCGCGCAACAGCCTCTACGCCGACGAGGCTTCGCCGGACTGGCAGCTCAGCGCCTATCGTGGCCAGAACGCGAACATGCATGCCTGCGAGGCCATGATGGCCGCCTACGAGGCCACGCGCGAACCACGCTACCTGCAGCGCGCGCTGACGCTGGCCGAGTCGGTCACCGGCCGGCTTGCCGCACTGGCCGATGGGCTGGTGTGGGAGCACTACCGCGTGGCACCCGATGGCAGCTGGTCACTCGACCCGGACTACAACCGCGACGACAAGACCAACATCTTCCGCCCCTGGGGCTACCAGACCGGCCACCTGACCGAATGGGCCAAGCTGCTGATGCAACTCGAGCGCTGGCTGCCCGAGGCGCAGCGGCCGGCGTGGATCGTTCCGCGGGCGCGCCACTTCTTCGACACCGCGATGGCGCGTGGCTGGGACGCGGCGCACGGCGGCCTCGTCTACGGCTTCGACCCGGAGGGCGCGGTGTGCGATGGCGACAAGTACTTCTGGGTCCAGGCCGAGAGCTTTGCCGCCGCGGCCCTGCTGGCCCTGCGCACCGGTGACGCCGCGTACTGGGACTGGTACGACCGCATCTGGGCCTACGCCTGGGAGCATTTCGTCGACCACGCGCACGGCGCCTGGTACCGCGTTCTCGGGCCCGACAACCGCAAGCTGAGCGACGAGAAGAGCCCAGCCGGCAAGACCGATTACCACACCATGGGCGCCTGCTACGACGTGCTGCGCGGCCTGGGCGTCTGAGGTCAATCAAAGTTTTCGAACTCTGACGTCAGTCCGGAGCCGCTGACGGCTCCAGTCTCGGCGCCTACAGTTCCCTCCGTGCACAAGATGCCTGGGATCACCCCGGGAGTTCGACCCCCACACGGAGCATTGAAAATGATTGATTCCTTCAAGACACCCCTGGTCATCGTCGGCCGCGTTCTGCTGGCGCTGATGTTCATCTATGCGGGCTTCGGCAAGCTCACCAACCTCGAGGGCACCGCCGGCTACATCGCCAGCGGCGGGCTGCCGATGGCGTCGGTGCTGGCCGTGGTCGTCGGCCTGCTCGAACTGCTCGGCGGCCTGGCCATCGCGGTCGGCCTGCAGGCGCGCTGGGCGGCGCTGGCGCTGGGCCTGTTCACGCTCGCGGCGAGCGTGCTGTTCCACAAGTTCTGGGCGGTCCCGGCCGACCAGGCCTTCGTGCAGCAGCTCATGTTCATGAAGAACCTGTCGGTCGCCGGCGGTTTGTTCATCGTCGCGGCACTGGGCGCCGGCCCGGTCAGCGTCGACGCACGCCGCGGCCTGGTGCCCGCCACGGCCTGATCGCCGAGCGCCCCGCAGCCAAACCCCCGGAGGGCAACCTTCGGGGGTTTTGTGCCACAGTGGCGGCAGATTCCCATCCCCCGGAAGCCGCCATGCGCCTGCTGTTCGTCGCCGACCCGCTGGAAGATTTCAAGATTGCCAAGGACAGCAGCTTCACGATGATGCGCGAGGCTGCTGCTCGCGGCCACAGGCTCTATGCCTGCGAGCCGCGCGACCTGGTCTGGGAGCGCGGCGGCAGGGTCACGGCACGGTTGCGCGAGATCGCGCTGACCAGCGATCCGACGGCCTGGTTCACCGAACTCGAGACGCCGAGCACGCCACTGGCCGAACTCGACGCCGTGGTGATGCGCAAGGACCCGCCGTTCGACAGCGAGTACTTCTACGCCACCCATCTGCTGCAGCAGGCCGAGCGCGAAGGTGCGCGTGTCTTCAACAAGCCGGCGGCGCTGCGCGACCACCCGGAAAAACTCGCCATCCTCGAGTTCCCGCAGTTCATCGGCCCGACGCTGGTGACACGTGACGCCGGCGAGATCAAGAGATTCCACGCCGAACACGGCGACGTGATCCTCAAGCCGCTGGACGGCATGGGCGGCATGGGCATCTTCCGTGTCGGCCCCGACGGCCTGAACCTGGGCAGCATCACCGAGACGCTCAACAAGGGCGGTGCGCAGACGGTGATGGTGCAGCGCTACCTGCCCGAGATCGTGCAGGGCGACAAGCGCATCCTCGTCATCGGCGGCGAGCCGGTGCCGTTCTCGCTGGCGCGCATCCCGCAGGGCAGCGAGATCCGCGGCAACCTCGCCGTCGGGGGCAAGGGCGTGGCGCTGCCGCTGAGCGCGCGCGACCGCGAGATCGCCTCGACGCTCGGCCCCATCCTCGCCGCACGCGGGCTGCTGCTGGCCGGCCTGGACGTGATCGGCGACTGCCTCACCGAGATCAACGTCACCAGCCCGACCTGCTTCCGCGAGATCACCGACCAGACCGGTTTCGACGTGCCGAAGATGTTCATCGACGCACTGGAATCGGCGCTGCGCCACACCTGATGGATGACCCCAGCCGGCTCGATGCCACCACGGCGGCAGCGCTGATCGCGCGCCGTGAACTCAGCGCCGAGGCGCTGCTGCGGGCCTGCCTGGCGCGCATCGCCGAGCGCGACGGCGAACTGCGCGCCTTTGTCTGCCTCGACGTGCAAGGCGCGTTGGCGCAGGCCCGTGCGCTCGACGCCGGCCCGCTGCGCGGCCCTTTGCATGGCCTGCCGCTGGGCGTGAAGGACATCTTCGACACCCGCGACCTGCCCACCGAATGCGGTTCGCCGATCTTCGCCGGCCACCGCCCGCGCGTGGACGCGGCGGCCGTGGCGCTGTGCCGCGAGGCCGGCGCGGTGGTGATCGGCAAGACCGTCACCACCGAACTCGCCAACATGACAGCGGGTGCGACGCGCAACCCCTTCAATCCGGCGCACACGCCCGGCGGTTCGTCCAGTGGCTCGGCGGCGGCAGTGGCCGACTTCATGGTGCCGCTGTCCCTGGGCACGCAGACTGCCGGTTCGCTGATCCGGCCGGCGGCCTGCTGCGGCATCGCCGGCTTCAAGCCGAGCTTCGGCCGCGTGCCGCGGGCCGGCGTGAAACCGAACGCGGATTCGATGGACACCGTGGGCGGTTTCGGCCGCACGGTGGCCGATGCGGCGCTGCTCGGTGCCGTGCTCACCGGCGACAAACGCCTCGTGCAGCAGCCGCTGCCCGACACGCTGCGCATCGGCCTCGTGCAGGGGCCCGACTGGGGCGAGGCCGAATCCGACGTGCAAGCCGCCTGGGCGCGTGCCGTGCAGGCGCTCGCCCCGCAGGCGCAGCGCTGCGAAGACGCGGCGTTGCCCGCCGACTTCGGCGATGTCGCCGCGGTGCAGGCGGCGCTTCAGGCGCATGAAACCGCCGCTGCGCTGGCCGACGAGCACCGCCGCCATCCCGACCTGCTCAGCCCCGCACTGCTCGCGCTGCTCGACAAGGGCCGCACGATCGGCGCGGTGGAGATCGAGGCGCATCGCACGCGCACGGCGCGCTGGCGCTTCGAGGTCGACGCGCTGTTCGATGGATTCGACGTGCTGCTCGCACCCAGTGCCGTCGACGAAGCGCCCGAGGGCCTGCAGCACACCGGCGATCCGGTCTTCTGCCGGCCCTGGAGCCTGCTCGGCCTGCCCAGCGTGCACCTGCCCTTCGCGACGGGATCGACCGGGCTGCCGGTGGGGCTGCAACTCGTCGGCCGCCATGGCGAAGATCATCGCCTGATGGCTGCCGCGCAGTGGGCGATGCAGCGCCTCGCGTGATGCTCAGTTGATGAAGTGAAGCTCGCGGAAGCGGTGGCGGAAGCTCTCGACCTCGCGCGCCACGTCCTCGGGCCGGTCGCCCAGCGCCCGCACGATCAATGACGCGAGCTCGCCCATGTGCTCGGGCTTCATGCCCAGGCGCACGATCTCGGGCACGCCGAAACGCAGGCCGTTGATGTCGCCGGCCACCGGTGCGATCGGCAGCCCGATGCCGCAGGCGAGCAGCCCGGCGCGGGCCATGCGTTTCGCGGCGGCCTGGCCGCCGCCCCAACGCGCCGCTTCGACGGCGAATTGATGCGAGGTGGTGGCGCCGCGCGCCGCTGCGTACACCGGCAGGCCCTGGTTCTGCAGCGCCTGCGCGAGCGATCGGGCGGTGTCGCACATCGCCTGCGCGTAGGCCGCGCCGTGGCGCTTCCAGTCGACCAGCGTGACCGCCAGCGCGGCCACCTTGCCGGCGTCGAAGTTGGCCGTCAGGCCCGGGTAGGCAATCGCGTCGAGGCGCTCGGCGAGGCCAGCGTCGTTGCTCACCACCAAGCCGCCCGGCGGGCCGCCCAGGCTCTTGTAGGTGCTCATCGTCATCACGTGCGCCCCTTGCGCCAGCGGGTTGGCCCAGGTGCGGCCGGCGACCATGCCCGACAGGTGAGCAGCATCGAAGAGCAGCTTGGCGCCGACCTCGTCGGCCACCTCGCGCATCGGCGCCACCGGGTGCGGGAAGAGATTGAGGCTGCCGCCGGCAGTGATGAGCCTCGGCTTCACCTCGCGCGCCAGGGCGCGCAGCGCCGCCACGTCGACGGTGTAGCCGTCGGCCCGCACCGGCGCATGCACGATGTTCAGTCCGTACAGGCCCGCAGCCCCCGCCGCGTGGTGCGTGACGTGGCCGCCGATGTCGGCCGGCGGCGCGATGATCGTGTCGCCCGGCTTGCAGGTCGCCATGAACACGTACAGGTTGGCCAGCGCGCCGGAGGCCACGCGCACCTCGGCGTACTTCGCGTCGAACACCTCGGCGGCGAGTTCGGCGGCAATCACTTCGATGCGTTCGATCGCCTCCAGCCCCATCTCGTATTTGTCGCCGGGGTAGCCCAGCGACGCGCGCGAGCCCAGGCCGGAGGCCATCATCGCCTCGGCACGCGGATTCATCACGTTGCTTGCCGGGTTGAGGTTGATGCCGTGAAGGTCGTGGATGCGGCGGTTCTCGGCGACCAGGCGGGCGATCTCGTCGAAGATCGCGCTGCCGTCGAGCTTCGCGGTCTGTCCGGCGACGTTCTGCACCAGGTCTTCGCAATGGGCCGGGACCCAGGGGCGGCGTTCGAGCATGGCGTTCGGAAGGGGCTGGGAATGGGGCCATCGTACGCCGCAGCGACAATCGGGCGATGGCAGTCCTTTCCCTCTCCAACGCGCACCTCGCCTTCGGGCACGTCGCACTCCTCGACGGCGCGGCGTTCTCGCTCGAGTCCGGTGAACGCCTCGGCCTGATCGGCCGCAACGGCGCCGGCAAGTCGTCGCTCCTGAAAATCGTCGCCGGCCTCGAGAAGCCTGACGACGGGCTGCTGCAGCTCACCCAGGGCCTGCGCATCTGCTACGTGCCGCAGGAGCCGCTGTTCGACGCGGCGGCCAGCGTGTTCGACATCGTCAGCGAGGGCGTGGCCGAGGCCAAGTCGGTACGCTCGGCCTACGAGGAGCACGCGCCGGGCGTCGACCTGGACGCGCTGCAGACGCGCATCGAGGCGCTCGATGCCTGGAACTGGGAGCAGCGCGTGGACACCACGCTGCACCAGCTGCACCTGGACGGCGAGCGCCGCGTCGGCGAGCTCAGCGGCGGCATGAAGAAGCGCGTGGCACTGGCGCAGGCGCTGGTGGCCGTGCCCGACGTGCTGCTGCTCGACGAGCCGACCAACCACCTCGACCTCGACTCGATCGCCTGGCTCGAGGAACTGCTGCGCGGCTTCAAGGGCAGCGTGATGCTGATCACCCACGACCGCGCCTTCCTCGACAACGTGGCCACCCGCATCATCGAGCTCGACCGCGGCATCATCCGCAGCTACCCGGGCAACTTCAGCGCCTACGAGAAGTCGAAGGAAGACCAGTTGGCCGCGGAAGCGCAGGCCAGCGCGCGCGCCGACAAACTGCTCGCGCAGGAGGAGGTGTGGATCCGCAAGGGCGTGGAAGCACGCCGCACGCGCAGCGTCGCGCGCATCCAGCGCCTCGAGGTGCTGCGTGCCCAGCGCCAGGCACGGCGCGAATCGCTCGGCCAGGTGCGCCTGGAAGTCGACACCGGCGCGCCCAGCGGCAAGATCGTGGCCGAGTTGCGCGACGTGTCGATGCGCTTCGGCGAGAAGGTCATCGTCAGCGGCTTCAACGCCACCATCCTGCGCGGCGACAAGGTCGGCCTGATCGGGCCCAACGGCGCGGGCAAGACGACGCTGCTCAAGCTCATCCTCGGCGAACTGGAGCCGACCGCCGGCACGGTGCGCCGCGGCAGCAAGCTGGAAGTGGCCTACTTCGACCAGATGCGCAGCGTGCTCGACCTCGACGCGACGCTGGCCGACACCATCAGCCCGGGCAGCGAATGGGTCGAAGTGGGCGGCGCACGCAAGCACGTGATGAGCTACCTGAACGACTTCCTGTTCTCGCCGGAGCGCGCCAACTCGCCGGTGCGCACGCTCTCAGGCGGCGAGCGCAACCGCGTGCTGCTGGCGCGCCTGTTCGCGCTGCCGGCCAACGTGCTGGTGCTCGACGAGCCGACCAACGACCTCGACATCGACACGCTGGAGCTGCTCGAAGAACTGCTGCAGAACTACGCCGGCACGGTGTTCCTGGTCAGCCACGACCGGCGCTTTCTCGACAACGTGGTGACGAGCACGATCGCCTGGGAGGGTGACGAATCGCCCGGCCTGTGGCGCGAGTACGAAGGCGGCTACGAGGAGTGGCGCACGCAGCGTGCGCGCGCGCAGAAGCTGCGCGAGCAGGCGGCGCGCATCGTGCCCTCGGACAAGGCGAAGCCGGCGGCCGCACCGGCGCCGGCGGCCGCACCCGTGGCCAAGCCGCGCAAGCTCAGCTACAAGGAGCAGCGCGAGCTCGACGAACTGCCCAAGCGCATCACGGCGCTGGAGGCCGAGCAGAAGGCGATCAACGAACTGCTCGCCGACCCCGATGCCTACGTGAAGGATCCGCAGCGCATGGCCCAAGCCAACAAGCGCCACGCGCAGATCGACGAGGAGTTGCTGGCGGCCCTGGAGCGCTGGGAGGCGCTCGGCGCGAAGTGAAGCCCGCTGGGCTGGACGGCTAGAACCAGCCGTCGCGCACCGCGTCCGGGTGGGAGCGGCTGACGATCAGCCCCGACTGCAGGTACAGCGCGTTGAGCAGCCGGGTGGCACGCTCGCGGTCCATGCCCGGCCAGTCGGCCAGCTCGCGCAGCGAGGCGCTCTGCCTCGCCAGGCGCTGGATGGCCGCCATCACCGCGCCGATGGCCGGCAGGGCAGATGTGTCCAGGCTCGGTGCGACCCGGTAGACCGCCGGGCCGGCGATCTCGGGCAGCAGTTCGCGGCGCAGGCCGCGCATCGCCATTTCCCACAGCAGCGGCGCCAGCGCGTGGTGCAGGTGCTCGGCACCGACCAGCGCCGCCTGCTCGTCGCCAGGCGGGCGCAGCAAGGCCGGCTCCACGTGCATCACGCGCAGGTCGAGCAGGTGCTTGCCGATCAACTCGTCCATCGGCACCGGGCAGTGCACCAGGCGCTCCTGCGCGAACACGGTCAGAGGCACGACGCGGTCGCCGCACTGCAGGTGGATGGTCACGCGCTTGGCGTGGCGCACGCAGGCGGCCATGACCTCGACCACCTCGGAGGCGCCGCCGTCATGGCCGAAACGCAGCAGATCGGCGCGCAGCGAGGGGCTGAGCTGCGAGATCCGTGTGCTGATGCCGCCGGGATCGGCGTGCAGTTCATCGAGGTAGCGCTGGTAGGCGCTCGCGCGCATCAACTCCGGCTCCCCGATGGGGATGGTGGGCTGGAACAACTCGCTGTTCATCACCACGGCATTCTCCCTCGTTACGCTTGGTCACGAAAGGGGCCGCAGCGAATCCCGGGCGCGTTGCAGCGCCTGCCAGAACCGGGCGTCCTGCGTGGTGGCGAAGTTGATGCGCATGAGGTTCGTCGGTCGGTGCGTGGCATGGAACAGCGCGCCCGGCGCGATCAGCCAGCCGTCATCATGCATCACCTGGGCCAGCCGCTCGGTGTCCACGCCGGTGTCGACCCAGCCGAACAGGCCGCGCGGCTCGGCAGCGAAACGGCAGCCGTGAGAACGAGCGAGCTCCACCGAGCGGCCGCGCGCGGCGTCCAGCAGGCGCTGCACCCGTTCGGCATGACGGCGCAGCAGGCCTTGCTCCAGACAGTGAGCCAGCGCCAACTCCGTCATCGACGGCGTGGTCAAGGTGGAGAGCAGCTTGGTGTCGATCAGGCGATCGACCAGCCGTGCCGGTGCGGCGATGTAGCCGACTCGCCAGCTCGGCGTGAGGATCTTGGAGAAGCCCGACACGTACAGCGTGCGGTCCAGCGCATCGAGCGCGGCCAGGCGCGGCAGGTGCGAGGGCGCCAGATGCGCGTAGGTGTCGTCCTCGACGATGGCCAGGTCGTGCGCCTGCGCGAGCTGCAGCACCTTGTGCGCCGACTGCAGGCTCAGCGAGGCACCGGTCGGGTTGTGCAGCACCGAGACGGTGACGTACAGGCGGGGCCGGGCGGCCAGCGGCTGCGCCTCGATCAGGCGCTGCATGGTGGCCAGGTCGGGGCCGTCCGGCCCGCGCGGCACCGGCAGCACGCGCATGCCCAACGCCGCCAGCCGCGCGTACTCGACCGACCAGCCGGGCTCGTCGACCAGCACCGTGTCGCCGGGCTTGCACAGGGTGCGGGTGACGATGTCCAGCGCATGCGTGGCGCCCACCGTGGTGACGATCTGCTCGGGCGAGGCGCTGATGCCGTGTTCGATGAGCCGGCTCGCCAGGGCGCGACGCAGCCGCTGCTCGCCGGCCGGCTCGCCGTACTGCAGCGCGCTGCGGCCGAGCTGGGCGCTCACCTTGCGCATGGCGCTGGCCAGCAGGGGCTGGTCCAGCCATTCGGCGGGCAGCGTGCCGAGACCGGGCATGGGCTGTGCCCCCGGCGGCTGGAACATGCCGCGGATCAGCGTGGTGGCGCTGATCGGCACCGGCGAGCGCGGCGCGGGTGCGCTGCGGCCAGGCTCCGGCGCGGCTTCGGCCAGCGGCCCGCGCACGTAGAAGCCGCGCTGTGCCCGGGCCTCGACCAGTCCTTGCGCCAGCAGCTGGTCATAGGCCGCCACCACCGTGGTCGGGCTGACCTCGTGGCGCCGAGCGCATTCGCGCACCGAGGGCAGTCGGGCACCCGGCGCGAGCAGCCGCTGGCGGATGCGCTCGGCAAAACGCGCAGCGAGCTGGTCGGTCAGGGTGCTGTCGGCCTGTCGGGACAGGCGCAGCGCAGCCGGGAGTGCAGCGGCATCGAGCATGGCTTGTGCTGGCCTGATCGCCAGTACAGTGAATGAGCAGATGCCGAAAAGTGTACTGCCACTGTGCTGGTGGCGCACCTAGACTGTGCCCATGTCCGCAGAAGAACTCGCCGCCCTGCTGAGTTTCGCCACGGCGATGAGCTTCACGCCGGGGCCGAACACCACCTTGTCGACCGCGCTCGGCGCCAACCTGGGCCTGCGGCGCGCGCTGCCCTTCATCGTCGCGGTGCCCGCCGGCTGGACGCTGATGATGCTGCTGTGCGGCCTGGGCCTGGCGGCGCTGGTGCTGGCCGCGCCGGTGCTGCGCCTGGCGGTCAAGTTCGGCGGCATCGCCTATCTCGTCTGGATGGCCTGGAAGCTGGCCGCAGTGCGCACGCTCGGCGAAGTGGACGCCAGGCAGCTCGACGTCGGCTTCTGGCAGGGCGTTGGCCTGCAGTTCCTCAACATCAAGGCCTGGATGCTGGCGCTGGCGCTGGCCGCCGGCTGGGTCACCAGCGCCGGCAGCCAGCCGGCCGCCAACCCGGGCGAACGCCTGGCCATCGTCTGCGCGGTGATGGTGGTGTTCGCGCTCACCAGCAACTTCAGCTATGCGCTCGCCGGCTCGCTGCTGCGCGGCTGGCTGGCGCAGGGCCGTCGCCTGCTTGTCTTCAACCGCGTGATGGCGGCCGTGCTGCTCGCCACCGCCATCTGGCTGCTCGGCGCATGAACGCGGCGCGCACGCCCCACGATGAAGCGCGTGGCCTGTGGCTCGGGCTGCTGGGCGTGGTCATCTTCGCGATGACGCTGCCGATGACACGCCTGGCGGTCG
>ERZ795056.895-NODE-895-length-36461-cov-14.640773_pt1 | contig 36461 bp, 36 predicted proteins | sample MGYA00375140_ERZ795056 | MGnify/ENA primary metagenome ERZ795056 (study PRJEB30185, sample SAMN05720227) | activated sludge metagenome | isolation source: Anaerobic digester | place: USA | collected 2015-03-09 ...
GGTTGACAACGCCACCCTGCTCTGTGGCCACCAGTCCCTTGTGAAGATGGTTGGCGTTGCTGCGGGTGTGGGAGCCAAAGTGATTCTTGGCGAACATGGTGACCCCGGCGTGTTTGTGCCCCTTGAGGGTCGGGATGTTGATCATGTAGGAGGCCTCATCGAAGATCTTGTAGATCCGGTCCGGCCCGGTGCTGATGATCCTGCCCCGGTCGGAGTAGACGAGGGAGGCGGATGAGGAGGGCACCACCTTGAGCCTTCCCTTCTCAGCTCCATAGTCATGGTCCAGGTAGTTGACCTGGGGGAATTCGGCGTACCACAGCTCATAGCAGTGTTTATAAATGTGCTTCATCGGGTCGCCGACATAAATATCCTTCTGGGCGACGCCCACCGTCCGGACCAGATGGCGCAGAACGCTCAGAACCAGCTGGGGGGAGGTCTCCGAAATGCCATAATTGGCGTTGAACATGGCTGAGAGGTCGGAAGTGCTGTAATTTCCTCCCCATGAACTGGTGGCGTTGGTCTTGATGAGGATTTTTTCGCCGGACTGATAACCCCGGTCACCCAGGCCGCGCTTTCGGTTGTAGAACCTGAAAACAGATTCCCAGGCCTCGCGGTCACTGCCATCGCCGGTCAGGGATCTCAGGGCGGCGGAGAACATGTTGTCGATGACGTACTGGCTGTTGTTTTTGCTGAGAAACCAGCCGCTGCCGTAGAGGGCCGGTTTGGCGTTTTCGTTGGTGGCCGCGGGATCGTGTACCCAGACCACCCGGCCGGGGAAAATGCCCCGGGCGAGACCGACCGGACGATTGGGGGTCTGGTCGGTCAGTGAGGCCTGCGCCGGCAGGGGGAACTCAGCTACTTCCCCCGCCTGAGAGGGGGCTTCATCGGCCACGATGGTGAAAAGGAGAAAAAAGAGGGCGGCCGAACCCAGGAGCAGGGCAAGCCCGTAGCGGGCCTGGCGCAGCTGGAGTCGGGCCTTGCGGAAGGCGGTCACCGACGCCCCGAGGCCGATCAGGTAGACCACAAAGCCGGAGGCGATGGGCGCCGCCGCACGCATGCAGGGATAGGCGGCCCGGCTGGGCTTGGGGATGACCCGGACCAGAAACCAGAGGGTCGATCCGACCCCGAACAGAAGGAAAACCAGACGCTGCCAAACGGTTCCGATTCCCCCGGCGTCCTGCCCGGGCTCTATTTTGTGCTGCATGACCAGCTCCTTTCCTCTCCTTTACCCCCAGAATTCAACCTTCTGCGCCAGAGATTCTCGTTCCCGCAAGAGTTCGAAGCGCTCCCCTTCATCGTAATAGCCGAGCACGCGGGGGATCTGGCGGCTGTTATACAGGGACCACATGCTCAGGGTATAGGCGCCGGTGTCCTGGATGAGGATGTAATCGCCTTCCTCGACCGGCGGCAGTGTGACCTCCCGGGCGATGATGTCACCGGCGAAGCAGAGGGGACCAGCAATGGTGAAGGGCTTGCGTTCCCGGCCCCGTTTGAGGCGGCCACTGCGATCGGCCACCGCGATCTCGTGATGCCACTCTTCCGGGCGGTAGCATCGGCGCAGCAGCAGGTCGGCCCCGACGTGGATCATGACGGTATTCACCTTATCGTCCCGTTTGACATATTCCACCCTGCTGGCGGTCCAGCCGCTGTGGGCATGGAGCCAGCGGCCGAACTCGGTGATCACCCGGAAGGAACCATCGAAGAGGCCGGGCAGGCGCGACTTTAAGAGGGCGGCATACTCCTCCATTGCAGGGATTTTCGCGTCAGGTCGGTAAGCTACCGGCATGCCTCCGCCGATGTCAAATATGGTGATGCGTCTCTCCTTGCCTTCGCGCTCGAGCAGCCGATTGGCCTCCAGGGCGAAATTGTAGACCGTTTCGATGCCCCTCATGATGAGCTCGAGCTCGCAGCCCTGCGATCCTACATGCAGATGCACCCCCTTCAGCCAGTCAAAGCGGAGAAAGGAGGAGAGCAGGGCCTCGCGCTGCTGCTTGATCGGCACTCCAAATTTGGAATACTCCCCCGCCACGCTCAGCATCGAGATCGATCCGGAACCCACCTGGGGATTGATGCGCACCCCGATGGTGCCGGTCAGGGGCATGCTCTTGAGCAGCTCATCGATGCGCGCGAGCTCCGCCAAAGAGTCCGCATTGATATGCACGCCTGCCTGCAGGGCGTATTCGAGTTCCTTGCGGCTCTTGGCCGGGGAATCATAGACGATGCGGTCAGGCGCCACCCCCGTTTTCTGGGCCAGACAGAGTTCGGGCAGACTCGCCGCTTCCAGTCCCAGCCCGGATTTTTGGATCTCTTTAAGCACCTTGACCAGCGGATTGGCCTTGACCGCGATGGCGTGGAGGGTCTCCGCCGGAAAGAGCGAGACCAGTTCCCCGATCCGTCCCTGCAGCCACGAAAGATCGTAAAAGATGACGGCTGTATCCTCTTCCCTGATCATGCCGCGCTCAGCGATGGCCCGGCGAAGGGCCCGGCTGATGCTCGATTTGCTTATTTTCATTCTCACTTCCGGCTGGAACTGCATGCTCCGCTGCCAGGTCAACGCAGTGGAGACCTCCATTTGCACCTCTCAATGTAGAGTATTAACGCACCCAAATCAAGGCTAATCTGCAGGAATGGGGAGCCATACACCTCGTCGCCCCGATAGTTATCGCTGAAAAATAATAACTTAGCAAAAATGGCTTGACTTTTTGCCATTATTTCGATACTTTTTGCAGCATGAATAAATCCAAAAAAGAGAAGGTGCATTTCGTCTGCCAGAGCTGCGGCAACATCTCGCCGCGCTGGCTGGGCAAGTGCCCGGCCTGCGACTCCTGGAACAGCTTTGTCGAGGAACGCGCTCCGGCCGCTGATGTGCGCACGACCGGACATGCGAGCGGCGTCAGGAGCCAGCCCCTGCCTCTTGAGGCGATCTCGACTGACCAGATGCCTCGACTCCAGACCATCAGTCCCGAATTCAACCGGGTCCTTGGCGGAGGCATTGTCCCCGGCGCCGTCGTCCTGATCGGGGGAGATCCCGGCATTGGCAAATCGACCCTGCTGTTGCAGGAGGCCGCCGGACTTGGACGCCGGGATTTCAAGGTGCTCTACGTGACCGGCGAAGAGTCCGCCCAGCAGACCAAGATGCGCGCCCAGCGCCTCGGACTCGACTCCGAAGGGCTCTATATCCTCGCCGAGACCGAAATCGAGAGCGTCCGCGATGCCGTCGCCGGCCTCAATCCCCGGCTCATCGTCGTCGACTCCATCCAGACCATGTATACCCCTTTGCTTGAGAGCGCCCCGGGCAGCGTCAGCCAGGTTCGCGAGTGTGCCCTGCGCCTCATCCAGGTCGCCAAGAGCGAGCACATCCCGGTCTTTTTGGTCGGCCATGTCACCAAGGAAGGGATGCTCGCCGGTCCCAAGGTACTTGAACATATGGTCGATGCCCTCCTGCTCTTCGAGGGCGACCGTGACCACTTTTACCGCATCCTCCGCGCCGCCAAAAACCGCTTCGGTTCCACCCGCGAGATCGGGGTCTTTGAGATGACCGAGCGGGGGCTGCGCGATGTCCCCAATCCCTCGGCTGTCTTCCTCTCTGAACGCCAGACCGCCAATAACGGCTCCTCGGTGATTTGCTGTATGGAGGGGACCCGACCGATCCTGCTGGAAATCCAGGCCCTGGTGAGCCCCTCCAACTACGGACTGCCCCAGCGCACCACCAACGGGATCGATATCAAGCGGCTGCAAATGCTCCTGGCCGTGCTGGAAAAGAGGCTGGGCTACCGCGTCGGCACCATGGACGTCTATGTCAACGCCGTCGGCGGATTTCGCATCGACGAAACCGCGGCGGATATCGGCGTGGTCGCCTGCATCGCTTCGAGCATGCGCAGCCGCGTCATCGATCCTGAAGCGATCCTCATCGGCGAGGTCGGCCTTGGCGGGGAACTGCGTTCCGTCGCCCACATCGAAGCCCGCCTGGCCGAGGCGGAAAAAATGGGCTTCAAAAGGGCCGTGATCCCGCGCGGCAACAAGAAAAGCCTGCCGACAGGCACAGGCATGAACATCTTCGCCGTCAGCCAGGCCCAGGAGGCCCTCGATGCCGTTCTCCAGTGAGCAGTGGACACAATGAGCGACCGCCCCTTTTTCAGCATAGTCAGGTATGACCGCAGCTGCCAGGCTCGCGCGGGCCTGCTGCACACTGCTCACGGGACCATCCAGACCCCGATCTTCATGCCGGTGGGAACCCAGGCCTCCGTGAAGACCCTGTCGCCCGTCGACCTGAACGACGCCGGGGCGCAGATCATTCTCAACAATACCTATCACCTCTACCTGCGGCCCGGTGCCGAGCTGGTGCGCAAGGCCGGGGGTGTGCAGAAATTCAGCGCCTGGAACCGCCCCATCCTCACGGATAGCGGCGGCTACCAGGTTTTCAGCCTCTCCGAACTAAATCGTATAACCCCGGAGGGTTTTCATTTCCGCTCCCATATCGATGGCTCGCGCCACTTTTTCAGCCCGGAGAAGGTGGTGGAGATTCAACGCGATCTCGGCTCGAATATCATGATGGTTCTGGATGAGTGCGCCCCCTATCCCTGCGACTACCGCTACGCCCTCAAGGCCCATCAGCTCACCATTGACTGGGCGCGTCGCAGCCGCGACGCCTTTTCGGAAATCGGGGAACGCCACGGCTTCATCCAGCACCAGTTCGCCATTGTCCAGGGCAGCGTCTACGCCGATCTGCGCCGCCAGAGCGCCGAGGCCCTGATCGAAATGGATTTTCCCGGCTATGCCATCGGCGGACTCTCCGTGGGCGAGCCCAAGCAGGCAATGTTCGAGATCACCGGGCTCGTCACCGCCCTGCTGCCCGGGAACAAGCCCCGCTACCTGATGGGGGTCGGCAAACCCGAGGACCTGCTCGAGGGCATCGAACTCGGGGTGGACATGTTCGACTGCATCATGCCCACCCGCAACGGCCGCAACGGCACCGCTTTTACTTCGGGCGGACAGATTGTCATCAAGAACGCCAAATTTCGCGAGCAGTTCGCCCCGCTCGACGAGGCGTGCAATTGCTATACCTGCCGCACCTTCACCCGCGCCTACCTGCGCCATCTCTTCAGCGCTCAGGAGGTGCTGGTGCTCCGCCTCATCAGCTTGCATAATCTCCATTTCTACCTGGGGCTGATGGGCCGCGCCCGCCAGGCGATCCTGCAGGGACGCTATCTCGAATTCAAAAAGGATTTTCTGGCCCATTATCATTCCAACCGGCACCATGCCGAATCATCATGACCCATCAAAGGAGGTATTCATGAACTCAGTGATGTTTTTTCTCGCCATGACCGCACCGGCAGGACAGCAGAGCGGTGGCAGCACCCTGGGCCTATTCCTGCCCATCATCCTCATCATCGCCATCATGTATTTCCTGATGTTCCGGCCCCAGGCCAAGAAACAGAAGGAGATGGCCCAGATGCTCAGCGCCCTGCAAAAGGGGGATCGGGTCGTGACCATCGGCGGCATCTACGGGATCGTCCAGGGCATCAAGGAAAAGGAAAATATCATCGTTATCAAGATTGCGGACAATGTCAAGATCGAGGTCAATAAAGCAGCGATTGCCCGGAAACTGGCTGAGACCGAGGGTAGCGTTTCCTGATCCGGCCTTTCGTACCGTTACGTCCGGGGTCTCATCGGACTGCAGCAGCCTGATGCAGCCCCGTTGCACTCCGGGCCGGCGGCGCGGCCGATGATGAAAGCAATAGTCATGAGAATCGTCTTTATGGGTACGCCTGATTTCGCCCTCCCCAGCCTGACCGGGCTAATCGAGGCCGGCCACGATATCCCCGCCGTGGTCACGGTGCCCGACAAGCCGGCCGGTCGCGGGCGCCATCTGCGCCCATCTGCTGTCAAGGAGTGCGCTCTCGGGCTCCATCTTGCACTGCTGCAGCCCGGGGAGATGCGCGATCCCGCCTTCATTCAGGAACTGCGCGGGCTCGCTGCGGATCTCTTCGTGGTGGTTGCATTCAGAATCCTGCCGCCCGAGGTCTTTTCCCTGCCCCGGATCGGCACCGTCAACCTCCACGCCTCGCTGCTGCCCCGGTACCGCGGAGCCGCACCCATCAACTGGGCCATTATCAACGGCGAGAAGGAGACCGGTGCGACCACCTTCTTCATCGATGAAAAGGTCGATACCGGCAGCTGGCTGCTGCAGTGCCGGGTGCCGATCGGAGAGGAGATGACCGCCGGAGAGCTGCATGACCTCCTCGCCGAAGAAGGGGGGGAGCTTTTGTTCCGGACTGTCGCCGGGCTCGATGCGGGCACGCTCGTGCCCAAACCGCAGGAGGGGGCGGCGACGCGTGCGCCCAAACTGACCCGGGAAATGGGCCTGATCGACTGGAACAGGCCCACCGGCGCGCTCCACAATCTGGTGCGCGGGCTCTCGCCCTATCCGGCCGCCTGGACGCGGTGGCGCGGCAGAACCCTCAAGATCATCAAAGCGCGCCCCGGACCCGCCGGGAAGCATGACAAACCTGGAACCCTGATTTACGCAGGAGGCAAGTGCCCCCTCCTGGCCGCCACCGGCGACGGCGCGCTGGAACTTGTCACCTTACAACCTGAAGGAGGAAAGGCCCTCTCCGCCGCCGAGTTCTTGCGCGGACACAGCCTGAATCCCGGAGAAATCATTGGCTAATATGAATTTCATCAAGCAAGACCTTCAGCAGTGGGGGCGCCTCTCCTGGCAGCGCAAGAGCGCCTACGTGGCGGCCGCCCTGCTCCTCTCTTATCTGCTCCTCGACTGGGCGATCATGCCCCTCTACACCCGGCAATATCAGTCCATCGCTGTCCCCGATGTCATCAACCAGCCCTTCAATGCCGCAGAGCGGCGCCTGCGCGACCTCGGATTGCGGGCTGTCAAGGGAAGCGAGCAGTACGATGAAAAGGTCGCCGCGGGCGATGTGCTCTTTCAGGTGCCGGAAGCGGGAATCCCGGTCAAGAAGGGCCGCCGCATCTACCTGACGGTCAGTCGTGGACAAAAGATCCTCACCATGCCCAAGCTGGTTGGTCTCTCCGAGCGCGATGCCCGCTTCGCCCTGCAGGAAGCGGATCTTGAACTGGGCCATGTCGACTATCGCACCGATGAGTTTTATCCGGAAGGGGTAGTCTGCGCCCAATCCGTCAGCCCGGGTGGCGATATCCGCCTTGGTACCCGCATCGACCTCAGCGTCAGCGCAGGCATCGAGCCGTCCGAGTACATCGTCCCCGAGACCGTCGGCCTCTCGCTCGATCAGGCCCTTCAGCTGATCACCAAGGCCGGTCTGGTCAAGGGGCAGATCAGCGAACAGCGCACCGGCAAACTGCTGCCCAATACCGTGGTCAGCCAGTCGATCGAAGCGGGCACAGTGGTCAACAAGGGTGATGCCCTCGATCTGGTCATCAGCGTGCTCGAAGAGTAGGGGGGAGGTTCTATGGCCATCATCGCACCATCGGTGCTCAACGCCGATTTCAGCCGGCTCGCTGAACAGATCACCGCCCTCGAGAGCGGGGGGGCGGACTGGATTCATCTGGACATCATGGATGGCCACTTTGTGCCCAACATGACCTTTGGTCCGATGATTGTGGCGGCGATCCGGCGGATCACCGCCCTGCCCCTCGATGTCCATCTCATGATCAGCAACGCCGACGCCTATATCTCCGCCTTTCAGGAAGCCGGAGCCGATCTCATCACGGTACATGTCGAGGCTTGTCCCCACCTCTGGCGCACTCTTGAAAATATCCGCACTCTCGGCGTCAGGCCCGGCGTCACCCTCAATCCCGCCACACCCCTGCTGATGATCGAGCCGGTCCTCTCCCTGGTGGAGATGGTGCTGGTCATGTCCGTCGAACCCGGCTTCGGCGGCCAGCGCTACCTGCCCGGCGCGGGTGAGCGCATCGCCCAGCTCAAGAGATGGCGTGCAGAGCGGAGCCTCGAGTACCTGATCGAGGTGGATGGCGGCATCGACGAGACGAGCGCCAGCGGGGTGGTTTCAGCCGGCGCCGATGTCCTGGTGATCGGACAGGCGATTTTTCGCCAGAATGACATTGCCGGGGCGGTCCGGCAGCTGCGAATGAGTTTGCAGGCCTGAAGAAAACGCTTGACTAAAAAACATGGTTTACCTACATTAACGCCAAGAGAAAGCGCTTCTGCCCTCGGGCGGCTCATGCTTTGGCAGAAGTTCTTCTCCGCGTTATTTGTCAGGAGGAGCACGCAGGATGGCAAGAGGCAAGGTCAAGTGGTTTAATGAAAACAAGGGGTTTGGATTCATTGAACAGGAAAATGGCGATGATGTTTTCGTCCACTTTTCTGTGATACAGATGGAAGGATTCAAGACTCTTTCTGAAGGCATAGAGGTGGAATTCGACGCCGTCTCCGGCGACAAAGGATTGCAGGCGACCAGAGTGAGTAAGGTTTGACGGACAGGCCTGCCGTTTGAAACCCCGCGGTTATGTGGGGTTTTTTTGTAACCTGGAAAGCGATCCTGCGTAAACAGGAACAAAAAAGGTACTCTTTATGCGTCCGACATTCAGTAAAAAAGATATTGAAAAAATCAGCCGGGTGCTCGGGGTTTCCCCCAAGCAGATCGACAATAAATATCGCTTTATCATCGAAAACAACGAAACCCTCCAGCATATCTCCCTCGAAATCTATCCCGATATCCCGATCGGCGACCATATCGGCCACCTCATCAGCGTCTACACCCCGACCTCCCACTTGCAGCTCCACTTTTGCACCGGCTTTATCGCCAGCGACCTGCTCGGCGAGGTCACCTTTGTCAGCGAATGCGGGGGACGGGTCTCGGGACTGATCGTCGAAAAGGGGGCCGGCTGCTCCCTCTACGCCAATGTCGAAGCCCGGCTGCTCTCCGGGGATTTCAGCACCATGGGACCGGAGGTGATGATGTCCGGCATCGCCCTCTCCCTGGCGGAGGAGATCCTGCCGGCCGGCCTGCAGGAACCATAAGCCGCCCTCTCCAGGCCAATCTGATCCCCCCTGACCGGGAATGGCTATGACGCTCACCGATCACCTCCATAGTTTCATCGATTTCCTGCGTGTGGAGCGCCAGCTCTCTGGCAATACCATCACCGCCTATGAACATGATCTGCTCCGTTATGTCCGTTTTCTCCAGGAGGGCGGCACTGATCTGCCCGAAAACATCCAGCATCACCACATCGCCTCCTTTCTCGAGCTCCTCCACGGGCTTGGCCTCTGTCCCACGTCGATTTCGCGCAATGTCTCGGCCATTCGCACCTTTCACAAATTTCTCCTCTCCGAGGAAATCTGCAGCCAGGATCCCACGGAGAACTATACTGTGCCCAAGCCCTGGATGAAGATGCCGCGGGTTCTGGATCTCATCGAGATTGAAAAGCTCCTGCAGCAGCCCGATACAGCAAATTCCACCGGGATCCGCGATCGCGCCATCCTCGAATTTCTCTACGCCACGGGAGTGCGGGTCTCTGAACTGGTCTCCTTTAAAAGCCGCGACATCTATTGGGATGATGAATTTGTGCGCGTTTTCGGCAAGGGCCAGAAGGAGCGGCTTGTCCCGGTTGGCAAGGTCGCCCTCAGCTGGCTGCGGGAGTATTTGCGCGAGGTGCGGCCGGCGCTGGCCAGTCTCGGCCTCGGGGGTGAAATCGTCTTCCTCAACCGCTTCGGCAAGAAGCTCAGCCGCCAGACCATCTGGATCATGATCCAGAAGTACCTGCGTGCGGCGGGAATAACCAAGAAAGCCGGGCCCCATACCCTGCGCCACTCCTTCGCCACCCATCTGGTGGAGGGGGGAGCCGATCTGCGCGCTGTTCAGGAAATGCTCGGCCACGCTGACATCTCGGTAACACAAATCTATACCCACCTCGATCGTGAGTTCCTCAAGGCGGTTCACCATCAGTTCCATCCCCTCGAATCCGGAAAGATAAACCTATGATTTTGCCCGGCCGTCCCAGGATTCCGGTCATCGGACGCAAGGTGATCCTCCTCGACCGGGTCGATTCGACCAACGCACTGGTCAAACAGTGGGCCCTCGCCGGCGCCGATGAAGGCCTGACCGTCATCGCTCGCGAGCAGAGCGCCGGGCGCGGCCGCCTGAACCGGATCTGGTTTTCCCCGCGAGAATCAGGGCTCTATCTTTCCACGCTGCTGCGCCCCGCCCTGACGGCGAGGGAGAGCGGTATCCTCTCGCTGATGCTCTCCCTGGCTGTTGCCAAGGCGATCCGCAGTACGACGAGGCTGAGGGTCACCCTCAAATGGCCCAATGACATACTCTTTGAGGGGCGCAAACTCTGCGGCATCCTGGTGGAAGGCTCTCTGAACGGAGGCCTGCTGAGCTTTGCTGTCGCCGGTATCGGCCTAAACATCAACCAGGAGATCGCCGATTTCCCGCTCGGGTTGCGGCTGAAGAGCACTTCTCTGCGACTCGCCTGCGGCCGTCCTGTGGACCGGGATCAGGTGACCGTCGCGCTCATGCGCCATCTCAATTTACTTTACGGCGGATTGCACGATGCCGGGATGCGGCATAAATGGGTCCGGGTCTGGCAGCAGCACTGCGCGCACATGCATCAGCCCGTCATCATGAGCAGGGGCACTGAGCACATCGAAGGTCTTTTTCGCGGGATAGATATTTCTGGAGCGGCTCTGGTCGAACAGGAGACCGGTGAAACCCTCCTGCTGGAAAGTGGTGAATTTAGTCTCAGGGAGAAATGAACATGCTGCTGGTCATCGACATCGGCAATACCCAGATCGCTGCCGGGATCTACGCAGGCAAGGAGTTGGCCGCCCACTGGCGCCTCTCGAGCAGCCACGAGCGCACAGAGGATGAAACCTGGATTCTCATGCAGGCCATCGCCGCGGCGCAGGGATTCGACATCACGACGGTCTCAGGCGTGGCGATCTCCTCGGTCGTCCCCGACATGACCATCCATTTTGAAAAGATGGCGGTCAAATACCTCCATCGCAAGCCGGTGACCGTCTCCCACGAACTCAGGATCGGTCTCAAAATCCGCTACCAGAATCCCGCCAACGTCGGCGCCGATCGCATCTGCAACGCCGTCGGCGGCATCGCCCGCTACGGCACGCCTCTCATCATCGTGGATTTCGGCACGGCCACTACCTTCGACGTCATCTCCGCCGAGGGGGAGTACCTCGGCGGCATCATCGCCCCGGGTATCGAAAGCTCAGCAGCCATTTTGCACCAGCGCGCAGCGCGCCTGCCGCGGGTGGCCTTGCGCTTTCCGGAGAGCGCGATTGGCTACTCGACCGAAACCAGCATGCAGTCCGGCCTGATGTACGGCACTGTCGAGATGATCGACGGCATGGTCGAGCGCATCCAGCGTGAGATGGGCCTCGAGGTCAAGACAGTGGCCACCGGCGGCCTGGCCAGGGTCATCCTGCGCGAGCTGCGCCGGGTCCGGCAGATCGACGAACATCTGACCCTCGACGGCCTGCGTCTGATCTATGAACGGGTCACCACTGCGTGACGGGCGCTCCGGGGCCAGGTCATAAAAAAAGCGGCGTTTTCAGGACGCCGCTTTTTTTTATACCGGGGAGTACCGTTTAAACCGACTCGACGGTGGTGATCTCGGGCAGTTGTCGCTTCAGCTCCCTCTCGATGCCCATCTTGAGGGTCATCTGCGACATCGGGCAGCCGTGACAGGCCCCCTGCAGCTGGAGCTTGACAACCCCATCCTTCACCTCGATGAGTTGGACGTTGCCGCCATCGGCCATCAGGGCCGGGCGGATCGTATCAAGTACATCATTAACCTTATCGAACATGGGATCGGACATTTCAAACCTCTCTCTCTTGTCTGTGTGGAAGGATCAGGCAGCTGGTGCCTCGGTGCGGCCGCTTTCTGCCGATGCAGGGCTCTCCGCTTCGAGAACGGGGCGCTCGCCTCTGTAAACATAGCAGCCGGCCGGACATTTCTCGAGTGCGACCAGCAGTTCGGGTGAATCAATAGTGCGGATTTCGGGCAGATTGCCCTCCATAACGATGGAGCCGGTGGGCGCGACCTTGGGCGAAACGCAGATTTTGCAGGCCCAGCAGCCGACTGTGCAGACCTCCTTGACCGCCCTGGCCTTGTCGAGGGATCGGCAGGCCAGATAGATCTTCTGGCTGCGGGGGATGAGGGAGAGGATGGCGCGCGGGCAGGTGACGACGCAGACATTGCACCCTGTGCACTTGTCCTCATCAACGACCGGCAAACCGTTGCTGTTCATGGTGATGGCGCCGAAGGGGCAGGCCGCAGCACAGGAGCCGAGCCCCAGACAACCAAAGCGGCAGGCCTTGCCGCCGCCGTTGACGAGCAGGGCGGCGCGGCAGTCCTTTATGCCCTGATATTGGAAGCGTTCCCTGGCCTCGGCATGGCCGCCCTGACAGTGGACCACCGCCAGTTTGGGTTCGGCGATGGCCAGTCCGGTGATCCCCAGAATGGAGGCGATTTTGCCGGCGACCTCCTTGCCGCCAGGCGTGCACTTGTCCGGCGCAGCCCGACCGGCCACGATGGCATCGGCATAGGCCGCGCATCCCGGCTGGCCGCACGCCCCGCAATTGGCATGCGGAAGGGCCTGGTAGACCGCCTCCACGCGCGGGTCGACCTCCACCGCGAATTTTTTGGCAGCAAAGGCCAACCCTGAGCCGAAAAGAAGGCCCAAAGCACCCAGTGCAATGATCGATGAAAGCATGAGGGGATCCATATCAGCCTTCCTTGGTATCGGCGGTTCCGGTTTCAGCGTAAAATGTACGCATAATGACATGAAATTGCAAGCGTAAAAAGCGCCCCTGGCCACGGCGGTACGGCGAAAGCGCGCCCCACCGCATGAAAGGGGGGAGGAGAGGACGGCAATTTTGCAGCTTGACTAACAAGAAATAATTCTCTATCTTTTTATGAGTTGTAATTCCTCCCGACGAACCTTAGGGGCGGGCGCTGTGATGAGGAGCATCCCCTGCCTTTTCGACGGGTCTCAATTGTATGCTGCGCCAGGATTGGAGGAACGGATGAGCGTCATTCAACTCTCATGGGTGGATTGGTCCATTATCGCCCTTTATTTCGTCTTCATCATCGGCATCGGCTTCTATCTCAAGCGCTTCACCGGCACCGGCGAAGACTATTTTCTGGCCGGTCGCAAGAACAGCTCCTGGGTGGCAGGACTCGCCTTCCTGAGCGCCAACCTCGGCGCCCTCGAGATCCTCGGCTGGACCGGCGGCACCATGAAATATGGCATGTTCGTCTCCCATTGGTACTGGATCGGCGCCATCCCCGCCATGCTCTTTCTCGGCCTCTACATGATGCCCTTTTACTACAGCAGCAAGATCCACTCCGTGCCCGGCTATCTCAAGCTCCGTTTTGATGAACGCTCCCGTCTGCTCAACGCCTTCTCCTTTGCCATCATGACCCTGCTCATGTCCGGCATCAACCTCTATTTGATGGCCCTGGTGCTGCGCACCATCCTCGGTTGGGATTGGCATCTCTCGATGTGGATTTCAGCTCTCGCCGTCGGCTGCTACATCATGCTCGGGGGGCTGATGTCCGCCATCTTCACCGAAATCGTCCAGTTCTTCCTGATCTGGTTCGGCCTCTTCCTGGTCGCCATCCTCGGCGTCGTCGAGATGGGCGGGATCAATCAGGTTCTCACCGGCCTGCCCGATGCCATGAGCAAGCTGTGGTCCACCACCGGTTCGGCCGCCAATAATGCAATGGGAGTGACCTGGGCCTACATTGTCTTCGGACTGGGATGGGTGCTCTCCTTCGGCTACTGGACCACCGACTTTCTGGTGGTGCAGCGCGCCTTCTCCTCAAAAGATTTGCGCTCGGCGCGCATGACCCCGATCATCGCGAGCTTTTTCAAAATGGCCCTGCCTTTTATTATTGTCATCGCCGGCCTCGTCGCCTACAAGCTCACCCAGATGGCAGGAGCCGATTTCAAACTACTGGCGCATCCTGTGACCGGGGAGCCCTGGAATGACACGGCCCTGCCGCTGCTCATCGCCCGCTATTATCCGCAGGGACTGGTCGGTCTCGGCATCACCGCCCTCCTCGCCGGCTTTATGGCCGGGCAGGCCGGCAATGTCTCCGCTTTCAACACCGTCTGGACCTATGACATCTACCGCGTCCTCATCAACAAGAACGCCAGCGACGCCCACCTGGTCTGGATGGGACGCATCACCACCCTGGTCGGCATCCTTCTCTCCGTCGCCACTGCCTACCTGGCCATGCAGTTCAACACCATCATGGACTATATCCAGGCCATCTTCAGCTGGGTCAATGCGCCCCTCTTTGCCACCATGCTTCTCGGCATGTTCTGGAAGCGCACCTCCCCAACCGGCGCTTTCTGGGGGCTTATTCTTGGCATGGTCACTTCATTTACCATCTTCCTGGGCTTCAAAATGGACTTTCTGTCCACGGGGATGGTCAACCTCATCACCTTCAGCAACGCGCCAGTCAGCGAAATCTCCGACATGTCCCGCAACCTCTCCCAGGCCGCCTGGGCCTGGTCGGTGTGCGCCATCGCCACGGTTCTCATTTCCCTTTTCACCAAACCCAAGCCGGAGGCGGAATTGGTCGGCCTGGTGAAAGGTTTTACCACCATCGAACACGAAGGCAAAATCGCCTGGTACAGCAAACCCGAGTACATCGCCGTCATCGCGGTTGTGGTTTTCGTGATCCTCAACATTTACTTCTGGTAAATCCTGTTCACCGCTGCCCTCACGGGCGGCCCACCCTTGACAAGGAGTGCCTATGTCCAGCAGCAAGATGTATTCCATCTGGTTTTTCGTGGGGGTCATGCTCACGATCCTGGGGCTGATTATCGTCTCCATGGGTGTCTATTACATCTTTTCTCCGGAAACACATACCCGCCTCGCCAGTCTGAATCCCTCCCTGTGGTGGGGCGCCATCATGTTGACCGCCGGACTGCTCTTCCTTATCCCCTCCTGGATCGAGCACCGGAAAGGCTGATCACACGTGCACCGGACAGACGGGGCGCAGCGCCTATCCGCTTCGCCTCGTCTGTTCTTTCATAAAGGATTACCTGCGCATGATGTGCCCTGAATTGTTGCAAGCCTTCCAGCGGCGGTTCGGCTCCACGCCCCGCATTTTTCGGGCGCCCGGACGGGTCAACCTCATCGGCGAGCATACCGACTATAACGACGGCTACGTCTTTCCTATGGCCCTCGACCGCTACACCGCCGTAGCGGTCGCGCCGCGCAGCGACCGCATGGTCCGGGTCTATTCGGCCAGCATGGAGGAGGAGATCACCTTTCCCCTCGACAATCCCCGGCGCCGCGGCCACTGGAGCGACTATATCGCCGGTGTCGCGAGCCAACTCGAAATGAGAAAGGTGCGCCTGCCCGGCGCGGACCTTCTGCTCTTCAGCGATGTGCCGGTGGGTTCCGGCCTCAGCTCTTCGGCCGCCCTGGAGATCTCCTCAGCGCTTGCCTTCCTGAGCCTGACCGACGATCAGCTTGCAGGAGAAGAACTGGCCCGCCTGGGCCAGGCGGCTGAAAATCGGTTCGTCGGCATGAATTGCGGCATCATGGACCAGTTCATCGCGGTCCATGGCGCCCGCGATCATGCCCTCTTTCTTGACTGCCGCTCCCTCGAATTCCAGCTCGTTCCCCTGCCCTCCGATCACTGCCGCATCGTGGTCTGCAACACCATGGTCAAGCATGAACTTGGAGCCTCAGAATACAATACCCGACGCCGGGAGTGCGAGGAGGGGGTCCACCATATGCAAAAACAGTGGTCCACCGTCAAAGCCCTGCGCGATCTCACCCTCGAACAGTTCGCTCATGTTGAGGAGGAACTCGACCCCACCGTGCGCAAACGCTGCCGTCACGTCATCAGCGAGAATGAGCGCGTCCTCGACTCGATCCGCAGCCTGCGCAGAGGTGATCTGCACCACTTCGGCGAACTGATGAACAGCTCCCATGACAGCCTGCGTGACGATTATCAGGTCAGCTGCGAGGAACTCGATCTCATGGTCGGGATCGCCAGGGGAATACCCGGCTGCCTGGGCGCCCGCATGACCGGGGGAGGATTCGGCGGCTGCACCGTCAATCTGGTCGAAACCGATGCGGTAGACCTCTTCTGCCGGGAGGTCGGAGCGCTCTATCGGAACAGAACCGGCCTCGCTCCCGCCATCTACATCTCGGTGCCCTCACAGGGGGCCCACGAATGGAACAGACAGTAAACCATCAGTCTAGCGTGCGAAAGGCGGCCCTGCCCGACTCTTCACCCGGACTCCATCGGCCCCGCCTCGCCATTGTGAGGAGCCATGTCTGAGAAATCCCTGATTATTGATGCCCATATTCACCTCTATCCCCAGGCCGATCCGGCCCAGGCACTCGCCTTCAGCCTGATGAATATGGATGCGGCCAGGCCGGAGAAAGAGGCCGCCAAATTCTGGCTCCTGACCGAGCGCTCCGACTGCTCCGCATTCAGCCAGCTGCAGGAGAGCGTCCGCATCGGCCTCTATCACATCATCCCGACCAGGGAGCAGGAGGCCCTGCGCATCCAACTCGGCGAACGCATCGTCCTTTTCATCATCGCCGGACAACAGGTGGTGAGCGCCGATGGGCTCGAGATCGGCACCCTCGCCTCTAGTCTCAGACTTCCCGACCGCGAGTTGGAGACCTCCGTTCTCATCGACAGGGCCCTCGAGGCCGGCAGCCTGGTCACGATCAACTGGGCGCCGGGAAAATGGTCCGGACGCCGCAAGGAGAATGTGCGTTCCCTTCTCGAGCAGCTGCCGCGGCCGGGCCTTTTCATCGGGGACAGCGCCATGCGCCCCACCTTCTGGTCCGAACCCGACTTGATGCGCAAGGCCCGAAGCCAGGGATGGCGTCTGCTGGCGGGTTCTGACCCGCTCCCCTTCAAGGGAGAGGAACGCTCTTTCGGACGCTACGGGTGCATGATCACCGGGGAGATGGACCCCGAAGAACCCATCCTCTCGCTGAAACGGCTTTTGGTGGAGCAGGGGATCGAACCCACCATCTGGGGCCAAAGACGCGGCACCTGGGAGTTTGCCAAGAGGCAGCTCGCGATCATGTATGAAAAGAAGCGCAGGGAGGGATGAACACCACTCCGGGGAGTGTATAGAGTGCGCCACACCCGGCGCCGGAGCTGTGGCGCGGAAACCCCACTCAGCCGCCGCGTCAGGGAGAACCCCGCACAAAACTGCCTCGCATTCCTGGCATGCTGCTTGCAATAGGAAAAGTGTCGCTGCAAGAAATTTGTAGTTCCGACAGGAGGCTGGATGAAACACTTTATCGCCCTGCTGGCCATGATCACCTTTCTCTTTTTCCTGAGCCTCAGCGTCAACATCGCTCAGGATGAGGCCCTGCGGCTCAACCGGATGGAAATGGAAAGCATGCTCAATCTGCTCGACCATTCCGCTGTCAAGGGCTCCGATATCGACGGTCTGGCCGATCTCTGCGCAAAACTGCGCGCGGGCGCCCGGCAGGTAGCCCTCTTTCCGGATTCCTCTCGGACTGTAGTGCTCAAGGTGACCCCCAGGGAGGCAAAAATCTGCCTGGGCATGATCGAGAATGCAACCATCCAGGCCCGCAACGCCGAAATGGTCCAACGCATCCGGATCAAACTCCTGCACTACGCCTCGTCGGTCTGAAATATTCGGTTTGAACTGTGTCTCCTCACAGGGACCGGCTTGTCACATCTCCATTCTGACAGGCCGGTTTTTTTTATCCCGAAAATTATTTTATTTTGTTATTTTTTCCTTGCTTTTTGGCCGTAAAAGAGATAATATTAATAGGGATAGAAGTGTAATACTCTTGTGACACTCACTCTCCACCCAACCTTTCCTACGACAACATCTGAGCGGCTAACACACTGTTCTGAATAGATATTGGCATCTTATGCGTCGGCATATTTAAGGGAAGCACCCTATGAGCAAACTCTGGGAGGAGTACCTCATCCAGGAGGATTTGATTGGACATTCTCCGGCCATCTATCAGATCCGCCGCTCAATACCGATTCTCGCCAAGGGAGATCAGCCCGTTCTGATCACCGGCGAACCCGGCACCGAAAAACTGCTGATCGCCAAACTCGTCATCGACAACAGCGCCCGCAAAAAAGCGCCGGTCTTCATCACTGACGCCGCCAAACTCAACAAGACTTTCGACCAGGAGATCCAGTCCCTCCTGCAGCAGCAGGAGCATTCCTCCGCCGATGGTCTGCGCGGCACTCTCATCGTCCAGAACCTGGAGTATCTCGACCGTGAATCCCAGGCGCGGCTGATGAGCTTCGCCCAGGGGGGATACCTTCAGCTCCAGCCGCACGCCGAACCCATGGCCGCCGAATTCCGCATCATTTCCACCGCCACCTCCAAGCTGCAGGAATATGCCAAGGATGGGATTTTCAGCTCTGAGCTCTACCTCACCCTCAGCGCCATGACCGTTAAACTTCCCGCCCTGCGCGAACGCAAGCAGGATATCGTCGCCTTTTTCGAGTTTTATCTCGACTATTTCTGCCGCAAAATTGGCCGCCCGGTTCCCCCCATGCCCTTCGAAATCTTTCATCAGATCCTCAAATACTCCTGGCCGGGGAATGTCAAGGAGATGGAGAACGCCGTCCGCAGCGTCGTGGTCTCCTCGCCCGAGGGCATGCTGCTGATGGAAGCCCTGCCCTTTGTCGATGAGGCGGAAAAGTTCCAGCGTGTCGAGCTCCAGAGTCTCAATCGCGCCGTCGCGCAGCTGGAAAAGGAGATGATAGAACGCGCTCTGCGACGCTTCGCCGGCAACCAGTCGCGCGCCGCCCAGGTGCTCCATCTCTCCGAGCCCAACCTGCGTTTCAAGATGAAAAAGCTCGGCATTCGCAAGGAAGAGTTCATCATGGGCAACGAATAGACGCTGCTTTTGCCCAATGACCCGTTTCCGGCCCCCGCCGTCAAGGCAGCGGGGGCCGTCGTTTTTTCTCCCGCCACTACTTTCCGCTTTCATCTTTTGCCAATTTTCTCTATCTTTTTGCTGCCAATTTCCGTCCATTTATCCAGCAGGAGTCCGTCATGCGTCTGACCCGAGTTTTCATCATGCTTTGCCTCCTTGCCTCACTCGGCCTCGCCGAAGAGGGCATGTTCCCCATGAACGAACTCAAGCGGCTCGATCTTCGCCAGGCCGGCTTTGAACTCTCTGCGGAGGCCATATTCAATCCCGACAGCGTCAGCCTTACCACTGCCATCATCAATATCGGCGGCTGCACCGGCTCCTTTATCTCGCCGCAGGGGCTTATCCTCACCAATCATCACTGCGCCTTTTCTGCCATCCAGCGCGCCAGCAGCGCTGAGCACGATTACCTTCGCGAAGGCTTTTACGCAGCCAGCCACGAAAAGGAGTTTCCTGCGCGCGGCTTCACCGTACGCATCACCGACAGTTATGTGGATGTTTCGCAGGAGATCCTCGCGGCTGTAGCGGCGGCCGGCGATTTCTCCGCCAGGGCCAAGGCCAAGGAAAAGAGGGGCAAGGAACTGATCGCCGCCGCTGAAAAGGAGAACCCCGGCAAACGGGTCGAGCTCTCCGAGATGTTCCCCGGCAAAAGCTATATGCTCTTCATCTACACCTATCTGACCGATGTCCGCCTCGTCTACGCCCCGCCCTTCGGCATCGGCAACTTTGGCGGCGAGGAGGACAACTGGGTCTGGCCGCGTCATACCGGCGATTTCGCGCTCATGCGCGCCTATGTCGCTCCGGACGGCAAGCCCGCCGAGTATGCCCCGGGAAATGTCCCCTACTCACCGCGCGTCTATCTGCCCATCGCCTCCCGCGGAGCCCGCGAAGGCGACCTCGCTTTCATCCTCGGCTATCCCGGCCGCACCTTTCGCCATACCAGTTCCCACTATCTCGAATACGAAAGCCGGCTGCGCATGCCGTGGATTGTCGAATGGTACGGACACCAGATCAAAACCATGGAGGAGATGAGCCGAAAGGACCGCACCGTCGCCCTCAAGCTCTCCTCGCCGATCAAGGGACTGGCCAACACCTGGAAAAATTACCAGGGCAAGCTTCTCGGTATTGATCGCCTTGACCTCGTCGAGCGCAAGCGGCTGGAGGAGGCCCGCCTGGCCGAATTCATCACCGCCGACTCGGTACGCCAGAGCCGCTATGGCACTGTACTGCCGGAAATCGACGCCTACTACAAGGAGATGTCGAGCCGCTTCGAGTCCGACAAGCTGATGGATGCCCTGCTCAGAAGTTCATCTCTGCTCTCCACTGCCTACACCCTCTACCAATCCTCCACTGAGATGGCCAAGCCGGATCTCGAACGCGACAGCCCCTACATGGAGCGCAACCTGACCCGCACCCGCGAACGGCTGCCGCTCGCCCTGGCCGATTTCTATCTTCCCCGGGAACGCCTCTTCCTCGAGGAAATTATCGAAAAAATACAGGCCCTGCCCGCCAGGGAGCAGCCGGCAGCGATCGCGCGTCTTCCCAAAGGCAAGAAACTGGGCAAATTCCTCGATGAAGCCTTTGCCGGCAGCAAACTCATGGAGAGCGCCTGGGCGATGCAGCTTTTCGGCAAGCCCGCCGGAGAACTGATCGGGACCGGGGATCCCTTCCTCAAGCTGGCAGCCGGGCTTCATCCCGACCTTGAGCGGCAGCGTGAATTCCGCCGCGCCTCCGGTGCCAGGCTCGAAAAACTGATGGCCGACTATGTCGAGATCAAGCAAGCGGCCGCCGGCCGCGATTTCATACCCGATGCCAACAGCACCCTCCGCCTGACCTATGGGCACATCCGCGGCTATGCCCCGCGCGATGCCGTCTGGTATGCTCCCTTCACCACCCTCAACGGCATCCTCGAAAAGAACAGGGGGGAGGAACCTTACGATGCGCCCCGGGCACTGCTCGAAGCGGGCGCCAGCAGCGGCGCCAGCCCCTATGTAAACCCGGATCTGGGGGCGGTGCCGGTGAACCTGCTCTACGACATGGATACCACGGGCGGCAATTCCGGAAGTCCGGTTCTGAATCAGCGCGGGGAACTGATCGGCCTTAATTTTGACCGGGCATTCGAAGCGACGATCAATGACTATGCCTGGAGCAGCTCCTACAGTCGTTCGATCGGCGTCGATGTCCGCTACATTCTCTGGATCCTCGCCGAGGTCTCGGGGGCGAAGGGACTGTTAAATGAACTGGGTGTTGAATAAATAACCTGCATAACCAAGGGAGATGACAATGTATAAAAAAATTGCTGCGCTGTTCACCCTCATGGCCCTTTTCCTGCTCTCCTGCCAGGATGCGGCCTATCTCGATCTGGGTAAAAAGGCGGTGGAGGTGGACAGCCTGATCATCAAGGCGCGCGCCGCCGGTCTGAGCAATATGGACAGCCTGCGCGCCGCACGCAGGGACAAGGCTCTCTCCTATATCGCCGGTGTGAATCCCGAAAGGGTCCGCGCTGAGAATTATCATGCCGCTGCCCGCCTCTTCTTCGCGGCCGGCAAAGCCGATTCCGCCCGCCTTCTGCTTGAAAAGTACGCCCCGGCCGGCAGCGACCGTGAAGCCCTGGATCTGCTCTTCAGCCTCTATCTGCAAAAGGGCGATCCCGGCAAGGCTGAACAGCTCTTCAGGGACAAACTGGCAAACCTGGCGGGAGAGGAGGCCGGCGAGTACTATCTCAATCTTCTTTATGGCTATCAGGAGCAGGATCAACTCGACAAGGCTATTGCTGTCGCCGATGCCGGAATTGCAGCCCTGCCCCCGGAGGCGAAGGGCAGTCTGGTTGTCGAAAAAGCCGATATGCTCCACCAAAAGGGAGACCGGACGGCCGCTCTCGCTCTTCTCGATGATCTGAAAAAGTCGATTGGCGCTGAGGATCGGCTCCAGCGCGCCATCGCGGCCAAAACCACTCTCTTCAATCTCATCGGAGCTCCTGCCAAAGAGTGGCGGGCGGCCGGCTGGATCGATTCCGGACCCATGCTGCTTAAAGATTTACGCGGCAAGGTGATCCTGCTCGACTTTTGGGCCCCCTGGTGCGGCCCCTGCCGGGCGATGTTCCCCCACCTTAAAAAGCTCTACGGGGAGTACCATGATCAGGGACTGGTCATCATCGGACTGACCCGTTGTTACGGGCGCTTCAATCAACTCGGGCAAAATCTGCGCGACCTTGCACCCGCTGCTGAACTGGAGTGGATCACCAAATTCAAGGAGCACCACCAGATCCCCTTCCCCTATGCGGTCGCAGACGCGGAGGAGGCCGCTGCCAATGAAGCCGCCTTCGGGGTCTACGGTATACCCCATATGGTGGTGATTGATAAGAAGGGTGTAGTGCAGGAATATGCCATCGGCTCCGGTCCATCCTCGGAGAAAAAACTGGACGACGCCATCGCCCGGCTGATCGCTGAATAAAACGCCGCCCGGCAAGGTGACCCAATGCTGGAACAATTCTTTCTCGCAGAGCGCCCGCTCCTTCTCGCTCACCGCGGGGCATCGGGACATGCCCCCGAACTTACCCGCGCGGCTTTCAAACGGGCGATCGAGCTAGGTGCGGACGGCATTGAGCTCGATGTACAGCTCTCCCGGGATGACCATCTCGTCGTCATCCATGACGACACCCTGCAGCGCACCACCAACGGCAGCGGCCGCGTCGACCAGCACCTGCGCCGTGAACTGGAAAAGCTTGACGCCGGCAGCTGGTTCGGACCCGGATTTTCACAGGAACGCATCCCCGATCTGTCGGAGATTCTGCACTTTGGCCCCCCGGGCTGGCGCCTGAATATCGAGCTGAAGAGCGTTCCCGAACCGGTGAGGCTGGCCGAAAAGACGGCCGGCCTCCTCGAGGGCGTGGAGGACAAGAGTCGACTCATCTGCACCTCCTTTGATCCCCGTATCCTGATGAGCCTTGACCCGATCTTACCCGGGATCGGGCTCGGATTGATATTCGCCGGTGTCTGGCCTCCAGATGAACTGCTCTTCCGCTGGCCGGTCTGGAGCGCCGAACAGAGCCTGCTCTCCAGCGAGCGGATCGAGAGCGCCCGCGCACGGGGGATCCGGGTCTGCGCCTGGACGGTCAACAGGGTGGAGGAGATCGAAAGGATGATCACGCTCGGCGTTGATGCCATCATCACCAACTACCCGGAGCGTTTCACTCTCGCCATGGCGAATTTGTCCGGGAAAGCGTAAAATTTACTTGATTAAAATCTAAAAACTTGTTAAATTAATACTCTTGAGTAAAAAGCGTCGTGGTGGGTGTAGCTCAGTTGGATAGAGCACCAGGTTGTGGCCCTGGTGGCCGCGGGTTCAAGTCCCGTCACTCACCCTCCCATACATTTGACCTGTTGCATTGTCCCCATCGTCTAGGGGTCAGGACTCGGGATTTTCGATCCCGTAACAGGGGTTCGAATCCCCTTGGGGACACTGATCCGGGCGGCAAATTTTTGCCGCCCTTTTTTTTATAGCCCGGCGAAAAATGAATAGCGCTCATTATGGCGTACTATTCTGGCTGTCCCCCAAAAATCTCGGTCCCACCCAAAGATAATAAAAAAAGTATATTACCTGCCAGAAACAGCTTGTAATATAAATCGCTTTAAAACCAGACCAGAGGTCGAGAGTATGCTGGAAATCTTACGGAGGGATGAGGGTACGCTGCGCCAGATGTAAGGTGGGAACCAGATTTCGGGGGCCATGGCGTACTATTCAGTTGCGATTCAGCAGCTTTTTTTGTATGTTTGATAATAATCCCTTTTACCAAGCGATCAACGGCCAGTGCATGACCCTGAGCATCATCATCGTCAGTTATAATGTGCGCGAATTTCTCGAGCAGGCGCTCATTTCCATTGAACGCGCCGTCGCCCGAATAGACCATGAGATTTTTGTCGTTGATAACAACTCCATGGACGGCAGCGCAGAGTATGTCCACCGCCGTTTTCCCGGGGTTCGGCTCATCGCCAGCCCTGAAAATCTCGGCTTCGCCGGCGCCAACAACCTGGCGCTCTCTGAGGCGAAGGGGCGTTTTATCTGCCTGATTAATCCCGATACCATCGTCCAGGAAGATACATTTTCCACCCTCCTCACTTTTCTCGAGGAGCATCCCGAGGCCGGTGCGGCCGGCTGCAAGATTCTCAATCCTGATGGCAGCCTGCAGCTGGCCTGCCGCAGGAGCTTTCCAACCCCCTGGGTCGCCTTTACCAAGATCATCGGCCTGGCCGCCCTCTTCCCCGGGAGTTCCCTCTTCGGCCGCTACAACCTCACCTTTCTGGATGAGGAGGAGATTAGCGAGGTGGAGGCGATCTCCGGTTCCTTCATGCTCCTGCGCGGCGAGGCGGTCCGCCAAATTGGCCCCCTTGACGACTCTTTTTTCATGTACGGGGAGGATCTCGACTACTGCTTCCGAATCCACTCGGCGGGCTGGAAGATCTATTATGTTCCCGCCACCCGGATCATCCATTTCAAAGGGGAGAGCTCGAAACGCAGCCCTTATGAGCAGCGCCGCCTTTTTTACGAGGCCATGCGCCTCTTCGTTAACAAACATTTCCGGAGAAACAGCGCCTGGATTCCCTCCTGGACTCTGATAGTGGCCATCCGCATGCGCGCCCTCGCGGCATTTCTCTCGGCAGCCCTGCGCAGCGCGGTCTGGCCTCTGCTGGATCTCCTCCTCATGACCCTTTCCCTGACGGTGGCGGTCTATCTGCGCTTTTCACCCCGCTTTCCCTGGGAAGCCTTTCTGATTGTGCATCTCATCTACAGCACGATCTGGCTTGTAGCCCTGATTTTGCAGGGCGTTTACCATTCCTGGCGCCTTTCGGTGGCCAGAACCACAGTGGCCGTGCTCATCGGGCTGGTCATCAACAGCGCTATCACTTTTTTCTTCAAGGAGATCGGTTTTTCCCGGCTCGTCGTCCTCTACGCCGGACTGCTCAATCTGCTCCTGCTCCCCGGTTGGCGCATGGTGCTCAAGCTCGCCGCCCAACTCCATGGACGCCTCTTTTACCGCACACTTGGTCATTTGGCGCTGCGCCGCACCGCGATCCTGGTGGGAGACCGCATGAGCAGTGAGGCCCTGGCTTCGCGCCTGCGGCGGCGGCTCGATGCCGCCTATGATGTTCGTGCCATTGTCCTGCCCCGGCCCGAAGAGGGGATCACCACCATCGAAGACATCCCCGTCTATACCGGACTCGCGCACATCCATGACCTCCTGCGCCGGGAGCGGGTGCAGGAAGTCATCTTCGCCACCGACCGCCTGCCCTATCAGGAGATGCTCGCCATCATTTCGGCCTCGACCCATGAGCAGGTGAGCTTCAAGCTCGTGCCAAGCAGCATGGATGTCATCATCGGCAAGGCCTCGGTTGAATATATCGAGGATATGCCCCTGATGGAGATTCACTACAAACTGCAAACTCCCATCTACCGCTTCATCAAGCGCAGCCTCGACCTGGTGCTGGCCTCGCTTATCCTGCTCTTGGCCTGGCCGGTCTGGTTATGGCAGCGCTGCATGGCTGGCCGCCGCCGCCGGCCGGTAACCTACATCGGAGAGAGACGTCAGAGTTTTACAGTGAATGAATGGGAGGGCAGTGAGGGAGGGTGGTGGCGCTTGCTGCCGCGCATTGCCGCCATCTGGCGCGGACGAATGAGCTTTGTCGGCCCCCGCCCGGAGAGCCATCCAGCCTCCTCGAGCCTGGCCTGGTCCCTGAAGCCGGGACTGACCAGCATGGAAGAGGCCGGTCATGCCCCGGCCCTCTCTGAGGATGAGCGCGAACGGCTGCGCCTCTTCTATATGAAAAACTATTCGCCCTTTCTCGATGCAGAGATCCTGATCAAAAACGCGATCGCCGGCATCCAGAAAGAGGAGCGGAGTGAGATATGAAAAACTATGTGCCAGAATTCGAAAAGCCGATTGTCGAGATCGAACGCCGCATCGCAGAGCTGCGCGAGTATTCCGCCAGCAAGGATCTCTCCTTCAGCCGCGAGATCGAAAGGCTGGAGGAGAAGGCTCGCCAGCTTCGTCAGGAGGTCTACAGCAACCTGACGCGTTGGCAGCGCGTGCAGTTGGCCCGACACCCCAACCGGCCCTATACCCTCGACTATGTCCGGCTGATGATGAGCGATTTCACCGAGTTTCACGGCGACCGACTCTTCGCCGATGATCCCGCCGTGGTTGCGGGCATCGGCACCCTGGGCGCCATATCGGTCGCCCTCATCGGCCACCAGAAGGCGCGGGATACCCGGGAGAAAATCCGCCGAAATTTCGGCATGCCCAACCCCGAAGGCTACCGCAAGGCGCTGCGCCTGATGAAGCTGGCTGCCCGCTTCTCCAGGCCGGTGCTCTGCCTCGTCGACACCCCCGGCGCCTATCCCGGGCTCGGCGCCGAGGAGCGCGGCCAGGCTGAGGCGATCGCCCGCAACCTCCTCGAGATGGCCCGTCTGCCGGTTCCGATCGTGGTGGTCATCATCGGCGACGGCGCCAGCGGCGGAGCCCTCGGCATCGGGGTGGGAGATCGGATCCTGATGCTCGAGAACAGCTGGTATTCGGTCATCTCTCCCGAAGGATGTGCCGCCATCCTCTACCGGGACAGCGCCAATGCCCACATCGCCGCGGAATCGATGAAAGTGGCCCCCGAAGATCTGCTCGAGATGGGCGTCATCGACCGCATCCTCCGGGAACCCGAGGGCGGCGCGCATAACGATCACGCCGCGGCCGCCGCGACCCTCAAGGCAGCCCTGCTTGAGGAGATGGAAAAACTTGCCGCCATACCACCCGAAGAACTGGTGCGGCGGCGTATTGACAAATTCGCCCGTATGGGCGTCTGGACCGAATAATAAGGAGGTCATCATGGTCAGCAAGGAGCTGCTCGAAATCCTGATTTGCCCCGCCTGCCATGGCGAACTGGAGTACAATGAGGCGGGGGCAACCCTGACCTGCCGGGGACGCCACTGCCCGGAATGCGGCATGCCGGTCAATGAAATGGGACTTTGCACGGAGTCAGAGTGCGGCAAGCCGGGCGGCCAGGTGGTGGGTTTGCGCTACCGCATTGAGGACAATATTCCGGTTATGCTCATCGAGGAGGCCGAAAAAATAGCGCTGTAGCGCATTGTGTCGGACAGCCCTGCGAATAATGGCAGAAAAATCTTGACTATATCAATATTTAATCTTATATTTTTTAATATTTTTGAAACTGTGTTCGCCTGCCGGCCGCTGCGCGCGGCATTACTGCGCCGGCGGCTATCGAGCTGAATCAGCAGGCGGCGAGGAGATCCTTGCGCAAGGATCGAAGATGCAAAACGTCAAAGTACTGCTGCTCAACCAAAATTATGAGCCGTTGACTGTCGTCAGCGCCCAGAAAGCGATCATCCTCGCCTTTCTCGAGAAGGTGGAGATCGTCGAAAAGCACGAACGCTGGGTCCATTCACAACATATGGCCTTCCCCCTGCCGAGTATCGTGCGTTTGCTGCGCTATATCCGCATCCCTCATCAACACGTCGAACTGTCGCGCCGCAACATTATCAAACGGGACAATTTCCGCTGCCAGTACTGCGGGACCACAAGAGGGCCTTTCACCGTCGACCACGTCATCCCCAGGGTGCGCGGCGGCTCCGACAGCTGGGATAATCTGGTCTGCGCCTGTGTGCGCTGCAATAACCGCAAGGGAGACCGCTCGCCCGAACAGGCCAACCTGAAGCTGATAAAAAACCCGCGGCGGCCAAGCCATCTTTTTTTTATTCAACACCATATGGGTATCAGCGAGGACTGCTGGAAACCCTATATCTTTTTAAATTGACCGTGGCTATCCAGATACAGCGCATCTCTTCTTCTGCTGCCAAGGCCGTGATTCCGACGGCCTTCGTCATGTCAAGCGGAACCGGCGCTTCCGGCAGGCCTTCCACTTGAAAACGCTTCACACGGTGAGGTCTCCTGGCTGCTTATGAGTTACAAGGTCAAACTGGAAAGTTTTGAAGGGCCGCTGGATCTGCTCCTCTTCCTGATCAAAAAGGAGGAGGTCGACATTTATGATATCCCGATCGCCAAGATCACCCAGCAGTACCTGCAGTATCTTGAGATCATCCAGCTCCTTGACCTGGAGGCGGCGAGCGATTTCATCCTCATGGCCGCCACCCTGATGCGCATCAAGGCCCAGATGCTTCTGCCCAAACCCGACCTCGGCGAAGAGCAGCAGGAAATCACTGATCCGCGCCAGGAGCTGGTCCAGCGCCTCCTCGAGTACAAGCGCTTCAAGGATGTCGCTGAGGACCTGGGCAGCAAGGAGGAGACCACCCTCAAGCAGTACGGCCGCGGCAACTTCAAGGTCGAGGAAGAGACCATCGGCGAGGATTTCCAGCCCGGCTCGGAGGTGGGCCTCTTTGACCTGGTCGCCGCTTTCAAGCAGATCATGGACCAGTCCAAAAAAGTGACGGTCCACCGCGTGGTCGAGATCACCACCACGCTCGAGGAGTGCATGGCCAACGTCCTCGATGCCCTTGACAAAAAAAGTGAGCTGACCTTTCGCGAACTATTCGTCCCCGAAAGCGATAAAATAGTCTGGGTGGTGACCTTCATCGCCATCCTGGAATTGATCAAGCGGGGCGCGATTCGTGCGGTGCAGGATGAGCCCTTTGCGGAAATTATGATCAGAAGGATTAATGGAGCGGAACAAACTCAAGTCGATTCTTGAAGCCATGATCTTCGCCTCCGATACACCCCTCTCCATGAACCAGATCAGGGTGATCCTCGAGGAGGTGGAAAAGGCGGATATCGATGGCGCCCTGGCGGAGCTGGCCGAGGATCTCAAGGAGCGGGCCTTTTTTCTCAAAAAGGCGGGGGGAGGTTATCAGTTCGCCACCCGGCCCGAGTATTTTCGCTGGATCAAGCAGATGTTTGCTGGACGGGAGCGCAACCGCCTCACCCGAGCCGCGCTCGAAACCCTCTCCATCATCGCCTTCAAGCAACCGATCAGCAGGGTGGAGGTCGCCGCCATTCGCGGCGTCAACTCGGATGGCGTTATGCAGACCCTGCTCGAGCGCAAGCTGATCTCCATCACCGGCCGCGATGAGGGCCAGGGCCGCGCCCTGCTCTTCAGCACCACCAAGGAATTTCTCATCTACTTCGGCATTGACGATATCTCCGATCTGCCCAAACCGAAGGAGATTGAGGAACTGCTCGCCATGGGCGAAGGCCAAAAGGCCATCCGGGAAATTCCCGAGGAGGAGATTCTCGCCCGGGAGGTTGAGGAAGAGGCCGATGCCGGCGCCATAGACGGCGAGCCCGCGCCGCCCTCAGCAGCCGTAACCTCCCCTCCGGCCGAGGCCGCCTCCGGGGATGTGGCGGAACCACCACTCGACTCCGCGCCTGCCGCCGAGGGAGCCCTGCTGGCCGATGATGCGCATTAACCGTTTTCTGGCATCCTGCGGGCTCGGCTCACGCCGGGCGGTCGAGACCCTCGTCCGCGACCGGCGCATCGCTGTCAACGGCGAGATCGTCGCCGACCTCGCAACCCGCATCGACGAAGCCGCCGATCGGGTCACACTGGATGGCCAGCCCGTCGGGCGCACGTCCGAATCGATTTATGTTCTTTTAAATAAGCCCAAGGGCTACATCACCACCGCCAGCGACGAAAAAGGCCGCCGCACTGTCCTCGAATTGGTCGCCCTGCCCCAGCGTATTTTCCCGGTCGGCCGTCTCGATTATAATACCAGCGGGCTGCTCCTGCTCACCAATGATGGCGAGCTGGCCCACCGGCTGACCCATCCCCGCTTCAAGGTGCCCAAACTCTACCACGCCGTGCTCGAGAGCGCCTTCAATCCGGACCATTTCGCCCCGCTGACCCAGGGTGTCACCCTCGAGGATGGCATCACCCAGCCCTGCAAGGCCCGTTTTTACGGCGATTCCCGCAGTGAGGTCGAAATCGAGCTGCGCGAGGGCCGACAGCAGCAGGTGCGCCGCATGTTCGCCGCCCTCGGCTACCGGGTCAGGCATCTCAACCGCGTCCGTTTCGGACCGCTGCGGCTTGAACGGCTGCCGCGCGGTGAATGGCGCTACCTCGTGGATGAGGAGATCCTCGCCCTGCGCACCGCGGTCGGTCTGGCGCAGGCCGGGGAGTGAACCATGGAAATACGGAAGAAACGGCTGATCATCACCATCGACGGACCGGCGGGATCGGGAAAAAGCACAACCGCGCGCCGCGTGGCCGAACAGCTGGGTTACCTCTATCTCGATTCCGGAGCCCTTTACCGCGCCGTCACTCTGGCCGCCCTGCGCCGGGGAGCCGATTTTGGCAATCCCGATGAACTGGCTTCAATCGCCAGGGAGTGCGAGATCGGACTGGTCTTCGCCAGCACAGGACTCAAGGTCTATTTGCAGGGTGAGGAAGTCAGCGAGGAGATCCGGCTGCCCGAGGTCGCCGGGGCCATCGGCCCGGTTGCGGCCAATCCCGGAGTACGCCAGGCCCTGCTGAGCCAGCAGCGCCGCCTGGGAGAAAACGGCGGTATCGTCGCGGAGGGGCGCGATATGGGCAGCGTCGTTTTTCCGGAGGCGGAGGTGAAGGTCTTTCTCGTCGCCTCCATTGAGGAGAGGGCGCGCCGGCGGCGGATGGAACTGGCTGCGAAGGGAATTGAGGTCGACCTGGAGGAGCTCATCCGTACAATCGCCAAAAGAGACCGGGACGACAGCGGGCGTGAAATCAGCCCCCTTTGCAAGCCGGAGGACGCTCTCGAGCTGGACACCACCTCGCTGACTATCGCCGAGCAGGTTGAGTGGATCGTCCGTGCCGCCCGGCAAAGAGGCGCCGGCGCATGAAGGTCATCATCGATCCCCAAGCCGGGTTTTGTCCCGGCGTCCGCCGTGCCGTTGCCCAGGTCGAGACACGCTTGCAGCGCGGGGAATCCCTGACCGCTCTCGGTGCCCTCATTCACAACCAGCGGGAAATCGACCGCCTGGCCGGGTTGGGCCTGGAGACTGTAAGCCAGGAGGTGGCCGACCGCCCGGAAGAGCTGGCTGCCCTCAAAGGACGGGAGCTTTTCATCCGCACCCATGGAGTCGGCAGCGCTCTTCAAAACCAACTGCACGAGTCGGGCTTTGACATCATCGATGGCACCTGCCCGACGGTGAAAAGGGTGCAAAAGCTGGCCGCCGAACACCACCGGCGGGGCGAACAGATTGTCATCATAGGCAAAAAGGGCCACGCCGAGGTAATCGGCATCCTCGGCCACTGTGATAATATGGGCATCGTTGTCGCTGACGAAGAGGATCTCATGATTATCGATCCTGAACGAAAGACTTTCGTCATCGCCCAGACCACCATCGGCGGCGAGCAGTTCAGGCGCCTGTGCCGCCTCATCGCCGGGCGTGCGCCGGGAGCCACCTTTATGGATACCACCTGCCCCTTCATCACCCGGCGCTACGATCAGATTGCCGGTTTCGCCGCCAGTGTGTCTCTGCTCATTTTCGTCGGCGGACGCGAGAGCTCCAACTCAAAGGTTCTATTCGAAATCTGCCGGCAGAGGAACCCGCGCAGCCACCGGATCGAATCCCCCGCCGAGCTGGATTACACCTGGATCCGGCCGGAGGATACGATCGGGATTACCGGGGGGGCGTCAACCCCGCAGTGGCAGTTCGAGGAGATCCGCGATCTTCTCGGCCAGGCTGCTACACAGCTCGAGAGCAAATAAAAAACTTGACCCAGTTGGGCAAGTATTCATACAAAAGGAGAAAGAAAAATAATGGACGAACTAACCAACACCAACCTGTCCGCTGAAGAGGCTGGACAAATCAATCCCCTGCCGGAAGAGGTCCAACCGGAAACGGCTGCCTCCGATGCTGAACCCGAATCCGCTGCGGAGCCCGTGCAGACCCCTGCCGCCGCGGCTGAACCGGTGCAGGCCCTCGCTGCCGAACCCGTCCAGGCCGCCACACAGCCCGAGCCCACCCTGGAATCCCTTGACCTGCTCGAGAACGAGTACACACCGCAGGAACGCGAGAGCCTCGAAAAGCTCTACGAGGAGACCCTTGCCGACTTTAATTCCGGCGTCGTGGTCACCGGCAAGGTGCTCGCCATCAACGACAAGGAAGTGGCCGTTGATATCGGCTTCAAGTCGGAGGGAACCATCCCCATCGACGAATTCGCCGATCCCAAGGAGATCAGTGTTGGAGACAATATAGAGGTCTACATCGACACCATCGAAGACTCCGATGGCATGCTTATCCTGTCGAAAAAGAAGGCCGACTTTATGCGCGTCTGGGAGATGGTCAACAACTCTTATGAAAAGGGTGAGATCATCCAGGGCCGCTGCACCCGCCGCATCAAGGGCGGTATTGTCGTCGATCTCTCCGGCGTCGATGCCTTCCTGCCGGGCTCGCAGATCGATGTCCGCCCGATCCGTGATTTCGACGCCCTCATCGGCCAGACCATGGATTTCAAGATCGTCAAGATCAATAACCTGCGCAAGAACATCGTCGTCTCCCACCGCGTTCTGGTCGAAGAGGCGATGAAGGGACAGCGCGAAAAGATTCTCGAAGATCTGCAGAAAGGCCAGATCCTCGAGGGGGCCGTCAAGAATATCACCGATTTCGGCGTCTTTATCGACCTCGGCGGCGTCGACGGCTTGCTCCATATCAACGACCTCTCCTGGGGCCGCGTGGCCCATCCCTCCGAGGTGGTCGCACTGGACGAGAAGATCAAGGTCGTCGTCCTCGATTTCAACGAGGACAAGGACCGCATATCTCTTGGACTCAAGCAGCTCCAGCCCCATCCCTGGGAGGATGTCGAGAACAAATACCCGGTCGGTTCTGTGATCCGCGGCAAGGTCGTCAGCATCTCCGATTACGGCGCTTTCGTCGAGCTCGAAAAGGGCGTCGAAGGCCTCATCCATATCTCCGAGATGAGCTGGACCCAGCACATCAAGCATCCCTCCAAGGTCCTCTCCGTGGGCGAAATGGTGGAAGCCAAGGTGCTCAATATCCAGAAAGAGGAACGCAAGATCTCCCTCGGTCTCAAACAGCTCGAACCGGATCCCTGGCAGACCTTGTCGGAACGCTACCCGGTCGGCTCGCGTCATAAGGGCAAGGTCCGCAACCTCACCAACTTCGGCGCCTTCGTCGAACTGGAAGACGGCATCGATGGTCTTATCCATATCTCCGACCTCTCCTGGACCAAGAAGATCCGCCATCCTGGCGAAGTCGTGAAAAAGGGTGACGATATCGATGTGGTTGTCCTCAATGTCGACCGCGACAACCGCCGCATTTCGCTGGGCTACAAGCAGACCCAGGATAATCCCTGGGACTTTTTCGAGGACAAGTACCATCCCGGCGCCCTCGTCGAGGGCAAGGTTGTGCGCCTGATCGAAAAGGGACTCATCGTCGAGCTGCCCGATTCAGTGGACGGCTTTGTGCCCATGTCCCAGCTCGCCAAGGACAACCTCAGCAAGCCGGCTGATGCCTATCAGATCGATGACGCCCTCACCCTCGCCGTGATTGAATTCAACAAGGAGAACAAAAAAATCGTCCTCTCCGAGAAGAATGCGATCCGGATGGAGAACCGGGAAGCCAAGGCCGCCGCTGCCGCGGAAAAGTCCGCGGCCGAAACCGCTCCGGCCCCGGAAGCGGAAGAAGAGCCCGCTGCTAAAGTCGTCGATGAGGTGGATAGCGAGACTCCAGCCGGGGAATCCGCTCCTGAAGAGGGAGTGGAAGAATCGGCGGAAGAGAAACCCAAGCGCGCCCGCAAGAAGAAGAGCGAAGAGTAGAACCTTCCTGCAGGCCCTGCTTTTGTCAGACTGGAGTTGGATCCGACCGGATCCAACTCCTTTTTATTTCAGGCATCGCTGCTGTAAAAAGCTGTTTGAAATTTGGCTGAATAATAATACATTGCAGCAGCGGAATGACCCGCAGCTGCAGATGATGAGATCCAGGCCTATGCATAGAATGATCTTGCTGTTTCTTGCCCTTCTCTTGACCGGCGCCGCGCCGCTGCTCCACAGCCAGGAAGGCCTGGCTGAGCTGGAGCGCGCCTGGCAGGAGGACCGTTTCGATGATCTCGAAAAGCTCCTGCCCGCAGCGGAGAAGGCTTATCCCCGGAATCCCACCGTCGCCTTTTTCAGGGCTCTGGTCCTTGCTGACGCCGATGAAGCCTTCGCCAGCTATAAACGGGTCTTCGAAAGCGAAGAGATGAGCCGCTACGCCGATACCGCCCTCTTCAAGATGGCCCAATATCAGTATGCACGCGAACGCTTCACAGCCGCGCGCAGGTATTTCCAGATGATGCAGAAACGGTTTCCACAGACCCGCTGGCTGGATGACAGCCTCTATCTGACCGGGCAGTGTTATCTCGCTGAGGGCAAATCCGACTCGGCGCGCCTGGTCTGGAACTCGCTCATCAAACGCTTCCCCCGCTCTCCCTATTGCGATATGGCCGTCGCCGACCTTGAATCGTCGGTCTGGGATCAGCCCGCCTCAGCCCCCCGCCAGTCAGCCGCACCGGTCTCCGGAGGCAAGCCCTTCTATTCTATCCAGGTTGGGGCCTTCAGCAAGCAGGAGAACGCTCACACCATCCTCGCCGGGCTGGAAAAGGTCGGTTATGAGGGGATGATCGTCGAGAAGAAGGTCGGTACCCGCCTCTTTTATGCGGTCTGGATCGGCAGCTTTCCCGACCGCGAGTCGGCGGAGGATTATGCCCGCCGCTTCATCGTCAAGGTCACGAAGGAATACAGCATCGTTAAAAGCGAATGAGACTGAAGATGAAAACAGAGATCCTCACCGCTGTAAAGGAGGGGGCTATCCTCTTTGACGGCGCCATCGGCACCCAGCTCCAGGCCCGCGGCCTCGCTATCGGATCCTCGCCGGAGAGCTGGAACCGGCTCCATCCTGATCTGGTGGCCTCTGTGCACCGCACCTACCTTCAGGCAGGCGCTCAGGTTCTGACCACCAACACCTTTGGCGGCTCACCGCACAAGCTTTACACGGACGGGGTGGAGGGCGATCCCGAGGAGATAAACCGTCTCGCCGCCGTCATCGCTCGCGAAGCCGCCGGCGATCAGGCCTGGGTCGCCGGCTCCATCGGTCCCACCGGCACCATGCTCATGATGGGCGAGGTCGGCGAGGAGGAGATCTTGGAGGGATTCCTGTGCCAGGCCAGGGGACTCGCCACCGGCGGCGCGGACCTCATTGTTATCGAAACCATGTCCGATCTCACCGAAGCCCTGCTCGCGCTCAAGGCTGCTCGCACGGTTTGCGATCTGCCTGTTTTCGTCTCCCTGACCTTCTCGCCGGGGCAGCGCGGCTACCGCACCCTCATGGGTGTCGATGTCTCCCAGGCTGCTGCGGCACTCGCCAAGGCGGGCGCTGCGGTGATGGGCTGCAACTGCGGTACCGGCATCGACGATGCCATCCATATCGTCCGGGAGATCGCCGTCAGCTGGAAGGGCCCTGTTCTCGCAGAGCCGAATGCCGGCCTGCCTCAGCTTATCGACGGCAAAACCAGCTATCAGGAGACCCCGGAAAAAATGGCGGCCAGACTGCCGGAACTGATCGGAGCAGGAGCCGTCTTTGTCGGGGGGTGCTGCGGCACCACCCCCGATCACATCCGGGCGTTCCATCACCAGCTCAAGGGGGAAGTGTGACATGCTGAAACGAATCCTGCTTATCATCGATGCCTCGCCTCAAATGGAGATCGCAGCCGATTACGCTCTTGCCATCGCTGCCAGGCACGGCAGTCAACTCCTGCTCTTTCCTCTGGCGGAGAAATCCAGCGCCCCCGCCAGGGCGGCCTCGGGAGAACTTTTACTCGGTCCGACTGTGCAGCGCGCCGAAGCAGCTGGCCTCTCCTATCAGGTGCTCTCGACCTCGGCCTTGCCCTTCTCGCGCAGCCTGGAGTGGTCCAGATGCAGCGATATCGCAGTGCTGCCCTATCTTGCTCCCAAATCGGCAGCGCGCATGGAGAAGCGAGTGGTGAGGCTGCTGACCGACGGCGGCTGCCCCGTCCTGCTGCCTTCGGCTGCACCCCTGGAATCGAAGGTGGCCGCGGTGGCCTGGGATGGCTCCAGCGCCATGGCGCGCGCCCTCAAACTCCATCTCCAGCTCTTCCGCCGTTCCCGCCTGCGCTACCTGCTCGTCCATATGGGTGATCATCCGGACAAGGCCCTCTCCATCCTTGAACAGGGCTGCGCTTTGGTCGAGGCCCAGGGAGCAGCAGCCGAAACCCTGGCCCTTTCCGGAGCACCGGTGCCGCGCATCCTCGAACTCTCCGCCTCCATCCGGCTCAACCATCTCATCGTCGCACCGCACAGCCGGAGGCTTTTCAGCAAGCAGCGCCTCGGCCCGACCAGCGGAAAACTCTTGCGCAGCCGGGTCAACTCCCTTTTTCTTGCCACCTGAGTGGATGAGGCTGAATTCATTGAAGAATTTATTATTTAAAAGCTTGACTAATTTTTAAAGTTTTGTTAATTTTACGCATAAATATTGCCGACCACGTGTAGTGACGGGAAAACGGGAGAAACGGTGGCATGAAAATCCAGATAGCTCACCCCATC
>ERZ795056.901-NODE-901-length-36292-cov-8.274912_pt1 | contig 36292 bp, 32 predicted proteins | sample MGYA00375140_ERZ795056 | MGnify/ENA primary metagenome ERZ795056 (study PRJEB30185, sample SAMN05720227) | activated sludge metagenome | isolation source: Anaerobic digester | place: USA | collected 2015-03-09 ...
CTTCATATAATTTGCATTCAGGATAGCATATTCAGTACTTCTTTTTAATCCTTCCGCTCCGAGTAATTTTATGTATGCATAACTGATCAGCAATATGCTGGCGCTTCCAAAAGCTGCAGCACTTACGGCGTGAATTGATTTTTCTTTATGCGTTATAGAAACATGTCCTGGTAAATATGGCGCAAGTTTTTCATTCACACAGATCGGTCCCATACCGGGTCCGCCGCCTCCATGAGGAATAGCAAAAGTTTTGTGAAGGTTCAGATGACAAACATCAGCACCGATATATCCAGGGCTCGTCAAACCAACCTGTGCATTCATATTTGCACCATCCATGTAAACCAGCCCGCCACAATCATGAATAAGGCTGCAGATATCTTTTATGCTTTCTTCAAATACACCATGCGTACTTGGATACGTAACCATCAACCCAGCCAGGTTGGCTTTATATTTTTCTGCATTCATCCTCAGGTCGTCCACGTCAATATTTCCTGCTTCATCACATTTTGTTACGACCACTTTGAAGCCGGCCATCACTGCAGATGCAGGATTGGTTCCATGCGCTGAAATTGGTATCAATATAATGTTACGATGTTCTTCATTCCTGTCGGCATGATAAGCCCTGATCGTGAGCAATCCGGCGTATTCACCCTGTGCACCACTATTGGGTTGTAACGATGTGGCCGCAAACCCGGTGATATTGCTGAGCCATTCTTCCAGTTCGGTTATGATCTGGCGATAGCCCTTCCATTGGTGTTCGGGAGCAAACGGGTGAATGCTGTTGAATTCGGGCCAGCTCACCGGGATAAGTTGAGTAGCTGCATTCAATTTCATGGTACAGCTTCCCAGCGAGATCATCGACGTATTCAAACTGAGGTCTTTATTCTCAAGGCTTTTAATGTAACGCATCATTTCTGTTTCACTGCGATGGCTGTTAAAAACCGGGTGCGTTAAATAGGCTGACGTGCGGGTAAGCAGGGTAGGTATGTTGTTGAGTAAACTGTCGGAATCAAAGTCGGCTGTTGCCGTGTCACTGTTAAGGGTAGACGCAAATAAATGAATCAGGTCAAGAACATCATGTTGTGTTGTGGTTTCATCAAGCGAAATGGTTATCGCTTCATTATCATATGCAACATTGATGCGCCTGGTTTCTGCAGTTAAGCGGAAAGCTTCTGCGTCGGCCAGTTTCACCCTGATGGTATCGAAGAAATATTCATTCTCATTTTTAAAGCCCATGGAATCCAGTTCATTGCTGAGGGTAAGGGCTAACAGGCTGGTGCGTTTAGCGATCTGCTTCAACCCTTCGGCACCGTGGTAAACCGCATACATGGCTGAAATATTGGCCAACAGTGCCTGGGCTGTGCAAATATTGCTGGTAGCCTTTTCGCGGCGAATATGTTGTTCCCTTGTTTGCAAAGCCATGCGCAGACACCTGTTGCCTTGCGCATCCATACTTACACCGATGATGCGGCCGGGGATATTCCTTTTAAATTCATCTTTTGTTGCAAAGAATGCAGCATGTGGTCCACCAAATCCCATCGGTACACCAAAACGTTGAGAATTGCCAATTGCAACATCCGCACCCAGTTCTCCGGGAGGGGTTAACAGGGTCAACGCCAGTAAGTCGGTTGCCATTACTACCATTGCATTGGAAGCATGCGCCTTGTCGATGAAACTCCTGTAATCGGCAATGAGGCCATTTTTATCGGGATATTGAATGATGGCTCCGAAATAAGTTTCATCCAATTGTGCCTGGCGATAATCACCAAAAACCAATTCTACATGAATGGGTTTGGCACGGGTGACCAGGATGTCTTTTGTTTGAGAAAACACATTTTCATCCACGAAAAATTTTGGTGCAGTAATATGATCGTGATCTTTATTCTTATGATTGAAAACCATGGCCATGGCTTCTGCGGCGGCTGTACCTTCATCGAGCAAACTGGCATTGGCAATAGGCAATGCGGTAAGATCGCTTACCATTGTTTGAAAATTCAGCAGGCTTTCCAGTCGTCCCTGTGCAATTTCGGCCTGGTATGGCGTGTATTGTGTATACCATCCCGGGTTTTCAAAAACATTCCGCAGGATCACAGTTGGTGTGATCGTATTGTAATAACCCTGCCCGATATACGATTTACAAACCTGGTTCAGTGAGGCTGTTCTTTTCAGATCAGCCAGGTATTGATATTCACTAACTGGTCCACCGGTTTCAAGGGATTTGTTGATCCGGATATTGGCGGGAACGGTATTGCTGATCAATTCTTCCAGCGATGATACGCCGATGGTTTGGAGCATTACTTCCGTTTCGGTTTCATTGGGTCCGATATGCCTTTGCTGGAATTCGTTCTGCTGCTGTTCAAAAAGATTCATAGTCATTGATGTTTAGCCTGCTGTTCGTAATGAAGTTGGGCGCCAGCCTATGCCAGGACGCCTGGTTATTTCCGCCGCAAAATTACGAGAACACAATAACATTTGGTGCGCTTATCTTCGTTAGTTTTGCCTTGTGGAAAAATGTAGTATAAACCTTCCACGCAGATTAAACAATGAGTGAGGATATTTTTCAAAACTGGCAAAAAAAATCGACCGATAACCAGAAAAAATACAAGCAATTCCTGAACCGGGCCGATAAAAACCAGGTGTTGAAACAGTTACCCGACCTGCATGAAGAGGCTTTCAGCAAGGTTAATTGCCTGGATTGCGCAGCCTGTTGCAAAAACTATTCTCCCCGGTTTAAAACGCCCGACCTGAAACGGATCGCCAAACACCTGAAAATGAAAGAAGGGGATTTTATAGAAAAATACCTCACACTGGATGTAGAAGGAGATTATGTAGTTCGTTCCAAACCTTGCCCTTTCCTGGGTGCTGATAACTATTGCGGGATCTATGATGTACGCCCGTCTGATTGTGCCAGGTTTCCTTATACCGACGAAGACGTGATCATTAAAAGACAACAACTCACCTTGAAGAATTCGAGTTTTTGCCCGATCGTTTATTTCGTTCTGGAAAAATTAATTCCGGCCAAAGCATAAATGGCATACATCACAGCATAGATGAATATTAATTATGATGTGAAGTGTACATTATTTATCAGCTGTTAATTCCTGGTAAGCGGCTGATAAAGGTCTTTCAATGCCATCTCCCTGCCATTCAGGAGAACCAGGAATGCCCTTTGCTTTTATAATGTCATCTTTTGTTTTACCGGCCTTTATTTCTGATTCAGTGAAGCGCAATACATTTCCCAGGTAATCGCGGAAAGCCAACAGATCGGCGGCATTCAATACAATGTCGAATCCTTCGCGGGCATGGCCGCAAACATATCTTGTTTTTGAGGAAAATGTTTTTGTGGCTGTTTCCAGCAAGGTGATCCAGGAACTGATATCTGCACCAGCATTTTTATCTACATAAGGATGACGACGATTGAAAACGAGGTCGCCCATGTGAACAATATCGGCATCTTTCAAATGAACCAGGCTATCGCCATTGGTATGTCCCGCACCAAAGTAATGCAGGCAAACTTCAGATTGGCCGATCTTTTCACACCAGGTATCAGAATAAGTTTGATCGGGATATAATTGCTTGTCTTCCGTTTTTTGTTTGATGGCATTCTGCAACTGGTTGGTCTTGCTGTTTACATGGGCCAGCACATGAGGCACAAGCGATTTAAAAGCAATGTTGCCGCTCGTATGATCGCCATGATGATGGGTGTTGATGAGTAACCGAAAGGGTTCGGTGGTTTTCTTTTTTATCTCGTCGATGAGGTGTTGGGCAGTATCTGGAAATTGAGAATCCACTACAACCGTTCCTTCTTTCGTCAACATAAACATGATGGTGCCGCCTTTTTCCGTGAACACACCGATATCATTGGTTAACATAGTTATCTTGAATGATGGGTCATTTAAAAAAGAAGCGAGTGAGCGGTTGTTTAATAAAGCAATGGCTGCGAGGCTTAATCCACTGTTACGGATAAATGATCTGCGTTGCATGGATAAAAAATTGAATGAAGTAATTGAACATTCAAGTTAGTTTAAAATGACCATTCATCATCAAACTCAATATTCCATTTTTCGCAATGCTGGCGCCTTAAACCACGTAACGATCACTACGGCAATCGTCATGCCGCCACCAAAGATCACCGAATTAACAGTGCCCAACAATTTTGCCATTACGCCACTTTCAAATTGCCCAAGTTCATTGGAAGAATTGATGAACATACTATTTACCGACATTACCCGGCCCCTGAGCTCATCCGGTGTTTTCAATTGAAGGATGGTTCCCCGCACAATCACACTCACACCATCCATACATCCACTCATGAGCAGGGCTGCAAAGGATAACCAGAAAATATTGGAAATGGCAAACAGGATGATGCATACGCCAAATCCCGCAACAGCATAAAAAAGAATTCTGCCCTGGCTCCGGTGTAATGGTCGTATGGTAAGATAGGTTACCGTAATCATAGAACCGATATCGGTAGCGGCATTCAGCCAGCCGAAACCAATTGGCCCCGTGTGTAAAATGTCTTTCGCAAACACCGGCACCAGTGCTACAGCTCCGCCAAATAGTACTGCAAACAGATCAAGGGATAAAGCACCCAGAATTTCCTTGGTTTTAAAAACATATTGAATGCCTTCTTTCACGCTTTGCCAGGTTTTGGTTGTTGCCGTTACCAGTACGGGTTTGATGCTGAGCCTGTACAGGAAACTGTAACCCGTTACCACGAATAATAATATGATGAAAAAAGTAGTGCTAATACCAAGGAATGCAATCAGGAAACCAGCGAGTGCATGTCCGCAGATGGAACCAATGAGCCAGGTAGCTGAACTGATGGCTGCAGCAGATGGCAACATCTCTTTAGGAACAACCTGCGCAATCATGGCAGAAAATGTTGGCCCCGAAAAAGCCCTGATGGCGCCCGTAGCAGCGATCACAGCACAAATGAGTGCGGCAATTGTCCAGTGATGCAGGTTATTGGCAATATAAGAAGTTGAAAGGAAGATCAATAACAGGATACAGCCTGTATATAATAATATGCAGCGTAGAAGCAGGGAACGTTTTTCATTTTTATCGATGTAATGTCCGGCATAAAGCGCAAGCGATAAGGCAGGGATTACTTCCGACAAACCTACCAGTCCGAGCGCCAATGTACTCTTGGTTAACAAGTACATCCACCAGCCTATAACGGTGCCCGTCATACGAAGGCCCATGATGAAAATAAAACGTCCCGTAATGAAATCCCTGAATTCCGTGATCTTCAGGGCTGCATATGGGTTTCTATTTTTTCTGATGTCTGTCAAAGATGTTCATTATTTAAAAGCTGGTGAGCCTTGTAGAACTTTATGGCAATGAAATATAATGTTGCCCGTCTTCATAGTCTTTGTCCAATGCGTCGATGATCACCTGCAGGTGTTTTTCATTTCCAAGGAAATCTGCGTTACGGGTATCTACGAAAAGTGTTTTGATATTGTGTTGTTTGATGTATTGTGTATAGGTTTCCTGCAACGTAAACAGGTAATCATTGGGGATTGACTGTTCATATTGCCTGTTTCTTTTTTTGATGTTTTCCTGGAGTTTGTTCACCGGGCTGTGCAGGTAAATAAGAATATCGGGTTGTAATATTTGTGGATTGATGATCTCGAAAAGTTTCTGATATAACCTGAATTCTTCATCTGGCAGGTTCACTTTTGCAAATAGCAGGCATTTGGTAAACAGGTAATCCGAAACGGTGGTTTGTTGAAACATATCCTTTGTCTGCAACATATCCTTTAGCTGTTTGTATCGTTCTGCCATGAAAAAAAGCTCCAGTGGAAAAGCGTATTGTTCCGGGCTTTCGTAGAATTTGGGCAGGAAGGGATTGTCTGCAAATTCTTCCAGGATAAGCTTTGCATTGTAATGTTTGCTGAGCAGGTTTGCTAAGGTGGTTTTTCCGGCGCCGATATTCCCCTCAATGGTAACGAAGTTATATTTCATTTCGGCTGCAAAATAAGTGGAAAGCACAAATGGCCCGTCAAATTTTTTTCACATCCAGTTTATCCGGGCAATCGAGGAGCAATTCGTGGATATTTTTATTCAATACCGGGTGAATGAACAACGGCGATAATTCATCCAGGGGCACCAGCACAAAACGCCGCTGGGCAATGAAAGGATGTGGAATGGTTAATGTTTTTTCATCGATGATCATTTTGCCATAGAATAAAATGTCAATGTCTATCAGCCTGGCTGCATTTTTTTCAGTTCGCACCCTTCCCATACTTTCTTCGATGCCGAGAATCGTTTGCATGGTTTCCTGCGGATCCAGTTTATTGTTTACGATGATCACCTGGTTTAAGAAATCGGGTTGTTGGGTATTTCCCCATGCGGCCGTTTGATAGATGGCTGATTGGCGTACGATCGGACCAATTTTTTTTTGGATGAATTGTTGGGCAGTGGCTAATTTTTCCTTTGGATTACCCAGGTTACTGCCGAGCAGGAGATAGGTTTTATTCATAATTTTACGTAAGCGGTTGATAACTGCGGCTAAGGATCGCATTTACCAAGCCGCTGAAAAGATAATATTTTTCTGCTTAAAAATTTACCTGAGCTGAATATGCCATAGCTTTACGGCTTAAATTCTGCATTCAGCATGAAGTATAACCAGGTGAGGGCCATGTTGGCGATTACGGTAGGTAGTTTGAGGTCGATCATGCGAAGTCCTTCTGCGGTCATCTTCAGTTTTGTATTTCCTTTCATTTTTATATTGGTATTTGGATTCATTGGAGGCAATGGTGGACGACAAAATTTCAGGATTGTGATGGCCAGTGGCAGCGACACGAGTAATGATCTGTATTCTGCTTTAAAAAACAATCAGTCTGTCAGGATCATGAAATATGCTTCGGCAGACGAAATGAATGTTGACATACAAAAAGGTCGCATAGCCGGCACCGTATCCATCAGTAAAAACACTACCGGCCTTACTCCATATACTGTTTCATTGAAAAGCACCACTTCCAGTAATGATAAGTGGCCGCAATTAAAAGCCCTGATTGATAACCTGGTAAATGAGGTTAGCCAGCAACGTTATAAAGACCGGCCTTCCTATGCCAGTTTCCATTTCAATCATGATACCGATATTAAAGAGATTCGTCAATATAAGACCATCGATTTTATTTTACCCGGACAGTTAGGATTTTCTTTATTGAGTTCAGGTGTGTTTGGCGTAGCTTTTATGTTTTTTAACCTGAGGAATACGTTGGTGCTTAAACGCTTTTTTGCAACACCCATTTCACGCACTTATATAATCCTTGGTGAAGGCCTGAGCCGGGTTATTTTCCAGATGATAACCGCCATTGTAATTATACTGGCCGGTTATTTCTTTTTTGGCTTTACGCTCATACATCATGTACAAACCTTACTTGAAATGCTGGTGCTGAGTTTTATTGGCCTATTGGTTTTCATGGGTTTTGGATTTATTGTAAGCGGACTTGCAACGAGTGATAGTACCATTCCTCCATTTGCGAACCTGATCACCCTTCCTCAATTTTTATTGGGAGGCACTTTCTTTTCTGTAGAAAATTTCCCCACCTGGCTTCAACCGATCTCTAAGATATTACCACTCACACATCTCAATACTGCCATGCGAAGTGTAGCTTTTGAAGGACAGAATCTTTGGGACGTAAGAGCCGAAATTGCTGTGCTGCTGATCTGGGGTGTGGTAGTGTATGCAGTTGCTGTTAAAGTGTTTAAATGGGAATAATATGAAATTAGCAAAAGGTTTTATACTTGCCTTACTGGGATTATTTTTTATGGTAACCCTGATTTCCCTGTTGATGCCGTCGAAGGTAATGACTGCAAGATCTGTTGTTATTCACGCACCTGCAGATCGTGTGTTTGCCGAGATCAAAGATCTGCGGAAATGGAAAGACTGGCACCCGGTTTTTATGCAGGATTCTAATGAGATTCAATATTCTAATCCTTCTTCCGGAGTAAATGCTACAGCAACCTGGATGAGCAACCAGAAAAAAAACACCTTCCAAATAACCGACACTATTCAAAACCAGCTAACGGCCAACCTTACCCGCGAAGGGGAAAAAGATGTGGCAAATATCATTGCCCTGGCGCCTGTTTCCGACAGTAATGGCGTTCAGGTAGAATGGAAAGTGATCACGCCGCTTAAGTGGTATCCCTGGGAAAAGTTCTCAGGCATCTTTATCGATAAGATGACCGGCCCTGGTTATGAAGCAGCCCTCAATAATCTTAAAATCCTCCTGGAAAAATAAAGTATTCATCAGGTTGGGAAACTGATCTTCCCCATTCCAATAGCAGGGGAGTGTGTACTTCCTTTGCCAAAGCTGTCGGCGTTCCCGGCAATACATTCATTGGCCAATATGGCAAAGAGCACAGCTTCTTTGGCATCCGGATCTATTTGTTTTTCCCGGGTAGTACATAACGAGGCAGGATAAACGATCTTTTTGAGGTGATCCATTAGTAATGGATTGTGAATACCACCACCACTGGCGTAGATGATACAATTTTCAAGTTTTGGTAGCGTTTGTTTGATAGCAATTCCAATGCTTTCGGCAGTGAACCTGTTCAGGGTGGCGAGGATATCATATCCAGGTAACGCAGGTAGGTTTATTTCCCCCAGGGCCGATTGTAAATAAGATATATTAAATAGTTCGGGGCCGGTTGTTTTTGGGAATGGTAACCTGAAAAATTCATGCTCCATCAAAGCATGCAACAGTTTTTCGTGTATGGTACCCTGTGAGGCCATCGCTGCATCTTCATCAAACTGGCTGCCTGGTTTTATGGAGGCGATATAAGCATTCATCATCGTATTGCCGGGACCGGTATCAGAAGAAACAATTTCGCTGAACGGTTTCCCCGCAGGCAGCCAGGTAAAATTTGCGATGCCGCCGATATTCAGCAATACCACATCTTTATTTTTTTCTGCAAAAAGCAGGTAGTCGCCATAGGCTGCTAAAGGAGCACCTTCGCCTCCTGCTGCAATATGCTTCTGCCTGAAATCGCTGACGCAGATAATACCGGTTCCAACTGCTATATGATCAGCATCGCCGATCTGTAAAGTGCCATTGCCAAATTTTTGTTGTTTGTGTTGCTGAAGAGGAGCATGGTAAATGGTTTGTCCATGGCTGGCCACCAGGTCTATTTCTGAAGCAGCTATTTGCCAATCAGACAGGCATTGATTGATCATGATTGCATGTTGCTTCCCAATCCATTCATTTACCAGGCAGAGTTTTTCGAGCGACACATTTTTTTGGGCGAACAGTTCCTGAACTTCTTTCCGAAAATCATCATCATAAACAATGGTCGTGAATTTTTTAATAGAAAGTGATGTGGACAATCCATGTCCGCTGATGGCACATAAAGCAATGTCCAGTCCATCGAGCGATGTACCACTCATGAGTCCTAAAATGTGCCGCGTTTCTTTTTGGGCGATGCCATATAATTTTTCAAGGCTGCTGTTCATATCAAATTATTGAATAAATCGAAGGTTGCGTTTAATGCCTGCGTACTTTGTTCTTTTAATCGCGGAGTCTTTAAAGATGATGCTGAATTGTTCTTCAGTAAGTGCTTCCCAGTCATCTTTTGTATACTCAAGTATTTCGGGCAGCGGTTTAAAGCCAGCTTCTGTTGTTGGTTTCGAAAACCGATTCCAGGGACAAACATCCTGGCAAACATCGCATCCAAATAACCATTGGTCAAATTGACCTTTCATGTTTCCTGGAAGAAGTGCATCCTTAAGTTCTATTGTAAAATAAGAAATGCATTTACTGCCATCAATTACTTTGTCGGGCAGAATGGCTTCAGTAGGGCAATGATCGATACACCTGGTACAGGTTCCGCAATAGTCTTTTACAAATGGGTCATCATATTCAAGATCAAGATCCACGATCAATGTTGCGATGAAAAAAAACGAACCTTGTTGCTTATTGATGAGGTTTCCATTTTTGCCGATCCATCCAAGGCCGGCGTGCTGTGCCCAGGTTCTTTCTAATACTGGTGCACTGTCAACAAATCCCCGGCCATTCACGTCACCGATATTCTCTTTGATCTTTTTAAATAAGGTTTTTAATTTATCCCTGATCAGCTCATGATAGTCGTTTCCGTATGCATATTTTGCAACCTGTAATGCATCTCCTGGTTGTACTACTTCAGGGTAATAATTCATAAGAAGTGTAATCACCGACCGGGCTCCGGGAACAAGTTTTGTTGGATCTACCCGCAATTCGAAATGGTTCTGCATGTAATGCATTTGTCCATGCATGCCTTTATTCAACCAGGTATCAAGTCGCCTGGCATCCTCCTCCAGGAAACAGGCACGGGCTATTCCACAAAAATCAAATCCCAATTCCCGGGTGGTTTTTTTAATAAAATTTGATGCGGAAGCAGCTTGCATATAAATTTAAAATTAACCAATAAAATTTGCTAAGGGGCATGGTGAAATTTTATCTTTTTCACTGGTTCCTGATTTTCTGGAAAGGGTAGTGTTGGTAAAAAATAATTAAGCCCTCAATCTTCCTGTTTATTCTCCAGGTGCAACTTATGAAAGAACCGATGAGCGATCGGGGCAATCAGGATCCAGAAGGTTGATATAAATGCGATACCACTGAATAAGGCATATACAGATGCAAATACCTTGGCGCTTTTTGTAAGCACAATATCGGCATCAATGATCGGTCCCATTCCACTCAGGATCATAGATGCATTGAGCAGGCTATCGTACCAGTCAAATTCAGGTATGGTAAATTTATAACCAATGATGCCAACCGAAAGGCAGATAATAATAAAAAATAAAGCTGCCAGGCAATTTTTCAGCACACGTTGGTAGAATACTTTTACCGGTGCCAGTTTCTGTCTTTTATTTTCGTACATACAAATCAATTTTGGCGAAAAACAAAACCCTGTTAATGCAACAGGGTTTATATGGAACTAACTTAATTTATTAAAAAGGAATATCATAGCCAATCAGCCCGATCAATTCAATATATCCGAAACTATGTTTTGCCCGGTTACCTTTCATTCCAACACTATTGGCCAGCGCATTTACATATTTTACATACCCGGTTTTACCGGTAAATTCAAAAAATAGTTTTTTAAAAGGATAGATCCTCGCACCTCCTTCTACTCCTATATTGTAACCGGCAATGTGAAATTTATTATTCAGCCTGTCGCCCCGCCAGGTAAAGTCGGTACGAGGTACATTAATGCCCAACCCGGCTTTCCAGATAAGGTTTACCAACGGCCTTGCTTTCTTATAAGTAGTAAAAATGGTCTTCTGTTGCACATAATTGATGTGAAACCAATTGGCTCCATCGGTATGTTCCAGGTGAAGGAATGTATCAGGATTTAAAATACTGTCTCCATCAACCGGTTTGCCATCAATGGTACCTGTTACATGAACTTTCTGCCCGTCGACCACAACATATTTCGGGTGATCAAAATTCAATTCGATCGCTTTTGTATGCGCTTTGTTCAGGTAGAAGCCAATGCGGTAATTGTATTGAGGAATGGAAATTTCGGCAGGTTTTTTCAAAATAGCATCAAGGTCTGGTTTATCTTCTGCCCTGGCATGATGTAAGGTGAATTTATCGCCATTGGCCATGCTGAAATGTATATTGCTCTTCGTATACCATTCAGTGTTATATCCCCATTGAATGTACATGCCTTCCAGCAGCCTGCTTTTTTTCTGAGCGCCGGCAGGCAAAAAATGCAGCATTAAAATACAAGCAGCCAGCCATGAGCGCAATGTGGTCTTTATCTTCATTGCCTGCAAAATTACAGGAATGACCCAAATAGGGCGTTAATATTTTGTAATCGCATCATCCACCAGTTTTTTCAGCTCCAGGTATTTTTCACCTCTTCCTTTGTGTTTCAGGTTAAAGGTTAAGAGGATGCCTACATATTGGTTTTTATTGTCGACCCAGGGAAAACTGCCGAATAATCCCGGGCTGCTGGCCACATCAGATCGCTTACCCTGCAGGGTCCGGTCCATCACCCATTCACCATATCCATATCCCCAATTGCCTGCTTCTTCGGGCACATGCATGATTTGCTTTCCGGCTATATAATTGAATTGCATTTCTGCAACGCTGCTTTTTTTCAACACCGTTTTTCCATTGTATTGCCCGTCGTGCAGGATCATATCGAGGAAATGGATATAATCGGTTGCCGTACTTTGCGCCCCGCCTGCAGCAAGGGGAACCTTTTTATGTCCAAAATCGGTTTGCTTCATATCACAAGGTCCTGCAATACGTTCAGCAAACAACGTTTCAAAATCTTTGCCGCTGATCTGCTCTATAACGGCAGCGGCTAACTGCAGTCCAATGCTGCTATACCTGAATGACTTACCCGGTGCAGCTTCAACCGGTAATGCCGCAATTACTTTCATGGCTTCCTGCATCGAAGCCGTTTGTAAAAAGGTTTTGTTTTCTTTGAGTCCTTCCGATTTTATTCCAGTTAAATGACTCAGGCAATCTGCAATCGTAATCGTTCCCTTACCATTGGCTGTCATGATGGGTAAATACCGACCTATCGTATCTGTGGTCTTCAGTTTGCCTTCGTCTACAAAGGTCATTATAAGTGCCGCACTCAACCATTTACTGCAACTGGCGATGTTGATCTTACTGTTCTCATCAAAATCTTTTAATACTTCATCAGAAGATTTGCCTGTTTTTCTGGCCATGAATTTTCCAGCCATCTTTTGCCTGCGATTCATGTCATTTTCAGCCCTGGCATAGAGTTGCTTTCCATCTTTATATATCAACAAAACCGCCCTTCCGCCCAATCCACCCAGGTTATCAGAAAGCCATTTGTCTACCCGGGTAAAATCGGGTTGAGCCTGGGTAACCTGTAACATTAGCAGGAAACACCCGATTAAGCTGCAATGCAGGCAGTTTATTCGCCTTTTATATGTCATATTTTCCTGATTTTTATTTGGATATAAGTTTGCAGACTAAGTTTAAAATTAACCTATCTAATTTGTAAAAATATGAACCTGAATAATTTTACCATTAAAGCAGCTGAACTTGTGCAACAGGCACAGCAACTGGCTTTTAATCAACAGAATCCAAATATAGAAAACGAACATTTTCTGAAAGCCATGCTTACGATGGAAGATTCGCCTATCGATTATTTGTTGAAGAAAAACAATGTAACCGTTAATCTCGTTGAATCGAAGCTGGAAGAGTTACTTAAGAAATTACCAACTACCAAAGCTGAACCAGCAACGTCATTGGGCAGGGATGCCAATGCAGCCATCCTGCGTGCAGGCGCTGTGTTGAAAACCTTCGGCGATGAATTTGTTACCCCCGAACATTTACTCCTTTCTATCTTACAAGGCAATGATGCTCCTGCCAAATTATTGAAAGACGCAGGACTTACAGAAAAGGGACTCATCACAGCCATCAAAGACTTACGGAAAGGATCAACCGTTTCTTCTCAAACACAGGAAACGCAATTCAACGCATTGAATAAATATGCGAAAAATTTAAATGAACTCGCTCGTGCAGGAAAACTCGATCCGGTCATTGGAAGAGATGAAGAGATCCGCAGAACATTGCACATTCTTAGTCGCCGTACAAAAAATAACCCGATCCTGGTTGGTGAACCCGGTGTGGGAAAAACAGCCATTGCAGAAGGATTGGCTATGCGAATTGTGAACGGAGACGTGCCTGAAAATTTAAAATCAAAAACGATCTATGCGCTCGACATGGGGCAATTGATCGCCGGAGCTAAGTACAAAGGCGAATTTGAAGAAAGACTGAAATCAGTTGTGAAGGAAGTTATATCCGGCGAAGGAGATATTGTTTTATTCATTGATGAAATTCATACCCTGGTGGGCGCTGGTGGGGGCGATGGAGCGATGGATGCGGCCAATATATTAAAACCTGCATTGGCAAGGGGTGAACTCAGGGCCATTGGTGCCACTACTTTATCGGAATACCAGAAATTTTTTGAAAAAGACAAAGCATTGGAAAGGCGGTTTCAGAAAGTAATGATCGATGAACCAAGCGTGGAAGATGCTATATCGATATTAAGGGGATTAAAAGACCGTTACGAAACATATCACCACGTTCGTATCAAGGATGAAGCCATCATTGCTGCAGTTGAATTATCGCACAGGTATATTACGGACCGGTTTTTGCCCGACAAGGCTATTGACCTCATTGATGAAAGCGCAGCGAAGTTAAGATTGGAGATGAACTCCATGCCGGAAGAGCTGGATAAACTGGAAAGACAGATCAGGCAATTGGAAATTGAAAGAGAAGCCATCAAGAGAGAACATGATGAAAGCAAGCTGAAAGACCTGAATACAGAGATCGCTAATTTATCTGTGGAAAGAGATACCTATAAATCGAAATGGAAACAGGAAAAAGAGATCGTTGAAAAGATACAGAACGGAAAAGCGGGTATTGAACAATTGAAGCAGGAAGCAGAACAAGCGGAAAGGAATGGAGATTATGGTAAAGTGGCCGAAATCCGCTATGGTAAAGTGAAAGAGCAGGAAACACAGATTGTGGAATTGACAAGGCAGCTTGGGGAATTATCTGAAAAACGCCTGTTAAAAGAAGAGGTGGATGCGGAAGATATTGCCGAAAGCGTTGCTAAATCTACCGGTATACCGGTGTCAAAAATGCTGCAGAGTGAAAGAGAGAAATTATTGTTGCTGGAAGATGAACTGCATAAAAGGGTAGTGGGACAAGATGAAGCCATTGAAGCGGTATCGGATGCCATCCGTCGCAGCAGGGCCGGATTACAGGACGCCCGCAGGCCAATTGGTTCTTTTATATTTTTGGGAACTACCGGTGTAGGTAAAACGGAGTTGGCCAAAGCACTAGCCGATTATTTGTTTGACGACGAAAATATGATGACGAGGATTGACATGAGCGAATACCAGGAAAAACACTCAGTGAGTCGTTTGGTAGGTGCGCCTCCGGGATATGTTGGATATGATGAAGGTGGTCAGTTAACGGAGGCGGTTAGACGAAAACCATATTCCGTGGTATTGCTCGATGAAATTGAAAAAGCACATCCCGATGTGTACAATGTGTTGTTGCAGGTGCTCGACGACGGCCGGCTTACCGATAACAAAGGACGTGTGGTGAATTTCAAGAACACGATCATCATCATGACCAGCAATATGGGCAGCCAGGTGATACAGGATAATTTTGAGAATGTAACGGAAAAGAATAAGGAGGAAGTGGTAGAACGTACAAAGGTAGAAGTGGTCAACCTGCTGAAGCAGACCATTCGTCCCGAATTCCTGAATCGAATAGATGAGATCATCATGTTTCAGCCACTGATGAAAAACGAGATCAAAGGCATCATCTCGATCCAGCTGGAAAACCTGAGAAAGCTCGTTGGCCAAAACGGGATCGACCTCCAGTTCAGCGATTATGCCCTCGACTACCTGGCAGAAAATGGATACGATGTACAGTTTGGAGCAAGGCCCCTTAAAAGGCTCATTCAACGGGAAATTGTGAACCAGTTAAGCAAAAAGATACTGGCAGGAACGATCGATAAAACCAAACCGGTATTGGTAGATGTATTTGATGGTACCGTGGTATTCAGAAATGAAACCGTGGCCAAAATGCCGGCTTAAAATACATTATAAAAAAAATATAGACATTTTATATCATTGATTATCAGGCACTAATTTGCCGTTTTACGGAAAATATGTTGCACGGTTTTTAAAACATTTTAAAAAATACTACCTTCAGGCGATTCAGTCAGGACAAACAGATTGTAGTAAATTAACAACAAAGACCGGATGCCAATGTGGAAGCGGCCACCGGTTAATATCAAGTAAAAGAAGAAATCATGGCATTTAAAAAAGAAGTGGTTGAAATTATAGAACCAAAAGACGTATTTGTAGGAAACCCTAAAGCGGAAGTAACACTGGAAGAATTTGGAGAATATGAAAGTGAAGTTTGTGCGAAAGCCAATGAGGTGGTAAAAAAATTACTCGAAGATTACGATGGAAGAATCAGGTTTAATTTTCGTCATTTTCCCTTAACCAATATTCACCAGCGTAGCTTAAAAGCAGGTGAAGCTGCTGTTGCAACTGCGCAGGAAGGTAAATTTTGGGAAATGCACAACATCCTGTTTGCGAATCGTCGCAACCTGGGTACTACCAGCTTGAAATTACATTCTAAAGAAGCCGGTGTAAACAACAAACGTTTTCTCGATGAACTGGTAAATGCCACTTATGGTTGGCAGGTACAGGGCGATCTGAGAGAAGGATTGAACCGCGGTGTAAAAGATGTTCCTACCTTTTTCGTGAATGGAACCCTGGTAACAGGCAAACCAACTTACGAAGAATTGAGCAAGGCCATTGATGCCGCCCTTAAAAAAGTTAAGAAAAAGGCACCTGCCAAACAAAGAGCATAAAGCATTGGCCCCTGGTTTTCCGGGGGCTTTTTTTATACGTTCGTGAAGCGCAGGATCGTATTTTTTATATTTTTACGTGCATGATCAAGTTCACAACGAAGCTCCTCAAATTCGATCAGCAGGGTGAGAAAACCGGCTGGACCTACTTACTTATTCCAAAAAAAATTGCCGTTAAGATAAAGGCCGATACGAAGAAATCATTCCGTGTAAAAGGTAGCATTGATGAGCATGTGATCAAAGCTATTTCTATATTGCCCATGGGAGGCGGCGATTATATCATGCCTGTTAACGCGGTGATGCGCAAAAGTACCAGGAAGAAAAAAGGAGATACCGTTGAAGTTTCCCTGGAAGAAGATGCTTCGGAAATTCCATTGTCGGCCGTTTTGCTAGAGTGCCTTGCAGATGAACCCGAAGCAAATGAATTTTTTACCAGTCTGCCTATGTCGCACCGGCAATATTATTCCAAATGGATAGAATCTGCGAAAACGGATGCTACTAAAACAAAGCGAATAGCCCGTTGCCTGCATGCTTTCGGCAACAAGCTGAGCTATTCGCAAATGATGCGGTTGTATAAGAATGATTAACAACTGCGTTTACCCACAATTTTTTAGAAACTTTGCACCAGCCTGATTCCTGGCGAAACCTGTTTGAAAAAATCAGTGAAATAGATGATGGGTTCCAGGCTGGTTCTACCCGATGACATGGTGAATTTTCCAGCCCCGATCTTCATCGTTCCTTTGTCGTACATTTCACCTTTTCTTTTGGTGAGGATTCCAAATGAAATATTCGGATTGAAGAAAGTTTTCTTATCATTTTCGTTTATGGATGTACGTTGGTAACTGAGTGAGATGAATTTATTTCCAAAGGTCTGCAGTTTACCTTCTGCATTTTTTTCAAAACTAAAATGATATTCTCCCCAGAAACCAAATGCATGGCGGAAACGGTTGCTGCTGATGTCGAATACTGCACCGAGAGTGATGGATGGTACAAAATTATTTTTATAATTCTGGATATCGGCCGATAAACGAATGTTGAGATAATCGTATCCCATGAATCGTCCTTTAGCCTGTTTGGATGATACCGTTTTATCATTTGGTAAATATGTTCTGCCTTTTTCTGTATTCCAGCGTTGAGGTTTGCTGTTGTATATGTTTTCAAATTTTTCAGCGAGTTTAAAATCAGGGTAACTGGTGAGGTCGCTGAGGTCATTTAAATAGAAACTTAGGCGGTAATGATGTGCTTTATTTCCTGATGGTACTTTTCCCATAATAAACACGCTGTCCTGCTCCGTCTTCAGCAGGGAAGGATTTCCCTGGTCTATAACATAGCTTGTGCCCGCCTGCCGAATTTCCCTGATGCGGATCTTATTGGCTCCACTGCTTTCAAATACATAATCAATATTACGGGAGGATAGTTCGCTGCCCTTGTATTTTAAAGCATCGGCATCAACCAGCATGATCCGCAGCAATGAATCGATCCGGATCCTGGGCAGATCATCCAGTTCTTCCAGTTCCAGTTGCATCGTATTGCCCTTGCCCAGGTCGAAATAGAATCTGCGGGTCATTTTTTCGACAGGAAATCCAAAGACCTTTTGATTGTTAGGGGAATTTTCCTGGGCAATAAGTTCCCCGTTGATGCTCACAATGAGCATCAGCATACAAGTGAATTTTTTCATGTTGACTAGTTTTGCGGAAGTTTTATTTTGATGAGATTGTCGGAAGGCGATTGATTGGTGGCCGACATGTCCGGGGCCTGTTGACGCATCAGTTTGATGCGTATTGAGCGAAAGCCCTGATCATTTTCAGTTGAAGCCTGGTCGGCATCGGCCGATTGAAGTTCGTTCAGGTGAATCACTTTTAATTTTTTACTGGCAAACAAGGGAACAGGTGTTTGATAACCTGGTGCCTGTATGTTACTGGCTATCTGTCTTTCAGAAGAATCTGGTTTTGCATTGCTTTTAAGTGCCGCAGCCTCAAACGGGAGTGAATGGAGGCTGGTAGTTTGCACGGATGTTGACGTGATCCTGGCCGCAGATGAAACTAAAGGCTTTTGAACAGAAGGGCGTTTATTGATAACTGTTATATTTACAGGTATTGTTGCTTTTTTATTTTCAACTGCGATCTCTTTTAAACTGCTGTTTGATACAGGTGATATGATCGCCTTTGCAAGTGCATTCTCCCTTTCATCAGCATTATAAAAGAAGTACACAGTCATTAAACAGGCTACCAGGGCTGCTGCAGCTAGCCAATATTTCTTTTTATGGCTCACTTTCTTTTCAGGTAGTCTTGCTTCTAATTTAGTCCACAATCCACCCAGGTCAGCTGGTTTGCCATCCACCTCGTTCATGTCCTGGATCCTGCTTTTCCAGTGTGAAGTATTATTTTGATTTTCTATGCTCATATACAATACCTTTTGCTTGCAGGCTTTTCTGCAATAGTTTTTTTGCCTTACTTAATTGCGATTTGGAAGTGCCTTCAGAAATGCCCAATGCAAGAGCTATTTCACTATGTTTCATATCTTCCATTTCTGCCAGGTTAAACACCGTTCTATATCCTACCGGAAGTTGAAGGACCAGGTGAAAAATCTCATCTGCTGATAATTTATGAAACACTTCCTCCTCAATTTCTACTTCCGCTGTTTCTGATTCCGTGATGAGATTAAAAATGTTTTTTTTGCGAAGGAACATCAGGCACCTGTTCACCATGATACCCTTTAACCAGGTATACAATGCGCCATCACCCTGGTACCGGAAAGCAGGAAGCTTATCAAAAAACTGGTAAAACCCGTCCAGTAAACACTCCTCTGCGTCTTCCAAGTTTTTTACATATCGTTTGCAAACCACGAGTAATTGACCCGCAAACTGGTCGAACAGGCATTTCTGTGCCGCCCTGCTTCCCTGCTTTGCTTCTGCAATCAATGTAGCTGTATCCATTCGATCCTTACCTGTTTATTTAATAATGACCAATTTCAAACATTTGGTTGCCTGCGATTGAATTTATTTTTTAAAATTTCTCATTTCTTCAATAGAAAACCTGCGGGAAACTGAAATCTTTTACGCCAGGCCTTTTCCGAATGATCTTCCCCGGGAAATTCTTTGGTGAGCCAGTTGCCGGCATGATAACCTTGTGCTTTCAGGATTTTATCGGCTTGCATTTGAAAGGATTTATACATGGTATCGAGGGTTTCAGTACCATAGTCGAAATAGAAAAGGTGAGTCAAAGGATCGGGGAGATGGGTGTCAAAATATTGCAGCATGGTCGCGGGAATCGGATTGTTATGTAGCGTAAATATGCCGGGCCAATGCGTAGACAGGCACGCAGCTCCACCAAACACCTGCGGGTATTCGCAGATGGCATACATCGATATTAAACCGCCCATGCTGGAACCGGCCATGAATGTATTCGGTTGATCGGGAAGGGTTGAAAAACTACTGTTGATAAAAGGTTTTAATTCATGCACAATGAATCGCAGGTATAGATCTGATTGCATCTTACCGGTAAAAAGGTTTGTAGATCCATAGGCTTTCACATGCAGCAAAGTATCCTGTTGATATGGCGTTAGTGATTCAAATGCTTTCTTCGGCAAATAATCGGTATGCCTTTCCATTCCTGCATTCCAGATGCCTACCACGATACAGGGCCTGGTGACTTGTTGGTTGATCAGTGACTGCATGGTTTCGTCAATGCCCCATTCCTGTTTATTCCAGTTGATGGATGAATCAAAAAGCATTTGGCCATCGTGCATGTACAACACAGGATATTTAATATTGGCCTGGTAATTATCAGGCAGCCATACATCAACATTCCTGGCCGAAACGTAGGAAGATTTAAATTGTTCGAAATGTTTAAGCGTACCTGCGTTTACCCTTGCCTGTTGGGCAACAAGTTGCAGGGAGAAAATAATAGAAATAAATAAGAAGCAATTGTGTCTATTGAAAAGCGTCATACAAGACATAGATTTTTATTCAACCACTTCCACCATATACTGTAAAATTTCTTTTCCATCCGCCAAGATATGAAGAGGAAAAGTATCTTCTCTTTTAAATGTATAACTGAATTTAATGAGGCCACTTGTATTGGTGAAATTCATCGGTACGGGCTTTTGTTGTTTATTGCCATCACCCATTAGCAGGGTAATACTGGCAAGTGAACCGGCATTGCTGCAGGTAAAACTGAAATTCGTAAGCGCCGTTGTTTTTGTTTTAATATATCCGTTCAAAGGCATTGGCTTTTGCATGCCATATAAGTACGCTGCACTGGATATGATGGGAAGTGCATAAAATTCTCCCAGGCCCTTTGGGCCATCTCCCAGTAACCAGGCATGATTATCAGGGTAATGATCGAGGTTGAATAAAAGCCTGTCGGCAAAAAAATACTCGCTGGTAAATAACGGCGTAAATAAAGTTTGTTTTTTATCGAGGTAACCACTTGCTTTGGCAGCATCAATATAATACCATTGCTCGGGGCTTTGTCCAAGCTGTACCACATTCCACGAATGATTTATTTCATCCGGTTTATTATTAATGTCTTCACTTGAACTTTTTACATATCCATCTACTGTAAGACAGCGGATCTTGGCCATGCTGCACATTTCCTGTATCAATAAAGCAAACCCCAATGAAGTGGCCTTGCGAAGTTGTACAACCAATACCGGGTCTGTTTTTTTATTGTCGTTCGATTTTATCGCCTTGGGATCGAGGGCTATGTTGTTGGCAGTCCAGTAAAAAATTGCCCTTGCCTTTTGTTCTTTTTCTGCAAACTGACGGGTAAGGGTATCCGCAATAACGGCCACATTGAATGCTTCCAGTGCGCCTAACTTTTTTACATACTCATCTACCTGCTTGTATGGATTGTTGTTTTGTGCAAAGACCTGGTTTGCAGTACAGATGAAAAGAAACAGGGGTATCAATTTTTTCATGGCTTAAAAATAATCAACCTTACGTTAAAGAAGTTACAATCGTGATGGAAGCTGCAAAAATTGTTTGGTAGTGATATGATCGATATGTTACTGGCAATAAAAAAGCCACGAAAAATAGCGATTTCGTGGCTTTGGATACATTTATAGTTGACTGGACTATCTTAAGAAAAGGATCTCCCTGTATTTTGGCAATAACCACAGGCTGTCATCTACCATCAGTTCCAGTTTATCTACATGGTACCTGATCAGGTCGAAATAGGGAGCTTTAACATCATCGCAATAAGCAATGGCCTTTTCCCTGGTATTGGCAATTTCATTGGCCTTTTTGCGGGCTTCGATCATCTTTGTCACATTAATGCTAATGGTATTTATATGCTCGCTCAACTGGGTAAGGATCGTTTTCTGGCTGCTGTAAGCCGAAGCTTCCAGCCCGGCATCTTTCAGGCCTTTGATATTTTCCAGCAAAATATTCTGGTATTTTAATGCCGCCGGTATGATGAGTGTTGTAGCAAGGTCGCCCATAACACGTGCTTCGATCTGTACTTTTTTCACATAGGCTTCTAGCATGATCTCATGACGGGCTTCCAGTTCCAGGTGGTTGTAGATCTTATTGTCTTCAAAAAGTTTTTTTGCTTTTGCCGATGAATAGGCGTCCAATGCAAGTGGTGTTGTTTTTACATTCGGAAGTCCTCTTTTGGCCGCTTCTTTTTCCCACTCGTCACTGTAACCATCCCCTTCAAACAAAACTTTCTTGCTTTCCACGATGTATTTCTGGATGATCTGCATGATGGCAACTTCTTTCTTCTCGCCTTTTTCAATCAATGCGTCTACTTCAATTTTAAAGTGCTTCAGGGTTTCTGCCATGATGGTATTCAGCGTGGTCATTGGGCCGGCACAGTTTGCAGAAGATCCAACCGCCCTGAATTCAAACTTGTTTCCTGTAAAGGCAAACGGGGAGGTACGGTTACGATCTGTATTGTCGAGCATCAGTTCCGGAATGCTCTTATGAATATCCAGTTTAAGGATGGCTTCATCCTGTTCATCAAAATTTCCTCCTACTCGTTTTTCAACCTGCTCCAATACATCGGTGAGATACTTACCAATGAATATGGAAATGATAGCTGGCGGGGCCTCGTTGGCACCCAAACGGTGATCGTTACCCGCACTTGCAATCGATGCCCTGATGAGTTCGGCATAATCATGAACCGCTTTTATGGTATTCACAAAGAAGGTGAGGAACATCAGGTTTGTTTTCGGCGTTTTGCCAGGTGCCAGTAAGTTCACACCTGTATCGGTGCTCATGCTCCAGTTATTGTGCTTACCACTTCCATTGATGCCGGCAAATGGTTTTTCGTGCAGCAATACCAGCAGGTTATGTCTTTTGGCAACGCGGGTCATTATATCCATTAACAATGTGTTGTGATCCACGGCCAGGTTGGTTTCTTCATAAATGGGCGCACATTCAAACTGTGCAGGCGCCACTTCATTGTGCCTTGTACGCAAAGGAATACCCAGGCGGTATGACTCCTGTTCAAAATCACGCATAAAAGCGTATACCCTTTCTGGTATGGCTCCAAAATAATGATCTTCAAGTTGCTGACCTTTCGCTGGCGCATGCCCGAAAACAGTTCTGCCGGTTAACAGCAGATCGGGCCTTGCGATGGCAATACCGGCATCTACCACAAAATATTCCTGTTCCCAGCCAAGCGTAGCTGCAACCTTCGATACATTCTTGTCGAAATACTGGCAAACATCCACAGCTGCTTTGTCAAGTGCAACAAGTGCCTTTAGCAATGGAGTTTTGGTATCCAGTGATTCACCCGTATAAGAAACAAAAATGGTAGGAATGCAAAGTGTTTTTCCTTCTCCCGTTTCCATTATGAATGCAGGAGATGAAGGATCCCAGGCAGTATAACCACGGGCTTCAAAAGTGGCTCTTAAACCTCCACTTGGGAATGAGGAAGCATCTGGTTCCTGTTGTATCAATGCAGCGCCCTCAAATTCTTCAATGGGGGTGCCGTCGCCTTTTAAGGTAAAAAATGAATCATGTTTTTCAGCCGACAAGCCGGTCAATGGCTGAAACCAATGGGTAAAATGGGTTACGCCTTTTTCTTCTGCCCAGGCCCTCAGTCCATTGGCAATGTTGTTGCCCATGGAACGGTCGATCTTTTTGCCACCCAGGGTAGATGCCAGCAAACTTTTGTACGCATCGTCACTTAAATAATGACGGGCAGTTTTAAGGGTAAACACATTTTCATTAAAAATTCCGGTAATGCGTGCAGAGGCTTTTACCTTTTCTGTCACCACATTACTCGATAAGTTGTTAATAGCTTTGAATCGTAATGAGCTCATTTTTTCTGGTTTAAGACGCAAAAAAAGAGTATTTTATTTTAAAAAGCAATTTTTTTGAAAAGTATTTCTTAAATTTCGGGTAGTTAGCTATAGAAAAAGTTAGATATTTTAAATATTAATATGTTTGTTAAGGGCTTTTGGAAGCTTTATGATACAAAGGATAGGAACAAGCAGGAAGGGCCAATAGATACTTCGGTACCGTACGAGTGATCCCATGTTTGGAACAATATACCCATTGATGAGTAGGAGGCTGAGGGCGAAACAGATAGATACATAAATAAAGGGAACACTTTTTTCAGCATTACCATTGCGAAAAAAGAGGGCACAAGCCCCGAGAAAGAGATAGAAATACAATTCGATCGACAATAGAAATAAAAATGGCCCCGCAGATTCCCAGGGATAGGGCCTCAAAAATCCATGGTTAACGGCCAGGAAGAAATGTTGCCCAAAACTCGCCGGGTCGGCTGTTAGAACTGGCATCGGAAGTTGGGATGCGGCAACCGGCAGGCTCAGGAAATCCTGTTGTTTTTGAACAATCACCTGCAAGGGTGATATGGAAGGGGATATCCAGGAAACAAAGAGAATGCCCAGGATCAGCAGAACATACATCGAAGAAAATACCTTCCAGGGTTGCCATCTTTTTTTGATGCAGATGAGATAGGCCAGGACGGGAGGGATGAGCATGATGAGCACAAAATTGCGGATCAATAGAAGACTTAGCATTGCCAAACAGATAATGAGTATCCGTTTCAGGCTGATGCGCTGTTCAATTGAAAAGTAAATGGCATAACATAAAAAAGCCAGCATGGTATACACCACTAGGTCTTTATGAATACCCGATGTAAAATAGAGTGTTGATGGCAACAGGAAGCAACCGGCAATGAGTAATCGCTTTTTATGCATATATATATGCGAGAATATCCTGTATAAAGCGACCGAGCCCATGAAAGCGAAAAAATTAAGGAACAGGCTGTTCACATAATAATTTCCGCGGGTAAAGATGTTGCAGAATGCCAGTATTTTAATGATGATGTTATTTTTCAGATCATTCCAGTAAGAACCAATGGAATTAAAAAAACCTTCATAATGTTCATATGGAGATCGGAAAATATTACTGAAGAATTCACGTGGATCTGATCGAAGTAGTTGGTATTCGAGCCAGCCATCTGCATTGATCCACCAATAATCACTTGTACCAGGGTTGTATTTGTTCGATAACCAGCCGATGAGCACCCCGGCCAGCACCTTAGCAATGAAAAGCGCTATGATCGTTTTGTTGCCGATACCGGCTTTCCTGATAAAAGGGATCCTGGTTACCAGGTAACAGCCCACCAGCAGGTAAACAAAGAATAATAAATAATACAACCGTGTAAATTTTGGATGTGGGAAGTTAGTTAAAATAATTGCTTTTGTTACCCGGGATAAAGGTAAGCAGTCAGTACCTTTGCATTTTCAAAAACGTATACCTCCACATAATATGGAAATAACAGCGAAAACAGCCGCACAATTAAGGATCACAGAAGAAGAATTTGAGCTCATTAAACAGAAACTCGGGCGCACGCCAAATTTCACGGAGTTATGCGCATTCAGTGGTATGTGGAGTGAACACTGCAGTTACAAGAATTCGATCCGGTGGCTGAAAACACTTCCAAGGGATGGGAAAAAAATGCTGGTGAAAGCTGGTGAGGAAAATGCGGGATTGATGGATATAGGCGATGGTTATGGCGTGGTATTCAAAATTGAATCACACAATCATCCATCGGCCATTGAACCCTTCCAGGGCGCAGCTACCGGGGTAGGCGGCATCAACCGTGATATATTCACCATGGGTGCCAGGCCAATTGCTTCATTGAATTCATTGCGATTTGGTAATTTGACTGATCCCAAAACCCAGCACCTGCTTGCCGGTGTGGTGCATGGCATCGGGCACTATGGTAACTGCTTCGGCGTACCAACAGTGGGAGGTGAAATTTATTTTGAAAACTGCTACCATACGAACCCGTTAGTCAATGCCATGAGCGTTGGTATTTTAAAAAATGGAGAAACAGTTTCAGCCACTGCAGAAGGAAAAGGTAACCCCGTATTTTTTGTAGGTAGTGCAACGGGTAAAGATGGAATCGGAGGAGCTTCATTTGCCAGTGCGGAGATTACGGCCGATAGTGCTGAAGATCTGCCTGCTGTTCAGGTTGGGGATCCATTCCAGGAAAAGAAATTACTGGAAGCCTGCCTCGAAGTGATCCAAACCGGTGCTGTGGTAGGTATGCAGGACATGGGCGCTGCAGGCATCATTTGTTCAACTGCGGAAATGAGTGCCAAAGGAAATGCAGGTATGCTCATCGACCTGGATAAAGTGCCAACCAGGCAACAGGGCATGAAAGCCTGGGAACTCCTGCTTAGTGAAAGCCAGGAGCGGATGTTGCTGGTGGCGCACAAAGGGCAGGAAGATGCCGTGCTGAAAGTATTTGAAAAATGGGATCTGCCTTGTAGTCATATAGGAGAAGTAACGACAGATGGTTTATTGCAATTCAGGATGTTTGGTGAAACTGAAGCCATCCTTCCTGCGGTAGAATTGGTACTGGGAGGAGGAGCGCCTCAATATGAACGATCATTTACAGAACCCGCTTACTTACAAAAAATAAATTCATTCAAGATATCGTCCGTTGCAGATATACAAAAAATAAAACCCATCGCAGAGAAAATGATCCAGCTGCCGAATATTGCGAGTAAGCGTTGGGTTTATGAACAGTATGACAGCATGGTGGGCGCTGGAAATACATCTACCAATGCTCCCAGTGATGCAGCCGTAGTGATTGCCAAGCCAACCAATAAAGCGTTGGCATTAACTACCGATTGCAATAGCCGTTACGTGTATGCCGATCCGTATAAAGGCGCCATGATCGCCGTAGCAGAAGCAGCCAGGAATATCGTATGTAGTGGAGGCACTCCATTGGGTGTTACCAATTGCCTCAACTTCGGTAACCCTTATGATCCCGAAGTATATTACCAGTTTGTAAAAGCCATTAAAGGCATGGGTGAAGCCTGTGTGAAATTTGATACTCCTGTAACCGGCGGTAATGTGAGTTTTTATAATCAATCCCCCGACGGCCCGGTATTTCCTACACCTACCATTGGCATGGTAGGATTGCTGGAAACGGTTAATAATAAAATGACCATGGATTTTAAACAACCAGGTGACCTTATTTACCTGGTTGGTAAAAGCCGCAATGATATTGGTTCATCTGAATACCTGCACAAGATCGTTGGAGAAGATTATTCTCCCTGCCCGTATTTTGACCTGGATGAAGAATTCAGTATGCAGCAATCGGTACTAAAATTAATTGAAAGTAAACATGTACAGTCTGCACATGATATCAGTGAAGGTGGCCTTTTCATATGCCTCGTAGAAAGCGGATTTAACCGGGATCTTGGATTTTCGGTGAATCAACAGGAAACGGATATCAGGAAAGATGCTTATTGGTTTGGTGAAGCACAGGGTAGGGTAGTCGTTTCCGTTAGTAAGGATCAAAAAGCAAACTTTGAATCATTTATGGGAACACAGCAAACCACCATATCCCTGCTCGGAGATGTAACAGCCGGCGATATTGTCATTGGAAATGAATCGATGGGACATATCCGTGATTGGAAACATTCTTACGATCATGCCATTACCGACCTGTTGAAAGGCCAGGAGATTGAAGGAGCATTGTCAGTTATTTAAACAACAGCCAGATGGATAAACAAGCAACCATAATCGTTACCGGCGCAGCCGGGTTCATCGGCAGTTGCCTGGTGAGTTACCTCAATGAAAAGGGACATGAGAACCTGTTATTGGTAGATGAATTTGATGATGAAACCAAAGAGCTGAACCTGCTTCATAAAAAGTATACGGCCCGCATAGAAAGGGAGAATTTATTTGAATGGCTGCAGGTAGAAAAACCTTCTGTGAGCTTTGTATTTCACCTCGGCGCCCGAACCGATACCACTGAATTTAATTATGCCATTCACCAGCATTTGAATGTAGAGTATTCTCAAAAAATATGGAACTACTGCACGATCAACAATGTGCCGCTGGTTTATGCATCTTCTGCTGCAACTTACGGTAACGGCGCTTTTGGTTACGATGATGATCATTCTATCATCGAAAAACTTAAGCCATTGAATCCATATGGAGAATCAAAGAACAATTTTGATAAATGGTTGCTTCACCAGGAAGATCATCCGCCAGGCTGGGTTGGACTGAAGTTCTTTAATGTATACGGGCCAAATGAATATCACAAAGAACGAATGGCGAGTGTAATATTTCATTCTTATAACCAGGTACAGAAAGATGGGGTTGTAAAATTATTTAAATCGCATAAGGAAGGTTTTACAGATGGCGAACAACTCAGGGATTTTATTTATGTAAAAGACATTGTTAAAGTATGTTACTGGTTGATGGAAGAACAGTATCATGTGCCATCGGCCATCTATAACCTTGGAACGGGAAAGGCCCGCAGTTTCAACGACCTGGTAAAGGCAACGTATGCAGCGATAGAAAAAGAGCCAGCGATCGAGTATATAGATATGCCTGAAGATATCAGGGAAACTTACCAGTATTTTACCGAAGCCACTATGGGCAAACTTCTGAAAGCTGGATATGCAGAACCATTTTATACACTGGAAGCCGGAGTAAAGGATTATGTAAAGCATTACCTGATGGCCAGGCGATATTATTAAATAATGTGTTGTGCTATTGAAATTGGATTTTAAAATTTCTATATAATTAGATTTAGCATAATATATGTCTTAAAGACTTAGGTCTGAAGTTTTCCATTTTTGAAACACAGAGACTCAGAGACACAAAGGCACAAAGAAATCATTGAATAAATATTTTTAACGTATTGTAGAGTTAAATTATTTCGAGTTTGTTTTCAGGGAACTGAATTTGAGTATACAGTAGTACAAAAGCTTAATCAGGGCACCACCCCGAAAAAGGATGTAATTTTTTCGGGGCTCCTTTTTGCTTACTTTTTGGAGAAGCAAAAAGTGACAGTAAAATTTTAAAAGAGTCTCAAAGAATTAGTCCCGTTTTTAGATTAATCAATAGCACAACACGTATTTTAAATACCAATTATGAATCAGAAAATAGCCATCATCGGTGGCGGAAACCTTGGAACGGCCATTGCTGAAGGTTTATTGAAAAGTAAATTCTGTAAAGCTTCAGACATCTATATAACCAAGCGTAATACGGCCACGTTGCAGTTGTTAAAACAAAAGGGTGTGCAGGTTGGCACCGACAATAACTTCGCAGTGAAAAATGCCGGGTTGGTGATCCTGGCAGTAAAACCATTCCAGGTAAGTGAAGTACTGAATGGATTTAAAAGAGAACTAACGTTGAAGCATACCCTGGTATCGGTAGTAACCGGTGTTACTATAAAGGATATTGACGAGGTGATCAAAAAGAAACTACCCGTGTTCAGGGCGATGCCTAATACAGCGATTGCCATCCAGGAAAGCATGACCTGCCTGGGATATTCTAATGCCAATGAAACGCAGATCGCATTTGTAAAAGACCTGTTTACCACGCTGGGCAAAGTGGCTGTTATCGATGAAAAGCTAATGGATGCAGCAACAGTACTCGGTGCTTGCGGTACCGCTTATGCGATGCGGTATATCAGGGCCAATATACAGGGTGGCATCGAAATAGGTTTTGATGCCGTAACGGCAAGTCTTATTGCCGCACAAACCGTAAAAGGCGCAGCTGAATTACTCCTGCAGAAAGGAACACATCCCGAACAGGAAATCGACAAAGTAACCACACCCAAAGGATGCACCATTGCCGGTTTAAATGAAATGGAACACCAGGGTTTCAGCTCTTCGCTGATCAAAGGTATTGCGACCAGTTATCATAAAATTGTTAAAGGATAACCGCTTCTGGAAAAAATTCTACAAATACATCATCCATTCTAACCTTTGTGTAAGTTTGCGAACCACGTAAATGCTGGATATTTGGCCATCGATTCCTGCGCCTGGCCCGGGTTTAATGCATAAATACGTGGTTTTCAAAGATTTTATTTAAATAAGTTTTTATATGAAACTTCAGGGTGTATCTCTTAAACAAAACCAGTCTTTTTTATAAAAATTTAATACAAATTTCATCCTGCCGAATTTTCCCTTTATCTTTGCATGACCTCTAGGATATTTCATTTTCTTTCCTCCGGTCATTTAGTTCAGATTTCACAGGCAGTTCAATAAAGTAATGTGGTACAAGTGTGCGACGCCACTGCAGTTGAATAGTGTGTTACTGTTGGTAACATCAGCCGTACTTTGTTTATACATTGACTAATATATAATATAATGGCCAAGTTTATTTTTGTAACCGGTGGTGTTACATCTTCATTGGGTAAGGGTATCATTGCAGCATCGCTTGCCAAACTTTTGCAAAGCAGGGGTTTGAAAGTGACCATCCAGAAATTCGATCCATATATCAACGTGGATCCGGGTACGCTGAATCCTTACGAACATGGAGAGTGTTATGTAACCGACGACGGAGCTGAAACCGATCTGGACCTTGGCCATTATGAAAGATTCCTGAACATTCCTACTTCACAAGCCAATAATGTGACCACCGGGCGTATATACCAGACCGTTATTAATAAAGAGCGTGAAGGTGAATACCTGGGTAAAACCGTTCAGGTGATTCCCCATATTACTGATGAGATCAAGCGCAGGATGTTATTGCTGGGCGAAAGCGGTGAGTATGATATCGTGATCACAGAAATAGGCGGTACGGTAGGTGATATAGAAAGTTTACCCTTTGTGGAAGCCGTGCGCCAGTTGCAATGGGAAATGCCGGAGGAAGATTGCATGGTGGTACACCTTACGCTGATCCCTTACCTTAAGGCTGCCAAAGAACTTAAAACAAAACCCACACAGCATAGTGTCAGGCTGCTTAGCCAGGAAGGAGTACATCCGAATGTGATCGTATGCCGTACAGAACATCCACTATCGGATGAGCTTAAACGAAAAATTGCTCTTTTTTGCAATGTGAAACCCAATGCAGTGATAGAAGCCATTGATGCGTCCACCATTTATGAAGTGCCGTTGAAAATGCTGCAGGAAGGCCTGGATGTGATCGTATTGAAAAAACTCCAGATCAACGGGTATGCCGCACCTGAACTGGGCAAATGGAGGGCATTCCTCGATAAACTGAATTATCCCAAGAGCCGTGTTACCATTGGGCTCATTGGAAAATATATTGAACTGCAGGATGCATATAAATCGATCCTGGAAGCATTTGTACACGCCGGTGCTGTGAACCAGTGCAAAGTGCAGATCGTGAATGTACACAGTGAATTCATCACAGATGATAACGTGAGTGAAAAGCTGAAAGACCTGGATGGATTACTGGTGGCACCCGGATTTGGATCCAGGGGTGTGGAAGGAAAGATCATCGCCGTAAAATACGCCCGTGAAAACCAGATGCCATTCTTTGGTATTTGCCTTGGTATGCAAATGGCCGTTATTGAATTTGCAAGGAATGTACTCGGCTTAAAGAATGCACATTCTACCGAAATGGATACTGCTACGCCTTACCCGGTGATTGCCTTGATGGAAGAACAGAAGAAAGTGAAGAAGAAAGGCGGTACCATGCGTTTGGGCGCATATCCATGCACGATAGAAGAAGGAAGCCTCGCCAATAAAATTTACCAGTCAACCGAAATCAGCGAACGTCACCGTCACCGTTGGGAATTCAATAATCAGTATATCAACGATTTTTCACAGGCGGGTCTTGTGCCGAGTGGAAAGAACCCGGTAAATGGCCTGGTAGAGATCGTAGAATTAAAAAATCATCCATTCTTTATAGGCGTACAATATCACCCCGAATTAAAGAGCACGGTAGAAAATCCGCATCCATTGTTTGTGAATTTTGTACAGGCGGCAAAGTATTTTGCTGAAATGAAAGCCAGTGCCAAATCAGCTAAAATGGAAAAAGAAACTGCCTGATGAAACTGTGGAGCCATCACATTTCTTTTATAAATCATGATAACTTTGTGCCATGCAGAAATTGAGCATGGACGATCTTAACCGTAAATCGGTTGAAGAATTCAAGCGTTCGGTAAAAACGCCGGTGATCGCTGTATTGGAAAACATCCGCAGTGCTTACAATGTTGGCAGCGTGTTTCGCACGGCAGACGCCTTTTTACTGGAAGCCGTTTATATCACCGGTTACACAGCCAAACCTCCTCATAAAGAAATTAAGAAAACAGCATTGGGTGCAGAAGATAGTGTAGACTGGAGCTATTTTGCAACTGCAACAGATGCCATTCTGCAACTTAAAGAATTAGGTTATAAGATTTATGCAGTGGAGCAGGTTGTTAACAGTCTTAAATTACAGGATGTTCAGTTTGCTGCAGCAGATAAGATTGCTGTTATATTCGGCAATGAAGTAACCGGTGTGGAAGAAGCCACCATCCTGCAATGCGATGGATGTATTGAGATCCCCCAACTTGGCATGAAGCATTCATTGAACATTGCCACGGCTGCGGGTGTAGTACTTTGGGAGATCATTCGTACCAGGATGAAAGCACATACAGAACATGGCTGATCAAATAAAGCATGACCATATTTTCAGCGCCGGGTTTTAAATTAAGGAATATGACGACCGTTAAACATTATCTTTCTCTCATAAAATTTTCTCACACCATTTTTGCCATGCCCTTTGCGGTGATCGGTTTTTTCCTGGCATGGAAACACAATGCAGCTGTTGGGAACCTGGGTGAATTGGCGGAAGTGGGACATAGCAATTATATAGAACCCTGGAACCAAAACTACCTTTTGAAGTTTGTGCTGGTAGTATTATGTATGATCTTCGCCCGTTCGGCGGCTATGGCGTTTAACCGTTACCTCGATCGTCATTATGATGCAAAAAATCCACGTACCGCCATCCGGGAAATTCCGGCAGGGATCATACCGGAAAGAAGTGCATTGATCTTTACGGTCATCAGTTGTGTGCTCTTTTCAGCTACAACATTTTTCATCAACCCAATTTGTTTTTATTTATCGCCAGTGGCATTGTTTGTGATCCTGTTTTATAGTTATACCAAACGATTCACCGCTTTGTGCCACCTCGTACTGGGCCTTGGATTAAGCCTGGCGCCCATCGGGGCTTATCTTGCTGTAACCGGGCATTTCAATTGGCTGCCTTTATTTTTCTCCGTTGCCGTACTTACCTGGGTAAGCGGTTTCGACATCATCTATGCCTTACAGGATGAAGAATTCGACCGCCAGCACCAGTTACATTCTATACCAACGTTACTGGGTAAACGCAATGCATTGCGAGTTTCAGAATTATTGCATGTTATTGCGGCTGCTTCCGTGATCGGCGCTGGTTTTTACGGCGGTTTTGGTTGGCTATACTGGATCGGGGTTGGCATATTCGCCGGCATGCTGGTGTACCAGCATACGATCGTAAAGCCCGATGATCTCAGAAGGGTGAACATTGCATTCATGACCGCCAATGGCATTGCTTCGGTTGTTTTTGCAATATTTGTTTTATTAGATCTATTTTTGAACTGATATGGCCAGGATACTATCAATAGATTATGGAGGTAAACGTACAGGCATTGCCGTTACCGATCCGCTCCAGATCATTGCCACCGGCCTCACCACCATCGCATCGCACGAACTGATTCCTTTCCTGAAAAAATACATGCAAACAGAACCGGTGGAACTCATCATTATCGGCATGCCAATGAACTGGGATGAATCTGATACCCATGGAACTGCACCCGCCCGCAAAGCCGTACAGTTGATAAAAAAAGCATTTCCTGATATGCCACTGAAGGAAGTAGATGAACGATATACTTCTAAAATGGCCAAAGATGCCATGATCGAAATGGGCATGAAGAAAAAAGACCGTCGTGATAAAAAGATCGTTGATGAAATTGCTGCAACCATTATCCTCCAGGAATACATGCAGCGGTCGGGAGCATAATGAATTCTATTGATCAGCCAATAGGGCCATAGGCTTGTTTCTTACGCTCATTTAGGCTACCTTTACGGCTAAATAACAGCAGCTAAAATTTTATCTTTCCGCATGATTTTACCGATAGTAGCATATGGCTCACCCATCCTGAGAAAAGTTTGTTCCGACATAACACCCGAATACCCTGGCCTGGAGAAACTCCTGGCCGATATGTGGGAAACCATGTACAACAGCAATGGCGTTGGTTTAGCAGCACCACAAATCAATAAAGATATCCGCATATTTGTAATGGACAGCGAACAGATATTTGAGAACCAGGAAGATGATGAAAAAGGATTGTACCCCGATGAACCAGGGTTCAAAGGAACCTTTATCAATGCTCATATTGTTGAACTGAACGGCAACGAATGGAGTTATAACGAAGGCTGCCTCAGCATTCCTAAGATCAGGGAAGATATCATGCGTAATGAAAAAGTGACGCTGAAATATGTAGATGAACATTTTAAAGAACATACCCAAACTTTCATTGGCCTCACTGCCCGCATCATATTGCATGAGTACGACCACATCGATGGTAAACTATTCATAGACCATATCAAACCCCTGAAGCGAACTTTACTCAAGCGAAAGCTGGACGACATCAGCAAAGGGAAAATTAAAGTTGACTACCGGATGGTTTTTCCCAAATAAGGAACATCGCGGTTTTATTTCATTTGACATAATTTGCAGGTATGAAAAGGTTTTTCATACCTGTTTTATTTTGGGGAATCAGTCATTCTATTCACGCACAACAAAAAGACTCAGTTGTGGTGGTAGGGAAGAAAGTGGTAACCCTTAGCGAAGTGGTTGTAGACAGCCGGCTTAATGTACCAGCATTTATAGAACGCATCAGGAACGACAGCAGTTTTTACAAGGCATTCAGAAATCTTCATATACTGGGATTCACGGCCATCAATGATATCAGGATGCTGACAAGGTCGGGAGACCTGAAGGCCGGGCTTCACAGCAAGACCAAACAGCTACGTGTAAACGATTGTAGAAGCATGCAGGTGCTGGAAGAAACGCCTTCCGGCGATTTTTACAACGATGACCATCAGTACAATTATTATACAGCCGATATGTATGCTTCTCTTTTTTTTACCAAAGGGACCATTTGCGGCGAAAACAATATTGTAAAAGGCATTGAATTTTCCACGGCTGGTAAAACAGGAATGGAAAAACACAAACAGCAACTCAAAATGTTGTTCTTCAATCCCGGCAAACGCATCAGTGGCCTGCCTTTCATGAGTAACAAGACGGCCATATTTGATGATAATATTGCCGACCGGTATGATATGAACATCGACATGGATTTTTACAACAATACCAGTTGTTACATTTTTCATCAAAAAGTAAAACCCGGTTTTGAAGGCAATGTGGTGGTGGATGAGATGACTACATGGTTCAACGACAGTACATTTGAAGTAGTGGGCCGTAATTACAGCTTAAGCTTTGATGCCGGTGTGTATGATTTTAAAGTGAACATGGAAGTGTTGATGAGTCGTTTCCGGGATCTCACCGTGCCAACCCTCATCCGCTATAACGGCAACTGGAAAGCGATTTTTAAAAAAAGGGAACGGGGTGTCTTTACCGCCACGTTATTTGATTTTGAATAAGTGAAATGGAATCATTTGTATACAGGTTATCATTTTTTAAGGTTCAGCAACAGGTATTCCAGCCCATTTAGTTTGATCTCATATAGCGCCTGCAACAATGTACCCAGCTGGCCTTTGGGGAATCCTTTTTGTGAAAACCACTCCAGGTAACTTACAGGCAAAGTATGCAAAATTCTTCCTTTGTATTTACCAAATGGCATTTCCATGGTAACCAATTTTACAAGCATGCCTGGGTCGGGGAGGGGGATATCTTCCATCGTTTAAGGATTACCGTTATTAATCTTCCGCATTTTTAAACTGGCTGTATTTGCGCCATTTTTCAATGAGCAGTCGCATGTCATCAGGCAGTTCGCTGCTAAATAGCATGGGTTTGCGGGTAACAGGATGAATGAAGCCCAGTTCTTTGGCGTGAAGTGCCTGCCGTGGGCAAATGGCAAAACAATTATCCACGAACTGTTTGTACTTGGTATAGATGGTTCCTTTTACAATGCGGTCACCACCATAAAAATCATCGCTGAACAATGGATGACCGATGTGCTGCATATGCACCCTGATCTGGTGTGTACGGCCCGTTTCAAGCCGGCACTCAACCAATGTTACATAATTGAATCGCTCCAGCACTTTATAATGTGTAATGGCATCTTTGCCATGTTCACCATCTGGATAAGCCGTAAATAATTTCCTGAATCGTTGGTGACGGCCTACGTGTGCAACGATGGTACCTTCATCCTCATCAAAATTTCCCCATACAAGCGCAACATAACGGCGGTGTACCGTATGATTGAAAAACTGCTTGGCCAGGTCACTCATGCTCTTCTGCGTTTTAGCCATCACTAAAAGACCGCTGGTATTTTTATCGATGCGGTGAACCAATCCAAAGCGGGGCAACTCATCTTCATTGAGACCGGGGCAGTGCGTTTTTAGATAATATGCTACGGCATTGATGAGGGTTCCATTTGGGTTGCCGCTTCCGGGATGCACCACCATACCCACGGGTTTGTTGATGATGAACAGG
>ERZ795056.902-NODE-902-length-36246-cov-14.445055_pt1 | contig 36246 bp, 30 predicted proteins | sample MGYA00375140_ERZ795056 | MGnify/ENA primary metagenome ERZ795056 (study PRJEB30185, sample SAMN05720227) | activated sludge metagenome | isolation source: Anaerobic digester | place: USA | collected 2015-03-09 ...
GTGATGGCGTGTACCTGATCCACCAGATTGGAAGGGTGCAGCAGATCAGTTTCCCGGGTTCCTGGCGCAGCCCCGCGAACGTCCACACCGGCAATTGCACCGCCCCGTGCGATGATCACGGTGCAGCCTGTTGGGCGCCGCGAGTCGGTGAAATGTCCAACCTCGATACCCGCAACCTGTGTAATGCTGCCGGGAGTGTCAAGCGCGAGTGGTATGGATAATGAGCTGGTCATGATTTTTCATTATCCATGGTCGGCCTTTTTGACTTGCGTCAAGAACCTGACGTAGCATCACCGACTAGACTCAAGCATAAATTAAGGAGCACTTATGAAAATTCTTCTTGCTGTAGATGGCAGCGATTTCACCAAGAAAATGTTGGCCTACTTGGTGACCCATGATGAGCTGTTTACCACGGGCAATGAATACACGGTGTTCACGGCTCAGGCAGCATTGCCCGCGCGTGCTCGTGCGGCCGTAGGAAAAGAAGTCGTCGATCAGTTTCACAAAGACGAAGCCGAAAAAATCCTGTCGCCTGTCTGCAAGTTTCTTCTGCGCCATGGTATTGATGCCAAGAGTACCTGGAAAGTGGGTCCTGCAGGTGAAACCATTGGCAAGTTCGCCGATTCTGGAAAATTTGATTTATTGATCATGGGCTCGCACGGTCATGGAGCGCTGGCCAATCTGGTGATGGGATCAGTTGCAACGCAAGTGCTGGCACACAGCAAAACTCCGGTACTGATGGTTCGATGATGTGACTTTAAGTGGGCCAGTTGGAGCCATGTTCTGGCACCGTGGCCCGCCACCCCAGCTCGTGTTGTATGCGCTGGCGAAGTAGGTCGGCTGGGCCGGGTTCTCCGTGGACAACATAAACCTGATCTGGCGCTTTCGGCATCGTTCGCAGCCAGGTGAGAATTTGATTGGCGTCCGCATGAGCTGAGGCTGATTGGAGTTGCACGACCTCAGCATTTATTTCCACCTCGCGACCATGAATACGCACGGTTTTTGCCCCGCTGGCAAGCGTTGCACCGCGGGTGCCAGGCGCCTGGAAGCCCGTCAGAATAATCATGTTGCGATGATTGCCCGCATAGAGCGCGAGATGGTGTAGTACTCGACCACCTGTCGCCATTCCACTGGCAGACAGAATGATCATAGGGCCGTGCCGGTATGCCAGTGCGCGGGAGTCATCTGTGCTGCTGATCATGGTGGCTGTGTGCGTTAAAGCGTTTGCATCTTTGGCCTCAAGCCGGTGATCCCCCAGGTGCCGTTTAAAAAGATTTGTTGTGTGGACCGCCATAGGGCTGTCCAAAAATACCGGCAAAGATTGTGGCAGGTCCCCCTTTATTTTCAACATGTGAATGGCGTGAAGCAGAGCCTGGGCTCTCCCCACAGCAAAAACGGGGATGACAGCCACGCCGCCTCGCGTGGCTATTTTTTTTAAAGGAACAGTGAGCTCAGCGAGGATGTCTTCGTTTGGATGTGTTCGATCCCCATACGTGGATTCGATGAGCACAGTATCAGCTGTGGGCGCCTGCGCTGGCGGGTTCATGACCAGATCGTCAGGACGACCCAGATCGCCGGAAAACAAAATCCGTCGCCCCGCCACCTCCAGCAATATGCTGGCGGCGCCCAGAATGTGCCCGGCAGGCGAGAAGGTGGCGCGCCAGCCAGGGATGGGCGAGAAGGATTGCCAAAATGGAACGGCTTTTATCAGGGGCAGACAATCGAGGGCGTCTTGTCGCGTGTAAAGCGGTAATGCAGGCGAATGTTTGGAGAATCCATGGCGATTGGCAAAATCAGCATCCTCTTCCTGAATGTGACCACTGTCAGGCAGCAGGATTTTGCATAGATCCCGGGTGCCACTAGTGGCGTATATGTGTCCAGAAAATCCTTCTTTGACCAAGAGTGGCAGGTAGCCGCTGTGATCCAGATGCGCATGCGTTATCAAGACCGCATCTATCTGCCCGGGTGCCAACGGCAAGGGCGTCCTGTTGCGCAGGCGGAGCTGCTTGTAACCCTGGAACAAGCCGCAATCGACCAGCAGGCATTTATTACTGTGGCGAACTAAGAATTTGGAGCCGGTAACCGTGCCAGCGCCGCCTAGGAAGGTGATATTCACACTCATATAACGCCAGTCAAATTTATTGAGAAGAGTATGACCGCTGGTCTCGTCGGCACCGGGAACCACACCATTTTTTTCGTCTAAGGTTTTGCAACATTTTGTGGCATTTTGGGTGTCGATGTTGCAATTCAGTTGGGGTATTCACGCATTGCGGGAACTACCATCAGTCCTTCAATTTTGTGAAGGAGTTCCCATGACGATGCAGTCCCCTTTCTTCGGAAAAAAACCTTCAGATCCGGTCAATACCCGTTCAAGCAGCTCGTCTGTTGCCGGCTTGTCATCAGCCAGTAGTTCCGGGTTTAGCTCCGCTCCCGTTTCAGTGGCGCCTGCTGCTCCGGTTTCAGTGCCCTCCCTGTCTTCCGCACCGATCAAGGAAGGCGGCAGCAAGTTAACAGTAGGTCCCAATATCAAGCTCAAAGGTGTCGAGATTACAGACTGCGACACGCTGGTGGTCGAGGGCATGGTTGAGGCAACCATGGACTCGCGTGTGATGCATATTACTGAAATCGGCGCATTTAAAGGTTCTGCTGAAATTGACTTCGCAGAAATTCACGGCGAATTTCAGGGCAACCTCACCGTACGCCAGAAGCTGGTGATTTATTCGACAGGTCGTGTCACCGGAAAGATCCGCTACGGCAAAGTCGTCATCGAAGAGGGCGGCCAGCTGATGGGCGACATCCAGTTTGGTGCTGCCAATGACGCCAAGGCAATTTCTTCCCCGAAAACGAGTCTGCTCGCTGCGGCTTGATCCCGAGTCCGTTTAATGACCCAGGATCTTTGACAGAAAGTCTTTGCTGCGTTCGTTTTGCGGGTTATTGAAGAAGTCGTGCGGATTATTCTGCTCAACAATCTGCCCCTGGTCCATAAAGATGACCCTGTCAGCTACTGCCTTGGCAAAACCCATTTCATGGGTCACGCACAACATGGTGATGCCCTGACTGGCCATCTCAACCATGACGTCCAGCACTTCCTTGATCATCTCGGGGTCCAGTGCAGAAGTTGGCTCATCAAACAGCATAATCTTCGGGGTAAGGCATAAGGCACGGGCGATGGCTACCCGCTGCTGCTGGCCTCCGGACAGCTGCAGCGGGTACTTACCCGCCTGCTCGGCGATCCGAACCCGCTTGAGTTGGATCATGGCTTTTTCTTCCGCCTCCTTCTTGGGCATTTTCCCAACCCACATGGGTGAAAGCGTCAGGTTCTCCAGCACAGTCAGATGCGGGAAAAGGTTGAACTGCTGAAACACCATACCTACTTTTTTGCGAATACCGTCAATCGCTTTCACATCGTCGGTCAACTCGACGCCATCAACATACAGATGACCCTGTTGATGTTCTTCCAGGCGATTGATGCAGCGAATCAGCGTAGATTTACCCGACCCCGATGGACCGCAAATGACAATACGCTCGCCTTGTGCAACGTTAAGGTCAATGTCGCGCAACACGTGGAAGTTATTGCCATACCACTTGTTGAGCTTGTCAAATTTGATGATGGGTTCTGCCATGATGGGTCGTTATTGGTTGAAATTGGATGAAGTCAGGGACGATTCAGATCAACGCTGCTTGCCTTTGTTGACCTGTTTCTCAACCCATATGCTGTAGCGGGACATGGAAAAACAGAATGCGAAATAAATCATGGCTATGAAGAGGTATCCCTCGATCTTGAAAGGACGCCAGTTGGCGTCTGAGTTCAGCGCAAGCGACAGCGCACCCGTTAACTCATACAAGCTGACGATGGTGACCAGTGACGTGTCCTTGAATAGGCCGATGAAGTTATTCATGATGCTGGGCACCACCATAGCCAGCGCCTGTGGCAACACGATCTTGACCTGCGTTTGCCAGTAAGACAGGCCCAAGGTAGCGGCGGCTTCCAGCTGGCCTTTCGGTATGGCCTGCAGACCCCCGCGAATGACTTCCGCCATATAGGCAGCAGCAAAAAGTGTGATGCCGACCAACACCCGGATCAACACATCTATCGAGAAGCCCTGTGGCATAAACAGCGGAAACATGAACGATGCCATGAATAAAACGGAGATCAGGGGCACGCCTCGTATAAGTTCAACATAAATAGTGCAGAAAGTGCGGATGGCTGGCAGGGCTGAGCGCCGACCCAGGGCAACGACCATGGCAATGGGAAAAGCCATCACCATCGAAAGAGATGCCAGCAGGATGGTCAGTGGCAACCCGCCCCAGCGGTCAGTTTCTACTTTGGTAAGTCCCATCGTGTTGCCGTACATCAGCAAGAAGAAAGCAGTTAGCACGGCTATCCACAGGATCGCCAGCCATGATTTCCAGAAGGCGCGCATGCAACTGGCGATTAATAGGCCAAGCATCAAGCTGGTGGCAACTAAAGGGCGCCACTGCTCTTCAAATGGATAGCGTCCAAACAGGATGATGCGGTATTTTTCTGCCACTACACCCCAGCAAGCGCCAACGCCCTCTACGCGGCACGCATCGAAATCTGGAATCCATGATGCACGGAACAACGCCCAACTGAGCAATTGGGGGACAGTGGCGAGAAGAATGGAACCGATGACGACGGTCATCAACCCGGTTACCCAGTCGCCAAACAGGTTGATTCGTATCCACGCAACGATACCTTCGGTCTTGACAGGAGCAGGGCGCGGATCAATAGGTTGAAAGGTTTGAGCAGACATATTAGTTGACTTCCGTTCAACGTTCCTTGATTGCCGAGCGGGTGTTGTACCAGTTCATCAGCAGAGATGTGGTCAACGATGTGGTGAGATACACCAGCATCACAATGGCGATGCACTCTACTGCACGCCCGGTCTGGTTGAGTGCGGTGTTGGCAATGGACACAACGTCTGGATAACCGATAGCCACTGCCAGAGAGGAGTTCTTGGTCAGATTTAGAAACTGATTAGTCATCGGAGGGATGATCACTCGAAGGGCCTGGGGCAGCATGACTAATTGCATGGTTTGGCCCTGGTTGAGACCCAGAGCTGAAGCTGCCTCACCCTGTCCGCGGGCTACCGAACTGATACCCGCGCGAACCACTTCAGCAACGAAAGCAGCCGTGTAGACAGTCAGCCCTAGCAGCACCGACAAAAACTCGGGGGTAAGCGAACCACCTTTTTCAATGGAAAAGTCGCCTTTAACCGGGAATTCGAACTGTGCCGGGCCGCCACCCGCAAACCAGCCCAAGACGCCCGTGACCACGAAGAGGGCAAGCGGGACCCAGAACATGCTTCGGAGTTTGCCCGTAGCCTCAAACTGCTTGTAAGACCAGCGACGATAAACAAATGCCAGTGCCGCGCCGGCCGCCAAGCCAATAACACCCCATAGATGGCCGGCTTCCCAGATCGGAATTGGAAAACTCAGCCCACCTTTGCTCAAAAACAGCGGACCCAGCGTCCACGCATCAGTGGCTGCTGGCAGTACTTCGGTGAATAGCAGGTACCACATCAACAACTGCAACAGCACTGGTACATTGCGGAAAAATTCAACGTAGGCATAACATACACCTCGCACCAGCGCGTTGCGCGAGAAGCGGCCAATGCCCAAGAGTGTGCCTAGAATAGTTGTGAGAATAATGCCGATGATCGCAACACGAAGCGTGTTGGCAAGACCAACGAGAAAAGCTTGCCAGTAAGGCTGGCTGGATTCAAACGGGAACAGGCTCTCACCAATGTCAAAACCTGCTGGCCCCTTGAGAAAGTCAAACCCACTCTGGATCCCACGCACCTGCATGTTGTGCATCGTATTGGACGCCAGCCACCAGGCACCCATTGCGACAAGACCGATAGCGATGACCTGGTAAATGAGGCCTCGAAAAGCCTGACTACGCCAGGACCAGTTTTTCTTTTTGGGAGGGGATTTCTGGGTCATGGGGATCACTCGTGATGCACTGGCTCAATGCGAGAACTATAAAAAAACTGCCGCCGGACCATCAGCAGGGTTCCGGCAGCAGTCTTAGTCAGCTTGCGAATGGATTAGCGAACCGGGTAGGCGTACATCAGACCGCCCTTGTTCCACAAATTGTTGATGCCCCGTGGCAGATTCAACGCTGTTTTCGGGCCAACATTGCGCTCGAAGCTTTCGCCGTAGTTACCAACAGACTTGATGACACGAGCCATCCAGTCTTTATCCAAGCCCAGCAGCTTGCCGGAATCTTCATTACCACCGCCCAGCAGGCGCTGCACCACCGGGTCGGTACTGGTTGATTTCAACTGGTCCACGTTGGCTTGAGTCACGCCATACTCTTCAGCTTCCATCGTCCCGTAGATGACCCACTTGACGATGGCGAACCACTCGTCATCACCGCGTCTCACCATGGGGCCGAGAGGTTCTTTGGAGATCAGATCAGGCAGGATCATGTGCTCTTTAGGATCCTTGGCAACCTTGCTGCGGGTCGAAGACAACCCGGAGGCATCGGTTGTGTACGCAATGCACCGACCGGTGAAGTATGCGTTTTCGGCAGCTTCGAGCTTTTCAAAGACCACTGGCTTGATACCCAGACCATTGGCCTTGGAATAGTCAGTCAGATTCTTCTCGGTCGTGGTGCCGGATTGCACACATACGGTCTGACCTTTCAGCTGCTTGGCGCTCTTCATTTTCGTCTTGACTGGCACCATGAAGCCCTGGCCATCGTAGTAGTTCACAACCGTGGCACTCAGACCCAGGGAGGCATCGCGGGTCAGCGTGAACGTGGTGTTACGTGCCAGCACATCCACCTCGCCAGACTGTAATGCGGTGAAGCGCTGCTGGGCGTTCAGGGGTACGTACTTCACTTTTTCGGCATCGCCCAAGGTGGCCGCTGCGAGGGCCTTGCACACGTCGATGTCCAGCCCGGACCATTTACCGGCAGAGTCGGCAGCTGCGAAACCAGCCAGCCCGGTGTTAACGCCGCAAACTACCTGCCCGCGTGCCTTGATGGCGTCGACTGTTTTGCCGGCATGGGCCGGCGCAGCCAGCAACGCACCCAACGTGGCGACTGTAGCGGCGGCGAGTTGTACTTTCGAAAATTTCATCTAGTTTGCTCCAGTTAAAAAATACTAAAAGAGGTTTATTTGTCCGCATTCGATGCACCTCATTGGACACTTATGCACTGTATCGCGTTCATGCGGCATCAGTATCCGGGTTTACTCGAAGGCAATATGCAAAATTTTCATGAACTTATCAGCGATGAATTCTGCGGGTTGATAAAGAGTTAAGCACGCTTCATGCCAGTACCTCGCGCGCCAAATGCGTGCACATCGGCAAGTCCGGCATGAGGTCTCCCGAGCGACAAATCTCGCTAAAGTGCTTTCAGGTCCTCTCGTATGCTCGCAGGCGATGTCCGCCATATCTCCAGCAGTACATCGAGGTACCAAACCTTTACAAGCGAGACAGCCTGTGAATCCTACTGACCTTACACCCCGTTCGCCGTTTGCACTGCCAGTCCATGAATCGAGGGCCGCCCATTTTCAGTTCTGGCCCAAGCGTGTGCCGCACCGTCTGACGCTGCCCGACACATCGCTTTGGCAAAACCTGGCGGTGAGTGCCTTGCGTTATCCCCACAAGCCGGCATTGGTGTTTTTTGGCAAGGTCATTACCTATCGTGATTTGCAACAAAAAGCAGAGTGCCTAGCGCAATATTTACGGGGGCTAGGGGTCAAAAAGGGGGACAGAATTGTGCTCAACATGCAGAACTGTCCGCAATTGGTGATTGCGCACTGGGCGATCCTGCGAGCTAACGCCGTGGTGGTTCCGGTCAACCCGATGAATCGGACCGAGGAGCTAAAACACTACATCATTGACCCCGACGCCAAGGTGGCGTTGACCACCAGTGATCTGGCGGAAGAGGTGGCCCGGGCCAGCGACGCGCTGGAGCCATCGCTTCGGCTGGGCCACTTGATCGTGACGAACTTCAGCGACGGGTTTGACTTGGCCCATGCCGGTGAGGATTCGCCGCCCGTTGCCTGGAATGACTGGCTCAGCGGGGCACACGAGCTGCCAGCCTTGGCTGGTGGTACCGTGCACACATGGGCCGACGCACTTGATAACGCTGGCGATGCACCCGAGTTACTGGTCGGCCCGGGCGACATGGCGATATTGCCTTACACCAGTGGTACGACGGGTCTGCCCAAGGGCTGCATGCACACCCACGGCAGCATCATGCACAACGCGGTCAGCAGCTCGGTTTGGGGTGGCTCAACGGCAGATAACGTCACATTGGCGGTTGTCCCCATGTTTCACATCACTGGCATGGTCAGTGTCATGCACGCCAGCATTTACAGCGGCGCGACCCTGGTGCTGATGCCACGCTGGGATCGCGATCTTGCTGGGCGATTGATATCGCGTTACCGCGTAACGAACTGGACCAACATCCCCACCATGGTGATTGACTTGCTGGGCAGTCCCCGTTTTGACGAGTACGACCTGTCCAGCCTTGTGTACATCGGCGGTGGTGGTGCCGCCATGCCCCAGGTCGTGGCCCAGCAGCTGTTCGAGCAATTTGGTCTGCGTTACGCGGAAGGTTATGGCTTGACGGAGACTGCTGCGCCTTCTCACAGTAACCCGCCTGACGCCACCAAACAGCAATGCCTGGGCGTCCCGTTTATTGGTACGGATGCCCGCGTGATAGACCCTGACACGTTGCAGGAGATGCCCAATGGCGAGCAGGGCGAAATAATCATGTGCGGGCCGCAGAACTTCGCGGGCTACTGGAAGCGCCCGGAGGCAACTGCGGCGGCGTTCATCGAACTGGATGGCAAACGTTTCTTCCGATCGGGTGATCTGGGGCACATCGATGCTGACGGGTATTTCTTTTTGACTGACCGTCTCAAGCGGATGATCAACGCGTCGGGCTTCAAGGTGTGGCCGGCGGAGGTGGAGGCACTGATGTTCCGCCATCCGGCCATTCAGGAGGCCTGTGTCATCGCCATCCAGGACAGCTACCGGGGGCAAAGTGCCATGGCTGTCGTGGTACTTCGGGCATCACACGCCGGGCAGGTGACAGAGCAGGACATCATCGACTGGTGCCGCACCAACATGGCGGTGTACAAGGTGCCACGCGTCGTGCAGTTTGTTGACGCACTGCCCAAGAGCGGCAGCGGCAAGGTGATGTGGCGCTTATTGCAGGAAGCTCAGGGCCAGGGGTAGCGTCCTCAAAAGGTGTAAAACTGGTGGCGCTTCCATATTCTCTAAACGACGCTTGTCTCGTGGGATGAAGATGCCATACTAGGCGGTCAGCTTCGGCTTTGTACGTGACGGATCGCGCAGTTTGCCTACCTTATTTGAACTTTTACCCATCGGTGCCTACCGCTCAAGCGCGTCTGGCAAGCAATTGCGCGCCAACCCCGCCCTTGTGCAGCTCAACGGGTACGCCAGCGAAGCTGAAATGCTGGCGGCGGTGAACGACATTGGTCCCGAGTGGTATGTGGACCCTGCGCGACGGGATCAATTCAAACAGCTCATGGCGCGTGACGGGCAGGTTGTCAATTTCGTATCCGAGATTTACCGGCACAAAACCCGTGAGCGCATCTGGATTCGCGAAACCGCCCACGTAGTTCGCAATGACGACGGGAGCTACTATTTTGAGGGCACGGTTGAGGACATTACCGAAAGCCGCACAGCGGAATTGGCGCTACGCCTCAATGAAGAACTCTTTCGCCAGGTTACCGCACAGTTGCCAGGCATGGCATTTTTGGCGCTATTAAAAGTGGATGGCAACCGTGAATATCGTTTTGTGAGTGACGGTGTCCGAAAGCTCTATGGCGTAGAGCCCGATGCTGTTATGGCCGATGGCAACTTGCTGAAGACTTTCTGGCACCCGCAGGACCGGCCATATATCGAGAGCGAAGTGGCTGACACCGCAGCCTTGGGCCAAGAGCTCACGCTGGAGTACCGGATCATTCTGGGTGACGGAAGCGTTAAATGGGTTCAAACCACTTCCTCCAGCATTTCCTCAGACCACAACGGCAATCTTCGATGCGGTGTCGTGCTGGATGTCACCGCCCGCAAACTTGCCGAGCAAGAGCTGCTCGAGTCCGAAGATCGGTGGAAGCTGGCCCTGGAGAGCACGGGTGATGGCGTGTGGGACTGGCACATTCAGAGCGGCGTGGAGTATTACTCTGACCGTTACAAAGAGATGTACGGCTACAGCGCAGACAAGATCTGGCGTCGCTCTGACGAGTTCAGGGACATCGTTCACCCTGATGACATGGAACAGCTGATCCGGGACCAGCAAGCCCACTTCGAAGGTCACATGCCGGTTTACCGCAATGAGCACCGTGTGCGGTGCAGCGACGGCAGCTGGAAGTGGGTGCTCTCCCGGGGAATGGTCATCAGTCGGGACGAGCAGGGGCGGCCGCGCCGGATGATTGGTACCCACACCGACATCACGGACTGGAAAAGGTCCGAAGCGCTGATCTGGCAGCAGGCCAACTTCGACCCGTTAACGGGCCTGCCCAACCGGCGTATGTTGCGTGACCGGCTGGAACAGGACATCAAGAAGAGCCGGCATGACAACCTGCAGCTGGCCATTCTGTTCATCGACCTGGATCATTTCAAGGAGGTCAACGACACGCTCGGGCACGATAGCGGTGACCTGCTGCTGATCGAAGCGGCTCGGCGCATCCGGCACTGCGTGCGCGACGGTGATACGGTAGCCCGCATGGGGGGCGATGAGTTCACCGTGGTGTTGTCCGAGCTCAGTAGTGCACAAACGCTGGAGCGTGTGTTGCAGGATATTCTGGCTGAGTTGGCCGCTGCGTTTCAGTTGGGCGCCGAACAGGTTTTCGTGTCGGCCAGCATTGGCATTACCATGTATCCGGACGATGGCACGGAAGTGGAGAATCTGTTCAAAAATGCCGATCAGGCGCTGTACGTTGCCAAGGGCGCCGGGCGCAACCGGTTCAGCTTCTTCACACCAGCCTTGCAGGAGGCTGCGCAAACGCGGGTACGGCTGTCCAGCGACCTGCGCGTGGCTTTGGCGGAAGGGCAGTTCAGGCTGGTCTACCAGCCCATTGTTGAGCTGGCCACCGGCACGGTTCACAAAGCCGAAGCCCTGATCCGCTGGCAGCATCCCACACGCGGGCTGGTCAGCCCGGCGGACTTCATTCCCATTGCGGAATCCAGTGGCTTGATCACGGAGATTGGCGAATGGGTGTTCCAACAGGCGCTGGCTCAGGTCAAGATCTGGCGCCAGTTGCATCACCCGGCCTTTCAGATTAGTGTTAACCGCTCACCGGTCCAGTTTCACACCGACGCAAGCGCCGATCGGCCATGGGCCGACCAACTGGCGGATCTGGGCCTGCCCGGAAACAGCATCGGGGTCGAGATCACCGAGGGGTTGTTGCTGAACACCTCGCCTGGCGTGACTGAGCAACTACTGGCATTTCGCAATGCTGGCATACAGGTTTCGTTGGATGATTTCGGTGTGGGTTACTCGTCGCTAACTTACCTGCAGAAGTTTGATATCGACTACATCAAGATTGATCAGTCCTTTGTGCGCCACTTGGTACCGGCATCAACCGATCTGGCATTGTGTAAGGCCATCATCGTGATGGCCCATGAGTTGGGCATGAAGGTCATCGCCGAGGGCGTGGAAACGCAGGCGCAATGTGACTTACTCGCTGCTGCGGGCTGCGACTATGGTCAGGGTTATCTGTTTGCCCGCCCGATGGCCGCACAGGACTTTGAGATTTTTCTCTCTGGTAAATAAACCGGAATACTATTATTTCGACAGCTACTCATGCATATCCAACGAGGGCTAAGGTCTGTTTTTATGCATAAACAGTACACTAATTTGCTGTTCTGACACGATTTGAACAGCGTGTTCTTTCGCGAACCGCCGAGCGGTGTCAGACACCTGCCCCAACGTGATAAGCGTCGATTGATCTGCCTGCATGGCTTTTTGCAAAGCCGCCAGATCGCGCACGACATCAATGCCCTGGCTGGCTGCTTTCCAGCGTTTGCAACTCACCAGCGTCATATGTCCGGCACGCGTCAGCTGGAAGTCGGCGCTGACGTTTTTCAAAGGGCTGACCGCATAGCCCTGTCTCTGATAGGCATTCTCAACGGCGATAGAAAAATCCGACCAAGACATCGCGCCGATCCGTGCAAGCACATCCGCCATTTCTGTTGGGTTGGGTGCACGCCACTGCCGCCATGCGGCCATGACGCCGATGACGAGAAATGGAAATCCGCCCATCACGCCATAGGCTATATAGGGGGTGGGTAGCAGTGCGCTGGATGCCATTACAAACGCCGCCACCAGCGCGAAGCTGACCCACCACGGAGAGCGCAGCAAAATCGCAAACAGCGACCGGTCAGACATTTTCAGTTTCATGCGGGAGCCTTGGTTAATCAGCGGCCACTTGTAGCACCAGCTTGCCAAAGTTCTCGCCGTTGAAGAGCTTGAGCAAGGTGTCGGGGAATGTATTCAGGCCAGTTACAACGTCTTCCTTGCTTTTCATGCGGCCGTCTTTCAGGTAACCCGCCATTTCTGCCACCGCCAGGTGGTATCGGTCGGCATAGTCAAACACCACGATGCCCTCCATGCGGGCGCGGTTGACCAGCAGGCTGAGGTAATTTTTAGGACCCTGCACCGGCGTGGTGTTGTTGTACTGGCTGATCGCGCCGCAAATTATGATGCGCGCCTTGCGGTTGATGCGGGCTAGAACGGTGTCCAAAATCTCGCCGCCGACGTTGTCAAAATAGACGTCCACCCCCTTGGGGCAGTGTGCCTTCAAGCCATCCCTGACCGCGCCGGGGCCTGCCTTGTAATCGATGCAGGCATCAAAGCCCAGCTCCTTCACCACCCAATCACATTTGGCTGCGCCACCTGCAATACCAACGACCCGGCAACCCTTGATTTTGGCCATCTGACCCACGGTTTGGCCCACGGCGCCTGCCGCGCCTGAAACCACTACGGTTTCGCCCACCTGGGGCATGCCCACGTCCATCAGGCCAAAGTAACCGGTCATGCCGGGCATGCCCAGCACGTTGAGCCATTGTGTCAGCGTGCCGGCACGCAGGTCGATTTTGACCAGACCGCTGCGTTTGATTTCCCCTTCGGGGATGAGCATGTATTCCTGCACTCCCAGCCCGGCTGATACATGGTCTCCGACGGCGAATTTTGGATTTTTTGATGCGATGACCTTGCCCACGCCACCCGCGCGCATCACTTCACCAATGCCCACGGGTGGGATATAGCTCTTGCCCTCATTCATCCAGCCTCGCATGGCTGGATCCAGCGACAGGGCTAAGGTTTTGACCAGCACGCCGCCTTCTGCAGGCTCGGTCACGCCTTCGGTGGTGTGGCTCCAGTTGCTGTCGTTGGGCAAACCCACCGGGCGGCTGGCGAGACGAATCTGGTGATTGACGAGGCTGGTGAGGGACATGAGGAAATCTCCGAAATGGGAAAGGTGGGGCATGGTAGCGCGGATGGCGAATGGGTGGCGTTGCCCGCGCGACAAGTCCCTGCAGGCAAAATGAGCGATGTTTCCCTGTTTTAAATGAAGGAACTGGTCATGAAGGCAATTTGGAATGGCGCTGTGATTGCGCAAAGCGACGATACCGTCCTCGTGGAGGGCAACCACTACTTTCCGGAAAGTTCACTCAACCGCTCACTGATTACATTCAGCAACCACAAAAGCATGTGCCACTGGAAAGGCCAGGCCAGCTACTACTCGTTGATCGTGGATGGCAACATGAATCAGGATGCTGTCTGGTACTACCCGGACCCGAAGCCGGAAGCCGAGTCGATTCGCGGCCGGGTGGCGTTCTGGAAAGGTGTGAAGGTTGAAGCATGACTTCGGCGACGTTGTCTCCTCCCTTTACCTCCCCTGCCCACCTCATTCCCATCCTGTCGCAGCAGGGCTATGCAGCCTTGAGTCCGCAGGGTCTGGCCGAGTTATCTGGTTGTCAACTTGATCAACTGGATGCCTGGCGTGCAAGCTGGAATGATCTGCCGCTTGACCTTTACCTGAAAGATGGTGGGCGATACCGCAGACGGCGGCACTCCTGTTTTGAGGTCGATGGGCAGCAGGTTGAACAGGTCGCCCACCGGGCGCATTGGCAGCCGCTGTCATACAACGCGCTGCATGGCGGCATGCAACGCTGGTTTGAGCCGATGTCACCCGCACTGGTCAGCCAGACCGAATGGGCGGCGTTGCTGCGTTGGCTGGGTGGTGTGTGCTCGGCCCTGAAGGGCCACCAGCCCTGGTTTGTGGAGGCGCATCAGTTCCGGATCGACACGTCCGATGGGATTGGCCGCCCTACGCCAGAAGGTGCGCACCGGGACGGCGTGGACTTTGTTGCGGTCCTTCTGGTAGGGCGTGCGAACGTCAAAGGGGGGGAGACCCGGGTGTTCGAAGCGACGGGTCCCAATGGACAGCGCTTCACGTTGGCGGAACCCTGGTCGTTGTTATTGCTGGATGACGAGCGCGTCATTCATGAGTCCACGCCCATCCAGCCCACGGGCGACGGGGCATACCGCGATACGCTGGTGCTAACTTACCGCTCGGGCCGCTTTCAGGATGACGTCAGGGTTTGATCGCCTTTATAGGGCGTGCGTTACCAGCTTGAAGTCGGGGTCTTCGGGAAACGGCTTCACGGTGAAGCCCAGGCTTTTCATGAGCTTGAGCATTCCGGGATTGGTGGCAAGCACCAGTCCGTCGATCTCGGCAAGGCCTTTTTCGCGTGCCACGTCCATGATGCTGAGCATCAGGCGTGAGCCCAGGCCTTTGCCGCTGAAATCGTCTGCTACCACCAGCGCAAATTCACAACTGGATTGATCCGGGTTGGTGATGTAGCGCGAGACGCCGACGATGCGCTCGGTCTCAGTGAACTGACCATCGGCGACGGCCGAGCGCTCCTTGAGCACGGCTACCAGTGCCATTTCCCGGTCGTAGTCAATCAGGGTGAACTTGGCCAACATCGATGGCGGAAGCTCGGTAATGCTGGAAACAAAGCGGAAGTACCGGCTTTCGGAGGAGAGGTGCTGCATCAGGTCCTGCAACATGCTGGCATCGTCCGGGTGGATGGGGCGCACGGTGTACTCGCCGCCACCAGCCAGCGGCCAAATCTGCTCAAAACGGGCTGGGTAGGGCAATATGGCCAGGTGGTTGTAGGGGTTGGCACGGCCACTGGCAGCCTGTGGCGCATGGTCGATGACAATGCGCGCGTCTACGGCAACAGCACCAAACTCGTCCACTATGATAGGGTTGATATCCATCTCGCGCAGTTGAGGCAGTTCGCATACCATTTCCGACACCCGCAATAAGACCTGTTCCAGCGCGTCCATGTTCACAGCGGCACTTCCTCGCCAGTCGCCCAGCGTTTCAGATACCCGCGAACGTTCGATCAGGCGGCGTGCCAGAAACTGGTTCAATGGGGGCAACTCCATCGCCCGGTCGTTGATCAACTCAATCATGGTGCCGCCAGCACCAAAGGCAATCACGGGGCCAAACGGATCGTCGGTGACCAGACCAACGTAGATCTCGCGGCCGCGCCGCGCGCCTGCCATGTTTTGTATGGTTACGCCGTTGATGCGGGCTGCGGGCTGCAAGCGGACCACGGTTTGCACCATGTCGTTATAGGTGTCCCGCACGCCGGTGGCATTCATGATGTTCAGCGCCACACCGTGAACGTCCGATTTGTGGCTGATGTCGGGGGAGTCAATCTTTAACGCCACTGGAAATCCCAGTTGGGTGGCAATCATCATGGCCTCATTCGCGTTGCGAGCCAGAATGGTCTTGGTGACTGGAATATGAAAGGCCGCCAGCAGTGTTTTGGACTCCATCTCGGTCAACACCTTGCGGCGTTCGGCCAGGACGCTTTCTATCACCAGCCGCGCTCCTTCAATGTCAGGCTTGGCGAGCGCAGACAAGGGCGGTGGCGTTTGCAGCAGTAACTGCTGGTTTTGGTAGAAAGACGCGATGTTGCCAAAGGCACCCACGGCTGCTTCGGGTGTGCGAAAGCTGGGAATTGCTGCTTCATTCAGAATGCTTCGGGCGATTCCGACTGATGCGTCGCCCATCCAGCACGAGAGCAACGGTTTGCCGGTGGTGCGTTTGACTTCGGCCAGCGCACGTGCGACCTCCGAGGCATCCGCTCCGGCCTTGGGTGAATAGATGGCGAGCACACCATCGATCTGGCGATCTCTTCCTGCTGACTCAATGGCTGCCAGGTAGTGGGCAGGGGTGGCTTCCTCAGACAGATCAATCAGGTCCGTGAGTGACGCGAGTGGGGGCAACAGTGGCTTGAGGGCGCTGACGGAGGGTGCTGAGAGTTTGCCCAGATGCAGATGAATTTCATTCACCCAGTCGGCGGCCAACACTCCCGGTCCGCCGCCATTGGTCACGATGGCCAGCCGTTTGCCAACCGGCCTGTAGCGGGAGGCGAGGCACTTGGCTGCGGAGAAAAGCTCTACAAACGATCGCACACGCACCGCACCGGCCCTGCGCAGGGCTGCGTCAAACACATCGTCACTGCCGACGATGGCACCACTGTGAGTTTGTGCGGCCTCGTTGCCAGCTGGCTTTCTCCCCGCCTTCAGAACGACTACCGGTTTGACATTGGCGGCCGAACGCAGTGCACTCATGAAGCGTCGCGCACTGGAGATGCCTTCCAGGTACACGACGATGCTGTGGGTCTGGGCGTCATTTGCCAGGAAATCCAGAACCTGGGCAATATCTACCGAGGTATTGGGACCCAGCGATACGACCGACGAAAACCCCACCGCATTGTTACTGGCCCAGTCAAGAATGGAGGATGTCAGCGCGCCGGATTGGGATACCAGCGCCAGCGATCCGGGCCTGGCCAGTGGCCCCGCCGCACTGGCATTGAGTTGCAGATGTGGGCGCTGCAAACCGAGGCAATTGGGTCCCAGGAGGTGCACACCTTCGCGGTTAGCAATTCTCTTCAATTCGGCAGCTTTGTCGGCATCAATGCCGCTGGATATCACCAGCGCCGCGCGGCAGGCCATGCGACCAGCCACCTCCAATGCAGCGGCCACTTCCCCCGGGGCCAAAGCGATGATGGCCAGATCGGCACGCGTTTGCGCGAGGTCAGCCAGCGTGCCACTCGTGTGAATGTCCACAAACGTCAGAGTGCCGCTGAATCGCTGTGTTCGCAAAGCCTGCTGCAATGCCCTGGCATGGGTTGTTTGCGTGACAGGGTCGTCTACCTGACCCGCAAAGACAACAATCGAATCAGGTGAGAATAGGGGAGTAAGGTAGTGTTTGTCCATGGAGATGTTCAATCGGCGCCAATCAGAACCTTGACGTGCGCGGATACGCTACGCGCCAGCGGACTAAGCACGTAGCCACCCTCCAGACAGGAAATCACACGCCCCTGACAGTGACGCCGTGCAAGGGACAATAGTTGCTGCGTGACCCATTCGTAGTCAGCTTCGACCAACCCCAGGTTGCCCATATCGTCCTCCCGGTGGCCATCGAATCCAGCCGAGATATAGATCAACTGCGGCTTGAAGGCTTCCAGCGCGGGCAACCAATGGCGAGTGACTGCGTCTCGGAACGCGTTGCTACCTGAGCGTGATGGCAGACCCACATTGACCATGTTGGGCCCGTTGGCGTCGTCGCCACTAAATGGATAGATGCCCTGTTCAAAGATCGAGCACATCAGCACACGCTCATCGCCACGAAAGATGTCTTCGCTGCCGTTGCCATGATGCACGTCGAAATCGATCAACGCGACGCGTTCCAGACCATGCGCGCTCAAGGCGTGGCGAATGCCCACCGCCACGTTGTTGAAAAAGCAAAACCCCATGGCCGCTGACCGCTCTGCATGGTGCCCCGGGGGCCGGACGCAGCAAAAGGCGGTTGGCACCTCTCCCGATAGCACCAAATCTGTGGCCTGCACCGCAGCACCTGCCGCACGAAGAGCAGCCGTCAGAGTAAACGGGTTCATCTCGGTATCGGGATCGACCCGGTGGTACCCCTCCAAAGGTGATGCGTCCATGAGCTCGCTCACGTACGAAGTCGAATGAGCCCTGGCGAGCTGTTCAGTTGTTGCCAGTGGCGCGTCGTAGGTGTTCATGTAGTCCAGAAGCCCTTTGACCAGCAACATATCGTTGATGGCCCCCAGTCGCTCCGGGCACTCAGGATGATGGGCACCCATTTCGTGACGTGCGCAGTCGGCATGGGTGATAAACGCGGGTAGCAAGACAAGCTCCTTGGGCGATTCGGGCCCTTTCGCAGGCAGGGAAATACAGTCTAGATCTGCGGGGTTCAAAGCGTCTTGATATAAAACAACCTGGATGCTGAAATATGGATCGGGAGGTTCGTACGCCATGAAAAAAGCCTCTCGTCCTCTTTGAGGGGACTGGAGAGGCTATGAAATACGTAGCAGATGGATGTCGACCGGGGGTCAGCTCCGCTCGAAGATTGCTGCGATACCCTGACCGCCACCGATACACATGGTCACCAGTGCATAGCGGCCACCGATGCGTTCCAGTTCGTACAGTGCTTTCACAGTTATCAGCGCACCTGTTGCCCCAATGGGATGTCCCAATGAAATGCCCGAGCCGTTGGGGTTGACTTTGGCTGGGTCCAGGCCAAGATCGCGGGTGACCGCGCAAGCCTGTGCTGCGAAAGCTTCGTTGGCTTCGATGACATCCAGATCCTTGACCGTCAGACCCGCTCGTTTCAACGCTTTCTGTGTCGCGGGCACTGGGCCAATGCCCATGTATTTCGGATCTACACCTGCATGTGCATAGGCGACCAGGCGGGCCAAGGGCTTCAAGCCACGCGCTTTGGCAACACTTGCCTCCATCAGCACCACGGCAGCCGCAGCATCATTGATACCTGACGCGTTACCGGCCGTGACGGTGCCGTTCTCCTTGGCAAATACGGGTTTGAGCTTCGCCATGTCGGCCATAGAGCAGTTGGGGCGATAGTGTTCATCGGTGTCATAGGCCACATCGCCTTTCTTGCTTTTGAGCATCACGGGCAGGATCTGGCTCTTGAAGTGGCCAGCCTCAATGGCACGCTGCGCGCGGTTGTGGCTTTCTACTGCCAGTTTGTCCTGGTCTTCCCTCGTGATCCCCCATTTGGTAGCAATATTTTCAGCCGTTACACCCATATGAATGGTGTGAAACGGGTCATGTAAGGCGCCAACCATCATGTCTACCATTTTGGTGTCACCCATGCGTGCACCCCATCGCATGTTCAGGGATGCAAAAGGCGCCCGGCTCATGTTCTCGGCGCCTCCGCCAATGGCGATATCGGTATCGCCTAGCAAGATGCTTTGGCTGGCGTTCACGATGGCTTGCAGACCCGAACCACAAAGACGATTCACGTTGAACGCAGGCGTACCTTCCGAGCACCCACCGTTGACGGCTGCGACGCGGGACAGGTACATGTCTTTGGGCTCCGTGTTGACCACGTGGCCAAATACCACGTGACCGACTTCCTCACCGCTGACACTGGCACGTTTGAGCGATTCGCGCACTACTTGCGCGGCCAGATCAGTGGGGGCAATATCTTTCAGACTGCCACCAAACGTGCCAATGGCGGTACGCACGGCGCTGACAACAACAACTTCACGGCTCATGGGGATTCCTTCAGTCAGGTCAATCGGGTTGAAAGACGCAGTGTGCTACTGAAAGGTTTCGACCAGCTTACTGTAGATTCGTTTCCCTGACATCGGCGACAGGTTGGCTGCCAAAGTCAGGACGGGCCAGGTATGCCAGCACGCGCGCCGCGGCTACCTCGGGGCTCGCCAGCTGGCCATTTGCTTTCAAACTGACAAAACTGTCCCGATCAGGGAAGAGGCCAGCCTCGGCAGACCGAAGCTGAGTCTGCATATCGGTATCGATCACGCCTGGCGCCAGAGAGCATACCTTTGCGCCAAAGGGCTTGTCTGCTTCGTCCAGCGCCACACAGCGGGTGAAATGATCCATTCCGGCTTTAGCTGCGCAGTAGGCGGCTTGTGCCGCCATAGCCCGCCGCCCCAAGCCTGAGGAAATGTTGAGTACCTTGCGTTCACAGTTCCAGTTTTCAGTCGCGCGGAGAAATGCTGCCGTCAGCTGCATTGGTGCCTCCAGACCTACCCGTAGGGCGTGTTCGATGTCCCCGGGCTGGGCGTTGCTGAGCGGTCCAACGCGTCCAATCACGCCGGCGTTGTTGATCAGTGTAGCGCTGGTGAAGCGCTGAACGACTTGCTCATGCAGCCAGTGCTCCAGCCGGGTACTAACCCGGTATCCATGGGCCAAGTCTTGCTGCCATTGCAGCAGGGTTGCTCCGCTAGCCTTAGCAAGTGGTGTTAGCGCATCACTGGTCTGGCGCGAAATGCATAGCAGATCACCACCGCCCTTGAGCAGTTGTTGAGCCATGCACAAGCCCATTCCGCGCGAGCCGCCTGTCAGGATGGTGAGGTGTTTCTTCATGTCTAAATGGTAGCCTCTACAAGAGGTAGCGACAATGCCACCTAGAACGGTGGCGCAGATTGAAATGCTATTGGTTCACCTGTGACAGGGTGGTACAGGGTCAGCCCGACAGCGTGCAGCAACAGCCGATCCGATTTGCTCTGCACCTCAGGACGGGCGTACAAGGCATCTCCCAAAATGGGGTGACCCAGAGCCTTCAAATGAACGCGTAACTGGTGCGAGCGCCCGGTCAGGGGCTCCAATTCCAATCGGGTGGTGTTGGCTTGCTTCTGGACATCAATGGCCAGTCGGGGCGTTTCAAGTTCAGATTTCCGCCATCGGGTCAGGCTGGGCTTACCGCGGGTTGTATCAATGATGCGTAATGGGCGATTAGGCCAGTCCACAGCAATGGGCAAGTTGATCTCGTTCCAGTCCTCACCTTGACAACTTATCAGACCATCAACTACAGCAATGTATCGCTTAACGACTTCCCGGCTGGCGAATGCATTGCTCAGCATGCGCTGATTAGCGATGCCACGGGCCATGATCATCAGTCCCGAGGTCGCCATATCCAGCCGATGCACGATCAATGCATCTGCAAATTGCCACTGAACCCGGGCGCTCAGGCAATCCTGCTTGTCATCGCCCCGGCCGGGTACTGAGAGTAGTCCCGCAGGTTTGTCCAGAACCAGCAGTGCGTCATCCTGATATACGACCTGCAGCTCAGAGCTGCTCATTATCCAGAATCAGGCGTTGGACGATCTCGCATAGCTCTTCAACATCGTTGGGTTTGTGAATCAGCGCCTGAGCGCCTTCGGTGATGGCGCTCTGCTCAATCTCTGCTGTCACATAACCTGACGCCAGCGCGACAGGAAGGCCAGGACGGATTACTTTGGCTTCCCGCAGCAGGTCCACGCCACAATAGCCGGGCATGTTGTAGTCGGTCACCAGCAGGTGATAGTCCTGCGGGTCCGCGCGCAGTGCTGTTGCTGCCATGTGAGGATCGGTAAACGAAGTAACCTTGAAGCCTTTGCGCGTCAGTACCCGTTCAACCAGAAATACCAGCGCCTGGTCGTCATCCACGTACATCACGTGCTTGCCCATGCCGTTGACTTCTGCCGACCCCTTGACGTCGATATCAACTGGCTGTGCCGGTGCGTCAATGGAGGGGAAGTAAAGCGTAAATGTGCTGCCCTTGCCCAGCTTGCTCTGTACGCCAACCGTCCCCATGTGTGTGCGCATGATGCCGTGCACCACCGCAAGTCCCAGGCCGGTGCCTTCACCCACCGGCTTTGTTGTGAAAAATGGCTCGAAAATCCGGCGCAGCGTGTCTGGATCAATGCCTGCACCGCTATCCTTGACAGCCAGTCGCACGTGGTTACCACGCGAGGAGCCACGGCGTTCAACCAACCGCGAACCCAATGGTGGATTACCCAATTCGATAATGACGGAACCACGGTCCTTGCCAATCGACTGAATGGCGTTGGTACACAGGTTCAGCAACGCCTGCTCCACCTGAGTGGCATCGGCCAGAACCGCAGAGGTTCCCGGATGAATCACCACCTGCATGTCGATAGTGGGGGGTAGAGTCACCTTCAGCAGGCGCATGGTCTCGTGAATCACTTCAGCCAGTTGAATTGGTCGGCGTTTGGGTGGTTCATTGCGGCTGAATGTGAGAATCTGGCGCACCAGATCTCGGGCACGACGGCCCGCTTTTTCAATTTCTGTCAAGCTGACCAGCGCAGCAGAGTCGACCGGGGTATCCAGCTTGGCCAGTTCCACGTTACCCAAAATGGCGCTAAGAATGTTGTTGAAGTCGTGGGCGATACCGCCCGCCATGGTGCCCACTGCCTGCATCTTGTGTGATTCACGCAACTGGGCTTCCAGTACGTTGCGGTGGGTTTCAATTTTCTTTCTGGCGGTCAGATCCCGTGCGAAGACGGTTGTGATGTCACCCTCGGGCCGGCGTTCCGTGGATACGCTTACCTCTACAGACAACACTTTTCCCTCAGCTGTGCGGCCCTCCATTTCACCCAACTGGGCATGTGTGGATACCTGAGAGTAGGCCAGCGTGCTGACTGCCTGGGGTAAAAACCGCTCCAATGGGCTACCCAGCGCCTGATCAGATGGGCACTGGAAAAGGATGGCTGCGGCAGGGTTGAAAACCGAAATGGTGCCGTCAGCATCTACGCAAATAATCGCATCTAGCGAGGAATTGATAATGGCCGCCAGGCGAGACTCACTCTGGTGAAGCTCTTCATTGCGCTGGCGAAGTGCGACAGCGCTTGCCTGCAGAGCGTGGCGCTCGGTGAGCAAGGGCCCCTGATCGATGATGGCGCAAATGAAATTGGCCAATTCATCCAGCGGGTTCTCAATGCGGGCAATGTGCAGGTCACCGGTGAAGAGCCCATTGGAGCCACCAGAAAAAATGATTTCGTTGACCTCACTGGTGCCTTGCAGTTTGGCCTGCGAAAAAGCCGAAGCTACTTTGTCCGAATGCTGCCCGTCTACAAATGGCAGCAGAAAGTTCAAAGGTGCATCGCTCTCCGACGGACGAAATCTGCGCAATGCCATCGCATTGCTTTCCAGCACCAGCCCAGTCTCGTCGACTACCATCAGCGCCAGCGGCACGTTGGAAAACAGCGCCAGAAAGCGCTCAGAGGCACCTTCGGCTTCCAGCTGGCTGTAGCGCAGCGCCTCGTTCTGGATCTCCAGTTCGGCCTGGTACTTGCGCAGATCTTCAACCATCTGCGGCAAGGCATAACCGTCCGTGAACACACCTTGGGCCGTACGTTCTTCAGTTAACCCCCCGGATGGTTCCCAAGGGGTGCTGTGAATATTTCTGAGTCTGGCGTTGTCGCTCATGGTGCCTTCACGACAAAAGACGGAAGCCGTTTACTTTTTAAGCTTTCCGCGCACGGGCACCACGGTCGTAATCGTGGGGCGAACCGCATCGGGTGACACCGGCTTGGGAGGCGACGTGTCTTTCTTGGGCTTTTTAACCATCTTGTTACTGTTTTGCTGACCTTTAGCCATCTTCTGCTCCTGAGGTTGATGACCCGAATGGGCCGGGACGGCTCATTATCTGCCCGACTGGACCGTTTTTTCCCGAAAACGATTCACATCCAGCTCGCTGATTGGCGAAGCCTCATTGTTCCATGATGTCCGTATGTAGGTGAGTACATTGGCCAAGTCTTGATCACTCAAGATCAACGCAAACGGCGGCATGCCAAAAGGCCTGGGATTGCCCAGTGTGGCAGGCAAAAAACCGCCGTTGAGGACGATTTGTATCAGGTTGGCAGTTACCGGCAGGGTGATCGCCCGGTTGCCCGCCAGCGCAGGGTAAGCGTTGGGCACGCCCTCCCCACTTTTGCCATGACACTGAGCGCAATGTTTTTCGTAAAGCGGGGCGCCCTTTCCCGCAGCTTCTATAGAGGCTCCCTGAGCCGGACTGGATGGAGCGGTTGATTTACCCCTGGGCTGCTGATCAGTTCCAGGTAGTGTTTTCAGAAAAACGGCGGTTGCCTCAAGGTCTTGCGGAGACCAATATTGGGTGCTGTGCAGAACCACTTCACTCATGGGGCCACTGGTGGCACCTCGGGCTGACTGGCCAGTCGCCAGAAGCTGAACGATCTCCGGAACGCTCCACGTCGCAACGCCCGCTTCCTGCGGCGACGTGAGTGAAGGGGCATACCAATCCTGAACCGGCATCAACCCGCCGCTGAACTCGTGCGCCATGTCAGAGCCGCCCCATGCATTGCGGGCGGTGTGGCAGGCGGTGCAATGGCCGGGCCCGCGGACCAGATATGCCCCCCGATTCCATTGTCCGGATTGGGACACTTCAGTCTGAAAAGCTGCTGGCTTGAAATACAGCGCCCGCCAGGCCCGCAAGGCAGTCTGGGTTCCATAAGGCCAGCGCAAGGTATGCGTCTTGTTGGGCTGCTCAACGGCAGGCAGTCGGCCCAGAAAGGCAAACAGTGCGTCGGAATCCACACGGGTGATCTGGCTGTAGCTCGTGTACGGAAATGCCGGGTACAGAAGCCGCCCGTCACGGGCGCGCCCATGGTGCAGGGCACGCCAGAAATCGTTGGTGTTCCATTGCCCGAGCCCGGTGGTATTGTCTGGGGTCAGGTTGCTGGAAAACACCGTTCCAAACGGCGTCTCAATGCCGCGCCCCCCCGCGTAAGGCGATCCACCGCGCGACGTGTGGCACGCCATGCAATTGCCAACGCGTGCCAGGTAGGCGCCTCGCTCGATCACGTTGGCTTCAGTTTCGCTAGGCACCTGGGCCGACGCGGCCTGCCTTTCGTCGATCGCATCCATTCCCCAGACAATGGCAGCCGTCGCAACCATCAGCGCAAGGAACACAGCGACCAGGACCAGAGAGAACTTTTTCACAACTGATGGCAGTGCGGTTATGGCGCACTGCCGCACTGGATGGCATTTGTTTCCGTCGAAACGGTACTACGGGCCCTTGCCGGGCGTGTGTTGCCCGGCAAGGGCCGGGAAGCCAGCCAGCTCGACACGGCCGTCACATCCTCTGCTGTCATTTTTTTGGTGACCCGGGCCATGCAATCCGGTGAATGAGCACGTCGCTGCCCGGCGATCCAGGAGCCCAGCTGTGCGTTCAGGTAGTCGCGTGGCAAGCCCAGCAGCCCCGGGACCACAGGCTCGACGCCTGTGAGGGCTTCGCCATGGCACTGAGTGCACGCTGGAATGCTTCTGGATATGTCGCCCTGAGTGGCCAGTGTTTCACCGCGCTGCAGAACCGCAGGGCTTGTGGTGTAGGTCAGCGGTGCAGGGTAGGGCAAATCAAGTGCCGAAAAATATTGGGCGATTTCCTTCAGATAGGCCGTGTTCAGGGGGTCCAACAAGCCGGTCATCGGGTTGTAATGACGTCGGCCATCGCGAAAATTCAGCAACTGGTTGTACAGATAGCCCGCCGGCTTCCCGGCGATACGCGGGTAGTAACCGTCTGGCCCTGCACGCCCCTGATCACCGTGACAGGCCGTGCAGGCCAGTGTGCGCTGGGCCATAGAGTCCTCGAAGGCGGGAGGAGCGGCTACGGCCTGCATGGCGTTCAGCAACCACAAACCCAGTGCCCATGAACAATAAAAGTGGGTGCGCATGGAGCCAACTTTACCCCGGGTCTGCCATGCACCTCGCGAGTAAACGAGAATTGACGATCAGCTGGTGGCCCAGATCACCGGTTTGCGTTGTGCCAGCCAGGCTTCATAGTGCAATGCGTACAGGTCTTCTATGCGCGGACGCTTGACCTTGAAGGTCGGTGTCACCAGTCCGTTTTCCGGCGTCCAAGCCGTTGCGATGACAGCGAGGCAGTCCAGTTGCTCATGAGCTTCCAGTCTCGCGTTCACAGCCTTAAGATGCTCGGTCAGAGAAATGGTTAGTGCTGCTCTTTGATCTGGCGCTCCTACGCGGATAACTGCATCGGGCGACAGCATGACAATGCCCAGTGGTTGTGCGAAATTGGCACCCGTTACAGCGCAGGCTTCGATATCGGGGTGCGTTACCAGCAAGTCTTCAATGGGCGCGGGGGCCACGTACTTGCCCTTGCTGGTTTTGAACAGATCCTTGACGCGGCCAGTGATGCGCAGACAGCCATCCTTGTCGATGGCACCCTTGTCGCCGGTTCGCAGCCATCCGTCGGGCGTCATGGTGGCGGCCGTTTGCTCCGGATCCTTGAAATAACCCATCATGACGGCCGGGCAGCGCATCTGAATTTCCCCGGTATTGGGGTCTATTCGGCTTTCCACGCCCGCATAAGGCAGGCCGACCGTACCCGGACGGAATGTGCCAGGTACCGTGGCGTGGGAAATGGCACAGTTCTCGGTCATGCCGTAGCCCTCAATCAGGTCAAGGCCCAGGTCACGATACCAGCGGAGCAAGTCAGGTGGCATCGGTGCTGCGCCACCCACTGCAAGGCGGCATTGGTCCAGCCCCAACCCCTTGAGAAGCTTGCGTCGCACCAGACCACCGATGATCGGAATACTCATCAGCCGTTTGAGTTTTTGAGGCGGCATTTTCTTGTAAACACCTTGCTGGAATTTGACCCATAGCCTTGGAACCGAGAAAAACAGCGTCGGACGGGCTCGCTGCATGTCCTGCACAAACGTATCCAGCGACTCGGCAAAAAAAACATGAAATCCGAAGCGCAATGCTCCTTGCTCTACCAGGATACGTTCAGCAACGTGAGCCAGTGGCAAATACGACAGCATGCGTTCGTTGTTGCCGAAGCGGACGCGTTCATGTCCGCTGGAAAGAGCCCAGGTCATCGCTGCGAAACTTTGCATCACGCCTTTGGGGTTTCCGGTTGTACCCGAGGTGTAAATGATCGTTGCCAACTCTTCGCCGGCGCGAACGGGTTCTCCCTGCAAAGGTTTGGAGGCTGCAATGGCTGCATCCCATGACAGGTTCTGAAGCGGTGGCGCCAAAGGCAGTGAAACAAGTGCCACGCCAGAAGGAACGCCGTCCTTCAAACTTGCAACTTCATCGAGCTTGCCCACAAAGCAGGCTTTCGATTCGCTATGTGAGAGGATGAAACGCAGTGCCTCGCCATTGAAAGTGGGATAGATGGGTACCGACACGTAACCCGCCATCCAGATGGCCAGATCGGCCAATATCCAGTGGGCGCTGTTCTTGCCCAGAATGGCAACCTTGCTGCCAGCTGGCCAGCCCTGTGCTTGCAACCAAGCGGCCATGCGCCGAACTTCATCGCCGGCCTGGCCCCAGGTGATATCCCGCACAGCACCATCGCCAACAGGCTGGGTCAGAAAGATTTCGCTGGCGCGCGCACGTTCCCAATGGTAGAAACGTTGCAAGGGAAGATCGTTGTCCTGAAGTGGAACGGGGTTGGCCATGACGCTGTCTCCTGAGGGTGATATTTGAGTTTGAACCTTAAATTCTGCGCTTGCACCCTGGCTGAAACAATGGTGTTCACCCTAAGCCTGACGCACCATAGGGGTTCCGCCCCTATTTCCGGCGACAATCGGAGGTTTGTTCAAACCTGTCGGCGCTTTCCGCAAACGTATTTTCTCCTCTCCATGTCCAGCAACCCTATTTACTCCGTGCGGGCCGCAACTTTGCGCGATGCCAAAGTCATTTCCGATGTTTACGAGGTGTCCAGCCAGGCTGCCTTGAAAGGTCTGGTTTCCGAAGATTCCCTGAAAGCCTTGTCTGCCGGGAAAGGCCAAGGCCACTGGCGTGAAGCCATCGAGTACAGCGAACCTCAAGTCCATGTGGCAACCGATGGTGACCAGGTGGTGGGCTTTGTCGGCTTTGACCGTTCACGTGACAAGGGGACGCCGCCGACCACTGGTGAACTCTGGTCTATTTATGTCACGCCCGCCCTTTGGGGTAAAGGTGTTGGTCTGGCCCTATGGGACGCAGCCCGCGAAGGGCTGGTGGACGAAGGGTGTACGCACGTGACCGTCTGGGTCCCCCTGGGCAATGAGCGGGCGATGCGTTTTCACGAGCTCGCGGGTTTCAAACGTGAAATGTCCAGCGCAAAGACCGTGCCTCTGGGGGACGGACGCATTGAAGAGATTCGACTGAAACGCGTGCTGGCCTGAACGCAGGTCAGGGGGTTCGCCCCAGATTCATCGTCCAGTACAGGCGATAGGCCGCGGCATCGTTGCGCACGCAGGCTACGCCAATGTCCCGGAACGCGGGGCTCATCAGGTTCTGGCAATGACCCGGGCTATTGACCCAGGCTGTCATCACACTTTCCACCGAGGTTTGGCCCGCTGCAATGTTTTCACCCAGCGCCATGTAGCTGTAACCGGTGGCCAGTACCCGTTGCGCCAGCGTGCGACCATCCAAGCTGGTATGCGAAAAGTAGTTGTTTTGTGCCATATCGGTTGAATGTCCCCTGGCGGCTTGCAGCAACTGGGTGTTCCACGTCAATGCGGTGGTCGCAGCATAGGTGGTTGAACCGCACACGGCACCCGCTAGACGTAAGGTATTAACCCGCTGCAGGATTTCAGCCTGAATGCCAGCGGCGCCGTTCAGCCCGCAACTCGCATCGGTTGCGCCGGGGGCGGTGGTAACAGCGGGAACTACCGGGGAGTTGGCTGGTGCAGTGGTGGCGACCGGCGTGGTCATGGGTGCGGTGCCGTCGGTGGGACCTCCACCGCCGCCACAACCAGCGATGAACGCAAGCAAGCCGATCGCCGAGCCGGAGCGCAAGAGGCGTGAGGAAATCTGATCAGTCATCGAATCTGTTGGAGGTGTCACAGATACGTATTTTGCTGGCGCACAAGCGGGTAAGCAAAAATCTCTTGTAAGTAAACGTACCTGGCGGACAGTGGATTTCCTTGGGTGGTTTTAGGGCATTTTTAGTGGTTTTTTGTGCCTCTAGCCCTCGTGAAATATGCGTAAATAGCTATTAAACTTATAGCAAATATCGCAAGTAGATCAGATCTCGCCGCCAAACTTCTTGGTCAGGTTGGCGATGTATTTGTCCACCAGCTTTTCAAACTCGGACTCCACAACAGGTGCCACGATCATTTTCATCAAACCAGGTAGTGGCACGATGACTTCGGCGTCAATCTTCAAAACAATATTGGTTGATTTTTTGTTGTCCGTTATCTTCCAGTTGCCGCTGACCAAGGCGTTGCCCTCGCCTTTGACCGGTGTCCAGACGACGGTGCCTTTGGCCTTGTTGGACACGTATTTGCAGGCATAGATGGTCTGGATGTTGACCTGTGCGGTCCCGACCTTTTCCATCTCCCATCGGTACACCCCGTCGCCCAGGTCCACCAGTTGATGAACTTTGGGAAAATGGCTGGCTGACGTGGGTACGTCGGACAGCACCGCAAACACGTCTTTGGCGGAAGCTTTGACGTCGAATTCGTAGCCGAGATCGATGGTGACATTAACGGTCATGGGGAGTCTCCTGGGTTTGTTATGGAAGAAAAAGGAACCAGTTCTGGATGATCCTATCGCATTACCGGCACAGTTTGCACCGGTCTTCAAGGCAGCATGAAATGCAACTCTGTGAATCCCTGGCGCAGTTCGCTGACCTGACCCGACACCGAAAGCGCGTCTTCGTCACTTTGCAGCGCGCGTGCAATTAGCCGCGCCAGGTCCGGCATGTGACGCGGCCCCATACCCAGACGAACAATCTCCGGTGTGCCCAGCCGCAAGCCATTCATGTCGCCGGGTACATCGGCAATGGGCAAACCGATGCCAGAAGCCAGCAGATTGGCTTTGCGCATGCGCCGTGCTGCAGTTTGTCCACCACCATAACGAGCGGCCTGAATGGCTACCTGGTGAGATTCGGTAAAACCACTCAGAGTGGCTTGAACAGGCACGCCTTCGTCATTGAGAGCCTGGGCCAGTGAGCGCGCCGTCAGCTTCATGGCCATCGCATAGTCGCTACCGTAAGCCAGCCAGTCGAGCAAACTCACCGCCAGCGCAGCGGTCTTGGAGGCGTCGAAATTGGCAGTGAGACCGGGATAGGCAATGGCGTCCAGCCGTCGAGCGATGGCTTCGTCGTTGGTCACAATGAGGCCGGATGGCGGCCCGCCCAGGCTTTTGTAGGTGCTCATGGTCATGAGGTGCGCACCTTCCGCCAAGGGCTGCTGCCATGCCCGACCAGCAATCATGCCGGACAGATGTGCCGCATCAAACATCACGCTGGCACCAACCTCGTCTGCAATGGCGCGAATTTCCCGGATCGGGTGAGCCGCCAGATTCAGGCTGCCGCCGATCGTGATCACGCGTGGCCGCAGGCGGTGCGCCTGTTCCCGCAGGGCTGCCACATCTACAGTGAACAGGTCGGCATTGACTGCAGCGCTATAGATCTTCAGTCCGTAAAGGCCTGCAGCACCGTCAGCATGATGCGTCACATGGCCACCGATGGAGGCCGGCGGCACGATGATCGTATCGCCTGGCTGGCAGGTTGCCATGAATCCGTAGAGATTGGCGATGGAGCCTGAAGGGACCCGCACTTCGACAAAGCCTGCCCCAAATACACGGGCCGCCAGCTCCGCGGCAATCACCTCAACCTGCTCGATGGCTTCCAGACCAGCTTCGTATTTGGCTCCCGGATACCCCAGAGACGGGCGCATGCCCATAGGAGTTGCCAGCATGGCCGCAGCGCGCGGATTCAGGATGTTGGTGGCTGGATTGAGGTTGATGCAGTTGTTGTCAATGCGGCCATTCAAATCCACCAGATCCTGCAGGCGCTGGAAGATACCTGATTCCCGCAGGCCATTCAGGCTGCCTGCAATGGACTGAACGAAGCTCTCCTGCTCGGGAGGCACCCAATTTCTGGATTGCAGCTGGTTGGTTTGCATGGGTAAAAGTCTACTGGAAGGCAGGCTCACCGGGGAATTTTGCTGTTTTCTAACAAAACGGTACAGATGGTTACGTCAATACTCCAGATACTCGTTCGAGCACGGAACTGAGGGGGTTCCGGCATCACTGCCATTTTCGGAGAGCAGCATGACTGACGTCGAACAAGAACAATTCAACACTAGCGATGACACCGCCATCAACGGGCTGATAACGGTACCAGCTGAACCAGCCCGAGTTGAGTCTGACGGCGGCCTGTCTCCAGGCCGACCTCTGGCGCTCTCCAGTCTGGTTGCACTGACGGCTTGTGGCGGTGGCGGCGGGGGAGCCAACACCTCACCGGGTGCAGTCAGCAATGTCACCTTTGGAACGCCGGGAGCAGAGCCTGCCCGTCCCACTGTTGATGCCAGACCCACCGCGCAGGATGCAGCCCGGTTTTTGACTCAAGCCAGTTTTGGCGCCAAATCTGTTGACGACATTGAAGCGTTGCGGGTGGAGGGGTTCGAGCACTGGATGTGGACACAATTCAATGTGCCTACCTTGCTGCACACCAGCTACCTGGATGTGCAGAAAACCCGGGACAGCAACCAGCGGGCTTCGGAAGAGATGAGTTATGAAGCGGTTTGGCAGCAGTGGCTCCAGGGTGCGGATCAGTTGCGCGGGCGCATGGCCTTTGCTTTGGCCCAGATTATGGTGATTTCCAACATTGCGCCAGACATCCGGCCCTATGCCATGTCTTCTTATGTAGACATGCTCAATCGCAATGCTTTTGGCAACTACCGGACGTTGCTGAAGGAAGTGACGCTGCACCCCGCCATGGGGTACTACCTGAATATGGTGGAAAGCGAGAAGGACGATGCTGATCGCGGCATTCACCCCAATGAAAACTATGCCCGTGAGGTATTGCAGTTGTTCTCCATCGGGTTGGTCGAGCTGAATATCGACGGGTCGGCCAAAACGGGAGGTGACGGAAAACCGATCCCCACCTACACTGAGACCGAAGTCAAAGGATTTGCCAAAGCGTTCTCGGGCTGGACTTTTGCTTCGCAAAACCCCAACCAGCCTGACCAGTTTCACGATGCTGACGAGAATCTGGACGCCAATTGGGTCAACCCCATGCGCGCCTTCCCGAGCATGCATTCGACCGAGCCCAAAAAACTACTAGGTTCAGTAACGCTACCCGGAGGACAAACGCCCGAAAAAGACATGGATGATGCATTGGACAACATCTTCAACCATGCCAATGTAGGCCCATTTATCGGACGTCAGCTCATCCAGCGCATGGTTACCAGCAACCCCAGTCGCGCCTACATCCAGCGTGTGGCGACTGTGTTCAACAATAACGGTGCAGGTGTGCGTGGTGACCTGAAAGCGGTGGTGCAGGCAGTTTTGCTGGATACCGAAGCTCGCGCTCCATCAAGTGGACAGTCCGCCAATTACGGCAAGCAGCGCGAGCCTGTGATCCGCTTTGCCACTTTCCTGCGTGCACTGGGCGCGACCAGCCAAAACGGTATTAATGATATCCACTATCTGGATGGCTCTGACGATGGTTTGGGACAAAGTCCATTGTTGGCGCCGTCGGTCTTTAATTTCTATTCGCCCAATTTCCGGCAGTCCGGTGCGGTTGCACGAGCGGGTTTGTATTCGCCCGAATTTCAGATCACGACCGAAACATCGGTAGTAGGGTCTTTGAATTTTTTCTCCAGTTTCTTCAACAACGAAGGTTATGGAAATGGCGCAAGCCGGCTGGTCATTAGCCTCACAGCACTTCAGACGCTGGCTGCCGCGCCAGCTTCACTGGTTGATCGGCTGGATGCCTTGCTCTTTGCCTACCAGATGAGTGCCTCCACGCGCCAGCGCCTGCTGCAAATGCTGGGTGCGTTACCCGGTGGGTCAGCCTCCGGCAGGAAAGACCGCGTCAAGGCAGCTTTGATCGTGACAGCCATTTCCCCTGATTTTGTGATCCAGAAGTAAGGGAGTCATCATGAGTATGAATGAACTAAAACGACGCCAGTTTCTCAAGATGATCAGTGCCGCGGGAGCCAGCGGCCTGGGTCTCAGTACCTTGGCCAGTCTGAACGCTGCGGCGCAGACAGCGACAGACTACAAGGCACTGGTGTGCCTGTTCATGTTTGGTGGTAACGACGGCAACAACCTGTTGGTGCCCCGTGACACTGTTCCCTATGGCCAGTACCAGCGCATCCGTTCCAATCTGGCGCTGTCGAGGGACAATTTGCTTCCCATCACGCCAATCAATACGGGTGGGGCCCAGTACGGACTGCATCCGGCCATGGGGGGAATTCAGGGGCTATTTAATCAGGGCAAGACAGCGATGATTGCCAATGTGGGCCCACTGGCTGTGCCTACAACGAAAGTGCAATGGGAAGCCCGCAGTGTGCCGCTACCCGATAACCTGTTTTCCCACTCCGATCAGCAGGCGCAATGGCAAAGTGCCATCGTGGACCAGCCGCCTCGCAACGGTTGGGGCGGAAGGATGATGGAGCGGCAACTGTCAGCAGATGCGGTCAACCGGGGGTACGGCGTTATTTCTGTGGCAGGTGGCAACCTGTGGGAGTCTGGTGACGCCACACTCGCTGCTTATAAGGTCTCTTCATCAGGTAATTTTGGTTTTGACTTTTACAACGCTAACGGTTCTGATCCGCTGTCCGCTGCCATCAGCCAGACTTTGGCAGAACCACGCAGCCACCTGCTGGAGCAGGCGTGGACGGATGTGGTGGGTCGTTCGATTGAAAACCAAAGGGTATTGACGCAGGCATTGGCGTCTTCTACCTTGACAACAGTCTTTCCAGACACCGGTTTGGGGCGACAGCTTCGCATGATTGCGCGCCTGATTTCTGCCCGTGCACAACTGGGCTTGCCAAGGCAGTGCTTCTTCTGTTCGATTGGTGGCTTCGACACCCATGGTGACGATCAGATGCAGCGGCAAAACGAGTTGCTGGGGGAGATCAGTGCTGCCGTTACTGCGTTTTACGCTGCGACAGTGGAGTTGAGTCTGGCCAACAACGTCACGTTGTTCTCGGCCTCTGACTTCGGACGAACCTGCCAGAGTAACGGCCAGGGGTCAGACCATGGCTGGGGCAATCATCACTTTGTTACCGGCGGAGCGGTCAATGGCGGTCGCATGGTGGGCACGTTCCCGAATCTCACGTTGAACGGGCCTGACGATGTGGGCAATGGCAAATGGATACCGACCACTTCGGTTGACCAGATGGGCGCCACGCTGGGGAAATGGTTTGGCGCCAGCCCAACTGCCTTGAATGAAATTTTTCCGAGGCTGAGCAACTTCACCCCGGACCTGGGCTTTATGGCCTGAAGGGGCGGCAAGTCAACCGCGCCAACGCAGCATGGCGCGTACGAAACCGTGGTCGCTGCGTGTGTCATCACGCCCTTCGTGCAGGTGGTCGTTGAAGTAGTCTACGCGGCGTACTTCGCCGCGTGCAAATCTGGCAGTGCTGACCAGTTCTTCGCTGACCCAGATCTGGTCCAGCGTATCCGGTCTGCCCTGGTGCACAAATGAATAGGCTACGTCACGCAGCAAGCCACCCTGGCTTTGCACCTCGTAGGCATTGAAGAGGGCAGTGTCCCGTGCACTGCGGTCAAACGCAATCGTCTGGGTGGCGGCCACCATTTGTGAAGTCACGGCCTGGGGCACATCATTCAGATCGCCCATCATGATCAGGGGTTCCTGAGTGTCGTTTAGCAAGCGCACCACTACGCTGCGCAGCGCAGCGGCCTCTGATGCCCGCATGACCAGTGAACGCAGAATGCCGCGTGCCGCCACGTGCGGGTCATCGCGGTTTTCCAGTGGATCACCCGCATCGTCCTGCAGGAATTTGGGACGTTTGCTTTTGAGGTGAACCACCAGTACGTGCAAGGTGACATCCGGCTTTAGTGCCAGCTGCACATGCAACACGGGTCGCTCGAACCGGGTGTGCGGCCCCAATTCGGGTACCTGAACAATATCTCGCTCGTCAAACAGATCGATGGAGTGCACCTGTTTCACCGGAAGTCGTGTCACCAGACCCACGCGGGGAGTACCTTGCGCGCCGTTCTCGGCGCCTGGGACCAGTACGCTGCTGTAATGCAGGCCGCTTTGCTTGACTGCGTATTTCAGTGCGTCGGCGTCCCAGACTTCCTGTACGGCGAGCACGTCGGCGTCAAGTCTGGCGAACTGCGCTCCCAGCCAGTTGCATTTTTCCTCATACTGCGCCGGTTTATACGGGTCCCGGTTTTCGTAAAAACTTCGGTTGGGCAGCGCCAGATTCAGCAGGTTCGCCGTGGCGACAGTGAGCAGGGTATTGTTGTCGTTGATGATTTGCATGGGACACAAGCTTCGCCTCGCCCCATTTTTCTGTCAAGACCTGCCAGCCAAACAGCTGTCAGGGTGGGCTGAAGAAAAAGAAGCTATCCCGCGAGGCATCGTTTTTATTATCGAAGTATTTGTTTTGCCAGCTGTCGGTGTCAGCCAGGTCGCCCCAGGCGTCGTTCAGTTTGCCTTTGCGATGCAGATCACTGAGTTTGACCCGCCAGGCAAAGTGATTGGTGATGTCCAGACAATGGGCTGCGTAAGCCTGTGCCAGTCTCTCATGGCCTCGCACAATTACCAGGTTCTCGTCGTTCTGGTAGCTGGCCTTGTAGCCCAGGTTATGGCTGCCAGTCACCACCACGCTGTGCTCCGTGAAGGGGTCGATCACGATGATCTTGTCGTGAATCACCGCGTGTCCCAGCTTGTACATCTCCTCTTCCCAGAAGCTGAAATCGTCCGGCACGCCTGCCACGCCAGACACCAGTACATCGGGTGCAGCACCTGCCCTGCGTTTGGTCAGGAAGGTCGCAAACTCGCCAACTGGGGCTGGTGCTGTTACCGCGCCGCGCACATAAAACGGTTTGTTGGCGGCTTCCATGGCGAGCGCCCGTTCGCGAACTACATCCAGAAAGCTCGGTGTACCGGGATTGAAAGCCAGAAAAAGAATGCCGTGCCTGGCTTGGCGGATCAGCTCGAACACCTCTGCCAGATCGGGTGGTGCCACGTTTGCATCCTTAGTTCTGCGTGCCGTATTGGGGGATAGCCAGACCGACACGCTGGCGCCACCCACCGTCGCATCCACCGGGCCAGCCCCGCACCATTCCCGCATGTCTTTCCCCTGCACGGGCTTTTGTTCAGCGTCCCACACCAGCCAGTCCCAATAGTCCCGGTAGCCCTGCGCGACGGTATCGTTGTGGATGAGCAGCGCATTGTTGGTTTGTGAGCAAAGACCCGTGCTTGTCCAGTTGGTACTGCCGGTCAGCACGGAGCGGGGAGTTCCGTTTTTGCGTGACCAGACGATATATTTGTTGTGTCCAATGCCGCTGGATGCCACAAAACGGTTGAACACGGGTACGCCTTGCGCCACCAGTTCTGCGCGAGCCGCCGCGTTGGTGCCATCGTGCACTTTACGGGTGTGCGGATTGCC
>ERZ795056.903-NODE-903-length-36232-cov-9.281228_pt1 | contig 36232 bp, 25 predicted proteins | sample MGYA00375140_ERZ795056 | MGnify/ENA primary metagenome ERZ795056 (study PRJEB30185, sample SAMN05720227) | activated sludge metagenome | isolation source: Anaerobic digester | place: USA | collected 2015-03-09 ...
GTCGCGCGGCTTGAAGTGGTCCCGAACAAACCGCACTCCTGTAGCAAAATCGGTTTCCTTACCCACGATTTCTGAGTTGAAGAAATTCCCGATACGCACGAAAATCGCACCGCTCGCCACTGGAATCACCACACGATCCAAAACCCATAACATGGGTCTTTTCATTACTTTCTTGCTAAAGTAGTACATCGTGACGATAATGGCAATCGCCGCGCCGTGGCTCGCGAGTCCCTGAAATCCGGTGAATTCAAAATGCGGGCTAAAGCGAAACGGCAACAGTATTTCTGAGAGGTTGTTGCGGTAATATTCCCAGTCGTAGAAAAAGACGTGGCCCAGCCTCGCTCCGAGCAAAGTGGCTAAGACAGTCCAGATAAAAAGCGAATCGAGTTTTTCAAGCGACTCGTTCTCTCTCTCGAATATCTTTTTCATGATGTACCAACCCAAACCAAAAGCAATCACAAACATCAGGCTGTAATAGCGGATCACGAAAAAACCTAAGTCGATGCCTTCAGAGGGATTCCAAACAAGATATAAAGGAGGTGTCATTTTTTGGGGTTTATTGATTGCGGTAAAAATAAAAAAAAACGCCCGATAATCGTTCTTATAGTTTCGTTAATGTTTGTGGCTGCACTTTCTCGGCGGAACCGGGTCATAGCCGCTACCGCCCCAAGGATTGCAACTCAGGATGCGTTTGGTCGCGAGAAATCCGCCGTAAAACAAACCGTGCGTCTTGATGGCCTCAAAAGCATAGCTCGAACAGCTTGGCTCATAGCGGCACACCGATGGCGTGAACGGGGAAATGGCGGTCTGGTAAAACCGAATCAACAGCAGGAACGGGAACTGCACTATTTTAGATAATATTTTCACCATCAAAAACTGTTGAATGTTTGAAAAATAGGAAAGTTATCCTGCAGACCACGAAATCCGGAACTGCTTTGCCGAAACCAATTTTTGAGCGCGCGGCTTTTTACAAACTAAAAGTCGTACCGTCTTTACCATCCTTTAACTGTATGCCCAGCGCGGTCAATTGGTCGCGAATCTGGTCAGACAACGCAAAATCCTTATTGGCGCGGGCGTTGTTGCGCATGCCGATGAGCAGGTTTACGAGTCCTTCGAGTTTGTCGTTGTTGCTGTCGGCTTTTACATTGCCAAACGCCAGTACATCGTAGATGAAATCCGACATGGTTTTGCCAAACAGTTCTAAATCCTGCGCCGTCAAAGTAGCCGACCCATCGTTCATGAGGTTGATGAACTTCACGCCTTCAAACAACTGGGCAATTAAAATCGGCGTATTGAAATCGTCGTTCATGGCTTCGTACGCAGCGTCTCTCCATTCCTTGATGTCAAAAGAAGAAGTGGTTCCGGGTTGGATTTCCTTTAAGATTTCCATCGCCTGCATCAAACGGTCGTGCCCTTTTTCTGCAGCCAGGATCGCATCGTCCGAGAAATCAAGGATGCTCCGGTAATGCGCCTGCAACATAAAGAAGCGCGCCACGCTCGATGAAAACGCTTTGCTCAAAAACGGGCTTTCTCCTGTAAAAATCTCACCGGGTAGGATATTGTTGCCCGTTGATTTAGACATTTTCTTTCCGTTCAGGGTCAGCATGTTGGCGTGCATCCAGTAGTTTACAGGGCTTTGGCCGGTAGCAGCTTCATTTTGCGCAATCTCACATTCGTGGTGCGGGAATTTCAAATCCATACCACCGCCGTGGATGTCAAAATGGTTGCCCAGATACTTGGTGCTCATCGCGGTACACTCCAGATGCCAGCCGGGGAAACCGTCGCTCCAGGGCGATGGCCAACGCATGATGTGTTGTGGTTCGGCCTTTTTCCAGAGTGCAAAATCCTGCGGGTTCTTCTTGTCAGATTGCCCGTCGGTATCGCGTGTGTTGGCCAGCATGTCCTCAATGTTGCGCCCGGAGAGTTTGCCGTAATGGTTGGTCTCGTTGAATTTCACCACGTCAAAATACACCGATCCGTTAGATTCGTAGGCCAAACCTTTATCTATGATGGTTTTCACAATCTCGATCTGCTCTATGATGTGCCCGGTTGCGGTGGGTTCTATGCTCGGAGACAGAAAGTTGAATTCCTTTAGAATGTCATGGAAATCTACGGTGTAACGTTGTACGATTTCCATCGGTTCTAACTGCTCCACACGGGCTTTCTTGGCGATTTTGTCTTCGCCTTCGTCTACGTCGTCTACGATATGCCCCACGTCGGTGATGTTTCGCACATAGCGCACCTTGTAACCGATGTGTAGGAAATACCTGAAAATCACATCAAAAGACATAAACGTCCTCACGTTGCCCAAATGCACGTTGCTGTAAACTGTAGGCCCACATACATACATGCCAACATTCCCTTCATGGATTGGGGTAAAAACTTCTTTTTCTGAAGTAAGCGAGTTGTAGATCCGTAGCGTTTGGTTTTGGTATAAAGGCATCATTGAATGGTAAATTTTGAATCTTGAATGTTAGATTTTAGGAGCTATTCCCGCTTTCCGCTGTATCTTTTGCTGCCAAAAGAAGGCAACAAAAGGATGCCGCTGCAATCAGGGCTAGGGCAGTAGCGTCAAATTAAAATTTAGTTTCCAACCTGATGTACTCCAGGAATTCCTTGCGTGTGGCCGCTTCTTTGAACTTTCCACCAAACTCCGATGTCACCGTGCTGCTTTCAATGTCACGGATTCCCCTCGAATTAACGCAAAGGTGTTTGGCGTCGATTACACAAGCAACATCTGGTGTTCCTAGTGCTTGTTGCAACTCCTGTACAATCTGCATGGTGAGCCTTTCCTGAACCTGCGGCCTCTTGGCAAAATAATCCACTATGCGGTTGATTTTAGAAAGCCCGATCACTTTACCGTTAGAAATATAGGCAACATGAGCGCGGCCAACAATTGGCAGCAAATGGTGTTCACAGGTAGAGTAAAGCGTGATGTTTTTCTCGACCAGCATTTCACCATAGCGGTAATTATTTTCAAAGGTAGAAGATTTTGGTTTTTTGTTGGGATTGAGCCCGCCAAAAATTTCCTTTACGAACATTTTAGCGACACGATTTGGAGTGCCTTTGAGGCTGTCGTCGGTCAAATCCATACCCAAAGTGGTGAGCATGTTTTCAACGTCTTTTTTGATGCGCTCTATCTTTTCTTCATCGGCGAGATCAAAAGCATCGGTTCGGGTAGGGTTATTTGCATTTGAGCTGTTATGGTTGTGTCCGATTTCGTCTTCAAATTCTTCGTTAGGTGTCATCAATTCTTGATAGTTAGGGTAGCAATTTTTTAGAAAGGAACAAAGATAAATAATAAAAACTTAGGTTTTTTCTATACCTGTTAAATTTCAAATTAAATTAAAACTGGCGATATTTCTTTGCTAAATTTTTGTAAATTTCGCTGCCAAAAATTTTGAAAAATGAAACGAATTTTACTATTACTTACGCTATTCTTAACATTTCACAACATTTCCTCGCAAAATTTGCTGACTAACGGCGATTTCGAGGCTGGAATGGGTAGCGGTTTCAATGTCCCGGGAGTGGGGTACACGCAATTGGTGACTTTCACAGGCAATACGCTTCCCGGTGATTATGCCATACTGACCGATCCTACGCTAATGAACGCATCTTTCCCGCCTGGCGGAGATCACAGTCCTGCTGGTCCGGGCAATATGCTCGCAGTAGACGGTGCAGCCCTGGGTGGACAACCTTTGTTTTGGGAAGCCGGCACAACGCCAGGCGGAACCATCTGCGGGCTTACGGTGGGTAAAACCTACGCTTTCAGTTACTGGGTAAAGTCTTTGGCGATGCCTGCTGCAGATATCAGGCTTTTGACTACCAACGTATCTTCGGTTAACTTGGTTGCTGGAACGCAACTTACACCAGCACTGGCTGCTGGGTGGCAGAGAGTCGTTTATACCTTTGTTGCGAACGCCACTTGCATGCGATTGGGGCTTTGGGACAACGACACGACCACTACTGGTAATGATTTTGCGATAGACGACGTTCAACTCACGCCTCCTGCATCCATTGCGGTCAATAATACCGGCGCTTGTCAAAACAGCATTTCACCGATAGTTACCCTTTCATCCAATATCCCGAATGCTAGCTCATTTACTTATACCGTCAATGGAGGAACGCCGATCACTGTTAACGCTGGCGCGGGAAATTCGGCTGCTGTGAATGTCCCAACGGCATTTCCCGGAATTTTCAATTACAACCTTGTGAGTGTTACTTATGGCGGATCGCCCGGTACCACGCTCACCGTCAACGAATCGGTTTCGGTTGCCGTAATCGCTTTGCCAACAGCAAGTGTTTCGGGAACTGTAGCGATTTGCGAAAACGACCCGGCTACGATTACGTTTACAGGAACGCCCAATGCAACAGTAAATTACACTGCCACACCAGGTTCTGCGGGTAGTATAACTATGGATTCAACTGGTACGGCAACACTCACTAATACCTACGCTGCAACTACCGTTTTTAATTTGGTAGATGTGTCCCTGGCAGGTTGCACACAAACGGCAATAGGCTTGGTTACGGTAACGGTAAAACCATTGCAAACCGTTACCATAGCGGGAGATACGACAGTTTGTTTTAATGACGCTGCCACGGTAACCTTTACCGGGACACCAAACGCCATAGTGACCTATACCGTAAACGGCGGTGCCAACCGAACAATTGTATTGAACGCATCAGGCGTCGCGACTATCACCAACAATTACGCGGCAGATGCGATTTTTAGCCTCGTCAGTGTCGAAGCATTTGGCACACCAAACTGTATCCAACCTGCAACAGGGACGGCAACCATTACCGTAACCCCTTTGCCTACAGCGACCATAGCGGGAGATATTTACATTTGTCCGGGAGGAACGGCGACCATCTTTTTCTCGGGCACGCCAAATGCCACTGTGACCTACACAGAAAATAACGGCGCCAACCAAACAATTACTTTAAACGCATCAGGTGTGGCAACGCTTACCAATACCTACCTCGCTAGCACCGTTTTTGAATTGGTAGATGTCGCTACCGTTGGGCCGCCGGTTTGTACGCAAGCTACTTCGGGTATGGCTACCATCAACGTAGTGTCGCCAACAGCCATTATCACAGGTAGCACCACTATACTTGCTGGAGAAGCAGCCACGTTAACGTTCTACGGAACACCAGGCGCTACAGTTCACTTTACTTCATTGCAATATGGCCCAACCGGGAACGTTCCGCTGGTTGCCAGTGTGGTTTTGGATGCTACGGGAATTGGAACGTATAACGTTCCTTATTTATCACAGAACACCACTTTTAATCTGATTGATGTAGTGTTGCCGGGCACGCCTCCGTGTACGGTTCCATTAACAGGTAGTGCTACGATTAATGTTAATCTCAATACCTGTGCTGTGCCGCTTATGGAAGTCAACATCGATCCGGCGGCTACGGTTTGTAACCCCGGAGACTGCATCGACCTTAGGGCGAGTTATTCTAATGTTGGATCGACCACGAATTATGTGGTGAGCCCAATACCTTATTGTCCGAGTTTTCCGTTTATCGGCGGAACCGAAATCAATGCCAATTGTGATGACGTTTGGGCACCTACGGTAACACTACCGTTCAACTTCGGCTTTTTTGGGAATTGTTACAATCAGGTACGGGTAGGTTCTAACGGAGTGATTACTTTTAACACTGCAGTAGGTCCGCCAGTTTGTAATGGGTTGGATTTTTGCCCATGGGCATGGGGAGGAACCATTCCTAATCCCGGTTTCCCTATCAGAAATGCGATTTACGGTGTGTATCAGGATACCGATATCGGGGCTGGCGTTGTAGCCTTGGATGCCATTCCGGATAACATCCAAAAAGTAAACTACTATGTGCTGGACACTGGTGTCAATGCGGCACCGAACCGTGTATTTGTTGCTAATTTCAATGAATTGCCCCAGTTTCAATGTCACGCTAACAATGGGGTACAAACCAGCCAAATTGTCTTGCACGAAGGAACCAATATTATCGAGGTTTTTGTAAATAAGAGAACGCCTTGTAACACCTGGCAGAACGGTGTGGGTGTTATCGGTGTCCAAAATGCGGCGGGTTCAATTGCCGTAGCAGCTCCTGGCAGAAATGGAGGTAACTGGACCGCGAACAACGAAGCCTGGCGATTTTATCCGAGAGACATACCTGCTGCACCTACTACAATTAGTTGGCTAGCAAACGGCGGTCCTATTGGCGCAGTCAATGACAATCCATTGCATATTTGTCCAACTGGTCCTACTACTTATACTGCCATTGTAGATTTTAACACTTGCGGCGTACCTCCTGCGCAGGATGTGGTCACCATTACACCGGCGCCACCATTGCCGGTTACTTCTCCACATGATATGACCTATTGTATCACAGGGCCACCACCTTACCAATTAAATATTGACCAGAATGCCGATATCTTATTTGGGGTTCCAAACGCAGGCGATTTCATCATCAAATATTATGAAGATCCAATCGACGCTGCCAATGATGCGCCAACCAATATTAATTTCCTATCCGATGCCGATTTGCAGACTTTTACTTTCAATTCGCTTCCCAAAACCATCTATGTGCGTTTGTTCGACGCAGTAACCACGGCTTGCGCGAACATCAGGCCTTTTACAATTTACCCGTCAACAACTCCTACAGGAACGTTTACTTATCCGGCTACGATTTGTAGCAATGCTACCTTGCCGGTCGCTATTACAGAAACGACTCCATTGACGCCCGGTGGTCAGTATACCGCTACACCTGCGGGCTTGAATATTGATCCCAACACCGGAGCCATCAATCCCGGTAGTGCAGTCAACATCTACACGGTGACCTATACCATTACACCTCCGCCACCCTGCGTTCCATTTACAACGACCGCTACAGTCGAGATTGAAAATTGCGGTTGTAATGTTATTGCACCATCAGTAGCACAAACCGTTTGTATCAATACCGCGATTACGCCCATGCCGTTTAGTGTAGCAGGCGGAATAGTAACAGCGACCATATCAGGAGGAACCTTGCCTAATGGAGTAACAGGCGTACTTTCTGGAGGAACTTATACTTTATCGGGCATTCCTAATACTGCGGGAGTTTACACTTTCATTATTAATATCACCAATCCCACAGACAGTTGTTCAAAATCGGTGACCATTACCGTGAATGCCCAACCCAATGCAGGAATCGATGGTAGCACTGTGATTTGTGACGACAGTACCACATTGATTGATTTGTTCAGCCTCATTACAGGAGAACAAACCGGCGGCGTTTGGACCAGAGATCCAGGTGGTAGCGGCGGTGTTTTCGACGGTACATTGGGTACTTTCACACCTGCCGCGGGCGCAACAACCTCTACCTTTACGTATACAATTCTAGGGGTTGCTCCTTGTAATACCGATACTAGTACCGCAACCATTACAATCCATCCGCAACCAGTGGCCGGAACCGATGGAAATACTACGGTTTGTGAAAATGACGCTACGGTAATTGACTTATTTACCCTGATTACAGGCGAACAAACCGGCGGCGTCTGGACCAGGGATGCAACGAGTACCGGCGGAACCTTTAATGCCACCGCCGGGACGTTCACACCTGCGGTAGGAGCCACTACCTCGACATTCACCTATTCTGTAACCGGAACCACACCTTGTGGTGTAGACACCAGTGAAGCCATTGTTTACATCAATGCACAGCCGATTGCAGGTACCTCTGGTAATACAACCGTTTGTGAGAACAGCACGCTCCCAGTCGATTTGTTTAGCCTCATAACAGGAGAGCAAGCAGGTGGAGTTTGGACGAGAAATCCAGGAGGTACGGGCGGAACTTTCAACGCTGCTGCTGGAACTTTCACGCCAGCTGCCGGGGCAACTACCAGTTCATTTACTTACACTTTAATCGGGGTTGCGCCTTGTAGCAATGCGACAAGCGTAGCTACGGTTAATATCAACCCACAACCTGATGCCGGATTAGACGGAACCACTTCTGTCTGTGACGACAACACCGCAGTAATCGACCTATTTACCTTGATTACAGGCGAGCAAACAGGTGGTGTTTGGACCCGCGACCTCACCAGTACAGGCGGTGTGTTTAACGCCACGGCTGGTACTTTTGAGCCGGCTCCGGGTGCAACTACCAGCATATTTACCTATACCGTAACGGGAACCGCGCCATGCGTTACAGATACCAGCCAGGTAGTGGTGACAATCAATCCGCAGCAGAACGCAGGGGTTAGTGGCAATGTCACGATTTGCGATAGCAATACCGCACCTATTAATCTTTTCAATTTGATTACGGGTGAGCAATCTGGCGGAACCTGGACCAGGGATTTGACCAGTACAGGCGGAGTATTCAATGCTGCTGCCGGAACGTTTATTCCAGCAGCCGGTGCCACTACAAGTGTTTTCACCTATACGCTTACCGGAGTACCACCTTGTAGCAATGCAACGAGTACTGCAACAGTCAACATCAACGCTCAACCAGATGCGGGTGCCAACGGTGTCACTACAGTATGTGATAGCGATACTACGGTCATTGACCTGTTTAGTCTTATTACCGGCGAACAAACCGGTGGTGTTTGGACCCGTGATGCAATCAGTACAGGTGGAACTTTCAACGCCACTGCCGGAACTTTCATTCCTGCACTTGGTGCAACGACCAGCACGTTTACTTATACTTTAACCGGGACGGCACCTTGTGTCAATGATTCGAGTACTGCTACGGTAAACATCAATGCACAGGCAGACGCTGGTGCCAACGGAGCAACAGTTGTCTGCGAAACCGATACCACAGCAATTAACCTTTTCAATTTAATAACCGGGGAACAGCCAGGCGGTGTCTGGACACGAGATTTGGCTAGTACCGGCGGCACGTTCAACGCAGCAGCAGGTACTTTTATCCCAGCACCAGGCGCTACGACCAGCACTTTTACTTATACCATTACCGGAACCGCGCCGTGTCCTACGGTAAGCAGCACGGCTACGGTTACAATAAATCCGCAGCCCGACGCCGGGATCAGTGGTAATACTACCGTATGCGATAGCAGTGCGGCGCCAATTGATTTGTTCGGTCTTATTACAGGCGAGCAACCGGGCGGTGTCTGGACCAGAAATCCAGGCGGAACAGGCGGGAACTTCAATGCCGCTGCAGGAACTTTTACTCCTGCTCCGGGTGCTACCAGCAGTTCGTTTACGTATACTCTGACCGGAATTGCGCCCTGCGTGGTGAGTACCAGTGTAGCAACAATCAACATAAATGCGCAACCCGATGCTGGTTTGGATGGCAATACTACGGTTTGCGATACAGATCCTACGGTAATTGATTTGTTCAGCCTGATTACCGGCGAACAGGCCGGTGGGGTTTGGACCAGAAACCCGGGAGGTACAGGAGGAACATTCAATACTGTTGCCGGTACTTTTGCGGCGGCGCCTGGTGCTACCTCTAGTTCTTTCCAGTACACCCTTACCGGAACTGCACCTTGTATAAACGACACGAGTACTGTTACGATAAATATCAATGCACAACCGCTTCCCGGAGTGGATGGCAGTACAACCGTCTGTGACAACAGTACAACTCCTATCAATTTAGATTCCTTGATTACTGGCGAACAAGCCGGCGGTGTTTGGACCAGAAATCCTGGCGGAACAGGAGGAGTCTTTAACGCGGCGGCCGGAACTTACACGCCAGCGCCCGGAGCCACAACATCCGTCTTCACCTATACAGTAAGCGGAACAGGCCCTTGTACGGCAGTAACCAATCTCGCCACCGTCAACATCAACGCCGAACCCGATGCGGGAATCAGCGGTTCAACAACCGTTTGCGATACCGACACATCGCCGATTGATCTTTTCAGTTTGATCACCAACGAACAGGCTGGCGGAACCTGGACCAGAAACCCAGGAGGAACCGGCGGAACGTTTAATGCAGCAGCTGGAACTTTTACACCAGCACCGGGAGCCACAAACACATCTTTTACTTATACTGTAAATGGAACGCTACCTTGCTTACCAGACACCAGTGTCGCCACGATAAACATCAATGCGCAACCAGTTGCAGGAACTAACGGAGCAACGACGGTCTGTGACAGTAATACCACAGTGATTAACCTTTTCAACCTGATTACGGGAGAGCAGGCTGGTGGTGTTTGGACGCGCGACGCAATTAGCACCGGAGGAACCTTCAACGCAGCCGCAGGTACATTTATTCCTGCTCCCGGGGCCACTACGAGCGTCTTCACTTATACACTTGCGGGAACACCTCCGTGTGCAGTAGTTAGCAGTACAGCTACGGTTAATATCAATGCGCAACCCGATGCGGGAACCAGCGGTTCTACTGTTGTTTGCGAAACCGATTCGACTACTATTGATTTGTTCAGTCTTATCACCGGAGAGCAATCCGGGGGCGTTTGGACCAGAGATGCAGTAAGTACAGGCGGGAATTTTAACGCTGCGACCGGAACGTTTACACCAACCATCGGAGCCACCACAAGTACCTTTGCTTACACGATTACAGGCGTTGCGCCTTGTGTGAATTCGGTGAGTTATGCAACGGTTACCGTTAATCCTTCGGCGACCATCGTGTTGACCTCGGGTAATCCGACTCCAACGGTTTGTGTCAATGCGGCCAATTCTATCAATATAATTTACACGGTAGGAAACGGTGCCACTGGAGCTTCTGTTACTTCCGGCGGTTTACCTGCCGGTTTGAACGCGGTATTCAATGCGGCGGCAAACACGTTTACGATTAACGGAACTCCTACGGCGGCTGGCGTATTCAATTTCCAGGTGAACACAACGGGTGGCTGTCCTTCTTCGGGGCCATTGAGTGGTGTTATTACTGTTAATCAACGGGTGACCATGACTTTGTATTCGGCTGCGACCACGCCTTTCCAAACGCCTTGTGCCAACAGCCAGATTACACCAATTTCTTATGAATTGGGCAATGGGGCGACTGGCGCACAGGTGACCAATTTGCCTCCGGGATTGACAGCCAATTACAATCCGACGACAAAAATTTTCACCATCAGTGGCATCGTAACTACTCCAGGAATTTACAATTACACCGTGACTACTGTGGATGGCTGTGGCCCTCCGGTAACGTTGGCAGGAACGATAGAAGTAAGACAGGGTCCGACGATTGCTCTGATTTCTCCGCCACAGTTTGCCGACCAGTCTGTTTGTGTTAACGATGCGATACAGAACATTGTTTACCAGGTAGGAAATGGCGCTACTGGTGCTTCATTAGTAGCCGGAACGGTACCAGTTGGAATCCAGGGTAATTTCTCTGCAGGTGTGTTCACCATTAGCGGAACCACCTCAGAAGTGGGCGTTTTCAACTACACCATAACCACATCAGGCGGTTGTGGCACGGCCAGCCTTACGGGACGCATAATCGTGAACCCGTTACCGAATCCGGTGTTGACCGGCGGCTTCATCTGTGTGGATGAGAACGGAAATCCTAAACCAGGGTCGACTTTTACACTTGATACCAGGTTGAGTACTGCCGATTACGACTTTGTTTGGACAGGCCCGAGCGGTATCCTCACCGGCCAGATCGGCAATTCTTTGGTTGCAACAGAAACGGGTCTTTATACTGTAGATGTTACACAGAAATTTTCACTTTGTAAGGCCAGTGCTACTGTTACTGTGTCGCCGGCTTTCCCGCCCATCCGTATAGGAGCTACAGTTTCTAACTATTTTGCAGACAAGCAACTGATTGCCGTTTCTGTATTGCCACCAGGCAATTATGAGTATCAATTGGACAATGGGGCGTTCCAGGATGCCAATCAATTTGTTGGCTTCACATCGGGCTACCATACTGTTACCGTACGGGATAAATTTAGTTGCGGAAGCTTAAGCACGCAGGTACTTGTTATTGATTTTCCTAGGTTCTTCACTCCAAATGGCGACGGTTATCATGATTTTTGGAACATTGAGGATTTGAAGATTATAGACCCTACGGCCCAAATTTATATATTTGACCGCTACGGTAAGTTAATTAAGGAAATCAGTCCTATAGGAATAGGTTGGGATGGAACGATGAATACGCAACTCATGCCCGCCAGCGATTACTGGTTCAAGATTCTCTATAAGGACCAAGGTGCACCAAAGGAATTCAAATCGCACTTCTCGCTCAAACGTTAACAAGCAAAAAAGGCTTCCTGAATTGGGAAGCCTTTTTTTATGATTATTGTCTATTTTGGAAACTTTAGGCCCTAGCCCTGATAGCAGTGGAAATCCTTTTTGAGGTTTTTACCGAAAAAAGATTGCAACGCATTGCTTCGCCAATTCGGCTAAAGCCTCGGGTGCAGGAATTGGCTCCTAATGAATCGAATTGTATACGGCAATAGCATCTTTGAGGATTGCAACCGAGCGAATCAAGTCTTCCTTTTTAAGGACATAGGCGATACGAACTTCGTTCAAACCAACGCCCGGAGTAGAGTAGAAGCCAGCCGCTGGCGCTACCATAACCGTCTCGCCATTGAGATCGTAAGACTCCAATAACCACTGTGCAAAATTATCGGCATTGTCTATCGGCAACTTGGCGATGCAGTAAAAAGCTCCTTTTGGCGTAGCTACCTTTACGCCGTCGATCTTGTTGAGCTCGGCAATAAGCGTGTCGCGACGCTCGCGGTATTCTGAGATTACTTCGTCAAAGTAACTTTGCGGGGTTTGCAGCGCTGCTTCACTGGCGATCTGCGCAAAAGTGGGTGGGCTCAATCGGGCCTGGGCAAATTTCATCGCGGTGGCCATGACCTCCTTATTTTTAGACACGATACACCCGATTCTTGCGCCACACATGCTGTAGCGTTTAGAAACCGAGTCGATCATGATGGCATGTTCTTCTAGTCCCGGTACATTCATGACAGAGTAATGTACATCGCCGTCGTAGGTGAATTCGCGATAGACTTCGTCGGCAATCAGGAACAGGTCGTGTTTTGTTACAAGCTCGGCCAATTGCAGGATTTCTTCCTTAGAATACAAGTAGCCTGTTGGGTTTCCTGGATTACAAATCAAGATAGCTTTGGTCTTTGGGGTAATCAGTTTTTCAAAATCGGCAATCGGGGGCAGGGCAAATCCGGTGTCTATGGTAGAAATCACTGGGACAACTTTCACACCCGAGGCGGTTGAAAACCCGTTGTAGTTGGCATAAAACGGTTCGGGAATGATTATCTCGTCACCTTGGTCCATGGTACTACCCATGGCGAAAAGCAAGGCTTCGGACCCACCGGTTGTGATGATGATGTCGGCGAGTTCAATAGGTAATCCGTGGTCTTTGTAATATTGCGACAGTTTGGTTCTATAGCTTTCAAACCCTGCAGAATGGCTGTATTCAAGTACTTCTATGTTGACGTTTTTTATAGCGTCCATAGCCACTTTAGGCGTTTTGATATCGGGCTGCCCAATGTTGAGATGGTACACTTTGTGTCCTTTCTTTTTGGCTATTTCAGAATACGGCACCAATTTTCGGATTGGCGATTCGGGCATTTGCTTTCCTTTGTTTGAAACTTTTGGCATGGTGTGTTTGATTTTTTTCGATGCGCTCCATACTATTGCTTTGGGCGTTGCCTATGACTCGAGTACGATACGTCGCTGTTTTTGATTGGCAAATTTGCAATTTTTTTAGCTTCAAGCCAACTCTTTTGCGTTATATTGCATCATGGAGTTGGAGGATAGTTGTCATTTTTTAACTGAATTTTTTGCATGCGCGGTAAATTACTTTTATTGGTTGTTTTTTTGGTGCCTTTCATTTCCAGTGCGCAGCCTGGCTTTGATTTCGAGGCCGGTAAAAGCAAAGTCGTCATTCCTTTTCAACTCATCAACAACTTAATCTTCATCCCAATTAATGTCAATGGTGTCGAACTCAATTTCCTGCTGGACACCGGCGTAGAGGAGACCATCCTTCTAGGGCTCGACGACAAGGATAAAGTGAGCCTGTTTAATGTACAGAAAGTCAAGTTGCGCGGTTTGGGTAGCGACGAAGCGATAGAAGGCCTCAAATCTACAGACAACCAGCTTTCTGTAAACGGCCTTGTAGATAAAAACCACAACCTGTACATCGTACTCGACCAAAGTTTCAACTTCTCGTCACACGTGGGTGTTCCTATCAATGGCATCATCGGATATCATTTCTTCAAGCGCCACCTTATAGCGGTAGACTATGAGCGCAAACAGATTGTCGTATTCCGCGATAGTGAAAAACTGCGTAAAAAGATAAACAGGCGTTACAGCAGCGTTCCTATCAGTATTGAAAAAAACAAACCGTATGTCAATGCCCAGGTAATCTTGGAGCACGATCCGGTCGATGCCAAGTTACTGCTCGACCTTGGCAACAGTGACGCCCTGTGGCTCTTTGAAAACAAGGCCAAGGGCATTGTCCTTCCCAAAAACAATTTTGAGGATTACCTCGGCAAAGGTTTTAGCGGTGATATCAGCGGAAGCCGGGCAAGGATTAGCCAATTTCAGCTTGCCGGATTTCAATTCAACGAGCCCATTATAGCCTTTCCCGATGCCAACTCCCTTAAAAATGTAACCATGGTTGCCGATCGTAAAGGGTCTGTTGGAGGTGAGATTTTTCGTAGGTTTAGCTTAATTTTTGACTACCCTAGCCAAACGTTATTTGTAAAAAGGAGTAGGTATTACGCCGCCAAATTTGAGTACAATATGAGTGGCATTGAACTGCAAAACGATGGCATGCAACTGGTGCAGGAAAGCGTGCCGTTTCAAACCACGCTCGTAGGCGACAACACAGATAGCAACGAGAAAAAGACCCAAAACAATTTCAAGTACAAATATGTACTCAAACCTATTTATACCGTTGCAAGTGTTCGCAAAGACTCGCCTGCAGAACGCTGTGGGCTACAAAAAGGAGACCTGGTTTTATCTATTAATGGCTCTAATGCCTACAATTTTTCGTTGCAACGCATCAATGACTTACTGAAAGAAGAGGAGGGAAAATGGTTGTACTTTGAGGTAGATCGCAATGGGCAGGTGCTCAAATTTCGCTTTCAGCTCAAGAGTATATTGTAGACGAGAGACCACTTCGCTAAAAGATTTTAAGAATGCGCAAAAAAAAAAGGCTTCATTGCTGAAGCCCTTTGTTTTATTGGTCGCTGCTGGTAGGAACGCCCTTTTTCTTTTCGATGATGTTGACCTGGTCTTTCACGAGCACCTCGCCTTTAATCTTGATGGCCACCCTTCCTTCGGGTACGTTGGTCGCGTTAGACTCTACCGTAATGGTTTTCCTGATAGGACCTGGGTTCATATTGTATTTCACATCAATTTTCCCGGTTTTACCCGGAGCAATAGGAGCAGTAGGTTTTGTTGGGATTGTACAACCACAAGTAGACTGCACGTTGGTGATTACAAGCGGTTTGTCACCGGTGTTCTTAAACACAAATGAGCGCACGCCGTTGTCGTTTTCTTTGTAAACCTTACCGTAATCGATGGTATTGTCCTTGTCAACAAATTCGATCTGTTGTGCCATTGCCGTAGCGCCAAAAGCCAGGATTGCGATTAAGGAAATCATGTTTTTCATAGTGGTTAATTTTAATTTTTGTAATTTTTGGTTCCGGTAAAAATACTTCGTTTTAATCAATGCGCAAATTATTAATTCTTAATTTTTTATACGCTGCGAATTTTCTACTTTTGTCGGGGTAACAAATAATATACCAAAGGAAATACGGACATTTTTCGTGTCAGTATTTTTTTAGGAGCCGGGAACCTGCTATCCGTTGCAATCTTTTTTGTTTTGCCCCTCGGCTGCGCTCGGGATGACAAAACAAAAAAGGATTTCCACTACTATCAGGGCTAGGCTGCCAACTAACATTCAACATCATGACAATTCCCGCACAATTCGACGCCAAGACCATAGAGCAAAAATGGTACGACTACTGGATGCAACACAATTATTTCCATTCAGAGCCCGATCATCGCACACCTTACACCATTGTAATCCCGCCACCAAACGTGACGGGCGTGTTGCACATGGGGCATATGCTCAACAATACCATTCAGGACGTACTCATCCGCCGTGCGCGCCTTAAAGGTTTCAATGCTTGTTGGGTTCCTGGGACAGACCACGCCTCAATCGCCACCGAAGCCAAGGTCGTAGCCAAGCTCAAAGCTGATGGCATTAACAAAAATGACCTCTCTCGCGAAGACTTCCTCAAACACGCCTGGGAATGGACAGACAAATACGGTGGTGTAATCTTAGACCAGCTTAAGAAACTCGGCGCTTCTTGCGATTGGGAGCGTACCAAATTCACCATGGACCCAGACATGTCGGCATCGGTAATCCGCTCGTTTGTTGATTTGTACAACAAAGGCTTGATTTATCGCGGTTACCGCATGGTCAACTGGGATCCCGAAGCCAAGACCACGCTGTCTGACGAAGAAGTAATTTATGAAGAGCAACAAGGGAAGCTCTATTTCCTTAAATATAAAATAGACGGATCCAATGATTTTCTCACGATTGCCACTACGCGCCCCGAAACCATCTTTGGTGATACGGCGGTTTGCGTCAACCCCAATGATGAGCGGTTCACGCACCTCAAAGGAAAGAAAGCCATCGTTCCGATTTGCGGCCGCGTCATCCCAATTATTGAGGATGACTACGTAGACATGGAATTCGGAACCGGATGTTTGAAAGTGACACCTGCTCATGATGTAAACGACAAAGCACTCGGTGAAAAACACGGACTCGAAATCATCGACATCTTCAACGAAGACGCAACGTTGAATTCATATGGTTTGCACTATCAAGGCAAAGATCGCTTTGTAGTTCGTGCCGAAATCTCGAAAGAGCTCGAATCGTTGGGAGCGATTGCCAAAACAGAAAACCATCTCAATAAAGTGGGCACTTCAGAAAGGACCAAAGCTGTCATAGAACCGCGCCTGTCAGACCAATGGTTCCTCAAAATGGACGATTTGGTCAAACCGGCCATCAAAGCGGTTCTCGAATCCGACGAAATCAAATTGTATCCAAAAAAATTCGAGAATACCTATCGCCACTGGTTAGAGAACATCCGCGACTGGAACATCTCGCGCCAGTTGTGGTGGGGACAACAAATCCCGGCGTATTATTACGGCGATGGCAAGGAAGATTTTGTCGTAGCCGAAACCGCGGCAGAAGCACTCGAACTCGCCAAAGCCAAAAATCCCAACATCACTGTCCAAACCTTAAGGCAAGACGCCGATGCGCTCGACACTTGGTTCTCGTCATGGTTGTGGCCGATGGCCGTTTTTGGCGGTATCATGGATCCGCAAAGCGAAGATTTTAAATACTATTATCCCACCAACGATCTCGTCACCGGCCCTGATATTTTGTTTTTCTGGGTAGCGCGTATGATCATTGCAGGTTATGAATACACCGGGGAAAAGCCGTTTACGAATGTTTATTTGACCGGATTGGTACGCGACAGCCAGCGCCGCAAGATGTCTAAGTCACTTGGGAATTCGCCCGATCCGTTAGACTTGATCGATAAGTTTGGTGCCGACGGCGTTCGCGTAGGCTTGCTACTCAGCGCGTCTGCCGGAAACGACATTTTGTTCGACGAGGAATTGTGCGCACAAGGCAAAGGGTTCTCCAATAAAATCTGGAACGCTTTCAGATTGATCAAAGGCTGGGAAGTTTCGGCCGAAATTGCGCAACCCGAATCTTCAAAAGTCGCCATAGAATGGTTCGAGGCCAAGTTGCAGCAAACACTTTTGGACATCGAGGATAACTTTGAAAAATACCGTATCTCGGATGCGCTCATGGGCATCTACAAACTCGTTTGGGACGATTTCTGTTCGTGGTTCCTTGAAATGATCAAACCGGCTTATCAACAACCGATTGATAAAGCCACTTTCGACAAGGCTATTGAAATGCTAGAGAACGTCCTTAAATTGTTGCATCCTTTTATGCCGTTCCTCACCGAGGAAATCTGGCAGCATATCGCAGAACGTTCGGCAGAAGAAGCGTTGATTATCGCCCAATGGCCTGAATCGAAAGCTTTCGACTCAAAATTGATTTCGGATTTTGAAAATACCATGGAGGTGATTTCGGGCATCCGATCCATCCGCAAAGACAAGAATATCCCGTTTAAGGATGCCATTGCGCTCAAGGGCATCAATAACGAAAAGTTGTCGGTTTATTTTGATTCGGTTGTGACCAAACTCGGCAATATCACCGCCTTGGAATATGTTTCGGACAAGGTGGATGGCGCACTCTCGTTCCGTGTGAAATCAAACGAGTATTTCATCCCGATTACCGGTGCGATTGATGTGGAGCAGGAAATCGCCAAACTTACCGAGGAACTCAAATATACCCAAGGTTTCCTCAAATCGGTACAGGCAAAACTCTCGAATGAAAAATTCGTTGGTGGTGCGCCCGAAAAAGTACTTGAAATGGAGCGCAAGAAAGAAGCCGATGCGTTGGCTAAAATAGCAACAATCGAGCAGAGCGTGAAAAGCTTGAAATAAAAAAATCCCGGATTTGCGTCCGGGATTTTTATTTAATACTTTTTCATCATCGCTTCCTGATAACGCTCACCCACCTTTTTCCAGTTAATGACTTTAAAGAAGTTGTCGATGTATTTCTTGCGCCGGTATTGGTAATTGAGGTAGTAAGCGTGCTCCCAAACGTCTAGCGTCAGGATAGGCGTACCTTTAATCGCGGCATTCGGCATCAGCGGATTGTCTTGGTTTTGGGTGCTGGTCACCTGTAGTTTTCCGGACTTGTCGGTGACGAGCCATGCCCAGCCCGAACCGAATTGTTTTTCGGCGGCCTCGGCAAATTGTGTCTTGAAGTTCTCGAAAGAACCAAAATCGCGGTTGATTGCGGCGGCGAGTGTATCTTTTGCAACACCATCGGCTTTGGGTGCCATGCTGTCCCAGAAAAAACCATGGTTGTAGTATCCACCGGCATTGTTGCGCAAATCGGCGTTACTGATGTCTAATTTTCTTAGGATTTCTTCGATAGGCAGCGTTTCTTGTTCGGTTCCGGCAACGAGCCTGTTGAGATTGTTGGTATAGGTGAGATAATGCTTGGAGTAATGCACTTCCATGGTTAAGGCATCGATGCTGGGCGAAAGGGCATCGTAACTATAAGGTAATTTTTGCACCTGGAAAACGCCTTCATCGGCTTTGACATCGTCGGGATGACCGATGGTAATTTTTTCTTCGGCAGTAGGCAATGGTACCTCTACCACTTCGGTTAACTTTTTATTGTTGCAGGAAACAGCCAAAAGCACGGCAAAACTTAAGGCAAATATTGGGCTCTTTTTCATCATCATTTTTTGACTAGGGAAAGGATTGATTCTATATACAATTCTTTGGCTTGCTCGATACTGAGGTGGCTGATCTGCATCCAGGCATTGGTTTTAAAAGCGTTGCGCAGATCAAAATTGGGATTGAAGGTAGCCGTTGGGCTTCCTGAAGTGGCCTGCTTATAATAGGCATACAGTCTAAGTTGCACGTCTTGTGGCAAGTCGGCTTGGGTCATGGTGTCGGCTATTTCAACGGCCTCTTTAAAACGGGTATCGAGATCTTTCTCTGCCATTTTTCTTTATGACTTTGTGGCGATGATGGTTTTTCCGCCAACCGCCTTTTGGTTGAGTTTTACATTGATTTCTGTGCCCAGCGGGAAATACAAATCCACGCGTGAACCGAATTTGATGAATCCGGCATCAGTTCCCTGAACGACCTGCATGCCTTCTTGCGCATAATTGACAATCCGTTTGGCGAGGGCACCGGCAATCTGTCGGTACAGGATTTCTCCAAAGATTCTGTTTTCTACTACAACAGTAGTGCGTTCATTTTCTGTACTTGCCTTTGGATGCCAGGCGACGAGGTATTTTCCAGGATGGTATTTGCTGAATTTGACTTTTCCGTTTACCGGATAACGTGTCACATGCACATTAATCGGCGACATAAAAATAGACACTTGCAGGCGTTGGTCCTTGAAATATTCGGCTTCGAAGACTTCCTCAATCACGACGACTTTCCCGTCTACTGGTGCAATCACGTGGTTGTCATCAATATCCACAGGTCTTTTAGGGTTCCTGAAAAATTGCAGGATCATAATCAGGAAGAACAATACAATGAGCATCAGGGTCATCCGCAACCATTCAAGGTCCACCAATTTGTCTATGGTGAGTAAGAAAACAACGGTCAGGGTTGTTGCAATCAGGATGATTTTTCCGCCTTCTTTATGAAACATAATACAAGATTTGATAAAACAAAAATACAAAAGGTGCCGCAAATATAATACTATCCAGCCGATCTAAAATGCCGCCGTGACCAGGCATGATTTTTCCAGAGTCCTTTACACCCGCAACACGCTTGAATTTGGATTCGACCAAATCACCGATGGTACCAATGGCGCTTAAAATCAACGAGATAATAATCCAATTGAATAGCGGTTGAAAGATAAAGAACTTGGCAATCAGTACGGCAAAAACGGCAGCGAATACGAGCCCGCCCAAAAAACCTTCAATGGTTTTCTTTGGAGAGATGCGTTCGAAAAGCTTGTGTTTCCCGATGGATTTGCCCACAACAAAAGCAAAAGTGTCATTGGCCCAAATCAAAATGAAAATGCTGATGATGATTTTAGGATTGAAACTGCCGTCTATGCAAGGGATTTTGGTAATCAGGATAATCGGGAGGATTACATACCCAATGAGGTAAACGAACTTTGAGGTGGGCGCAAATGGCCGTTGGTTGGCGTTGAACAAAAAGGCAATGCATTTGCCCGAAACAAACAATGCGGCCAAGAGCAATAAAATAGCACTGCTGCGGCTTACATCAAAATAAGCGAACAATGCGTACCCAAATATTGCAATAAGAAACGGCGCTGTTTTTTTAAGTTGCACCAATTGGCAGAATTCAGAAACGGCCAACAGTAGAAAGATGCCAAACAACAAAAGGAAACTGTGTAAATAGAGTGAGGCTGTAATCAGGATCAGGATATAAACTATTCCTGATAAGGTCCTCGTCAGCGTTTCATTCATTTTAAAGGTCTTCTAAAAGAAGCAGATACAGGTTTTTGGCCGCGCTTCCGTATTGCAGAAAATCTTCTTCTTTGGCTTTCTCGAAATATTTTATCGTAGTGATATTGGTAGGATAATCCTTGTCGTATTTCTTTTTGATGGCGCGTAAACCATCGCTTTTGCTTTCAAGGATTTGGCTCGTGGTAGCCAGGATGACAATATTTACAGGAAGGTCGTTGGGTTTGTGTTGCTTGATTTGATTGGAGGAAAATAGGATAGAACCCTCATCGGCAATCAGGTTTTCGCAGCTCGCGAGCAAAAATTTTGGATCTTTTGGATTGTTGTAAGAAAGTTTGTTTTCGTCGAGCATGCTGAATAGTTTGGGTTCAAAGCAAGCGGCTTCTGATTCAAACCAGTCGTTCTCTTCGAGGATGTGCTCAAAATGGTCCTTTACTTCGGTGAGGTTTTCACAGTACAGGAATTTGCCTCCGTTCTTCTTAAAATTGAAAGTAAATTTCTCGTCAGCGGGAGCCGAAAAGTTGGCTTTCATTTCATTAAATTCACTTTCTTTCTCCTCGTCCGAGGAATCGTTGCCAGAGCCGAAAAATTTCCTGAAAAGACTCATATAAGTATTGAATAGTTTTTGAGAACATCCAAAGATAAAAAAATCTTAATTCAAAAGCGGGTTCGAATTAAGATTTTTTAATAAATGGATTGTAATAACTGTTAGCTACAGCGCGGTCTCTTCCTGTAGGTTCGAGTCAAAAGTGCGTTTGCCAAAAATAGCCTCTAGGTCGTCTTTAAAGATCACTTCCTTTTCTATCAGTATATCAGCAAGTTGATTGAGTTTGTCTTTGTTTTCTTCTAAGATTTGGATGGCGCGTTGGTATTGGCTTTCAATCAAATCAGAGATTTCCTTGTCGATTACTTTTGCGGTTTCTTCTGAGTAAGGCTTAGAGAAATTGTACTCATTCTGGCCACTAGAATCATAATATGTCACGTTCCCGAGCTTTTCATTGAGCCCGTAAATCGTAACCATGGCGCGCGCCTGTTTGGTAACTTTCTCAAGGTCGCTTAATGCGCCGGTAGAAATGCGGTTGAAGGTTACTTTTTCGGCAGCCCTTCCGCCCATCGTGGCGCACATTTCATCGAGCATTTGGTCTGGGCGAACGATGAGTCTTTCCTCTGGTAAATACCACGCCGCTCCGAGACTTTGCCCGCGCGGAACGATAGTTACTTTTACTAGTGGTGCGGCATGCTCAAGCATCCAGCTTACAGTGGCATGTCCTGCTTCATGGATGGCGATCGCTCTCTTCTCTTCTGGAGTGACGATCTTATTTTTCTTTTCAAGGCCGCCTACGATCCTGTCTACGGCATCCAGAAAATCCTGTTTGTCTACGGCAGGCTTGTTGTTCCTTGCGGCAATCAGCGCGGCTTCGTTACAGACATTGGCAATATCGGCTCCAGAAAATCCGGGCGTTTGTTTTGCGAGAAAGTCGGTATCGAGTCCTTCGACTTTTTTGAGCGGCGTGAGATGCACTTCGAAAATTTCCTTGCGCTCACGGATGTCTGGTAAGTCAACGAATATCTGTCGGTCAAAACGTCCGGCACGCATAAGGGCTTTGTCGAGTACATCGGCGCGGTTGGTTGCAGCCAGGACAATGACGTTGGAGTTTGTCCCAAAACCATCCATCTCGGTAAGGAGTTGGTTTAGCGTATTTTCGCGTTCGTCGTTTCCGCCCGAGAAATTGTTCTTGCCACGAGCACGACCCACCGCATCGATTTCATCGATAAAGATAATAGCAGGAGATTTTTCTTTGGCTTGTTTGAACAAGTCACGCACGCGCGAGGCACCTACACCTACAAACATCTCTACAAAGTCAGAACCAGACAACGAGAAAAACGGTACTTTGGCTTCACCGGCAACAGCTTTGGCCAATAAGGTTTTCCCTGTTCCAGGAGGTCCTACAAGCAGGGCGCCTTTGGGAATTTTACCACCAAGGTTGGTGTATTTTTCAGGATTTTTGAGAAACTCCACAATTTCCTGTATCTCTTCTTTGGCACCCTCAAGTCCTGCCACGTCTTTGAAAGTGGTTTTAATATCTGTCTTTTCGTCAAACAATCGTGCTTTTGATTTGCCAATGTTGAAGATTTGCCCGCCACCACCGGGACCACCTGCACTCATGCGTCGCATGATGAAAATCCATAGAGCAACGATAATCAAGATTGGGAGTAGGCTGATCAGGAGGTCGGTCCAATTGTTTTTGGGAAGAAAGTTGTAGTCTTTTAATTTCCCGGCCGCGACGGCAGTTTCCAGTTTGTGTTGAAAAATCTCGTCGTTACCGATGTCAAAGACATAATGTGGTCCCTTGTTGGGTCTGTTGAGCAAGTCCTTGGCCACCGCTTTGTGCGCAGGGTCTTTAAGAGCTGCAGGCGTGAGGTAAACCTCTGCTTCGGTCTTGTTGTACACAATTACCTTCTGGATGTCTCCTTTTTCGAGAAAGTTGTTGAACTTTGAAGACGTTGTTTTGGCCGGTTCCTGGAAAGTAGAACCGCCGGTGGCAAAACTGATGAATAAAAAGACAACTATAATTGCGGCGTATAAAATCCAGGGGCTTATCTTTATTCTGTTGGGATTGGGTCTATTGTCGTTGGCCATTTTTTTCTTGCGTTTAATATTTGTTGGCTATGGTTGTGATTTTGGCATCACCCCAAAGGCTTTCTATATTGTAATATTCGCGGATGTGCTTCTGGAAAACATGGACTACGATGTTCACATAATCCATCAACACCCATTCTGCATTGTCAGAACCTTCTACATGCCAGGGTTTGTCTTTGATTGCTTTGGAGACGGTTTTCTGAACCGAGTTGACGATGGCGTTTACCTGTGTGTTTGAATTTCCGTTGCAGATGATGAAATAATCACAGGCCGAATTGTCTATTTCGCGCAGGTCTAAAATATCAATGTCATTTCCTTTTACTTCTTCAATTCCTTTGATGATGTTAGCCAGTAAAACATCATTATTTATTGCCTTTTTTGCCATTTAATAATTTTATATAAGTTTGCAAAGTTATCATTTTTTGTGGTTAGTTTTGAACCTTAACACAAGATTAAATCTTGTTTCAAAATTTGTTGCCCATGCGATTAGTCAAACTTGATGCCATTGACTCCACCAACGATTACCTCAAGGCATTATCGCAAGCTGGGCACGTTGAAAGTTTCACTGTAGTTTCTACCGAAAACCAAACCAAAGGCAAAGGCCAAATGGGCGCCAAATGGAATTCTGAAGTCGGTAAAAACCTAACAATAAGCATATTGGTAAATGATTTCGTCGCCGACGCTTCTCGGCTGTTTGAACTCAATATCGTTTTTTCATTGACCGTAATCGATACGCTGCGCGGGTTAGGAATCCCGCAATTGACCATCAAATGGCCAAACGACATTCTGTCAGGCAATAAAAAAATTGGCGGTATATTGATAGAAAACAGCCTTAAAAGCAATGGGCAGATTGTGTCTGTGATTGGCTTGGGGCTCAATGTCAATCAGGAGCACTTTGACGGTTTGTCGCAGGCGGGTTCGCTCAAGATTGTAACAGGTACTTTTTTCGACAAGGACGACCTACTGGTTTCGATTGTGAAAAAATTTAAAGAAGGCGTCGCCGCCTGGCCGCTGGAATTCCAAAAAATGACCAGCACGTATCAGGAAAATCTTTTTAAAAAGGGCACCCCGATGCCATTCGAAGACGCAAATGGAAATCGTTTCATGGGCATCATTCAGGGTGTTTCGGCTTCGGGGAAATTGTTGCTTTTACGGGAGAATGACGTGGTGCTCGAGTATGAGCTCAAGTCACTGAAGATGCTCTATTGATTTGGGAGGCAATTGACAGTGGTATTTGAAATTGCTATATTTGGGCGATGAGAAAAATCGCTATCATAGCATTATTTACAGTTACATTCTTGGGATGCCAAGACAGACAGGAAAGGTTACCCTTTTTGGGCAATCCTTCGGTCGCCGGCAAAGACACCATCTATCCAAAAATCAAAGCATTTTCTTTTCTGGACCAGGACAGCACCATTGTCACCAACGAGACATTCAGGGGTAAAATTTACGTGGCCGACTTTATTTTCCTTTCCTGCCCAACCATTTGCCCTAAAATGAACAAGGAACTCAAAAAGGTTTACGATGTTTACCATAGCAATGCCCAAGTCAATTATCTTTCGCATACGATCGATCCCGAGCGCGATAGTATCTCAACTTTAAAAAAGTACGCCAATTCATTGCGTGTCAATAACAACTGGCGTTTTGTGACCGGCAATAAGGACAGTATATTTGGTATCGCTACCCAAAGTTATTTTACGACCGCTTACCCTGATGCCAAGGAACCCGGCGGTCTTGTGCACGGAGGAGGGTTCTTATTGGTCGATAAAAACCGCTACATCCGAGGGGTTTACGACGGAACCAACCCCATAGAAACCAAACGACTCATAAATGACATTAAACTGTTATTGAAAGAATAGATAACGTACATTTGCGAAATGAAAACCGGAGTTGTTTATTTTTTACTATTCGTTTTCGCTATCCAAAGCACCAAAAGCCTTTGAATAATTTCTTCTTTTCAAATCAACCGGGAATACATTGCCAGTAATTTGTGTATCAACCGATTCGATAAAATTCCAACCTGTAAAGGGCAATGTTTTTTAAACAACGAACTGGGTAAAGAGCAGAAGGAAAACAAAAAGACATTGGCTACGGCAGAGAAAGAAAGCATCTTTATCCAGCCTCAATCGGCAGAAATCCAAACACCACAGTATTCTGAGATGATTACTCAGTGCCAAATTGATTTGCATCAACTAATACAGTATACTTCGTTCCTTTCAATCCCCGAAAGCCCGCCCGAAACCCTTTCATAATTCGTTGTAATTATTAATTTAAAACCAACCATCTATGCAATCAGGGTTAATCTCGATTTGCAGTTTGGGTGATTTTGGCAATAGTAGTTACGATATTTTTTATGATTCGCTAATCGGGTTTAACAAGAAGTTCCCTTTCGTCGAAGAATCGCACAAACAAGATTTCTATTCTATTTTGTTTTTGGATTCTTGCCACGGCGATATTGAAGTAGACAATCATAAGATTTATTTTAATTGCCCCAAAGTTGTCATCATCCAGCCCAATCGCATTTCTAAAATCAATTTAAGTCCCGAGACTTCGGGAAGGATCAATTCGTTTACCGAGACTTTTTTCTCATTGCGCTACAATAACAACGCGCTCAATGACTTTTCATTTTTCGCAAACGATTGCAAGCCCTATATGGCATTAAGTGCTTTTCAGAAAGAACATTTGCAGACTTTTTTTGAGCTCTTTGAGTACGAGTATCACGCCATCCTCAAAGACAAAACCAAAGTACTAAGGTCTTACCTTAATATTCTTTTGGTGCAGCTCGAACGCATCTGCAATCCGCAACAGACGGCGAAAACGCACAATAGTAAAGGCGAAAAGGTAAAAGAGTTTGAGAAACTGGTAGAGCAACATTTCAGGGCCAACAAAATGCCCTCATTCTATGCAGAAAAGCTGCATGTGACGGTAAACTACCTCAATAAAATATGTAAAAGCGAAGCCAGTAAAACTGCAGGCGACATCGTCAGGAAGAGAATTACCATAGAAGCACAGCGGCTTTTGCATTACACCAACCTATCGGTCAATGAGATCGCACATGACCTTGGTTTTGAGAACGTCTCTTATTTCATCACTTTCTTCAAGAAACAGACGCTTGTCACGCCCGAGCAATTCAGGAAAAAGGCAAGCCATTAAAATCATCGGTATGAACAGTAACTTTTTCAAATTCGTTTTTATGTTGCTGATGACTGGCGTTTTTGCCCAGAATCCGCAAGAGAGTTTTAAAGCCATCGGCAAAATAGTCATCCTAACCCCACATGGCAAACAAACCGATTTTTACAAATGGTACTACAATGCAGACTATTATGAGAAGGCAAGGAAAACCCAGGAATTCGAATGTTTGCAATTGCAATACAAAAGCGATACGGCTAAAGTAGAAGCCTGGTTGTATAAACCGGTAAAGACCGCAGCAAAGAAACACCCTGTCATTATTTATAACCGCGGCGGCATGGGGAACTTTGGGAATCTCGAACCATCCAATCTGGTAGACTTTTACAAAATGGCAGAAAACGGATACCTGGTTTTAGCAACCAAAACAAGATTTGCGGGCAAAGACGGCAAGTACGACCAACATGGCGGTATTGACGTGGAGGACATTGTCAACTTGAAAATGATTTATGAAAATTTGCCATATGCAGATACCTCCAATGTTTTCATGTACGGTTTTTCGCGCGGCGGACAAAATGCCTACCAAGCATCCTTGAAGATGAAACTCAACGCGATGGCCGTCACGGCCGGAACCACCGATTGGTTAAGTCGGGTCAAAGACCGCAAGGAATTCGTAGCAGGTTGGACCGATGACGACCCTGCGATGGATTATCTGGGATTCGAAAAAGTCTTCCCCAACTGGAAAACCGATAGCCTACAACCTGCACGATACTTTCCATAAGATTATTGGGCTTTGCTCTGAAAATGAGAAACACTAGAAAAAATGAGAAAAATAGTGGTCCTACTATGGTGCAGTGTAGTGTATTTCGCCAACGCCCAGGATTTCAAGCTTGACAACGTGGCTTATCAAACCATAGACTGGAATGGTTTTTTTGAGAAACTCGATCAAAATCCAAAGCTGGTTTTCTTTGATATCCGAACGCCCGGAGAAAGAAATGACGATTCAGAGTATCTTTCGTACAATCAGGGAAAAATCAAAGGAGCGATAGAAACAGATTTTTGGGAATTCGAAAAGTACTATCCGCAATACCTAAAACACAAGAACGACACCCTATACCTGTATTGCAGCCATAGTAAGAGATCCAGGCTCTTGGCCAAAAGGTTGTCCGACAGCTTGTTTACCAAGGTAGTGAGCATTAACGGCGGATTGTCCTACCTAAACAATTACAGGCAGTTGAAATTTTCGAGAGCGAATGGCCATTACACCAATCGATTGAATTATGACCTGATCACGCCATTTGATTTTGTAAACAAAGTGACTGCAAAAAACACACTCGTGATTGATGTCAGGCCCGATAGTATTTATTATGAGAAAGCCAGGGTAGAGTGGGAGAATTCGTTTGGGACCATCAAAAATGTATTGCATGTGCCTTTCGATAAAATCCAAGAGAGCAGTGTGCTCATCGACACCCAGAAAGAGATTGTGTTGTTTGACAATGAAGGCAGCCAAGCGCCCATGGCCGCCAATTATTTTTTCAAGCAAGGAAAAAAAGTAGGTGTGCTTTTGTTTGGCTTAGACAATCTGCAAAGTACCGTTTCGTCTGAAGACCGGAAATTCCTAAAGGCAAAGTATCGGGTCATTTTACCATATGAATTGTTGCAGCTGTCTAAAGAATCAAATACGATCCTCATCGACACCAGAACACCATCAGAATTCTCAAACAAGGATTCGGTGGCCGTGAAAAATGTGGGAAGGCTCAAGAATGCCGTCAACATTCCTCTCGACGGTTTGTCGAAAGAAGCGTTTCAAAAATTCAAGGGAAAAAAGATAGTACTCTATGACCTGATGATGCACGACGAATTGTACGAATACGCCAAGCGATTGAAAGCACTGGGCATCACCGATTTTTATTTGCTCGCCGGAGGCATAAACCTCGTGAAATGGGAAATCGCAAACGCAGACCAAAAAGAACTAGTCACCTTAATCGATTGAAAAAAATGAAGAAAACAGTCTATTTATTGTTAGCTGTGCTAAGTTTAACAAGTTGCCAAAGAAAGGAAACGGGCCACACGGTCAAGAAAACAGAAAGCCTTATTGACCCAAAAAATCCCCTCAACCAATTGCTATATGAGAACAAAATCGATTTCTATTGTAATATGGACATTACCAAATATGGGGTTGCCGACACTACGCGCTACAAAGGGAAACTTTACGGATTCTGTGCAAAAATGTGCAAAGATGAGTTCTTGAAAAACCCCGAAATGTACCTGGCTAAAAGCGAAAAGTGAAACTCCAGGATTGAAAATCAAAATAAGGAAGTGTAAATAGCAACAAACAAAGCACTATTATCAAACCCGGCAGGAACGTTTTTCTAAACTTCCTGCTTTTTTGTTTTTAGGTGAAAGATAAAGTCCTGGCCGAAATTTGTCCCATAAATTACAGACGACTATGGATTTTCCAATGTTTCATTTAGACTGGCTCAACAATAGGATGCTTATCGCTATCATCGCCATCCTTCATGTCATCATCAATCACGGTTTGGCCGTTGGGTTCATGCCATTCGTAACCTGGCTCGAGCAGAGGGGCGTATCGAGAAGCGGCAGAGACCAAATCACCGATTTAGACTGGGACAACATGGTTTACAAAATCATGAAAGTGGCTTTTATCATCACCACGACCGTTGGTGCAATGACCGGTGTTGGGATTTGGTTTTCGGTGGCATTGGTGAGCCCGGCCTCTATCGGGAGTTTGATTCGCGTCTTTTATTGGGCATGGTTCACAGAATGGATTGTATTTGTAACCGAAGTCATCCTGATCATGGTTTATTTCCTGACCTGGAAAAACAGCAATACTTCATTAAAAGCGAAGTTAAGACACATCAAATTTGGCTGGTATTTGAGTATTTTCTCTTGGATAACGATGGCCATAATCGTCGCTATTCTGGGCTTTATGATGGATCCCGGAAACTGGCAAACCAATCCGTCGTTGTTGAACGGGATATTAAATCCCATGTACTTGCCACAGTTGCTGTTCAGGACTCCAACCGCCATGTTGGTGGCTGGTATATTTGGGATGTTCCTGATTACCCTGTTTACAAAGGCACAATCCAGCCTAAGGCTCAATGCGGTGAAGTATGCCTCGAAATGGTTGTTGCTTTGGGCGCCCATCTCGTTGACCGCCGCCTATATGTATTACGCGGCAATGCCTCAAGCCATGACGGCCAACCTAAGTACTGCCGTCGGGACCCTTGCATTTTCGCAATATTATGACGCTTTGCTATATGTAGCGGCGGCCGGTGCTGGCTTGACGTTGATTATTGGAGTCGTTGGGGTTTACAAGACCAAATGGCTCAAACCCTATATGGTGGTCATTCCGGTGCTGACAGCCATGGCTTATCTGGGTTTCTTTGAGCGCGTACGGGAGTTCATTCGCAAGCCTTATGTGATAAGCCAGTACATGTATTCTAACCTGTTGCTGAAGGAAGATTATGTCGTTTACAAACAAGACGGAATTTTAAAGCATGCTACTTACACAACGGTAAATGAAGTGACCGATGAGAACAAAGTAGAGGCGGGCAAGAGCGTATTTATTATCGCTTGCAGCCGATGCCATACCGCACAAGGCGTGAACAGTGTCGTGGATGTATTTGACCGGATGTACGGATCGACCGGGAATCTGCTCGATATCGGTTCTATGGCTGCATATATGCCCAACATGCACAGCGGAAGAACTTTCATGCCCGAATTTCCGGGTAACGAGAAAGAAGCCGAAGCTTTGGCGACATACATCAAATACCTGCAGCAAACCGGCGATGTGCTCGAAGGTGCCCAGGAAGAAGGCATTACCATCAACCCAAACCACACAGCTGCAACTTTAATCAACAAAAATAAGTGATCATGTTTTCCAGTTTATTTATCGCATTGCAAAACGCTACGCCGGTTCCCAAAGACATCCCTTTACCATTACCCTTGCCAGAATGGTTGTTGGTCGTGATCCTGGTTGTCTCATTTTTGGTACACATCCTTTTTGTAAACCTTATGGTAGGAGGTTCGTTGCTTACGCTATGGTCGCAAATCAAAGGGCTAAAGCATAAAGAGTACGACATCCTGGCGCATGAGATAGCCAATACCATAACCGTGAACAAGAGCATGGCGGTGGTCATGGGTATTGCGCCGCTTCTAAGTATCAACGTTTTGTATACGGTTTACTTTTATTCGGCCAATGCGTTGACAGGACTCATGTGGCTCGCCGTAATCCCGCTGGTAACAGTCGCTTTTTTATTGACTTACCTGCACAAGTATACCTGGAGAGTACTCGAACATCACAAAGCCATCCACATTTCAATTTTGGCGTTGGCAGTTGCCATATTTTTGTTCATCCCGTTTATATTCTTAACCAATATCAATTTGATGCTCTTTCCCGAGAAATGGGCCTTGGTCAAAGGATTTTTTAGTGCTATGACCTTGCCCAATGTGTTCCCGAGATACTTTCACTTCATTTTCGCGTCCTTATCCATCACAGGCTTGTTCCTGCATTGGTACATGGGACGAAAGAACTACCCGTTTTCGAGCGTTTTCCCAAGCTTTACTAGATATGAATTAAAGAAAAAAGGGTACTCATTAACCCTGGTTGCCTCTGTGGTGCAGTTCCTGATTGGTCCGCTGGTATTGTTGACTTTACCGTCCAAAGGATTGGGTTGGAACCTTATATTGGTCATTTTCACCGGAGCAGCACTGGCCATCCCGGCGATGTGGATGATGTGGAAAGGCATTAAAGGCGATGAAACAACAATCGACAAGGATTTTAAAAAGGTACTGCTGCTGATGACTGTCACCGTAGTATTTATGGGCTCTGGACGCCAGATATACCGGGCCAATGCCCTAGATAAGCACAGGACACTGGTACAGGTAAAAACAGCCGAGTTCCAAAAATTGAAGAAAGCAGCCATCGCAAAAAACAAGCTGTCACTAGCCCAAGAAAATACAGCCAACCTTTCAGAAGCCGATAAAGGCCAAAAAGTGTTCAATCAAAACTGCGCGGCTTGCCATAAGCCACATGATAAATTGGTTGGGCCGCCTGTAACAGAAATGGCTTCGCTGTACAAAGACAATCCGTCTGGTTTGCAAAACTGGATCAAAAAGCCGGGTAAAAAGAGGCCCGATTATCCACAAATGCCTGGCTTCGACGCCCAGTTGAACCAGGAACAACTAGACCAACTCTCGGCCTATATTTTAACAATTAAATAATACAATCATGATTCAGGTTTTTGCCATTATGGTCATTGTCTTCGTTGCGCTCTCTATATTTTTTATAATGAAAATCAAATCGACCACCTTAAAGATTATCAAGACTAAAGAGCTAAACAATGAAGAAAATAAACTAGAGAAAAACTACCAATTTATCAAAGGGCTTTACTAGTTAAAAAGTGCATTTCCCATAGGTAGAGCCCTAAATTGGTTTCTTGAATTCTTGTTTGGTCATAAGGCAGGATTCAATTTGCGGGAGTCGTTAAGACCATCGGTTATAGCGCGACTCTGGTGTTTTGGTTAGTTTGAAGCCCTGTTAGGAGACAGGGCTTTCTTTTTTATATCCCTTATAATCCTACCGGAATATCCCATCAGGATCGGTCACATACGACTCAAAACTCACTTTTTCGCGACGGGCATTGCGATACAGCCTGATAATCTGTTCGCTTTTGGTAATCTGTGTCGCGACTTTCCCAGACAAAACAGGGTCGGCCTTTTTGGCCAATATCCGATTGAGTTCCTGCGCCAGTATGGGTACCAAAACTTTCGGATACCGTTGGTTTTTGGTATCGATGTCCATGCTGTCTATGGTTTCAAAAGCTTTGGGGAATTCATTGTTGCTGTAATACAACGCGGCCAGGTTGAGCCGCGCTTCCTCGAAAGCAGGAGAAATCCGTAAAGCTTCTTTGTAAAACGTTTTTGCTTTTTCTTTTTGGCCGCCAATGCGATAAGCCGTCGCGAGGTTATTGAGCACCTGGATTTGATAAGGAGCGCCGGCATAGGCGCTTTCAAATGACCCGATGCTTTCTGCAATTTCATTCCTGCCAAAGTAAGCATTGCCTTTATACCAATCGATTGGGATGCTCGTTGGGTCGATCGTGTAAAAACGGCTTTGCGCGGCGTTGGCGTAAAAAAGCAGATCGTTCCATTGCGACTTTGCCTTTGCCTCGTAGAGCTGTCGCGTTTGCTTCTCGCCATAGAATCGAAATCCTGCCACCGTAACCGAGTATAAAGCGATCGCAACCAGTACAAATAATGGCCAACGGTGACTCCTTTCTTGACTGGGTTCGATTGCTCGATTCGGATCAGCGGTAAAGGCGGCAATCGCCAAAATCAACATTAATAAAACCTGATGTTCTATACGCTCCATCGGAAAATCGAGCAAGGCAATCAGCATGTATCCCGACAATCCGCCAAATAAATAAATGGCCTGCCATTTCTGAACCGTGGTTTCTGATTTTGAAATCAATAGAATCAGCCGGTAAGCGACCACAATAAAAATCAACAGGTAACCGATAAACCCAAAGATTCCGCTTTCACAAAGTACTTGCAAGAAATCATTGTGGGCGCGTTGCAGGGTTTGGATCCCGTTAGCGATGTCGAATTCATCGAGGTTTTCCAGCCCGTATTTTGGGAATTGTACCTGCCAGTTACCAAGCCCCACGCCCAAAAAAGGCTGATCTTTTACCATGGCCCACGAATGTTCCCAGTACAGCAGTCGCGATTGCAGCGTGCCGGTTTCGAAAATACGATTGGCATAATGGGTAGCGACATCGGGCGGCGTTTCTTTATCCGCTTTTGGGATGTCAACAACCAGCACCAGCACGGCAGCGAGAAGCAACGCACCCACGACGAGGTACGCCGGTTTAACTTTAAAACGGTTCCTTAAATAGCAATAGAGTAGGATAAGGATCAGGAGAAGCAATCCCGCCAACACCGTCCGTGTACGGATGATTAAAAGGATGAAAACCGCAAACCCGATTCCAAAGACGCTGATCCACCTGACTTTTTTAGACAATTGTAACCCCATCAGAAAGAACGGCAGGCAAAGGAACAATACCGAGGCCAGCAGGTTTTTATTGGCAAATAAACCCGTGATGATTTCAATTTTGCGAAACAGGTGTTGGTTTTCAACGATCGATTTCTCAAACAGTTGTACGGCCGCCGACCCAATAGCCACCATTCCAAATCCAATCCCGGAAAGAATCAGGTTGTCGGTACTGATCGTTTTCTTTCTGAGTAGCGCGATGGTCAGGAACAAAAAACCAAAAAGCAGTAAAAGTTTAGACAGTACGGCATGGCTTTCTGCAGTAAGCCGATTGGTGGTAAACCCCACCAATGAAAACAACAGGTAAATTCCAACGGATAATGAAAGTGGGTGTTTCCAGGATGGCGGCAAAAACGTCCATTTTTGTACGATGCCCAAAATTGACAACACCAGCACGAAAACGCCTAAAAGAAGTTGCCTGGGCATCAAAGCCGGATCAATAGTGGCTTTTGAATATGCAAACGGAAGCAAAATCAAAAAGGACAGGTAAAGCCATCCGGTTGGGTTGCGTGGCATGGTCGTGGGTTTGGTTACGTCCAAATATAATCAAAAACACACTATAGCCTAAAGTGAAAAGGCTTCGCCGAGGTAAAATTTAATGAGCGCGTTGTTGAACAGGAGTTCGTAGCCGGATTGGATGAGCTCTGCCTGCGATTTGTTGAACATCATCTTGGTGGTATTGAGTTCATTGATGTTGATTTTTCCGAGTTGGAATTTGAGCGCATCGGCCTCATAACTTTTCCTCGAAAATTCAAAAGCGATAGACGAAGATTCGTTTTTCTTCATAGACGTTTTGGTGTCGGTAATCGCCTTGAGTACTTCCTTAGAAAGCTGGTTGCGCATGATCTGCGTATCGAGTTTGGACTGCTTGTAGTTGATTTTATACGATTTGATTTTTGCAAAATCCTCCAACTGGTTAAAAATCGGGATGGTTAAGGTAAAACGCAACGTCTTAGAAAGGTTGGCGTCGAGCTGGTCCTTGTAATAAACATCGCTGTAAGTCATGTTGTCGCCCAAAGTAAGGCGCATCCCCAACGTTGGGTAACGTACCGAACGCGCAATACCAAGCTCGGCGCGCGCTGCTTTTTCCCTGAACAAACTCATCGCGTAAGACGGATGGATCTCGATTGCCTTGTTAATGATTGAGAATTGGTTTTCTGCCAAAGCCACATTTTCATTGATCTCTAGCTTGGGTTTGAGCAATACGATTTCTTGCTCAAGCGGTACATTCATGAGCTGTTTGAGGCTGATCAAATTGTCGGTAAGGTGGTTTTGGTTGGTGAGCAGGGTGAGTTCTTCTGTGGCTTTCTGCGATTTGACCTTAAAGACCTCACTTTCAGAAATCACACCCGAATTGAATTTGAGTTCGGCCAATTCCAATTGCTTCGCGCTCGATTGGATTTGCTCTTCATTGGCCACGATCACATCCTGCAAATACAAAATCGTGATGAATTTTTGTGCCAGGTCTATGGTCACATTGTACCGAACGCGTTCGATGTTGGCGCGGTTGATGTTCATTTCCTGTTTGTTGCGCTTGATGGTGTTGATGGCTTCAAAGCCCGAAAATAAATTGAAGTTGGCGTTGATAGAACCCGAATAATTACGGATGGCATCGGTAACGAACAAATTGGTTTTGGGATCAATCTCGCGTCCCCACGTATTTTTATTTTCGGCTTGCGCGGCCACGCTCGGCAGCAATTTTCCGTAGCTGGCTTTGTATTGATAAGCCGCATTTTCCTGGTCGTACTGTGCAGATTTGAGTTCAAGGTTCTGCTGCAATACCAGATCCAGGCAATCCTGGAAAGTCATCGCTTGCTGCGAAAAACAAAAGGATGGACAAGCAAGGGCAGCTATTAGCAAAATCTTTTTCATACCTAACTGACGCTATTGTCTATTTTGTTGAACAGTTTTTTCATGATGTATTGAAAAAGCTGCATGCGCTCGATGATCACTTCGCCCTTGAGCATATAACCCGCTTTAAGGTTGATACTCGGGTTGTATTTATCGATGTTGGCCAGGCAATAAAAGGTCTTATCTACATCCGACGGCGACACATACGTGATTTTTCCTTTAATCGCTCCATAGCGATAATAGTTGTAAGCATCGAGTTTGAGGTTGATTTCCTGTCCTTTTTCTACGTATGCGAGATCTTCTTCTTTAAGGATGACCTTGGCATAGAACTTCTCTTTTTTAGGCGCAATAATCGTGAGCAAATCGCCTTTGTTTACGATCTGTGTGTTTTGCCTGGCGTTGAAAAGGTTAGAGACCGTTCCGTCGATGGGCGATACCACTACGAGTTTCTGCATTTCGTCGGCGACATAACCCAAGTTTGATTGGCCGTCCTTGATCTGCATTTGCAGTTCCACGATGTCGCGCTCATAATTGTGGATCTGGTTGTCTACATCGATGATGCTGCGCGTCA
>ERZ795056.913-NODE-913-length-36015-cov-10.658092_pt1 | contig 36015 bp, 27 predicted proteins | sample MGYA00375140_ERZ795056 | MGnify/ENA primary metagenome ERZ795056 (study PRJEB30185, sample SAMN05720227) | activated sludge metagenome | isolation source: Anaerobic digester | place: USA | collected 2015-03-09 ...
TTTCTGTCGCACCACAGGGTTTATAAGGTTTATAAGGTTGATGAGGGTTGATAAAGGTTGATGAGGGTTGATATTCATCTACTCGGTAAAACAGGACATTTTCATTCAACGAGTAGATGAATATCAACCCTTATAAACCTTTATCAACCCTCATCAACCCTTATAAACCCTCAACAACCTAAACTCCCCGTACTTTCTTCCAATACCGCATCAGCCCCGCTACCGACATAAATGCCGGATTGGCCGCTTCATACCGCTTCAAGTCGGCCTGCGCTACGCCGGCATCGAGCAATTGTTTTTGTACAAATGCCTGAAAATCAGGCACAAGACTGGCTGGATCGGCCGATCTTTCCGCATAAGGGCGCATCCATTCCGCCCAGGAAAGCAGGCGCTCTTCCAGCAGGGTAAGATGAGGATCCTTATCCGTTATTTTTCCGAAATGGGTGAGGTACAAGGTTTCGACGGGCAATTCCTTCATCAGCCGGATGGAAGCCTGCCAGTCTTCCACGTGAATATCGGGTGGTGGGCAGGGCGGCATAACGGGCCCCGAACCGATTTTTACCCCGGCAACGTCGCCGGTAAACAGCACACTTTCAGTGCCGTCGGATACTTCCCAGGCGATATGGTGGACGGCATGACCGGGCGTATACCAGGCGGTAAAATGAAGCCCGCAGGCGTCGATGGTGCTGCCATGTTCGGGCGCCGTCAGTTGATTTTCGGGAATGGGCCGCATTTCTCCCCATAACACGTCCATTTGGTCGCCATAGATCTGCCGCGCGGAATTGTACAGTTTTTCGGGTGCTGCGAGGTGCGGCAGTCCTTTCGGATGTACGTAAATATGTGCGCCTTTTTCGGCAAATGCCCAGGCGGCACCGGCATGATCGAAATGGATATGCGACAGAAAAACGTGCCGGAAATCAGCCATTTGCCAGCCATTTTGGCCGAGTGCCGTTTCCAGATGGGGGAGGGTAGAGGCCGGACCGGCTTCTACCAGCGCCAGTCCGTGCGGTCCTTCCACCACAAAAACGGCGATAGCGTTTTCCAGGTTGAGGAAACCCAGATCGAGCGTGTGAATTTTCATGGGGGCAAATGTAGTGTTTGTTGGTTTATGGGTTTATGAGTTTATAGGTTTATGAGTTTATGGGTTTATAATGGCCACTCGAATAACGGAAAATCGCGTTATCGAGTGGCCATTATAAACCCATAAACTCATAAACCTATAAACTCATAAACCCATAAACTACTCCTGGAGTGCTTCCCGCGAAATCACCAGTTTCTGAATTTCCGAGGTGCCTTCGCCGATGGTGCAGAGTTTGGAATCGCGGTAAAATTTTTCCACCGGAAAATCCTTGGTGTAGCCATAGCCGCCGAAGATCTGAACGGCGTCGGTGCTAACGAATACGGCCACTTCGGAAGCGTAATACTTGGCCATTGCGGCCTGTTTGGTGCATTTTTGGCCGGTGTTTTTCAAAAAGCCGGCCTGGCGGGTGAGCAGTTCGGAGGCTTCGATGCGGGTAGCCATATCGGCCAGTTTGAAACTGATGCCTTGAAACTGGGCGATGGGTTTGCCGAACTGCTGGCGTTCCTTGGCATATTTGACGGAAGCCTCGTAAGCGCCTTTGGCAATACCGAGCGAAAGCGACGCAATGGAAATACGCCCGCCATCCAGAATTTTCATGGCCTGGATAAAACCTTCCCCTTCTTTGCCGAGGATCTGGCTTTCGTGCAAGCGGCAGTGATCGAAGATCATTTCGGCAGTTTCGCTGGCGCGCATGCCGAGTTTGTTTTCTTTTTTTCCCGCCTGAAATCCGGGTGTGCCGCGTTCGACGACAAATGCCGTCATGCCGCGGCTGTCGAGCAGTTCGCCGGTGCGTGCGATGACAACGGCTACATGCCCGCTTTTGCCGTGGGTAATCCAGGATTTGGTGCCGTTGAGCACAAAATATTCACCGTCACGGGTGGCAGTGCATTGCATGCGCATGGCATCCGAACCGGTATTCGGCTCGGTCAGTCCCCAGGCGCCGATCCATTCCCCGGTTGCCAGCAAAGGCAGGTATTTTTGTTTTTGCTCTTCGTTGCCAAACGACAGAATATGATTGGTACACAACGAGTTGTGTGCCGCAACGCTCAGTCCGATAGAGCCGCAAACTTTGGAAATTTCTTCAATAACGGTAATGTATTCCTGGTACCCCAGCCCGGCGCCCTGGTAGGCTTCCGGCACCAGCACACCGAGAAAACCGAGTTTGCCCATTTCATGGAACAGGTCGATGGGAAAGTGCTGGCTTTCATCCCATTCCATCACGTGCGGACGAATGTGCGTTTCCGCAAAGTCGCGGGCACTTTGGCGGATAAGTTGCAGATTATCGGCGTCGAAGTCTGCGTATTGTCCCATGCAATTTGATTTTAGTTGAACAAATGTGGTGAGGGCTCCGAAGGTGTTTGGTTTTTAGTGTTTCGTGTTTGGGCCGGAGGAAGCCTAAACACGAAACACTAAAAACCAAAAACCTTTGGGTTTCTTCTGCCTCGTGCAAAAGGAGCCCAAAGGTACATGGAAAGTACAACTGTAGCAACGTGAGTTGTGAGTTGTCAGTTGTGAGGAATGCGGACTTCGCACTGACGACTTCACACTAATGCGACTTCGCACTTCGCACTGACGACTTCGCACTTATGTGACTTCGCACTTCGCACTGACGACTTCGCACTTATTATTCCAGTACATACCGGTGAAACTGTTCCAGTTCGGTGCCATGATTATCGATGGCCCAAAGTCGGAATTCGATCACGTCGCCAGGATGCAACTGCCCCGGACCGGGAAGGAGGAGGTTGCCGATCTCGACGTCGATATTGGCTCCGACCGTATTGGTATCGGCATTTTCATCGCCGATTAACACACCGGCAAACTGACCGTTTACTGTGTAGGAGAACTCCCACTCCCGGATGACCTGGTCGTCGGGGTCATTGTCGGTGGTCGAAATGGTGATATCAAAAGAAAGTACGTCGCCCGGTGTTTGGGTGCCGGTCTGATCGTCGTCGTACCAGCGCACGTCAAAGGTGTCGAGGCTGAGCGGGTCGGGATCTTTGTCGCAACCGGTAAAGAACAGGGCAGAAAGCAATAAAGCGGGAAGAAGGAAGGCGTTTTTCATTCGTTTATATTTTACGCAAACGTATGGTTACAAACAGGTCGAAGTCAAGCGGCCGGCAGGTATTTAGCATGAGTTTAACGCGATGCCGAATTTTAACAAAAAGAAAAAAACAACATCCCTCCGAAAATCTCATCCTGTTCTGTGACATCCGTCACAAAGCAGCCCCTTCCGCCTACCGCACCTTTGCAAAGGATTTGGCAATTTGCCTGTCCGCACAAAGGATTCAGGATATGAAATACATCATCATCGGTGCAGTAGCAGGAGGCGCCAGCACGGCAGCCCGGTTGAGAAGGCTCGACGAACACGCTGAAATTATCATTTTCGAAAAAGGAGCATATATCTCGTACGCCAACTGCGGATTGCCGTATTACATCGGCGACGTGATCCGCGACCGCAATGCCTTGTTTGTACAAACGGCGGCGGCATTTCACCAGCGTTTCAACATCGACGTGCGTACCATGACGGAAGTTATGGCCATCGACCGATCGGCAAAAACGGTGACCGCTCTGAACCGGGTAACGGGCGAAACGTACACGGAAACATACGACAAACTCGTGTTGTCGCCCGGAGCCGAACCTGTGCGCCCACCGCTGCCCGGCATTTCCCTGCCCGGTATTTTTACCCTGAGAAATGTGGCCGATACCGATCTGATCAAGTCTTTTGTGCAACAGAAAAACGTGAACAGGGCTGTTGTCATCGGCGCCGGTTTTATCGGACTGGAAATGGCCGAGAACCTGTCGGGGCTTGGGCTGGAAGTCAGTGTCGTTGAAATGGGTAATCAGGTGCTGGCGCCGCTTGATTTCCCGGTTGCGGCGCTGGCCCAACGCCACATTCGTGCCCACGGGGTTCACCTCATGCTCGAATCCGCAGTAGAGGCGTTTGAAAAAGCGGAAACCGGTTTGAATGTGTTGCTGAAAAACGGTGAAAACCTGCCTGCCGACCTCGTCATCCTGTCCATCGGCGTTCGGCCCGACACCAGACTTGCCGTGGAAGCAGGCCTGGAAACGGGACCGGCCAGAGGCATCCGGGTGAATGAATACCTGCAAACCTCCGACCCCGATATTTATGCCGTCGGCGACGTCATTGAATTTGAAAACCCCATCACGGGTGTTTCCATGAATACCTACCTGGCCGGCCCTGCCAACAAACAGGGACGTATTTGTGCAAACAATATCGTGCTGGGAAATGTGCAGCCTTATGCCGGCGCCATCAATACGGCCATTGTAAAAGTGTTCGACATGACCGTGGCAACGGCCGGTATGGCTTCCAAACACCTGAGGAACGCAGGCATTCCGCACCTCGTGTCGACTACCCACAGCGGCGCGCATGCGGGTTATTACCCCGGTTCCCGGCAGATGAGCATTCAACTGGCATTTTCACCCGAAGACGGGCGCTTGTTCGGCGCGCAGGTTGCAGGCTATGAAGGAGTGGACAAGCGGATCGACATCCTCTCGTCCGTTATTCAGCGCAAGGGGACCATTTATGAACTGGCGGAATTCGAGCACGCCTATGCGCCGCCGTATTCTTCGGCAAAAGACCCGGTGAACATGGCCGGTTTTGTAGCGGAAAACATGCTGTTGGGAAAAACGAACGTGTTTTACTGGAACGAAACGGAAGATTTGCCTGCCAACGCCGTACTGCTCGACGTCAGGACGCAGGAAGAGGCCGGACACGGAATTATCCCGGGCGCCGTACATATTCCGGTGGATAATTTGAGGGCGCAAATGAATGCCCTGAACCCGGCGTCCGACATTTATATCTATTGCCAGAGCGGCCTTCGGGCATACCTGGCCCAGCGGATGCTGCTGCAAAACGGATTCGGGAAAGTGTATAACCTGTCGGGCGGCTACCAATTGTGGGAAGCGTGCACGAAGGAAAAGGCTGAAACCGGAAAACAAAAAAAGAAGACAGTGGAATTTGCCTAAAACCGGTAACCCAGGTTGATGCCGCCGCGCATGCCCGCCTTGACGAAGCGGGTTTCCGTGGTCGAGGACAGGCCGTTTTCGACCCTTGTTTTGGTTTCTTTGGTAAACCGGGCTTTACCGCCTACATAAAACTCCAGGTACCATCTGTCGGAGAGGCGGGCATTTTTACCGAGCAGGATGCCGGGATTAACGGAAGTTGCTTTATGCCTGAATACATTGACGGCGTCGGGATCAATTTCTCCTCCTGACGAATACCTGATTTGGTTAAATTCAGTAAACACACTTCCAAAAAAAGCCTTGTTGATAGACTCCGTCTTCTTTTTGCCGAAATAATACCGGACTTCCGGAACAAATCCCCGGATAGACGTACCGCCGCCGTCTGTTGCGCCCATATCGGATCCCATAAGATTGTACAACAGTTGAAGCGAAAAGTCATCGCCGATTCTTCTCTCCAAACCGATACCAAGGGAAAAAACCTGCAACCCCCTGGCGGGAGGGAGATAAAAAACCCGTCCTTTTACCACGTTTTTTTGAGCGAAAACGCAAGAGGACAACAAACATAGTAAAAGGGTTGTCCGGATAAACCGGGAGATGCGGTGCAATTTTTCTCTGCGCATGGCTAAAGTTTTTCGAGGTTAACTTCTGAAAACGAACCGCTCTTTGGCCACATTGAGCATGTTTTCATTCCAGTTGTGGGAAAACAGTTTTTTCAGCATCGAAGTCTCGTTCTCAAAAAAATCCGCTTTCGAAATATACAGGCTTGCCCCGTCTTCGAAGGTTTCTTCTATGTCGCCTGCGTAGGTGGAAGTAGAAAACATAATGATCGGAATATTTCGAAATTTATCGTTTTTACGAATTTCACGCAGACAGGCTTTGCCGTCTTTGTAGGGCATATTGATGTCCAGAAATATGACGTCCGGCGGCGGCGGGGTTTTAATAGTGGAAAGGTAATTGGTTAGTTTTTCTCCATCGACCACGGTAGTGAGTTTGGAAGGAATACCCGATTCCTCCAGGGCTTCCCGAAAGAAAGCCCTGTCGTCAGCATCGTCGTCGGCAAGCAAAATTTCGATGTACTTTTCACCTGGTTCCATTCGTAATTATTTAGTTATATGACAGAGGGGGCCGGTTTGAGGTTGGCCGGCGACAAAGTAACGTTGTAAAAGTCAAAAGTTTTTTCAAATTAACGCTACTTTTTATATTCCTAACAAAAGAATTTCTGCGTTTCCGGTTCACCCTTCACTGGTAATAATGAACGATAAACGCTTTCAAAGCCTCTCCATGCAGGTTTTTGGCAATAATTTTCCCACGGTTGTCCACGATAAAATTAGCCGGAATTGTAGTCACGTGTAATGCTTCCATGAACGGTGTCGCGTCGCCGAGCAAATGGGATGCATGCGGCCACCCGGTCGCGTCTTTGGCAATAGCAGATTTCCAGGCATCGCGGCTGCTGTCGATGGAATAGCCGATGATCTGAAGCCCTTTTCCCTTATATTCGCGGTATAACGGAACCAGCACGTCCCGGTTTTCCCTTCGGCAGGGTGCACACCACGACGCCCAGATGTCGACAATTGTCAGCCGTTCGCCCAACAGGGCATACAAGGCCGTGGTATCGCCGGCCGCCATCGGCATTGGAAAATCGGGAATGCCGGAGCCGGTTTGCACAGGCAGTTTTTCGGGATTGGCGGCAGCGCAGAGTTGTTGTGGCCACGGATTGTCCTGTGTCTGGCCTTCCCATTTTTTGCACTGCCGTATTAAAAACTCCGGCACCCGCTCGTAATCCGCTTCGGGGCTCACCCAGCGCACGGCCACCAAAGCGGGCCAGAACCGGGAGGTAGAATCGGCAAATGCCATCATGGGCTCGCGGAAGCGCAGCAACGCGGCTTCGTGTTCGAGCAGGTTGTTTTCGTCGGGCGCTTCGGTGTGGCCGGCCAGGTGTTGCTGAAATGCCGCATGCCGGATGTCGCGGAGTTGCAACAGCGCCGCGTTTTCTGCCGAAGGCCGCTGAATGGAAAAACTTGCCTGAAAACGATTGCTTTCCGCATTGATCTCTACGACACCGCCGTTTTGCAAAACTACCGGCATGTAGTTGGAATTCAAGGGGTTATCATCGAGCAGCAGGGTAGGGTAGCGGCTGCCTGGCTGCTGAACGCATACCTGAAATAACCCTTTGATCGTGTTGCCGGGCATTTTGGAAAAAGCAAAACTACCGTCGGTCGCAATAGCACAAGAATCGACCATTATGCCGCTGTAGTTGGCTGCTACTTCTGAAAAATTGCGCGGCTGAATGAGGTAAACGACCGGTTTCCAGCCTGGTGACATAGTTATTTTTCCGGAAAGAACGGGCAGGGGTTGAGTGTGGCAACTGGTGTTTGCCAGCAAAAGCATCGATAAGGACGCGAACCGGACGATTTTTGAAAGGAACATGAGCGGGGTATCTGTGGAGCCGCAAAATTCGGCAAAATATCCGGAAAGGCTCCTGGTACGGCAAAGTAAATGCAAACGCTTCCACGCTGTTTAGATTAGTTTTTGATATGCATATTTTTTACTAATGATTGATTATCAATAAGTTATTTGAAATAATTGGTGGGCGCTTTCCCAAGTGTAGATTTTTTTTAAAAATAAATACTATCGGGGTGGGTACCGGAATCCCTGCGGCAAACAAATGGACATCTTTCACAAAACAACAGTTTCCAACTTTCTAAAATTAACAACAATGAAAAACATCGTCCTTTTCTCCGCTTTTGTTTCCGCTCTGTTTCTGGCTTCTTCCGTTTCCGCTCAGCAGTATGCGCGTCCGGTTGCCTACAATCCAAATGCCCAGTATACCATGCAAAACCAGGCGCCCACTACTTACAGCGTAGTGCTTCATGCCGGAACCCCGATCGAACTGGAAACTTTGATGCCGGTGGACGGAAAGTTCCTGAACGTCGGACAAACCATCGAATTCCGCGTGAAATACGACGTCGTCGTAAAGCGCCAGGTCGTGATTGCAGCAGGCTCCCCGGCAAGGGGCATCGTCACCCGCCTCGATAAACCGAAAATGATGGGCAAGGGAGGTTACATGGAGATTCAGCCACAATACGTCAATACCGTAGATAACCAAATGCTCCCGATCAGCGCTTCCCCGTTGCGCCTGGAAGGCAAGAAAAACGGCTGGGCCTGGGCCGGTGTGGTAGTGGGCGTTGCCACCGGCGGCGTGGGTGCGGCAGCCACGGGCTTCATCAAAGGAAAAAATGCGCGTGTGGAAAGCGGTATGACCGTGTTCGCTTCCATCGCTTCTACCCGGGAAGTGTATATAAATAATTGATTGTCAATATTTTTTAACTGGAGGATTCGGCCGGCTAACCCCCAACACGACCGAATCCTCCAGTTGCCCACAGATTTTTCACTCCACTTTTCAAAAATACAGTCATGAAAAATACCAATTCGCTCTACCACAAAATGCTGCTCAGTACAATCGCGCTCGTATTCGCCGGCGCCGCCTACATCATGTACGACCTCACCCAATGGCAAAACAGGCTGGAAGCACGCGCCGATGCCAAAATCAGCCGGACTACGCATGTGCATCCGATGTCGTCAGCCATGCCGAACGCTCCGGCTCCGATCGAACTCGAAGACAACGATGATTCCTGGCACGGGTCCAACCGCCTGGAACCGGAATACCGCGGCCCGAAACACTTTACTGCCAAGGGTTTACCCCAATCGTACGAAGTAGAAAACCTGCAGGTAACCAGCGAAACGACATACGGTACAGCACGCTCCATGCAGTCTACCGTGTATGCCGGCACCCAGATAGAACTCGAAACCACCACGCCCATCGACGTGAAATACATCACAGCCGGACAAACGATCGATCTCCGTGTGAAATACGATGTCGTTATAGGCCGCAACATCGCCATCCCTGCCGGTTCGGTCGCCAAAGCAATGGTGAACGATGCACGCCGCAAAAAACTGTTCCGCAAAAGTCAGTTGTGTATCGAACCGAAATACGTACAAACGCCCGACGGCCGGTTCGTTCCGCTGAGCGGCCGCCCGGTATACTTCCAGAGCAAGAATAATTTCCCGCTGTCGGCAGGGGCTACGCTGTTCTCGAATATTGCGGCAACGACGGAGGTGGAGACGGGAATGGGATTGTAGATGCCAGTGTTTTACGGGAAGCAATAGATTTACAAACAGCCGCCCGGGATGGGAGGGCTGTTTGTTTTTTAATTGTGCATTTTGTCTAAATCAATCAGCAGTGTATATTGTGCACTGATTTATTAATAGTTTAAATAATAATATTATGGAATACAAACTCTCATTTCTGACAATACTATTTTTGATTCTTTTCTGTAGTTCCGTAAAAAGTCAAAATGAAACTGCCCCTACAAATTCAACAAGAATTGCCAAGGATACTTTGGCCGCTGATTCATTTTTCGTTGAAATGAAAAATTTAATTCAGCAGAGAAAATGGGAAGAGGCGGAAAATATAGGGACTCGAGCAAGAAATATATATGTAGATATATTAGGGGCAGGTAATAAAAAAGAATCAGATGTATTGTATCGCATGGGGTTTATTAAATATTACCAAGGTGATCTTGAAAACGCGATGAGTATCTGGAATGAATCACTATCTATTCGTCTAAAGATATTAGGGCAAAGGAGCTTAGATGTTGCAAATTGTTATAATAATTTGGCGGCAGCAGCAGATGCTAAAGGCGAAGGCAGCAAATCTATTGAGTATAATCAAAAATCATTTGATATTCGTATAGACATTCTTGGCCCTGAGCATCTTGAAGTTGCTAATTCATATAATAATTTCGGTAACTACTATCATGCCATAGGGGAATATGATAAATCAATCGAAAATCATTTGAAGGCTTTGGGAATTCGCATAAAATTACTCGGCCCGAATCACCCTGATGTTGCTTCTTCTTATGATAATATGGGTAATACTCTAAGTATAAAAGGCGATTATGACCAAGCATTACAATATCAATTGACTTCTCTTGAAATTCGTGTGAAATCATTAGGGCCGGGAGACTATTACGTGGCATCTTCTTATAATAATTTAGGTGTAACATATGAAAAAATGTCTCAATATGATAAGGCGATTACTTTTCATTTAAAATGTTTAGATGTTTTGCAAAAAATTCTGGGGATGGATCATCCTAACTTAGCCAACTCATATAATAATCTAGGGGTATGTTATGAATTTAAATCTGAATTTGAAAAAGCAATTCTATACCATTTTAAGGCACTTGAAATTAGAAAAAAAATGTTTGGTGATAACCATCCATACGTTGCTGTATCTTATGGAAATTTAGGCAAAACATATGGATCAATGGAAGACTTTAAAAATGCAATATATTATCAAACTAAATCTTTGGATATTTGGAAATCACTATATGGTGAATATCACCCAAATGTGGCCAGTTGTTATAATAATTTAGCATTCTCATATTTTCTTTTAAAAGATAGTATCAGTAAAGTAATTGAGTTGCATCAGAATGCTTTAAATATTAGGCTAAAGGTTTTGGGCTTAAAGCATCCGGATATTGCACTTTCATATTCCAACCTGGCAAATGCATATGCTTATAATCGAGAATATGATAAATCTATAGAATATTACAAAAAAGCAATAGTTGCATCAGGATATGAAGGGGAAGGGTTCGAAAATGTGAATTCATATCAACGATTAATTGCAGATTTGAATTCAATAAGCCATTATTTAAGATACTTGTATATTGAAAATAAATCTCAGCATTACATTGCCGATTCCTACAATTATTGTATTAAGGCGCTTTCTGCAAACGCCTACCAACAAAATACTATTATGGAGGAAAATACTTTATCTTACTTACATGCAATTAATTTTCGCACGTTTGAACAAGCCATTGCAGTGTCACTTTTAAAGAGTCAAGTGTTTAGTAGTGACTCACTTCGGTATAACACGTTGTCTTATGTTGAAAAAAGTAAATCTTCTATTCTACAATCTCAACTCAAAGAAGCGGGCGCAAAATATTTTTCTGGCATTCCTGATTCTTTGTTGGAATTAGAATATCACCTTCGTAGTAGTATTACCTGGCGCGAAAAACAACGACAATCCCTCCTCGACCAAGGCCTCCCCGAAACCGACACCACCGTCCTCCGCATTTCCAGCATCATCTTCGACCTCCGCAGCCAATACGAAACCCTAAAAAACACCTTCGAATCCCGCTACCCCGACTACTACCGACTCAAATACGACCTCTCCACCACCTCCCTCGACTACGTCCAGGACACCCTCCTCCAAAACAACCAAACCCTGCTCGAATACTTCGTTGGCGACAGCGCCATCTACATCTTCACCGTTCGCCCCGACACTTTCAACGTCACGGAGGTTAAAAAAGACTTCCCGCTGGAGGATTGGGTAAAACACCTGCGCCACGGACTATACGATTATTACCAAAGCAAATCGACCGATCCCGTGTACTACGATTCGACGGCGGGAGAATATACCAAGGCCGCTTATCAGATCTACAACAAACTGATCGCCCCGGTGGCCGGATTGCTTACCGATAACCTGGTCGTGGTGCCCGACGGTGTGCTGGGGTACGTGCCTTTTGAAGCCCTGCTGACCAAACAACCGGCTGTGCCGCGCCGCTTTTACAGTCATACGTATTTTGGCAAGGAACGCCGCATCAGTTATGCGTATTCGGCTACTTTACTGCGTGAAATGCGCGACAAACGGCATAAAAACGAACCTTCCGGTTCACTGCTTGCCCTGGCGCCTTTCTCGCGCGACGACGTTAAGGCTTTACGCGAGCAATTAGATACCCTTTCCGAGCTCATTGCCCTGCGGAGCGATACGCTGCCTGTCCTGCGCAACAGCGGCCGGGAAGCCCTGGTGGCGGAAAAGATTTTCAAAGGGAATGCGCTGCTGGGCCCTGATGCCACCAAAGATACCTTTCAGCAACTAGCCGGAAATTACCGCATTCTGCACCTGAGTACACACGGCAAGGCCAACGACAAAATAGGGGATTACGCCTACCTCGGCTTCGGGTTGCACGGAAACACAGGCGGATTCGACAAGTTTTACGTAAAAGACATCTACAATCTGTCGCTGAATGCCGACCTGGTGGTGTTGTCTGCCTGCGAAACAGGTATCGGTCAACTGCAACGCGGCGAAGGCATTATCAGTCTGGCGCGGGCCTTCGCGTATGCCGGCGCTAAAAGCATCGTCACCACGTTGTGGCAGGTAGACGATGCGCGCACCAGCCGCCTCATGCAGGGCTTTTACAAAAACCTGTATAAAGGTATGCCCAAGGATGAAGCATTGTGGCACGTCAAACGGGATGAATTTATGGAAAGTAAAACCGATGCGCATCCGTTTTTCTGGGCCGGTTTTATTCCAATAGGCGATATGCGGCCGATCAAAAACTGATTTTACTAAAACACGCTTTTCAGGCGACTGCTCCCCGGCGGTCGCCTTTTTTATTTTAAAAAAAAAGCGGGTATGGAATGGGTACCATTTGGCGTCCGGATAAACAAATGGTGCATACAACTACTATTCATTCTTACCACAAAACTTTTTAGCAACATGAAAAAAATCGCTCTTTTTATGGTCCTGATCCTGGTTGCACTACAGGCCTGCAAAAAAACGGAAACAAGCGAAATGGAAAACCCCGAACTTCGTCCGGAACTCACTGCGGAGGCGCTGGAAATCCCGGACGACCCAACCCACTGTCATAATGCTTTAACTGACACGAATCTCCCCTGGAACAACGGCTTTATCGGTTCATTTGCCGTGCGCTACCAGGTAACGCCCGCAGGTACTATTCTGCTGGAAGGCGACATTGCCGTGCCGGCGGAGCTGATCACCAATACGCCTTCCACGGAAGAACGCGGCGCCTCCAAAGCAGGCGTGTATCTCTGGCCGCAGGCGCGGGTGTATTACAGTTTCGCTACGGGGTATCCGACCAATCTGCGCAACGCCTTCCTGACAGCCTGCCAGAAGTGGAACCTGTACACGGGTATTCAGTTTATCCAACGCACTACACAAACCAATTATATCCGGGTGTTCAAGGACGGGAATTCCAATTATTCGTACGTGGGCTATCAGGGCGGTATGCAAAACCTGTCGCTCGCCGATTCCAATCCCGGCGTAGCCATCCACGAACTGGGCCACGCACTCGGCCTGATCCACGAACACCAGCGCAGCGACCGCAATACGAAAATCTGGGTGAACCCGGGCGTGGCCAATACCGGCAATTTCCTTCGCTACACCAATTCGTATAACTACACGACCTTCGACTGGAATTCGATCATGCTGTACGGATCTTCGCCTTACGGCAGTTCCTGGACCATGCTGAAACTACCCGGTAATACCCCGTTTACGAACACCATCGAGTACTGGCGCAGCCAGGGATCGTACGCGCTGCCGAGCAGCAGCGATATCTATGCGGTGAATTATATGTATTGAAACTGTTGGAATTTTTGAAAGGAAGGGGTGGCTGCCGGTGAGGTGGCTGCCCTTTTTTGTGTTGGAAAGTAATATTCATCAATGGTCTTTGATGAAATGCAGCAGTTATCTTGGCAGGTATGATTCCCGTATGTATTTTGCTGACTTATTGGATAAATTCTCAAAACTCTACTGTCATGCAATATTCCTATAATTTTTGGACAATTCTAGTTGGATTGATCTTTTCTACTCCGGTTTTCGGACAGGCGACTGCGGATACCCTAAGTCTTACGGGGACGATGGCGGATACAGTGGTGGCAAATAATTACAGTAAGGAGGCATTCACTTGTTTTAAAAGAAAGGAATGGGATAAAGCACTTGGACTCCTTGATATAGCCGGTACTATTTTTCTGTCAACCACGGGTGCCGAAAGTGCCGGTTATGGGTTAGTTTTGCATCGTAAAGGATTGATTTATCGTAATATTAATCAATTAGATTCGGCGATTCGATATTACGAAATGGCGATTTCCGTAAGGAGTAAAGCATTGAACTTCTATCATGAAGACGTAGCCAATTCATACAATAATGCCGGAAATGCATACAGGGCAAAAGGTGATGCGGATATGTCTCTGGACAGGCATAAAAAAGCACTTGAAATCCGGCAACATTTATATGGTGAAAATAATGCTGATGTTGCCGCTTCTTATTACTCTATTGCATTGGCTTATTTTGATAAAAGTGACTATGAAAAATCGCTTGAATCCCATCGGAAAGCACTCACCATTCGTTTGGTATTACAGGATGCTGTTGATCTGGCCAATTCCTATAATGATATTGGAATAACCTTGTCAGAAATGGGACAATTTGAAGGGGCGGTTGATAATTTAAGAAAAGCCCTAGTCTTTCGTATTGAATCTTATGGTTCCGACAGTCCGGAAGTTGCATCTGTTTATAATAATATAGGAGGTATAAGTTGTTATGCAGGAGATTACCAAACCGGGCTGAGTGCATTTCAGCATGCATTGGAAACACGTATTAAACTACTGGGAAACAATAGCCCCAAAGTTGCAGAAACCTATGAAAATATTGGACTTGCACTTGCAAAGATTGGACGCTATAGAGAGGCCCTGATAAATTACCTGAAAAGTAAGGCGATCATTGTAAATAACCTGGGTCCTGATGATCCGAAAGTAGCGAAAATAGATGAGTTCATCGCTGGAGTTTACATGCGTTTTGATGAACATCAAAAATCAATTGAGTATCACTTTGATGCTCTAAGGATATATGCCAAATCCATGGGGGAAAACAACCTGAAAGTTGCGGGTGTTTACAATAATCTGGGGGTTTCGTATGCAGCTCTGGGCGATTACATAAAATCTGAAGCGTATCATTTGAAGGATCTGGAGATAACCAGGCTGTTGCTTGGAGAAAATCACCTCGACGTATCAACAGTCTACCTCAATCTGGGCATCTTGTTCCGAAAAAAGCAAGATTATGAGCAATCTATTCAATACAATGAGCAAGCACTGCAAATGCGACTCAATCTGGTTGGCCCGAATAGTATAGAGGTTGCCGAGTCTTACTCCAATATGGCAAATGTGTATGACGACATCGGACAATATGATAAAGCCGTAGAACTGCACGAAAAAGCACTTTTGATATTTAAGTACAATCTACATGAAGCACATCCTTTTTTTGCACAAGTATATAATAACCTCGCCAACCCATATCTTAGTAAAGGCAAATTGGAGAAAACAATAGAGATGTGTCATAACGCACTGCTTGTTTCCGGTTACAATCAATTAAATGATATGGGCCGGGTTCTCAATTTAGAACAAACTAATAAAGCATTGTTTCTGCTTGCAAAAACAAGTATTAGACAATACCAAAACACTGCAAAATCTATTTATCTGAGCCAAAGTATGGATTGGATCAGACAGGCAATGACTGGGCTGGATTATCAATTACATTCTGCTTCCAATGATATAGATAAAACGCATTGGATAGCACTAGACAAGGATTTGTATGAATTGCCGTTTCAGGCATACTTTTCATTCAGGAAATCCATCATACCGGATGCTTTAAATCAACTCATATTTACCGCTTCTGAAAAAATAAAATCCAACTTGCTATATTCCCAGTTTAAAGAATTGGGCGCTTCTCATTTTGCCAGTATTCCAGACTCGATGCTTCAACAAGAGCAATCCCTGCGCATCGACCTTACCTGGCGCGAAAAACAACGCCAATCCCTCCTCGATCAAAACCTTTCCGAAACCGATACCACCGTCCTCACCATTTCCTCCAAAATCTTCGATCTTCGCCGCCAGTACGAAACTCTCAAAGACACGCTCGAAACCCGTTATCCCGAATACTATCGCCTCAAATACGATCTTTCTACTGTTTCCCTCGATTACGTGCAGGATACGCTCTTGCAAAAAGGCCAGACCTTGCTGGAATATTTCACCGGCGACAGCGCGGTTTACCTGTTTGTGATACGGCCGGATACTTTTCAGGTAGTGGAAGTGAAAAAGGATTTTCCACTGGAAGACTGGGTCAAACACCTCCGGCACGGTTTGACAGACGCTTTTAAACAAAACACCCCGTCGCCCACTTACCAGGAAAGCACAGCCCGGGAATACGTCTCTTCTGCGTACGATTTGTATCAAAAACTCATCGCGCCGGTGGAAAACCTGCTGACCGATACCATCATCGTCGTGCCCGACGGCGTGCTGGGTTATGTACCGTTCGATGTGCTACTCTCCGAAAAACCGGTCAATCCAACGCGTTTTCACAGCCACAGTTACCTCGGCAAGGAACGCCACATCAGTTATAGTTACTCGGCCACGCTTTTGAAAGAAATGCGGGAGAAGAAGCACCGGGTGCAGCCCACCGAAAGCCTGCTGGCCCTGGCGCCTTTTTTCCGCGGCAGTGCGGACCAGCTGCGTGAACAGGTGGATACCATGTCGGAACTCCTGGCCTTGCGGCGTGATACGCTGTCGGCCTTGCCCGCCACAGGTCGGGAAGCGCTGATCGTGTCGAAAATCTTCGGAGGAAAGGCGCTACTCGGCGCCGAATCACCCAAAGAGATACTGCAACAGGAAGCCGGGCGTTACCGCATCCTGCACCTCAGCACACACGGTAAGGCGGATGATAAAGTGGGTGATTACGCTTACCTGGGTTTTGCGCTGCCGGGTAACTTGCTGGCATTCGACAAGTTTTACGCCAAGGACATTTATAATTTGTCCTTGAATGCCGACCTCGTTACGCTTTCTGCCTGCGAAACCGGCATCGGCGAACTGAAACGTGGAGAAGGCATCATAAGCCTGGCGCGCGCTTTTGCTTACGCCGGTGCAAAAAGTATCGTCACCACCTTGTGGTCGGTCAATGATGTCCGCACTTCTGAACTGATGGAAAACTTTTACAAAGGCCTCTACAATGGCATGGACAAGGATGCTGCGCTTTGGCAGGCTAAAAAGGATTTTCTGAAAAACCATAAAGGCATGGCGGCTCATCCATATTACTGGGCGGGCTTTATTCCGATTGGAGATATGAGCGCCATTCGTAATTAAAGCGTTCTACTTTTTTATAGTTTTCTGAAGTTCCAAGGCTTGTTTGTAATCCGGATGGTCCGGATCAGCGGCGATTTTGTTCAACAGCAGGTCAAAATCACCTTTTTTAACAGCATACTGTGCCAGATAAGACATGAGTAGGTTCCATTCCACGGCATCATCCGACACCTTGTCCGAGCGCAATGCCCGGGTGTACGCCTGTTCTGCGGCGGCGAATTTTTTTTGCCGGAAATAAACCTCGCCGAGCAGAATCTGGGCGGAAATGTAATCGGGATCCGTTGCGGACAAGGCGCGTAACAGGTTGCTCGCATCGCTGTAATCTTTTTTACGGATGAATTCAGCGGCCTGTTGCAAGGTGTTTTTGGGCTGACCAGGATCGGTACTGCGCATGTAGGAATCACTTTCTATTGCAGTAAACTCCTTTTCAGCCATTGCAATATAGCGGGGATTTGTAACGGGCAATTCCGGTTTGACGGGCGCGGTAGTGGGCGTCGTGGTTTCCTGCTGAACGACGGGCCGGTTCGGATCAATCGGCCGGGTAGTGGGAGGAACAATCTTTGGCGGAGTGTGAAACGAATCATCTCCGGCGCCGGAATCAGGGCGGTTAATAAACCAGACGGCGCCTCCAACGAATAGAATGAGCACGGCGCCGCCCAGCCATTTCCAGCCGGTTCGGGCTGGCGGAATCGTTTTTTGGGGCGCAGGCGTTTCTGTTTCCCATTCCTGCATCCAGCCGCGCACCTCGTCTTCGATCAGCACATTGGCAATATTAAAGTCGAGGCGGGCCTGCTCCACGGCTTTTACCAGGTCGGGGTCGTTTTGAAACGCCGCTTCAAAATCCGCTTTTTCAGCAGGATCGAGATGTCCCCTGACATAAGCGTCGATGGTATCCTGAATTTCCATTGTATGTTCAGTTTTTGAGCGCTTCCATTAAATGCGGCCGCGCATCGAAAAATTCTTTCAGTTTGGCCCGGCAACGATAGGTTTCTTTTTTTGCCATATCCGGACCTGCCAACCCTGCTTCCTTCGCGATTTCCTCGGGCGACATCGACAGTCCCCAAAGCCGGAGGAGTTGCCGGCAGCGTTCATTCATTTGCCCGATGACGGAGTGGAGCAGTTTTCTTTTCTCTTCATCTATCACACTGGCCTCCACACTATCGGAGGTGTCCATAAAATCCGTCCGGTCATCAAGTGCCGTATACGCTCCTCTCTTTCGCAATGTATTGATCCAGTGCCACTTAACGATACCGATGAAGAAAGTGGAAACACTGCTTTTCCCTTCAAATTTTTTTTCCCGCACAGCCCTTTCAAACAGTAAAAAGACTTCCTGAAAGACATCTCTGCAATCCTCCTCCTTACCACCATGCTTTAGAATATAACTGAAGGTCATCGTGCGCAGGTCGTTGCTACGGAAAATTTGCTGCAATGCAAGTTTCCGCTCGTCTGCTGAACCGGACAATTGTTCGCGAAGGGCCTGATCAGGATTTATCGAGTTATTCATTTGTTTACGAATTCGAAATAAGTGCCCAAATATAGAGCAAGAAATTTCACTTTGTAGTGTTTCAGGTTGAAAAAGGGGGGGCACTTGATAAAAAAAGCAGGGATTACGTAAGTAATCCCTGCTTCATGCGCCGGTGAAATTTTGTTAATTCCCTCGCTCTTTGCCTGGCTTGGGCGGAGCCCCCGTTTTGGGCTTCACCTCATTTCGTTGAGGCTGCTGTTTTGGAGTAGTGGCCGGTGCTGTCTGCCGGGCGCGCTGTGTTTCCTGTTGTCTGGTTTCCTCCCATTTCTGGCGGTGGAAATCGCTGGGTTTTTCAACAGGAGGCGTTTTGGCCGGTTCGGTTCGGGGCTGCTCGGTGCGGGGTGGTCGTGGCGTTTCTTTCGTTTTGGCCGGCACCGTAGCCGGCCGGTCTGTCTGCGGTTTTTGTACAGGTTCGCTTTTGTCCTGCCTGCCGGGTTGCGTTTTAGGGTTGGCAGGTGCGGGTTCCTTGCGCGGGGCCCAGGGCGAAGGTTTGGCTGCTTCCGTTTCGCGTTCGCGTTTGATTCCGTCGGTAGCCTCGGTGCGTGAGCGTTTCAATTCCGGGTATTTGTTACCGTTTTTTTCCAGAAAAACATCCGGTGTGACGGGCGTTTTCGGGTTGCGGCCATTGTAATCCTGCAGGTTCTCTTCAAAACGGCCGTATTCTTTCATCCGTTCGGGCAAACGGCCGCGGTCTTTCATCCAGTCGTCGGAAATGAGGGTACGATTGCGTTCGTGCCAGTCGCCCACGCCGGTAGAAATACTGGTGCCGGAGCGGCGGTGGCCGTAGTAGTGCCCCACGAAATGTGCCGACAAGTGGCTGTAATGCTGGTGGTGGTGCGGGTGATCGAAATACCAGTGCATGAAGTGCCGGGAAGGCATATAAACGACCACGAAATGCTGCCGGTGGTAAAATCCCCAGTCGTACCACCAGGGGTAGGGGCGCCAGCACGGAGCCGGGTACCACCAGGGGTAGCCGAACCACCAGGGGTAAGCGTAATCGGGTGTGACATATTGTGCAGGTATCGGGCCGTTGGAATAGAGATCGTCATAATCGTCATCCGCAGCATAACTGAAATCCGCAGCATATTCCTTCGAAGCCGCTTCCAGTTCCTGCTGGGCCTGCGGGTCGTTTTCAATAGATTTTTTCCACTCATCCAGTTCGCCGGCATGTTCGCGGGCGACGGCGAGGTTGAGTGAGTCCATTTTATGAATCACCCAGGCGGGTTCGGCAGTGTACACATCGCCGACAAGTACCGTAAAGCGCAGGTCTTCATTCAGAATGTCCAGCACTTCGGGTAATTCCACCAGTTGCCGGAAAGCCGTTTTGGCCGGAGCGGGATACGCAACGATCATCGCTTCGAACGCATCCTGCGCAGTTCTTGATATTTCGTTGATTTTCAATACAGTGCGAGTTTCATTGCGCACGAGTTGGAAAGCTGCGGCCTGTTCCTTTTCGGGCATTTGCGTAAGAATGCGCTGCTGTAATTCCGGCAAGTCCGGGTTGTCGGCCAGTTGCTGCAGCATACCCGGATAGCGGCTGATGTTGTAAAATACCTCCTGCTCATTGCGGGGATAATCCTCGATGAGCGTACGGAAGGCCGCCGCCGTTTTGAGGCGGGTGTTGTTCATTTTGATCAGTACTTCCGGGTATCGGGCGGCTTCCAGGATGGCCAGCCGGGTTTCGGCGGGGTAAAGCGCCAGGGCATCGACTGATTTTTTGTTTTCTTCCGCCAGCTCTCGCAGCAGTGCTTTGTCGTTCTGGCTCCCGGCTGTCATAGGTGCAAACAACGACAGCAGCAGGGCGAACCGCATCAGGAATGTATGTTTCATGGTAAGTAGTTTTTTGTTCAAACAAAATTGCAGGCACATGGGCGAAAAAAATATCTCGACAGGTGTCATGAATGCGGGTGACAGATGTCAGTAACCGCACATCATGTCACGTGGTAAGCAAGGTCATTGACCCGGCAGGGTTGCGGGCGGCAATTTTGTCCTATCCGATTATACAATTTGATTTTTATGAAACCTGTACTTTCCATATCCGCCCTTTTGATTTTTCTGCTGGCTTTTCAGGCATGTGCGCCTACGAATAAAGTGTATTCGGAACAGCAGCCCGGTACCAATATGTATCAGTTCAACACCTTCAACTGGATGGACCAGCAGCCTGTGATGCGCACGAGCAGCGGTACGATCTGGATGAACGACCATTCCGAAGCGAGCATTCGCATTGCGCTGGAAAAACAAATGAACAAGTTGGGATACCGGCGCTGTGAAAACGCTCCGGATCTGATGGTGTATTACCACGTAGTTGGTAAAAAAGAAGTGGTGTACGTACGTGACCTGTGGTGCGAGGAAGCAATCGGAAGCGACGCCATTCGTTGCGAGCTGGTAAATCCGGTTGAGTTCCGCAAACGCACACTTCTTATAGCCCTGATAGACTCCAGAAACGGCAGCGAGGTGTGGCGCGGAGCGGTTTCCGGCGCACTCGATCAGGTCACCGCCGACCAGATATATTATCGCGTAGACCAGGCCGTAAAAATGATCTTTAAAAACTTCCCGGAAAAAAGATTGCCGGGGGCGTGAGGAGATAGATTTGCGATTTTCGATTACATGATTTACGATTTGCGATTTTGATTTGCGATCTTCAATCGCAAATCAAAATCGTAAATCGTAAATCAAAATCGCAAATCATGTAATCGTACATCGTAAATAATTACCCCCTCCCATACCATGGACAACCGATCCCTACCCAAACCCTTCGCGCTATACATCCTGCTGTTGCTGCTGCTTGCACTCGGCGCAGGCGGCATTTACGGCGGTTTTTTGCTGACGGACGACCCGTCTGGCAATAGCCTTCAGATGCCTGCCAGTGCGCTGGAAGGTTCGCCTTTCCGGGATTTTCTGATTCCCGGCATGATCCTGCTGTTTTTCAACGGCCTCCTGCCGCTGCTGATCGCTTACGGATTGATTGTTCAGCCGGACTGGAAATGGCCCGAAATGTTGAATATTTATCCGAACCGCCACTGGGCATGGACCTTCAGTTTGTATTGCGGTATTATCCTGGGCATCTGGATCGGGGTGCAATTGCTGCTGCTGGGTCCGCCGCACAGTCCGCTTCAGGGCATTTTTGCGTTGTGGGGTACTGTGACTGTTATTTTTACAATGTGGCCGGGTGTGATGCGATACTTTGAGCGATAATAGATTAAAAAAATTACACTTTTGCAGGAAACATTGGGGTGTATGGTTTTTGGTGTATGGTGTTTGGGGCACATTGCCTATGGCCTGATTTCTTTAAAGCCAGGGGCAATGCACCCCAAACACCATACACCAAACACCATACACGCTTTTAATTTCCGGCAAATATGAAAAAAACGCTCCTCCTGCTTGTCGCCGCCCTTTTGTCGGCCTGTCATACTTCGAAAAAAATGCCGCTGTTCCAGTCGGAAACATTCACCGTTTTTCCGGCCAAAGTAATTCAGGGAAAAAACCAGGCACAAATTATTTCGGCCGAAGAAATACGCTCCAACTACCAAAGCCCGGCCAATGCCACCTTCTCGCGGCTGATTTCGTTTAAATTCAGCATCAACGAAAAAGACAACGAAGCGCCTCCCGGCCGCGACCACTGGATCGTGATCGGCGCGGAACACGAATCGCCGGTTATTGTGTTCGGCGCATCGGTGACGCAGGGGCAGCCGCCCAAACCGGCCACTTTCCTGCCGGTCGATTACGAATACACGTTCCGGGTCGATATGAGTCCCGTGATCCGGCAGTTCGAGCAACAAGGGTACTACGAAGCCTACGACGGCAGCCGGGTCGCCAAAGCCGATTTTAAAGGTTTTTACGTGGCTGGCGGTGCAGATCCGCTGAGTTGGGATTTTGTAAACCTCGACAACAATGGGCTGAAACTCAAAGACAGCGGCAAAGGCAATATCTACACGCTTACCGTTCGGCTGAATCCTTCCAAAGATACCGGTGAAAAAACCTGGAAACGCTCCGTCGACATTTCCATGCGGCCACAGTACCACTCCGACCAGCCGATCGTGGATGCACTGTTCAACCTGTCGCTGGAAGAAGCCACCAAAAATATCGAAAAAGACAGCACATTCCGCACCGGCGCCAAATGGGGCGGCGTGTGGACCCGCGACGTGAGTTACAGCACGCTGCTGGCCTTCGCCTACCACGAGCCGGAGGTAGCGAAAACCAGCCTGCGCAAAAAAGTCAACCGCGGCCGCATCATTCAGGATACCGGCTCGGGCGGCGCCTGGCCCGTATCGTCCGACCGCACTACCTGGGCCCTGGCTGCCTGGGAAATTTATAAGGCCACGGGCGACAAAAACTGGCTCCGGGAAGCCTACGAAGTCATCAAAAACTCGGTGGAAGACGACGACAAAACCCTGTACGACGCATCCTCGGGCCTGTATTCGGGAGAATCATCTTTCCTCGACTGGCGCGAGCAGACTTACCCCAAGTGGATGAACAACATGGACATCTACGTTTCCCAAAACCTGGGCACCAACGTGGTGCATTACCAGACCCGCCGCATCCTGGGAGATATGGCGAAAATCCTCGGCGAGCCCTATCTGATGTATCAGGATAAATCGGAAAAAATCAAAGCCGGAATTAACCGTAACCTGTGGATGGCCGACAAGGGCTATTACGCCCAATACCGCTACGGTCGTCCGTACCTGACGCTTTCTCCGCGTTTCGAGGCGCTGGGTGAGGCGCTGGCGGTGCTGTTCGACGTGGCTGACCCGGATCAGGCGGCCACTTTGTTGTCCAAATCTCCGGTAACCGATTTCGGCGTCACCTGCATTTACCCGCAAATTCCCGGCATTCCGCCGTACCACAACGACGCCATCTGGCCCTTCGTGCAGTCGTACTGGAACCTGGCTGCTGCCAAAGCGGGCAACGAGCAGGCCTTGAACCACGGATTGGCGGCGATTTACCGCGCCGGCGCATTGTTTCTGACCAATTACGAAAATTTCGTGGCTTCCTCCGGCGACTATGCAGGTACGGAAATCAATTCCGACCGCATGCTGTGGAGTATGGCAGGCAATCTGGCGATGGTGTACCGGGTATTTATGGGCATGCAGTTCGAATCTGACGGCATTCGGTTCCGTCCGTCAGTGCCGAAAACCTATGGAGGCGCCAAAACGCTTTCCAATTTTCATTACCGGAATATGGTGCTGAACATTACGGTGAAGGGCTACGGCAACATTATTCAAAGCATTCTGGCAGATGGCAAGCCGCTGGCCGACGCTTTTTTACCCGCTACGGCTACCGGTACACATTCTATTGAAATTCAATTGGCAAACAACGATTTTTCCCAACAGGCCGAAAACCGGGTAGCCAATCATTTCTCCCTGCCTGCCCCACAAACCCGCAGTGTCGGTAACCGCCTGCTGTGGAATGCACTCGAAGGCGCAGTGGAATACCGCATTTACAAAAACGGCCAGTTTCTGGAAAAAAGCGCCATGGCGCGCTACGATGTGAAAGACGTGTCGGCGCAACTGGTTACGTATTCCGTCAGCGCTGTCGATCGCAACGGCTATGAATCGTTTTTGAGCGAACCCATGAATTTTGTGAAAGACGACGCAGCAAAAATTGTGGAAATGGAGTCCTTTGCGCCGGGCACCATGTTTCCATACACCAACTTTTCAGGCAACGGATACGTGGAAATTTCTACGGAAAAAAACCGGACGATCGAGTGCAAGGTCGACGTGGAAGAAGCCGGAAACTACTTTCTTTCGGTGCGGTATTCCAACGGCAGCGGCCCCTGGAATACCGACAACAAATGCGCTATTCGCAGTCTGACGGTCAACGGCGCCTACTCCGGCGTACTGGTATTTCCGCAGCGCGGCAAGGACGAGTGGTCGGACTGGGGTTTTTCCAACAGCCGGGCCGTGTCACTGCGAAAAGGTGTGAACACGCTGACGCTTACATTCGAAGAATGGAACAACAACATGAACGTGACGGTGAATTCGGCCATGCTGGACTACTGGCTGGTGACGCCTAGACTGTGAGACTATGATTAACCGGCATTATTTCCTGGCAGCGGTCCTGCTCTTCGCAATCGAAGTATTGATAGCGCTGTACATGCACGACCGTTTTGTACGACCGTACATGGGCGATTTCCTGGTTGTCATATTGATCTATTGCGTTGTCAGGGCATTTGTGGATGCGTCCGTTTTGAAGACAGCGCTCTTCGTGCTGCTGTTTTCCTATACCATCGAAGTGCTGCAATACTTTCAAATCGTTCAGCGGCTCGGGCTTCAGCATGTTGCCGTAGCGAGAATTGTAATCGGCACTTCCTTCGAGTGGGGCGATTTGCTGGCGTATACCGGCGGGGTTTTATTGGTGTTGCTGCTGGAAAAGCAGTTTTGAAGCCTCCAAACCCTATTTTACTAAAATGAATCCCGCCCACAAGAACGGGTCCTTATACTTCTCCCGCATCGTTTTTTGCGCCGCATCGAAAGCATCCGGAATACTCATTTTATCCGTTATCCAGCGGCTGTAAAAAGCGGTCATCAGTTCCTGGCTATGAAAATCGGGTACCTGCCACAGCGACATAATCAGGTACTGCGCGCCGGCGATTTTGAAGGCACGTTGCAGGCCGTACACCCCTTCGTTACCCTGTATGTCGCCGAGGCCGGTTTCGCAGGCAGACAGCACCACGAGTTCGGTACTGCGCAGGTTCATCTGGCTGATTTCGTAGGCGGTCAGGATGCCGTCTTCGAGGCCGGGGCGAAATGGTTTGCCGTTTTTCCAGGCGTAATTGCCGCCTGCCAACACAAGGCCCGCACGCATCATGGGGTGGTCGGATATTTTGAAAACAGGATCCTGATCATTGCTTTTTGAGTTTTGCGCCTGTTTCGGATCGGGAAAAAAGAAACCGTGCGTGGCCACATGCAGGATGTGCGGTGAGGATTGGGCGCTGCCGACACTTTTAAACGACTCTTCGGAAGCGGCATATTTGCGGAGCACGGTGGGCCGGAAACCCGCATCCAAAAGGACCGCTTCGGTAGCGCCGACTTCCACTTCCGTCCATTTGAGGTAATTCCAGGTGCCGGCGCGAAGTGTTGAATCGGTAGAAGTAAAATTCAGCCCGCGTGGGGAAGCAAGCGAGCCGGCGTTCATACCTTCTACCGTCCGGGAGAAGGCCAATCTGTCCAGATCGTACTGGATGCCGCCGTACAGGATCGCTTCCCGGTTTTCTGATATGACATTATCCGCAATGGCGAGTTGGCGCGTGCTGTTCAGTTCGATCAAATGGAAGCGGTCGGCGAGGACCTTTCCATGAACAAGAGCAGCGCCAAGATTCAGGCGGTGCAGCAGTCCGGACGGAGAAAAGTAAACCGTTTTGATGCCGGCCAGTTGCGGCTCCAAAGGGCGCCAGATCAATTCGTACAAGGAATTGCCGGAATAAAGCGCATCGATCTGCTCGGGTTTGGACTTGCCGGTGTTGCGAAGCAGCGCATCGAGTTGTTTTTCTTCAAAAAGCGGCACGAATACTGGATTTTTTCCGGGCAGCAGTATCAAGGCGGCGTACATCGTGCTATCTGTCGGTTGCGGATTGACCACGTGGTAATGCACGAACTCGATGGCCGCTTCGCCGGGTTGCAGTTTTTGCTGCACTTCCTGCCAGGTGATCTGGCGGGTGGCACGGCCGAATTCCGAGACGGCGCGGGTGAGGTTTTTATTCAGATTGTCTGCTTTTCGCTCCAGGTCTTCCACGTCTTGTTGTTCGGCCAGAGGCTTTGCATATTCGGCAGCGAGGCGGCGGCCGTACGATTTGAGTAGTTGCAGCATTTCGGTAGTGCTGGAGTCGGTTGAAGTCAGGTTGCTGATCTTCGCCGAGGCGTTCAGCAGAAAGCCCTTGTAAAAAAGTATGTCGTCAAAACACATTCCTTCGAGGCCGGACTGATAACGGGCGAACGAAAAATTGCGATCCAGCGCATATTCGAATTTACGGATGTACAGCGATAATTCACGTTCGGAAAGGTGCCGCGATGCCTTGGCAAGCAAATCGTTTTCTGCCCGGCCGGTTTCGAGGAGGTATTCGCTTGCCGTTTTTAACCGGTTTGTTTGCCAGTAAAAATCGGTCAGGCTTTGCAGGCTTTCAAGATATTCGGGATGCCGGATGCCGAGCGTGTTTTTACGGATTTCCTTTGATTGCAGATAACATGATTCGGCCTTGGCATACTCGTTTTCCCCGGTATATACATGGGCGAGATTATTCAGAAGTCCCGCGTATTCCGGGTGATTTACGCCATTTATCCTTTCGCGTATTCCTTTGGCTTCCAGCAGCAAGGGCTCCGCTTTTTCGTATTGTTTCCGGTCGGTGTACAGGATTGCGAGGCTTTGCAAGCCGCCCGCATAATCAGCATGTTCCTTGCCAGGTTTTTGTGCCCGAATAGCGAGCGACTCCTTGTAAAGTGTCTCCGCGCGGTCATATTGCCCGGTTACTTCGTACAGGTTGGCCAGATTATTAAGGGTGATCAGGTACGTGGGATGTTCTTTGCCCAGCACTTTTTCCCGTATGTCAATGGCTTCCTTGTAAAGCCGTTCGGCTTCTTCATAGTTTCCCAAATTGAAATAAAATATTCCCAGATTGTTCAGACTGGAAGCATAGTCCGCGTGCGTTTTGCCTGGTTTTACCTCACGGATGCGCCTGGCTTCCAGGTAAAGTGGTTCCGCTTTTTCATAATCACCCATGTGTTGGTAGGTGATTGCGAGGTTATCGAGCGAACTTGCAAACGATGCATTTTGTCTCCCGAAAAGTTGTTCCCGGATGGACAGCGCTTCCAGCAAACAAGCCAGGGTTTTTTCGTAATCACCCATATCGAGATACAGCACCCCCAGGTTATTCAGACTGGATGCGTAGTCGTTGTGTTTTTTGCCCAGTACCCTTTCCCGTATTTTTTTCGATTCCAGAAAGTAGGGTTCCGCTCTGGTATATTCGCTCTGGTCGTTATATAAAATGCCGAGGTTGTTTAGTGTCCAGGCGTATTCGGGGCTCTCTGTTACCCCCGTTTTTTCCTGAATGATCTTGGCGTCGAGGTACCATTTTTCCGCTCCCGGATAATCGGCATTGAAATAGAGTATTCTGCCGTGGTTGTAACAGCAACGCGCGTATGGGGGCGATTCCTGTCCCCATTTCTCCAGGGCAATTTTTTCGGCAACACTGCCGATGCGCAGTGCCTCGTCAAAATCGCCATTGAGGATGAGCGGCCGGCAAGCGCGGATAAGGCTGTCCACCATTTTCAGATCGGTGGAATCGGGGTGTTGTCCGACCAGTAACATCGGACTGCACAGGAATAGGAGCAAAAAGGATTTGCGCATGATACAGGCGTTTTTATGTAGGATTTACGATTAAAGGAGGCGTTGCATTGGTCCCGTCAATGCAGCAACCCGGCTGCCTTTTTACCCTGCTTCCGATACGCATGCCCGGGCGTGTCGCCTATTTTCCGGAATGTGGTTAATGCTTTTTTCGAGTCTCCCGTGAGCAGCGCGCCCAACCCCCGGTACCATTCCAACTGCATTTTCCAGGCAGGCTGCCGGATATCCATTCCTTCGAAGTAGGCAAGCGCTTCGGCGCCTTCACCCAGTTCCAGCAGGCAGTAACCTTTCATAAACCGCAGTGTATCGTTGGCGGGCAGGCTTCTTTCCAATCGCTGCAATTGCACGTAGGCGCCGGTAAAATCCCGGTTTTTCAGCAATTCGTCGGCCTTTTCAAAATGCCCCGATGCCGCAAACCCGGTCGGCGGATAATCGGTGTACCAGATCTTGTTCAACAACGCTTTTCGGGCCGGATCTTCGCTGCCTGCTCCGCGCAGCACGGGCGCGGAAAAGCGTGGTTCGGGCAAATCTTTTGCCGGGCGGTTTTCCACCACAGGTGTATTTTTGGTGTTGCCGGGCGGGGTGGGAGATACACTCCCCGGATTCATTGGCGGCGCGTTGTCGGGATCGGGCACAGGTACGCGGGGTTGCTGTTGTACCGGCAAATCTTTTTTCCAAAAAAACAGGATGGCTCCGCCTCCCGTCACAACGAGCAGAGCAGCCACAACAATCCGCATGCGAAACCTTTGCCGCAGCAGTGCCCGGCGCCCGGCAGCCACTTCCGTCACTTTGCGTTCGAGCCGCAGGCCTTCGAGGCCGGTTCGGATCCGCTCGGCAGCAGCACGTTCCTCCTCCTCAAGGTCTTCGCTCAGGTATTGTTTGAAATCTTCCATTTCCGGGCCAGTTGAATCAGTTTTTTCATACAATCGCTGCGTTTCATTTTCAGGGAATCGACGGTGGTGTATCTGGTCATATTTTGTTGCACCACATCTTCATCGCTATAACCTTCGATGTGGTGCAGGCGAATGACCTGTGCGCAGGGATCGCCGAGCCGGTCGAGCAAATGGCGCACCAGTTCGGTATCTTCCTGTCGGCGTTTATCCGATTCCACCTCCGGGTCGGGCAGGCGCTCATGGCCGTCGAGTGGAGCCGTTGTCTTTTTTTGTGCCCGGGTGGCCGACAGGGTTACCCTGCGCGCAATTTCAATCAGGTAGGTCGACGGCGCATGGCCCAGGAACTGGTAATTGCCGTCCTCTATTTTCTGCAAAAAAATAAGTGTACTCCGGTTCAAAATATCGTCTGCCCGATCGGGCGGGAGTCCGTACTGCCGCACAATTTTCCGCACCGGTTTCAATGCCTTCATCTGTAGGCAAAGAATAGCGGCATTTTCCAAACGCTGCAAACCCCGGAACAAACGTTCGTGGCTGTCGTAGGGCCGGCATGGATCGGGTGGAGAAAACCACTCTTGAATACGCATGGTACGTACTTCCGCGTCTTGTTTATTGCGGTGTGCAGGGTAAAGGTAAGTAGCAATCGCTCTTGATTTAAGATTCAAGATTACATGACGTAAGATTTAAGATTTACGCGCAAATTACGTCCTGCTGAGATGTATTGTCTCGGCAGGACCTGCAATCGGGGTTTTTACCCGTCATTTGGGTCTTTTTGAGAAGTGTTTGGGTTCCAGACCTAAACGTTTGGGTTCTATCGAGATGTGTTTAAGTCTTGTTGAGAAGTGTTTAGGTCTCATCGTGATGTGTTTCCATTCCATGGACATCCGTTCCGGTCCGATAGAGATGTGTTTAGGTTGTTTTGAGAAGTGTTTCAGTTGCCGACCTAAATTTTTACGTCGGGCAACCTAAACGTTTGGGTCTCCGACCTAAAACTTTCAGTCGGGGACCTATTCGTTTGGGCTCACCAACCTAAACACATCTCAAAAAGACCGGAACGTTTATGTAAACAACCTAAACACTTCTCAAAACGACCTAAATGGCCGTACTGAAACTTTGAAAAACTCGCCTTATTAGGAATCTTTTCCTAAAAATTAGAAAAAACTTTCTAATGCTCCCGGCCCGTTTATCTTTGCTGCATGACTATAGCCAAACTACCTGTTTCATTTGGCCAAATCCACCCCATTCCCAAGCGTAACCACCCTGATAACCAATAACTAATAACCAACAACTAACATGGCATTCGCAAAATCCAATCGCCTCCCCGTCGGCGCTATTCAGTGCGACAACACCACCATGAGCCTGCTGAAAGCCAACGATTACGTGGCCAAAGGTATCCGCGATAAAATGCAGACCCAGGGCACCTTGCTCATCAACATCACCTCATCTGCCGGCAGCGGAAAAACCACGCTGATGCAAGAAACAGCCCGCCGCCTGAAAGACCATATCAACATGGCTGTGCTGGTCGGCGACCTCGAAACCGAGCGCGATGCCATCCGCATCCGTGAAGCGGGTATTCCTTCCACACAAATCGTGACAAACGGCGTGTGCCACCTGGAAGCGCAGATGATCCTGCAAGCGTTCGATCACCTCGACGTGGGTGGGCTCGACCTGCTGTTTATCGAAAACGTCGGTAACCTCGTGTGCCCGGCGGCATTCGACCTCGGCGAGGATTTCCGGGTAACGCTGCTCGCCTCTACCGAAGGCGACGACAAACCAAAGAAATACCCGCGCATGTTCCTCACCAGCGAACTGATGCTGATCTCCAAAGCCGATTTGCTGCCGTACGTGCCGTTCAAGGTAGACGCCGCAGTGCAGGACGCCCGGGAAGTGAATCCGGAAATCGAGTCCATCACCGTTTCCAGTACTACCGGCGAAGGCATGGACCAATGGTGTGAATGGCTGATGGAACGCGTACGGGAAAAGAAAGCCGCACATGCTCAGGCACTGGAAATGGCATGACCTGGACCATCACGATCCGCGGGCGGGTGCAGGGCGTAGGCTTTCGGCCCTTCGTCCGGCGCGCGGCGCTGGAACGAAATCTGAACGGCTGGGTCGTCAACGGCCTCGAGGGAGTGCTGATTAAAATAAACGCAACACGGGAACAAGCCCTTGATTTTCAGCAACATCTGTTAAAAAATGCCCCCGAAACGGCCTGTATAACGGCTTCCTCCATCGCCGAAGATGAAAACGAATCGTTCTTTGACAGTTTTTCCATTCTAGAAAGCAGCAACGACGGCCTGCCCGTATTGCACCTCACGCCCGATGTGGCGTTGTGTGCCGGGTGCCGGCAGGAAATGTACGATCCCGCCAACCGGCGTTTCGGGTACCCGTTTATCACCTGCACGGTGTGCGGGCCGCGGTATTCCATTCTGACCGGGGTGCCGTACGACCGGCCGCTGACAACCATGCGGCATTTCGTTATGTGCGCTGCCTGTAAGGCCGAATACGAAGATCCGGAAGACCGCAGGTATTATGCACAGACGAATTCCTGTCCCGTCTGCGGCATTACGCTCCGGCTTTTTATGTCGGAAACACTGGGAGGTTTTACCGAAAATACCGAAGACCAGGAGATCATTTTGAAGGAAGTATGCGAGGCCTGGCGAAGCGGGGCGATCGTTGCCATCAAAGGCATCGGCGGTTATTTGCTCACCTGCGATGCGACACAGGCCGAAGCAGTGGCGCGGTTGCGGACCCGGAAGCACCGGCCGGGCAAACCGTTTGCCATGATGTACCCCGATCTGGACATCTTGCAAAACGACGCAGAAATTCCGGAAACAGCGCGCAGGCATTTGCAAAGCCCTGCCGCTCCTATCGTGCTGCTGGAAATGCTGGCTGTACCCGCTTCGGGTTTCGACCGGAACGGGATTGCGCCCGGACTGAGCAGAATCGGGGCGATGCTGCCGAATGCGCCGTTGTTCGAATGTCTGTTGCAGGGTTTTGGAAAACCCATTGTGGCCACCAGTGCCAACGTCAGCAGTGCGCCACTGATATATGAAGACGCCGCCGCATTGCAGGACCTGGCCGGTATTGCCGATCTGGTTCTTTCGCACAACCGGCCCATCGTGATGCCGCAGGACGACAGTGTGATGGCTGTGCGGGCTTCGGGAGAAAGTGTGATACTCCGGCGGGGAAGAGGCTGGGCGCCCGCATTTATTCAGCCCGGCTTGCAGGTGCCCGATACAACTGTGCTGGCACTCGGCGCCGAAATGAAAAGCACCTTCACGCTGGCGCATCTTGGGAATATCAATGTCAGTCAATACCTCGGCGAACTGGGCGATTTCGATACGCAACAGCGATTTAGCCAGGTGCGAAAGCACTTGACGGGGTTATACAAGGCCCGGCCCTCCATTGTCGCCGGAGACTTGCACCCCGGGTATTTTACCACGGAACTGGGCCGGCGGCTGGCGGAAAAATGGCAGGCGGCTTTTGTTCAGGTACAGCACCACCGGGCGCATTTCGCAGCTGTGCTGGCCGAAAACGACCTTTTTGCCTCCGAAGGGCCCGTTTTGGGCGTCATCTGGGACGGAACCGGCCTGGGCGACGACGGGCATATCTGGGGCGGCGAGTTTTTCAGGTACGAGGGCAGAAATCAAACCGAAGCGCCTGAAATGTTCGCCCGTTGCGCGCATTTCGAATATTTCCCGGTGCTGATGGGCGATAAAATGGCCCGCGAACCGCGCCTGTCTGCCATGTCGGTTTGCCGGGAAATAGAAGAAGCCCAAACCTGCATCAAACCGAAGTTTTCCGAAACGGAATGGAAACTGTACCGGAAACTAACTACTACGAACACCCTGAAAACCTCCAGTATGGGGCGCATATTCGATGCCGTGGCATCGTTGCTTGGCCTGGCAGATAAAGTGAGTTATGAAGGTGAGGCGGCCTTGTTGCTGGAAGACCTGGCGAGGAGATATTGCAAAGAACACGGATTTGCTTTCACGGAAGACTACTTTCCGGATGTGTTTGAAAAAGACGGCCCGGTGCAAACGAAAAACCTGTTTTTGCAAATCGTCCGCGACCTGAGCGCCGGTAAAGAAAAAGCGTACATCGCTGCCCGGTTTCACTGGTACCTTGTAAACATCATCGCCCAAACGGCAAAACATCAGAACATTCAAAAAATAGCCTTTAGTGGCGGCGTATTTCAAAATACACTCCTGCTGGATATGATTGAACACCTGCTTGCCCCCGATCACCAACTCTATTTTCATCGCCAACTTTCCCCCAACGATGAAAACATCTCCTTCGGGCAATGGGCGTCTACAAATGTTGGGCTTCTCCGAAGTCATATTACCCAATGAAAACAAAAATCACCCAAAACGAAGCGGTGTACGCTACGCCTCTCACTTCTCACTCTCTCACTTCTCACTTCTAGATTATGTGTTTGGCAATTCCCGGTAAAATTCGCTCCATCGAAAGCCAGTACGACGGCCTGGTCCGCATGGCCAAAGTCCAGTTCGGCGGCATCACCAAAGAAGCCAGTCTCGAAATGGTGCCCGCTGCCAAAGAAGGCGATTACGTGCTCGTACACGTCGGCGTGGCCATCAGTATCGTCGATGAAGCGGAGGCGCAAAAAACGTTCGAGTATTTAAAAGAGATCGGCGAAATAGACGAACTCATTGAACACACACAAATTTAAGGCGGTATGAAATTCCTGAACGAATACCGCGATGCGGATGTCGTGGCGCAGTACCTCGACGAAATTCGCCGGACGGCTACACAACCCTGGACGATCATGGAAGTGTGCGGCGGACAAACCCACAGTCTGGTCAAAAACGGCCTGATACAGTTGTTGCCCGACAAGGTTCGTATGGTGCACGGCCCCGGCTGCCCGGTGTGCGTCACGCCCTTGCACCAGATCGACAAAGCCGTTCACCTGGCCATGGAACACGGTGTCATCCTCTGCTCCTATGGCGATATGCTGCGCGTGCCGGGCTCCAAAATGAGTCTGCTGGAAGCCAAGGCTGCCGGCGCGGACGTGCGGATTTTGTATTCGCCGCTCGAAGCCGTTAAAATTGCCCGGGAAAATCCCGGCAAAGAAGTGGTGTTTTTCGCGGTGGGTTTTGAAACGACCGCTCCGGCCAATGCGCTGTCCGTCATCCATGCGCAACGGGCCGGCGTCGGCAACTATTCCATTCTTACTTCGCACGTACTTGTTCCCCCTGCCATCGAGGCAGTGATGAACGACGATGCCTCGCATATTCAGGGTTTTCTGGCGGCCGGACACGTGTGCGCCATCGTGGGCATCGACGAATATTATCCGCTTGTAGAGCGGTATAAAATTCCGGTAGTCGTCACCGGTTTCGAGCCCGTGGACCTGTTGCAGGGCATCCTGATGGTGGTACGTCAGTTGGAAAAAGGAGAGCATCGCCTGGAAAATCAGTACAGCCGGATTGTGCGGCCGGAAGGTAATCCCGAAGCCCGAAAAGTGATTGCGCAGGTATTTGAAACCACCGACCGCGAGTGGCGCGGTATCGGGAATATTCCAATGAGCGGCTACGAACTGCGTCCGGAATTCAGCGCCTACGACGCCAATAAAAAATTCAACGTAAACATCGAAAAGGTATCCGAAAGCGCGGAATGTATCGCCGGCCTGGTGCTGAAAGGCATCAAAAAACCACATGAATGCCCGCAGTTCGGCAAAAAATGCAGGCCGGAATCGCCGCTAGGCGCACCTATGGTGTCCAGCGAAGGCGCCTGCGCGGCGTACTATCATTTTTCACAGGCCATGGAAGAAGTAGCATGACAGAATCGGAACAAAAAATAAAAATGCAATTGCAGTGCCCGATGCCGAAACTCGATTTCGATATCATCACACTCGGGCATGGCAGCGGCGGACTGCTCACCAACCGCCTGCTCGACAGCGGGGTGTTCGACCTGTTGAAAAACGACCTGCTCGACGAGCGGCACGACGGCGCTATTTTCGAGGTGGAAGCCGGGCGAATGGCTTTTTCCACGGATAGTTACGTCATCTCTCCCGTCTTTTTCCCCGGCGGCAACATCGGCGAACTGGCCGTGAACGGCACCGTCAACGACCTGGCAATGTGCGGCGCCCGGGCAAAGTACCTTTCTCTGGGTTTTATTCTGGAAGAAGGCCTGACGATGCGCGAATTCTGGGACATTCTCCTGGGCATCAAATACGCGGCCGAACAGGCGGGCATTCAAATCGTCACCGGCGATACCAAAGTGGTGGAGCGCGGAAAAGGCGACAAGATTTTTATCAATACCAGCGGTGTGGGCATGCTGCATCCGCGTGCGCAAATCAGCAAAAAAAGGGTACAGCCGGGCGATGTAGTCCTGATCAGCGGTTCTGTCGCCACCCACGGCATGGCCATTATGAGCGTGCGCCAGGGGCTGGAATTCGAAACGGACATCGTGAGCGACACCACGAATCTCAACCACACCGTGATGGCGATGCTCGATCTGTTCGGCGAAAAAATACACCTGCTGCACGACCCGACCCGCGGCGGCGTGGCGACGGTGCTGAACGAACTGGCCCGAGACACCCGCCTGGGCATCGACCTGCTGGAGCGCAACATTCCCGTGCTGGAAGAAGTAGCGGGGGCTTGCGAATTGCTGGGCCTCGACCCGCTTTACGTGGCCAACGAAGGCATATTTATCGCCGTAGTAGCAGCCGAAGCAGCCGACTCGGTACTCGAATTTTTACAGGCGGACCCAAACGGCGCTGCTGCTGCCATCATCGGAAACATAACCGCCGAACACCCCCGGCAGGTGCTGCTGCACAGTACAATCGGCGGGAAACGGGTGGTGAATATGCCGGTAGGGGAGCAGTTGCCGAGAATATGTTGAGTTTGAATGATGAATGATGAATACGACGGCCATGATTGGGCCGTTGTTGGCGTCCCGGTTAGGGGTGTACGGAATGTTTACTCCGACATTCGGTTCGGAGTTCGGAGTTCGATGTTCGGTGTTAAAAAATATCGAATATCGAACACCGAATATCGAACTCCGAATAAAGTGTAAATAGTTAAATGTAATAATTTTTCAGCCGTTGTGGGCGACTCCGCCAGGGACGCCAACAACGGCCGAAATTCGTTTTAACCCATGATTTCGCATTATTCATAACACCAAACAAATTGAGCGATACCATCCTGAATATCACCCTCAAAAAGGGCGGCGCACCGGCTGAAAGG
>ERZ795056.914-NODE-914-length-36014-cov-18.518424_pt1 | contig 36014 bp, 29 predicted proteins | sample MGYA00375140_ERZ795056 | MGnify/ENA primary metagenome ERZ795056 (study PRJEB30185, sample SAMN05720227) | activated sludge metagenome | isolation source: Anaerobic digester | place: USA | collected 2015-03-09 ...
TGCTGTAAACTGAACTCAAAATCCCCTTTACAGTCAAATTGTGTCGGAACTGTGCTGGAATTACCAAAATAAAAAAGGGCTTCATTTTCATGAAACCCTTTCCTTTTCTGTGTGACCGCGTTAGGATTCAAACCTAAAACCTTCTGATCCGTAGTCAGATGCTCTATTCAGTTGAGCTACGCAGCCTTTTTTTGCTTTGTACCCTCCTTCCTAAAACCTTCCCGACTGTTCGTCGGGATGCTCTATTCAGTTGAGCTGTGCAGCCATTTCCCTAAAAAGGAGTGCAAAAATAGAGATTTATTTCTTTCATCCCAACTCTTTATGCATTTTTGCTGGCAAAGAATCTCATGAAGCTAGTTTTTAGGGCCATCGGCAAGGCACATGAACCTTTTGTAAAGGAGGGCGTGGAGATGTTCACAAAGCGGGCCAGTAACTACTTTCCGGCTGAGTGGCAGGTACTGCCCATGCCTAAAAATGCCGGTTTGCTGCCGGAAACTGAGCTGAAGAAAAAAGAAGGCGAACTGCTGTTGTCAACCTTTCAAAAAGACGATTATGTGGTATTGCTGGATGAAAGAGGAAAACAAACAACCAGTGAAGGCCTGGCGCAGTTTTTACAGACCAGGGCCAATGAAAGTGTAAAAAACCTGGTGTTTGTGATCGGCGGAGCCTATGGGGTGAGTAATGAAGTGGCTGCCAGGGCTAATTATAAATGGAGTTTATCCCAACTTGTTTTTCCACATCAGTTAGTAAGGTTAATTTTGGCCGAGCAGGTGTACCGGGCCTGCACCATTTTAAGAAACGAAAAATACCATCACCAGTAAAAACACAGCATGAACGAATTCGCTTTATACCCTGTTACCTACACGATCATTATTATAACAGTAGGCATTTCCCTTATGGCGTTTAATAACAATGACCTGAAATATAAACTGATCTTTTATCCCTATGGCATGAATAAACCTGAAGCATATTACAGGTTTATCAGTTATGGTTTTATTCATGCGGATTACATGCACCTGTTCTTTAACTTATTCACTTTGTATTCTTTTGGCAGGATGGCTGAGGCAGTTCTTTTCAACCAGCCGCAGTACATTATTTTTTATCTGAGTGCCTTAGTAGCTTCCACCATTTTTGATTTTGTACAGAACAGGAACAATTCGGGCTATGCTGCACTGGGAGCATCCGGGGCAGTATCAGCGGTGGTATTTTCAACCATCATCATGAGCCCCTGGCATAAAAACATCGTGCTTTTCGGTATACCAGCCCTTGCCTTGCCAAACATTGTGTTTGCAATATTATACCTGGTGTATTGTGCGTATATGGCTAAACGTGGTGGTGATAATATAGGACACAATGCTCACCTGTGGGGATCTTTATATGGCTTTGCATTTACCGGCATCATACATCCTGATAAATTTGTCAACTTCTTTTACCAGCTTACCCACCCGGTTTTTTAATCCATTCTGCTATCAGTACCTGCTTGGTTTGTGCTGTTATTTTAAAACGGTTATCAATCCGCATACCCACTACCCAGATGATCTTTTTATTCATCTCCAGTACCCACACGTTTTCCTTGTCCGGCAACGAAAGCTTTTTGTCAATAAAAAAACGGCTGAGCTTCTTTTTTTTATTCATACCCAACGGATAAAAATAATCGCCTTGTTTCCATTGGCGCAGCAGCAGCGGAAAACTGATGTCATTGATGTCCAGTTGGCCGATCAAAGGAGATTGTTTTATTTTATGTTCAGCCGCAGTACTGCGTTTCATCCTGATTTCACCGCCTTCAAAAATAATTTTATCATCGCCGGCTTCAATTAAAATATGCTGTCCTGCCCCGGTTTCATTGGGTGTAATGATAAGCCAATTACGGTTTTTGATAATGCGGTGAGTGGAAGATTGTATATATCTCCCTGTTTCACTTTGAAGCAATGCAGCAGCATCATTTACCTGGTGGGGAGAAAAATTATACTCTTTAATGATTTCATACAGCACTGTTTGCAGCGGCACAGTCTGCTGCAGCTTTAAAACCGGTATATGATATTCGCTGCCTTTTTTCTCCAGCAGCTTTTTTTTATGCCAGTCAATAGCCTGCTGGTACAATTGTTCCGTTTCGGCAAACCGGCTGATATTATGCAAAACGTTCATGGCTGCTTCCGGGTATACGGCTGCAACCTGTGGCAAAATGTTGTTCCGGAAAAAATTACGGGTGTAATCATTTTGCAGGTTAGTACTATCTGTTACAAATTCCAGCCGGTTGTCTTTAGCAAATGCTTCCAGTTCCATCCTTCTTGCAAATAATAATGGGCGAATGAGCTTTCCCTGCCTGGGTAAAATTCCCCTGATGCCCGCAATACCGGTGCCCCTGAAAAAATTCATCACAGCAGTTTCAATAGTATCATCGGCATGATGGGCTGTAAGTATAAACCAGTTATTACCAACAGGTGTTTGCTGCCCGGTACCGGTCAACCCTGTTCCATCTTTTCGCAAATTGCCAACCACTGCTTGCTCATCGCTTCCAATCAGCTCATAAAACCATTGATATCGAAGTTCCCTTGCAGTTGTTTCAATTGATTTTTTTTCTGCAGCTGCTATTAAGGTGGTGTCAAATTTTTTCACCAAAACCTCTACGCCATATTTTTCACCCAATGTCCTCACAAAACTTTCATCCCGGTCACTCTCCTCTCCTCTTAATTGAAAATTACAATGCGCCATTATAAAACCGAAACCGGCCTGGTGGCATAGTTCGCATAGTACAACAGAATCCACACCGCCACTAACAGCCAGCAGTAACCTGTCTTTTGGTTGAAAAAGATGTTTTTCTGCAATATATTCCTTGAATTTGCTAAGCAGCATAATCGTAATAGATAACACTGCAAAGTAAAGAGAATGAACTAAAACCGTACAAGTTTCCGGCAAAACTGTATTTGCTGCGATATGAGCAGTTTATAATAATCAACAGTTGTGGAAAATAATATCAACAGTTATTTCGTTCAAATAACGAATTTCATTTTATAAATCTAGCTATTGCAGGAAAATAAAGAAATATCAGCATTGCTTCACCTGATTGACGACCCGGACGAAGAAGTATACAATACGGTGAGCGACAGGCTTATCTCCCTTGGTAAAGGCATTATTCCTAATCTTGAACATTTGTGGGAGCATACCAGCGATGAAACGATCCAGGAACGTATTGAGCTGATGATACACAAACTGCATTACAAAGACCTCACTGCAGATTTTGACAACTGGAAAACCGGCAATTGCGAACTATTGCAGGGTGCCTTACTTACAGCAAGGTATCATTATCCCGACATTCAAACCATACAAACCCTGCAGGAAATTGAAAAGATCCGGCGCAATATCTGGCTGGAGTTAAACAATTACCTCACACCCCTGGAACAGGCCAATGTGATCAGCAGTATACTCTATAATTATTACAAACAGATTGGTGTTGAAATTGGCTATACCCAACCCGAAGATTTTTTCATCAATAAAACAGTTGAAACAAAAAAGGGCAATGCTATCAGTAATGGCATTTTATACCTGGTGCTTTGCCAGTTGCTTGATATCCCGGTAAGGGCCATCAATATTCCAAGGCAGTTTATTTTGGCGTATATGGATACCAGTTATGACCTGTTGCACCCCGGTGCCCACAACTCTGAAAAAATAAAATTTTATATTGATCCGCTCAATGGCCAGGTGTATTCTCACAAGGATGTAGAGAATTATTTTAAACGCATTTCTGTTCCTCCCACTACTTCTTACTTCAGGGCATTGAGCAACAAAGCTGTTATTCAGTATCTGCTGGAAGAACTTAGCAAGTGCTTTGATAATGACCTGAACCGGTATAAAATGAAAGAATTGTTACTATTGGCCGAACTGCTGGGAGAGTAACTCCACACTTTATTACGAGGATATACAATATGCCGGCGTTTCATATTACTTACAGGTATTGATGGAGATTTCCGTTGGCACATTGCCACTGTCTATTATGTTTGTTTAAGATACTCCTTCGCTATTTGTCTTTCATTTTATAATACCAACGAACAAGAAGTAATCCCGGAATCACAGATAGAAGGAATATAAAAAGAGTTTGCAAGACCAAATGCTGATATATTACCTGATTAAAATCCCGCTTTATATATACCCTATACTTTATTGCCCCCGAAACTGAGATGAATAAAGAGAAAAGCACCATGTAAACATATCCTCTTCGTGGCATTTTTCCTTTTTTTAAAGTTTCAGCATTTGTATTTGCGCATAACTAAAAAACTTGACAACAATTTGCACATTACAATTTCTTTTCAAAACACACACTGTTGTCAATCCCGGCATATTGCCCATAATTGGGAATAATTTGATACCCACATTTTTGGTATAATGCAATTGCTTCCGGTTGTTTTTTGCCCGTTTCCAGTACACAGTTGGTACTGCCCAATTCCGCTGCCCACTTTTCTAATTCGCCTAACACCGCAGCTGCTAATCCTTTTCCCCTTGCAGTAGGTACCGTGTACATGCGTTTTACTTCCATACTGCCCGGGGCAGTTTCTTTAATGGCACCACAACTCAATGGCACACTATCTTCATATAAAACCACCACATTTTTTAACAGATCTATTTTGTTGAATTGGTGGTAGAAGGCATGATCGTCACCATCACGGATGGCCAGGTCTTTATCAAGCTGCTTTACTAACTCTATAAAATCAGTATTACCAGAGTCGGTGCGTATTATTTTTTTTGACATATCATGAAGATAAAAATTTCCACGCATTCACCAAACAGGCGATTTTAAAGGTACTGATTGCTTTAATGCTGCATTCTGTACGGCATTAAATGATCTCCACAAAATATAGTCGCAAGATTTTCGTTGTTATACCATTAAATTAGTTTTGGGCACGGCCTGATTCGGTTATTTTTGCCCACAGCTACTACAGCCCGTTAAATAAGGCTGAAGTAGTAAATAGAAAACTGGCTGAACGATCAATATTTAAAAACGAACCTGCTTATGCAGACTTTTGCAGCGCTAAAAAAGAATTTAAAAAAAGACTACACGGGACTGGTGCCATTAAAGCTGGCGTTGCTGGGCGACAGTGCCACGCAGTTGCTGTCGCAGGCTTTAAGGGGCGCCGCATACGACGAAGGTTTTGACCTGCAAATTTGGGAAGCTGATTTTGGACAGGTTGAGCGGCAGGTTTTTGATGAAGGCAGTGAGTTATATGCATTTGAACCTTCCATTGTGGTCATCTTTCAATCAGCACATAAACTGCTGGGCACTTATAATAAACTAAAACCCGAAGCTTTTTCTTTGCTGGCCGATAACAGGATGGACCTGGTGGGTAATATGTACAGCCAGTTAAAAGAAAAATTGAATGCAAGGATCATCTACTATAACTATACAGAGATAAATGATGCCGTATTTGGCAGCTATTCTAACAAAGTTGCATCTTCTTTCCCCTTTCAATTAAGAAAACTCAATTACCGGTTGATGGAGTTTGCGGCGGCCACACCTGATTTTTTTGTGTGTGATCTGTCCACAATACAAAACCAATATGGTAAATCAGCCATTTTTCAAAGCTCCATTTATATCAATACAGAAATGGTATTGAGTGTTGACACCCTTCCAGAAGTGGCAGTGAAAACGCTTGATATCATCAAGGCATTGAATGGCAGGTTTAAAAAATGCGTGATATTGGATCTTGATAATACTACCTGGGGTGGGATCATTGGTGATGATGGTTTGGAGAATATTCAAATTGGCAGCCTGGGTATTGGCAAAGCATTCAGCGAATTTCAATACTGGGTAAAAAAATTACAAAAGCGTGGGATCATTGTAGCAGTATGCAGTAAAAATACAGAGCGTATTGCCAAAGAGCCTTTTGAGAAACACCCTGACATGGTGCTGCGCCTGGAAGATATTGCAGTGTTTGTTGCCAACTGGGAAACCAAGGTTGATAACATACGTCATATACAAAGCATCCTGAATATTGGTTTTGATTCCATGGTATTTTTAGATGATAATCCTTTTGAAAGAAACATCGTAAGAGAGAACATTGCAGGCATCACGGTGCCCGAACTTCCGGAAGACCCGGCTGAATACCTGGAATATCTATATACGCTGAACCTGTTTGAAACCGTTAGTTATTCTGGTGAAGATGCAGAGCGTACAAAACAGTACCAGGTGGAGGCGCAGCGGGCAGTATTGCAGAAGAGCTTTGGAAGTGAAGATGAATTTTTGCAGAGCCTTGAGATGGTATCGGTGGTAGAACCCTTTACAAAGTTCAATACACCAAGGGTGGCACAACTGTCGCAAAGAAGCAACCAGTTTAATCTAAGAACAGTCCGGTATACAGAAGCAGATATAGAAAGTATGGCAGATAATAATGCGTATGCACCATTTACTTTTACACTCGTTGACAAGTTTGGTGATAACGGACTTATCTGTATCATCATCTTAAAAAAAGAAAGCGCTGATACCTTGTTCATAGAAACCTGGCTGATGAGCTGCCGGGTGCTAAAGCGGGGCATGGAAGATTTTACATTGAACACTATTGTGAATTATGCAAAAGATAACGGCTTCGCATACCTGAAAGGCGAATACATCCCCACACCGAAAAATGAAATGGTAAAAGATCATTTTAAAAAATTAGGATTCAGGGAAGCGGGCAGCTATTGGCAACTGGATGTGGCTGCACACGAAAACAAAAAATGTTTTATTGTTAAAAAAAGCAACAATGACTAGAGAAGAAATATTACAGGTGATCAGTAAAGTATTTGCCGATACCCTTGATGAAGACAATATTGTACTTTCAGAAAGCAGTAAAGCTGATGATGTGGAAGGCTGGGATTCATTAACACATGTGCAACTGGTAGTGGCGGTAGAAAAGCAATTTAAAATAAGATTTACCGCTAAAGAAATACAAAGCTGGAAAAATGTTGGCGAACTGATCGACAGCATTAACAGCAAACTATAAATGTTTCGGCCACATTCAGCAGTGCAAAAAACTGCGTCTTGCGGCCAGTACCAAATTTGACCAGTTGTTCCGGCAACCGGTCAAAATACCTATTATCCGTTCCCCCTGTAGAAAACTGTTCAACCAAAAAACAGGGGATAATGATTTTTAATTCTATTGGCTTCTTTATTTTCTTTGCCGTGGTATTGGCAGTGCTGTACGTATTGCCGGCCAAATTCAGGTGGATATGGGTGCTAGCCGGCAGCATTTTCTTTTACGCATTTGCGAGGCCCGGGTATGTATTGGTACCGCTATTGATAACCGTGCTTACCTATTACACGGGCATTGCTATTGAACAGGCAACTTCAGAAAAAGCCAAACAGAAAATATTTGTTGCCGGCGTATGCTTTATTATTGCCATCCTTGTATTTTTCAAGTATGCCAACTTCTTTACTTCCACATTTACAGACCTCTTCAATCTTATTTCCGGCAAACAGGTATCCAACAGCCTTTTAATAAACCTGGCAGCGCCACTTGGTATTTCGTATATCACTTTCCAGGCTATTGGTTATCTTATTGAAATTAAAAGGGAAGACGAAAAAGCAGAAAGACATTTTGGTCATTTCGCCACCTATCTTTTATTGTTTACCAAAGTAATTGCCGGTCCTGTTGAAAGAGCGCACCGTTTTTTACCTCAATTAAAAATGCCAGCCCGGCTCACTTACGACAATTTTGTGATTGGTGGACAGCAGATGCTCTGGGGCCTGTTTAAAAAAATTGTGGTGGCAGACAGGCTCGCCATTTATGTAGGCGCAGTTTATAATAATTACACCCACCACTCTGGCAGCACTTTATTTTTTGCTACTGTATGTTATGTGTTCCAGATATATGCGGATTTTTCCGGCTATACAGATATGGCCCTAGGCTTTTCAAAAATGATGGGCTACGACCTGATGCAGAACTTTAACCGCCCGCTGCTTGGTAGATCTGTTACAGAATTCTGGAGAAGATGGCATATTTCCCTCTCTACCTGGTTTGCTGATTATTTTTTCAACCCCATTGCTGTAGCCAAAAGAGACTGGGGAAACTGGGCAGTTATTTATGCCTCTTTTGTAACCTTTACTGTGCTTGGTTTTTGGCATGGCGCCAACTGGACCTTCATTGCATTCGGCTTTTTACAGGGTTTAATCCTTGCCATTGAAATTCTTACCCGCAAGCAAAGAAAGAATATGCGCAAGAAGATACCAGTGTGGCTGAATGACGGCGGCGGTATCCTTTTCACTGTTGCTTATTTTGGTTTGTCCTCCATTTTTTTCAGGGCCAACTCTGTAGGCGAAGCACTTACCATCATAAAAAAAATACTGCACTTTAACGGACCTTTCTTTTTTGAGAGCGCTTCCTTACTGATGTTTATGCTGGCCGGGATATTCTATATCGTGGCCCATGATGTCAAGAAAGAATTTTTTGACAAACGCTTTAGCCTGGCGCAAAATAAATACTGGGTTATACGCAATGGCTACTACTGCCTGCTCATCATCATCATCCTTGTTACAGGAGTGTTTGATGGTGGCGAATTTATTTACTTCCAATTTTAATGAACTGTTATGCAACACAATAATAAAAGCAACAAATCATTCCGTTATTACCTGCTGCAGGCCGTGCTGTTTATTGCGCTGCTGTGGGCTGCGGATTTAATTGTGGGTAAAATATTGAGGCATTTTTACCGCAGGCAATCTTCGGGTTGGGAATACGCCACCCGCTATTCTGCGGAAGAAACAAAAGCAGACCTGCTGATCTTTGGTGCATCCCGGGCACAACAACAATACATCCCCACTCCTTTTGAAGATACACTGCAGCTTACCGGTTACAATGTAGGCCGGGATGGAACTTCATTTTTTTATCACTATGCCATGCTGCAGTCCGTTTTAAAAAGATACACTCCAAAAGTGATTATTCTCGACTGTGAATATGCAGCCCTCAAAAATGCAGCTGCCAGCTACGACAGGCTTTCTGTATTGTTGCCGCTGTATGAAGATCATCCTGAAATGCAGCGCATCATTAACCTGCGGAGCCCGTTTGAAAAATATAAATTCACCTCTTCTATCTATCCTTACAATTCAATGCTGTTTAAAATTGCTGTTGCCAATCTCAAATCCAATAAAGAAGAAAAGGAAGATATCAACGGGTATATGCCGCTGCATAAAAGTTTAAACGAGCCTATCAAAACATTTGACTACACCGAAAAATATGAACTGGATTCTGTAAAAGTAAATATGCTCCGTTCCTTTATTGATGAATGCAAAAGCAGGAATATCAAATTGTACCTGGTTTGCACTCCTTACTATATGAAAATTAAAGGCAATGATCACTCCCTGGCAGTGACACAACAGGTAGCCGCTGAAAAAAATGTTCCATTTATTGATTATTCAGCCGACAGTTTTTATTTCAACCGGCCCCAATTGTTTGACGATACAGTACACCTTAATATGACTGGTGCCAAAATATTCTGCGCTGATCTTGCATCAAAACTTAAAAAAGACCTGCAGCGGTAAAATAAAAAGTCCCCCAACCTTGTTGGAGGGACTTTTTGTATACTTATCGAAATCCTGGCTGGCTTATTCGCTGATCACTGTTCTGATCACACTGCTTTCTTCTGTAAACAATTTAATGTAGTACACCGATTTAGCTATAGCTGACATGTCACTTGTAACCGAATTGGTACCTGGTTGTAACTGCACTTGTTTTGTCATCACTACCCTGCCCGCTGCATCAACTGCCACGATATTCAAAACCTGGCGGCTGTCTGCATTTACAGTAAGCCTGATGCCGCCTGTGGTTACACTGGCAAAATCCAGTCTGAATGGCCGCCTGCTTTCCATGTTTACGATAGCAATATTGCTGTATGCTTTTGCATCATCATAATCAACCATGGCGAGCCTGTAGTAGTTTCTTCCAGGTAATGGTGACTGGTCTGTAAAATTGTACACATTTTGGCTGAGCGTATTAAGAGACGCAACCTGTCCGATGGTACTGAAGACCCTTCCGTCGCTGCTTCTTTCTACAACGTAGTGACTGCTGTTAACTTCCGATTCTGTCACCCACTTTAAATTGACTTTATCATTACTTCTGTATGCACTAAAGCTGCTGAGTTTTACCGGCAATATGGTAGATACATTTACACTGAGTGTATCCCTGCTGGTTACTCCCCTGTTGTCGGTGACAGTGAATTCAAAAGTATAAGTACCCACTACCAGCCCCGACACTTTTGTAGTGGCGCTGCTGCCAGCGTGTATTACAAATGATGCAGGACCTGTTAATTTTCTCCAGTTTAAAGATGTAATGGTTCCTCCACCGGTAATGTTACCTGTCAGTATTACACTGTCTGAAGGTAAATACACATTCTTGTCTGCTCCTGCACTTGCCACCAGCGCAGTATCTGTTGCACCGATCTTTATCAAAATCTTAGAACTAAATGCTGCCAGCGTGATAGTGCCATTGTAAATAACGCTGTCTACACCTGCATACTTGGCACCGAGCGTAATTGTTTTGGCAGTTGCTGTTGGGTTATACTCAAAACGCACCTGGCTTGCAATGGTATTGATAGTGGCGGTTACTTCATAAAATTCGATATCATCGATATAAGTAGTGCCTGATGTTTGTTCAATTTCAATTACAAGACTGCCACCGGCATCAGTAGTTGGTCCGTCGAATAAAAACTCCTGGGTTTGCTGGGTGGTTCCAAAAGACTTCGCCTGTGTTGCCACCAGGTTATTATATGGCGATGCTGTCTTTCTGATATACGCTCTTACAATACCATTAGCTGAAGTACCCAGAGTTTTAAACCGTAAAATATATTTCTTTGCGCTGTTCACTGCTCCAATCGGGCTGTGTACAAGGCTATAACGGTTAGCAGTAGGCGCAGTAAAATTAAACCTCAGTGCACCGCCGGATATTTTATTGGTATTATCCCATGCAGCGGTGGTGCTGCTGCCAAACAAAGTAACACCCGTAATATTGCTGTTAAACCCGGAGTTACTGAACAGGTTACTTGTAACGGTACTATTGATAGTATAAGGAGAAATTTTAGGTTGCGGCTTTTTAGAATTCCTGTCATGGCCTGAAAAAGCCCTCCAGCCTTCTAAAGAATAGGGAGCGGTGGGCATGATCGCACCTCCTTCAGTTTGATACACTTCAAACTGTATGCTTCCATCTGTATAAGTATTGTAGTAGTTGCTATCGATAGAACCCAATGACTGTATATTTGCCTGCAGTGTAGTTGCTACAGGTGTATTTAATCCCGCATTTACATAATATATATTTCTCTGTGTGGTAGTAAAAGGAAACGAAACGTTCTTTTTGATATTGAGGTTGCTGATAGAACCCCATCCCCAGCGCATGAAACTGATATCCTGCAGGTTGTTGAAAAAGGTATTACCCCTGATAGTTACACTTGCAGGATTGTTACAGTGAACCCCGTTTTTAGAACTGTTGAAAATAGTATTATCCTGTACCAGCACATTCATGGATCTTCCATCGAGATAAATACCTGCACAAAAAGGAGAACCGGAATTGGTACCTGCGGGTGCACTGATGCCATTGCCAATCACATTATTCCTCACTATACGGTTGGTGTAAGTTACGCCGGGCGCTGCATCGGTACCGTTAGCATACGTATAGATGCCTCCATTATCGTGGGTGATATTGCAGAAATAGTTTACATAGTTTCTTTGAATAAGGACATTGCTTCCCATAAACTGTATACCGGCAGCTCCTGTACTGTCTACCACATTGTCTTCGATGGTGGCAGTGTTACCTACAGAAACATACATCGCCTTGTAATCAGAATCATCAAAAAATGATCCCATCCCTGCTACCTGTCCATTATTTCTTACCACACAGTTTCTTACGATCGCATTAGAAGCAGAACTGGCGATCACCTGTATAGAAGTTGACATACAATTATAGATATTCAACCCATCTAATGTAACATAACCACATCCATAAAAGTGTATAGCCCTGTTGCCGATATTGGTAAAGTCGCAATTCTTTACAGTAAGGTAATCACCAAAATAACCATACACACCACTAAGGTTGGCACCTTCAAAATTAATATTACTGATACTGACGTTGCTCCTGCTGTTGGCGTTAAACAGGGTATCGATCACGCTTACACGAACTGAATAAGAAGATGGCACAGTTGTTCCGAAATACATATTCATCATTCTTGCAGTAGTATCATAATACCATTCGCCAAACTGGTCAAGTGTCCGGATATCATCCTGGATAAAATAACCATGTCCAAGTTTTGCAGTAGAAGAATTACCTGCTCCGCCTCCATTTGCCCTCATTAGAGTGCGGTAAGTAAAAGTTCCGCCCGAGTGGTTTGTAATAAGGCAACGGTCGATCTTCCAGCCATTTTTCCTGATAGCAATCTCCGCACCCGTCCAGTTAACTGCCGCGGTCATTTCATTATCAGTAATTGAATTGGCAGTGGCAGATTCAAAAGAATTATATCCTTTGTTAACATCTGTTACATTCGGGTAACGGCCTATTTGCTGAGGCCTTCCGTTCAGCGTCACCATATTAAGATGGCTTTTTGCAGATACCGCTGCTTTATAAACGCCCGTGCTTACAGCTGTCCATCCAGACAGGGTAACAAAGCCAGTGATGAGCGGTCTTTCGCCAGTACCATACGCACCGTAGTTCAGGTTGTTCCTGGTAACGGTGATAGCGCCAAAAAACACATCACCCCTTTTAAGCAGGATGCTGTCGTTGGCGGCAAAGGTGAAAGTGCAGACTTTAGCCAATGTTCTCCACGGTGTTGAAGGAGAATTGCCTGCGGATGCATCATTTCCACTGGTGGAAACATAGTAGTTGGTTGCGTTGGCCGAATGCGCAACTGCAATAATGCAAAGCATAAATAACAGTCGTTTCATAGTTTCAGGATTTTTTGGTTTTCCAGGATTTTGATTTACAGCATAGTGATGCCAGTACGAAATAAACTTCGTTTGAACCACTGCCTTCTGGCAGCGATTACAAAATACTATTGTGGGTTCCCGTTAGGAGCCCATACACTTTTCCTTAAACCTGTTGATCTTTAGCAATGTGAGCAATGCCATTAAAGCAAGCTGCGTGCTGTTAGAGGAGGATGGTGTTTTCATAGTTTTAAAGTTTAATAAAGTACGGTAACGCTTTACTATCTTTTATCTTGATAAACCTTACAACTGTTGGGAATTTAAAGCAGCGGAGTATGCTGGCTTTTCATTTTCACAGGTTACAGGTTTACGGACTAATTTTCGGATTCGGATACTAATGTTTTGCTAAAATTGTGCCAAACATATTATCTTCTTTTGTTTTTTTTACCGCAATGTGAAAAGGAAAAGGAAAACTTTCTTAAAGAGAAAAAAACATACTGCCACAGCAGTGATGTACTAAAATAGTTTTCATTAGTTCTTAAAACAAGTACGGTCGGTAACGGATTGAAGGCTATTCCCCTGAATACACCTTTCGGATACATCATAAAACAAAAAACACTTATTAATTATTGTAAGCAAGCGCTTTTTTTTATACAGATCGAGTACTTGTGCGCTGCTAATTCGTACATCCACGGTTGAATGAATCGTATTTTACCGTGGCAGCACGTTGATCTACGCCATTGAATACAGGAAGTCTTTTAGTAAAGCCCCGTCAGCAGAAATTTTAGTGCTCTTTTTTTCTGCATTTATTTGAGCAGCAACAGCAGGAGGCAAAGGAATTTTTTCTCCAATAACCGGTTCCACAACATCATAAAATTTTACCGGATGGGCAGTTTCCAGCACAATACCTTTTTGACCAGGATGATGCTGCAGGTAGCGGTGCAATGCTGAATAACCAACAGCACCATGAGGATCCAGCAAATACTGCTGATTGGTATAAACAGATTTTAAAGTGGCCCGGGTTTCATCATCAGTGATACTTACACTGCTCAATACTTTTTGCAGGTTTACAAATTCATTGTTAAAGATCCGGAGTATCCTTACAAAATTGCTTGGATTACCAACATCCATAGCATTAGAAATGGTGGCTACTGCATTCTTAGCTATGTACTGTTGTGTTTGCATAAAGGCGGGCACCACATCATTTGCATTGCAGGCAGCAATAAAATGCTGTACCGGAAGGCCTGCAACATGAGCCAATATACCAGCACAAATATTTCCAAAATTGCCGCTGGGCACACAGATTACCGGTGGATTTTCTGCAGCTCCTGAAGATGCGGTAACCCACTGTTGGTAAGCAAAAAAATAATAGAACTGCTGTGGCAGCCATCTTGCAACATTGATAGAGTTAGCAGAAGTGAGAAATACCTGTTTGTTCAGTTCTTCATCTGCAAAAGCCTGCTTTACCATTTGCTGGCAATCATCAAATGTGCCATCCACTTCCAGTGCATGAATATTTTTACCCAATGTTGTCAATTGCTTTTCCTGTACGGAGCTTACTTTTCCAGACGGATACAAAATGACCACATCCACACCTTCCACATCATAAAATCCATTGGCTACAGCACCACCCGTATCCCCTGATGTGGCAACCAGTACTGTTACCTTCTTATCGTTGTCTTTTACAAAGTAGCCCAAACAACGACTCATAAACCTGGCGCCGGTATCTTTAAATGCAAGGGTTGGCCCGTGGTACAATTCAAGAGCAGCAATGGTATCTGTGATCTTCACCAGCGGAATATCAAAATTTACGGTATCGTTTACAATCCTTTGCAATTCATTTTTTGGGATGGCTTCACCAACATAGGGCGCTATAACACGATAAGCAATTTCTTCTTTTGAAAAGTGCCGTATGTTTTTTATTAAGTCTTCCGGGAGTGAAGGAATGTTTTCAGGAAAGTACAGACCTTTATCAGGCGCCTGACCTTTAATAGTTGCTTCTTTAAAGCTTACGATGGGTGCGTTATGATTGGTACTGTAGTATTTCATTTTTTTACACAAATTTTATTTTGCCACAGATTTGTTTCAGCCACAGACCCTCCTGCCTGCCGGCAGTTACACAGATCAACACAGATTTAATTTTGCCACGAATAACACTAACTGACACGAATGTTTCTTACTTCCCCATTCCTCATTTCTTATTCGTAATTTCTCATTTCAAAACCTTCACCCCTTCCATATTAATTGTAGTAACATAAGTATGGTATGCTAATCCAATTCTCTCATATACTGCATTCATTTCTTTTTGAACATTATTGGCAGTTACCTCATCTCTGCTCAGCATAAATAAGGAAGGACCTGAACCGGAGATACCGCCACCCAGGGCACCGGCAGCCTTACACCTTTGTTTAACCTCATCAAATCCAGGTATCAAAATACTTCTCACCGGTTCAATGATCACATCTTCCAATGAACGGCCTATCAGATCCAGGTCGCTGCTCATAAAGCCTGCCACCAGTCCTGCAATATTCCCCCATTGTTTGATGGCATCTTTCAACAGCACTTCTTTACGCAATATTTGCCTGGCGTCTTTTGTCTTTACTTCTATCTGCGGATGTACCACTGTTACAAATAAGGATGGAGCAGGTATGGCAACAATATCCAGGGGAAAGATACTCCTGATCAAGGTAACGCCACCGTATATGCAGGGAGCAATATTATCCGCATGCTTTACGCCCGTTGCTACTTTTTCACCAAACATCGCAAAGCGCACTAGATCTTCGTTACTGTAAATGTTGCCAAGCAAATGATTGGCTGCAACAACAGCACCAGCAGCACTGGCGGCGCTTGAACCAATACCACTGCCTGGTTTTATTTTTTTGTGAATGGTTACTTCAAAGCCGATATTTTGATCCAGTTCATTGATCATTTCTATCAAGGGAGCACCAGCAGTATTTTGTGCAGGATCGCTGGGTAAGGGATAACCATCAGCGCTGTGAATGATAATTTTCTTTTCATCCAGCAGTTTTACTTCCATCAGGTCGTTGGGTTCATTCAAACACAAACCCAATATGTCGAAGCCGCATACAAGATTTGCTACGGTGCCGGGTGCATGAACTTTTACGCTTTTATCCCCTGAAAGGAAATTTTGAAAATGATTATTATCAACTGTAGTCATATTAATGCAATTAAATCCTACAAACTCTCTTAAAGCCCCTTTAGGGGTTGGGGGTTATACTCTGGAAGCCCTGATGATATCCGCAAACACTCCCGATGCCGTTACATCAGCCCCTGCACCTGCACCTTTTACCACCAATGGCTGGTCAATATACCGGTCTGTATTAAACAGTACAATATTATCTTTTCCATACAAATGGTAGAAATCATGTTGCGGACCGATATGCTGTAATCCAACCGCAGCTTTACCTGCACCCTCACCAGATGAGATATAAGTAGCGACGAATTTTAATTTATTTCCTGCAGCGGCTGCCTCATCATACAGTTTTTTAAAATGCGCTTCCTGCTTTTCCATCGACCGGTAAAAATCATCCACACTGCCTTCCATACATTCGGCTGGCATAAAACTATTGTTGGCAATATCTTCCATTTCAAAATGCTCTCCAGATTCTCTTGCCAATATCATTATTTTACGCATCACATCCTTACCACTGAGGTCGAGCCGGGGATCCGGTTCTGTGTATCCTTCTTCCTGCGCCTGCTTAACTACAGAGGCAAAACTTTTTTTACCATCATAATTATTAAATACAAAATTGAGGGTACCGCTTAGTACTGCTTCCATTTTTCTTATTTTATCTCCACTGCGTAACAGATCATTTAAAGTAGAAATGATGGGCAGGCTGGCGCCTACATTTGTTTCAAATAAAAACTTGGCATTGTACTCACCAGACAGGTGTTTTAGTTTAGTATAATATTCATATGAAGATGAGCAAGCCACTTTGTTACAGGCAACAACAGCAATACTTTTCTCCAGTAGTTTGTCGTACGAATTTGCTACAGATTCATTCGCTGTTACGTCTGCAAAAACTGCATTGCGTAAGTTTTTGGTGCGGATGCTTTCAATAAACTGATCCATATTCAGCACCTCTCCCCCGTCCAGCAATGCACTCCATTTATCCAGGTCAATACCCTGTTCATTTACCAGCATTTTTTTACTGTTGGCAATCCCGACCACATTTATTTTCAACCGCATTTTATCCAGCAGGTATTGCTGTTGCTTTTTTATTTGTCCTATAAGTTTACTGCCTACATTTCCTACACCGGCAATAAATACATTGACCTCTTTGTATACTGTTTCAAAAAACTCTTCATGCAAAACGTTGATTGCTTTTTTCACATCATTCACAGAGATCACCGCAGTAATATTTCTTTCCGAGGAACCCTGTGCAATGGCCCGTATGTTTACTCCATTGCGCCCAAGTGTGCCAAACATTTTACCACTGACACCTGAATGACTTTTCATATTATCACCAACCAATGCTACCACTGCCAGGTCTTTTTCCACTACTAACGGATCAACTTTTTTAGTTTCAATCTCGTAGGCAAAAGCTTCATCCACGGCTTTTTTCGCTGCGGCTGCATATGCCCCGTCAATACCCACACTGATAGAATGTTCAGAGGAACTCTGCGTTATCATGATCACATTCACCTGCCTGGATGCCAATGCTTCAAACAATCTTTTTGAAAAACCCGGTATACCCACCATACCGCTTCCTTCGAGGCTTAATAAAGAAATATTATTGATGCTGGAGATGCCACTGATGCTGTTTCCATTTTTTATTGCATCTTTTTGTATTACCGTTCCATAGTCATTGGGTGCAAAAGTATTTTTGATCCAGGTGGGAATGCCCTTGCTTCTTACCGGCTGAATGGTTGGTGGATAAATTACCTTGGCGCCGAAGTGAGACAGTTCCATGGCTTCCTGGTAAGATATCTGCGGAATGATCTTAACGTTTGATACAAGCCTTGGATCAGCTGTCATCATACCGGAAACATCGGTCCATATTTCCAGCAAACTGGCATTTAACCCTGCAGCCAGAATTGCGCCCGTATAGTCGGAACCGCCACGGCCTAAAGTGGTATTGATACCGTTTGCATCGCTGGCAATAAAACCAGGCATCATAAATAAAGATGCACCGGTTGAAGTAAAATAATTTTCAATCTTTTTATTCGTCACAGCAAAATCCACTGCTGCCGCACCAAAGTTTGAATTGGTGGTGATCAGTTCCCTCGAATCTTTCCATTCACATTCGCCTGTTTCCGATTTTAATTTGGCAGCGATGATTTGGGACGATAACAATTCACCATAGCTCACTACCCTGTCCTTTGTTCGTTCTGATAATTCTCTCAATAAAAAAATACCATTGCAGATATCTTCTATTTCATTACACATTGTTTTTACCTGGCTTAGTATACTGCTTTGCTGTGTAATGGGAATGAGTTCTTTTATTGTCTGTAAATGCCTCAGCTCCGCCTCCTGCAATTTTTCTTTATATGTTTCATCGCTGTCTGATGCCAGCTTACAGCATTGCAACAGCATGTCTGTAATACCACCTAATGCCGAAACGATAACTACTGTTTTATCTTCTTTTACTTTTTCTTTTACAATGGCAACCACCTTGCTGATGTTCTCTGCGTTTTTAACAGAACTGCCGCCAAACTTTAAAACCTGCATGACTTATATTTATGAATGATGTATGATTTGTGATCTGTAACAGCCGTAGCCCAAATGGTAATATGAAAATGTGCAATCCGCATTAGCGGATTGTGATAGTAGTAATAATAGTGTATGCAGCAAAGAGATTTGCCTGCCGGGATTTATAAGAGATTGTAACTGGTTTCACTTTACCACTTTTTAGAGTTGCTAAAGTAGGATATTATTTTAAAACAGCGTCTTCCAACCTTAAAATATTTAAAGGAATTTTGTATTTTCGTTTGATTGCTGCCAATAGTATTCATATTTCATTCAAAAATTTTTAAAAGATGGACCACCAGACTGTAAGGGGCTTGCAGCAGTTTAAAAATCTAGTAGGCACCAAATTTCAATTATACAACAGCCTTTTTACTTCTCTCCCTTTTCACCGGATAGAAAAAACCGGGATATTACTTTCCTTATTGCTCAATAATTGCGAAGAGGGCTACAAAAAAAAGCAAAATCCCAAAGAGATCATCGAAGAATTTTTTAGCAAACATACCAGTTACCAGCAACCGCAGGAAAAACTGGACCTGCTTTTCCGTTTTATACAATATATAGAAAGACAGGTAGTGTTGTTTGATGCTCTGGAAGATGCTTCCTTTCGTGAAGTGAACGACTTTTCAGGTGTGGGAACATTAAAGAACCTGGAAAGTGAAGTTTTAAAAGACAATAAGCAGGAAGAATTAAAAGAAAAGCTGCACGATTTTGCAGTACGCCTGGTACTAACGGCGCACCCTACCCAATTTTATCCCGGCGCCGTGCTGGGCATCATTAATGACCTGGCCAATGCGCTGGCAGAAAATAATACTGTGCAGATAAATATGTACCTGCAGCAACTTGGTAAAACGCCGTTCTTTAAAAAACAAAAGCCAACACCCTACGATGAAGCGATGAACCTGATCTGGTATTTAGAAAATGTTTTTTATCCCGCTGCAGGCAGGATCATCTCCTTTTTAAAAAATCAGTTCCCGGAAGCGATCAATGATAAACATCCGGTTATTAATATGGGTTTTTGGCCAGGCGGCGACAGGGATGGTAATCCTTTTGTAAATGCAGAAACCACATTAAAAGTGGCTGACGCATTGCGTGGCGGCATCATCAAAAGTTATTTCATGGAGATACGCCGCATCAAACGCAGGCTTACCTTTGAAGGAATTGATGTAATACTGAACGACCTGGAAAAAGACCTGTATAATAATATCTTTATTCCTGGACAGCGTACAGAGATCACCAAAGAAAGGATACTGAATTCTCTCAACCAGATAAGAGAGATCATTGTATACAAACATAATAATCTCTTTCTGTATCTCATTGATAACCTTATTAACAAGGTGAACATTTTTGGGTTGCATTTTGCTTCGCTGGATGTACGCCAGGAAAGCGGCACACATGGTAAAGTGCTTGAACTTATCTCAGAAACCACGGGGGCATTACCCTCCTCTTATGCCACGATGCCAGATGAGGAAAAGATCGCTCTTCTTACCAGCATTTCTGTTACCCTGGAAGAATTACGAACAGACAATGCTGTGTATGCAGATACGCTGGCTTCGGTTAAAGCAATAAAATCCATCCAGGAGTTTAATGGTGAAGCCGGTTGCAACCGTTACATCATCAGCCAGTGTAACAGTGCCCTGAATGTGCTGGAAGTATATGGCCTTTTTTTACTGGGCGGTTGGAAAAAAGAATCCCTAACGGTTGATATTGTGCCTTTATTTGAAACCATTGACGATCTGCAAAAAGCCAATGATGTGATGAACCAATTGTACAGCAATGAAACCTACGCTGCACATTTACAAAGAAGAGGCAATAAACAAACCATCATGCTGGGCTTTAGTGATGGCACTAAAGATGGGGGCTATTTAATGGCCAACTGGAGTATTTACAAAGCCAAAGAAGAACTGACTGCTATTTCAAGGCAATACAATGTAGAAGTTGTATTTTTTGATGGACGTGGAGGGCCTCCATCAAGAGGTGGTGGTAAAACACATAAGTTCTATGCTTCGATGGGCCAGAATATTTCGAATAAGGAAATACAGCTTACCGTACAGGGGCAAACGGTGAGTTCCAATTTTGGAACTGTTGATGCCGCACAATACAATATCGAGCAACTGCTGAATGCCGGCATTTCAAACGACCTGTTTAATAACCGCTCCATTACTTTGCTGGAAGAAGAAGAGAAACTGTTGCAGGAACTGGCTGATGCCAGCTATGCCAAATACATCTCCTTAAAAACACACCCTTATTTTGCTGATTACTTATCCCAGGTAAGTCCATTAAAATTTTATGCAGAAACCAATATCGGCAGCCGGCCGGCCAAACGCAGCAACGACAACCGGCTTACATTAAAAGATCTGCGGGCCATTCCTTATGTGGGAGCCTGGGCACAAATGAAACAGAATGTTACCGGGTATTTTGGTGTAGGGTCTGCCCTGAAACATATTGAAGATGCAGGTAAATTTGAAGCTGTGAAAAATCTATATCACTCTTCCTTATTCTTTAAAACCCTGCTCGACAATTGTGAAATGGCGATGAAGAAGTGTTTTTTTCCATTGACAGCCTTTGTAGCCAATGATGAAAAATATGGTGAAATATGGAATATGATCTATGAAGAATACCTGCTGACTAAACTATATATTTTAAAACTTTCCGGTAAGGCGGAGTTGATGGATGACTACCCTATCGATCAGCAGTCGATCGGCATGAGAGAAAGAATCGTAATGCCGCTGTTAACCATCCAGCAATTTGCGTTAATGAACATCCGGGAGATGGAGGATAATATTATTGACTCACCGTTAAAAGACACGTATCAGAAATTGATCATGCGTTCATCTTTTGGCATCATCAATGCAGGAAGAAACTCAGCTTAACAGGTTTATCAACTCTAAAAATGAAAAATGGCCTCTTTGCAGAGGCCATTTTCAATAGGCTAAAAGGTTTTGGGTTAAGGAAGCAGTGGTTTAAACCCTCTGCCGGAATATGATCTAGTAGTATCCTTTAGCTTTGTAAGTCAAATATATAATTCATGTGTTTTGATAAAATTTATATTTGATAACTGCACTAAAAAAGGCATAAGTGCAGCTTTTTGGCAATAACTGCTGCTTTACAGCTCTTCCTTTTTATATACTCCATAACGCACAAACTATTTTTCTTTCAATAATGACGGTAGTTTATCTTTAGCCTGATGAAGTTTTTAGTTTTAATCCATATTTCACTACTTGCCTCCATATTGCTGCCCGGCCAGCAAAAAGAATTTGTTTATAAAAATTTCACCCAGGAAGAAGGTCTCCCCAGCAACGAAGTGTACCAGGTTTTTGAAGACTCGAGGCATTATATCTGGATGGCCACAGACCTGGGTGTTGTGAGGTATAATGGAAACAGGTTTCAGCAATTTAGTTTACCCGACAATGTGGTTTTTAAAATAAGGGAAGACAGCAAAGGGAGGATCTGGTTTTTTAGTCACAAAGCGCTGCTGGCTTATTTTGAGAATGAAAAGATGCACCTGTACAAATACAATCAGAAAATTGCCAGGCGTATACAGAAAATAAATATTGTAGACGCATACGTTGACAGCATGGATAATATCTATCTTAATTCCAGCCTCGACAGTAATTTTATTTTACATTCTAATGGGCTTATAGAAGCAAAGGTCAGCAGCGAACAGCAAAACAGGCAGACCATTGTTAAAATAACCGAAACTGAAAACAGGAAATTTCTTTCGACCATTGAAAAAACGAGTGGGCAAAATACCAATTCACTTAAGCCGACCTATTTTTCTGTGGATAGAAAGAACGGCCAACAAAATGTATTGATACCCCTGAATTCAAGGCCGTTCAGCCAATTTGGGGCTGTGGCAGATGAGGAAGGCAACATCTATTTTTTTGGCAACAATCAACTTTTAAAACTACGGGTAAATGGTTCATGGCAAACCACCATTTTACCTGAAAAAATATTATCCTTAAAAATATTAAAAGAGAATATTGTTGTGGGCTTATACAGGAATGGTGCCATACCTCTTTCCTGTACCAGTCTGGAAAAAAGCGGAGATACGATTTTACCTGGAAAAAGTATAACATCCATTTGCCAGGGCTATGAAGGAGAGCTTTGGTTTTCTACATTGGAAAATGGCGTATACCTGGTAAAAAACAGCAGTATTATACACATCAGGCAAGCCTATCACTCAAACCAGTTGGTATCGGGCCTTATGAACCTGGAAGACAGCACGCTCGTGTATGCCAAGCCGGATGGCTTTTATACTTACACCGCCAACAAAAACAACCTTTTTTTTCCTTTAGAAAACCTCTCGCCAACAAGCCTGTTTACAGACAGCAGCAAAACACTCTATTTTGTGGGTGGAGGCATGGATATTGCCACAATACATCCGTACAAAGACAACAATTTCAGCAATGTTTTTACAATTTCTTCTCCATCAGAACCCGTGCGCCTGAACAGGGATAGTTTTGTAATAGTAAGAAGTGATTGCATTGTTCGCTTTAAAAGCGATTATACCGCCGGAGGTTTTAAATTGTCAGGTTACGATTCGGGTTACAGCAATTCGTTCAAATGGCTCCTTTTAAAGCCGGGCAAAATTTATATCGATTCTAAAAGAATATTATGGTGTGGTACCAATGATGGACTCTACAGGTCAGATAGAAAAATAGATACGCTTTTAAAGATCATCGATACCTCTGTGTTGCTTGCCAAAGGGGTGAATTGTATAAGGGAGCTGGATAACGGTATTATTGCTGTGGGAATCAGGAACAACGGTATTGCACTCATAGTAGACTCAACGATCATTGCCACGATCTCAGAAAATGAAGGCCTCGCCAGCAATAAAATAAAATACCTGATGCCATTTAAAAATACCTTGTGGGCTGCCACTGCCAAGGGCATTTCGGTGATAAAATTTTCTTCCATGCAGCCCTTAAAATATACAATAGAAAATATTGGGAAAAGCGATGGTTTATACAACATCATTATTTACCAGTTAATGCCATTCCAGGACAAGATTGTTGCAGCCACCAGTAATGGTCTTTACTTTATCGAAAACCCAGGTACATTCCTCGAAAGACGAAACATACAACTTCCATTCTATATCAATGCGGTTACCTACTATAGAGGCGATACTACCGGTGTTGCAGCAATTGTACTGCCCTATTCAAAAAACAGGTTGGTAATAAAATATTCGGCTGTAAGTAGTACCAGTTACGACAATGTACAATACCTGTTCCGTACGGGCAATAACGATACTGCCTGGCACAGCACCACAAGTACCGAGCTGCTGTTTGAAAACCTGGAACCCGGCACTTATACTATTGAAGTGAAAGCTGTAATGCCCAATGTGGGCCGAATGTCTGAAATTCAAAGATTAACTGTTATCGTTGAAATTCCCTGGTGGCGAAACAACTGGTTCAGGCTTTTTGCATTTATGCTTGCCGGCATTTCTTTGTACCTGATCATCAGGCAAAGAATAAGAAAAATAAGAACAGAGGAAAAAAGGAAAACAGACCTCAATGCAAAGCTGACTGAACTGGAGCAAACAGCGCTCCGTTCGCAAATGAACCCGCATTTTATTTTTAACTGCCTCACGTCAATACAGCAGCTTATCATAAGCGGAAATAAAACAGATGCCAATGAATACCTCGTAAAATTTTCGAGGCTTATCCGGAAAACACTTGAAATGAGTGCACAGCCTTTTATCACTATAAGAGAAGAAAAAGAATACCTGGAAGAATATTTATTGCTGGAGCAACTAAGGCTGGAGGGCCAGTTCGACTTTACAATTAAAGCAGATGACAACATTGATATGGCACGTACCCTTATACCGAATATGATGTTGCAACCGATTGTAGAAAACTGCGTACGGCATGGTGTTAAATCGCTCAAAAACAGGAAGGGCATTATTTCAGTACATTTTACAAAAGGGAACAATTCAATTACCTGTTCCATCTCGGATAACGGTGTGGGCAGGGAGAGCACGTCTTTGCCCGATGAAAAAAACTTTACTAAACACAAGAGTTATGGAATGGAAAATGTCAGAAAAAGACTGGAAACATTTTCAGAATATAACGTGGATGAAAGCGGAATTGAAATAAAAGATCTTTTTGATAATTACGGGAATCCCTCAGGTACAGAGGTTATCTTGCACCTGCCATACAAAAATAATTTATGATAACTGCGGTACATATAGAAGACGAACCAAGAAATGTTGAATTGCTGAAAGAACTTGTGCAACAGCATTGCCGGGATATTAACCTGGTTGGCAATGCACAAAATGTTCCTGATGCAGTGCAACTGATAAAGAACCTGAGGCCCCAGCTTTTATATCTTGATATAGAGCTTAACAAAGGCAATTCATTTGAATTGCTGGAACAACTGAAAGAAGAAAGAAATTCTTTTCACGTCGTTTTTATCACTGCTTTCAACGAATATGCAACAAAAGCCTTCCGTCATAACGCTATCGACTACCTGCTTAAACCGATCAGCATCACCGAATTAAAAGAAGCAACGGAGAGGGCAGTTGACAGGATAAAAAAGTCGGCAGCCAATGATACTATTTTTGAGGTGCTGAGGGAATTAAAAAACAACAATGCCGGTCAAAAAATAGGTCTGCCTGTTTCTGATGGTGTGGTGTTCGTTCACACGGACGAAATCATAAAATGCGAGGCAAGGGGCAGCTACTCCATAGTATACATGCACAATAAAAAAAATATCACCTGTGCCAAAACATTAAAAGAACTGGAAGACCTGCTGATCAGCCAGAATTTTGTAAGGGTACACAACTCGTGGATCATTAATACCCGGTACCTCAAAAAATACTACAGGGGTAAGAATTCCTATATCGAAATGGAAGACGGCAGTACCGTTACTATTTCTCTCCGGAAAAAAGGCGACTTGCTTTCCTTTCTGAAAGACTTTGAATAAAAGATGTAAAAAAAGCCGGTGTATCCACCGGCTTTAATATTATATTCAACAATCAAAATTAAATTGGACCAACTGCATATACCACTGTTGGTGTTACTGCAGGCGTTGCACTCTTTGGTTCTACAGAAACAGCGAAGGCCTGTACTTTCACTGCACTGCCAAATGCCTTCATCTGCTGCACACGATAAGTGCCTTTCTCTGTATTGATGATGATACCTGCATTCACCGGTGCCCCATCCACGATAGCCCACAATTCGTATTGCTTGTCAGCAGGTAATGCCGGTAAATTTGCCGGATCAACAAAAACATCACCGGTATTTTTCATCCAGAAAATTTTTGCTGAAGAATCCGCAGCATTTAATCCGGTTACAGAAACCGACTGACTGTATTTATTTCTTGCTGTTTCTACATACCTGTTGATATCACGCTGCTCGTCTTCCAGTTGCTTTTTCTCCTGTGCCAGTGCAGCCGCCTGTTGCCTGGTTTGCGCCAGCTCATCATTAACCGCTTTACTTTTATTGAACTGTACAATATTGAATACCGTGCTTCCAATCAACAACACAATAGCTGCTGCAGCCACATTCTTCCAGGCAGAAGGTATCTTAACCACTTTCAACTGGCTTTCCTGTGAACTGCTCAGCGGAATCACTTTTGCGGTATCTCCCTCATTAATTCTTTCAAACAGTTTTTCTTTTACAGAAGCATCCGGCTGCAGCGCATTAGCCTGTGCATACATTGCCAGGCTGGCTTCTATTGCTGCCAGTTCATCAGCCACTTCAGGATATTGTTGCACCCACTGCTGAACCTGCGCCGCTTCATCCTGCGATGCAAGTCCTGCAGCGTACAGCTCCAGTAAACCTGATGATATGATGTTATTTACTTCCACGTCTTGTTTATTTCAAATAGTTTCTCAGCTCCAAAATGGCTGAACGCATTTTAGTTTTTACAGTTCCCAAAGGAATATCTAATTGCTTGGAAATTTCATCCTGTGTAAAGCCGTTGAAATAGGCCAGGTCAATAATCGTTTTCTGGTCCGGTTTAAGGTTAGACAAGTGCTTTGTCAGCCCCACAGCATCAAATTTCTCTATACCAGTACTGCTATCCTTCACATTACTTACGGCATTTTCATCAGCAGAGATTTTGCTTTGCTTTTTATAACTTTTACTGCGTAAGGTATCAATCGTAAGATTACGGGTGAGATTGATCATCCAGGTAAAAAGCCGGCCCTTGGTTTTGTCGTAGCTGTTGAAGTTATTCCATATCTTAACAAAGGCATCCTGCAACAGGTCTTCACTCAATTCCCTGTCTTCCACCATGCGGTAAATAACAGCATTGAGTGCGGGTGCATAGTGATCATACAGGTAACTGAATACCTGCTGGTCCCGTTGCTGCAATCCTGCAACCAGTTCGTCTTCGCTATATTTTACTTGTTCTGGCAGAAACTATTTTTTACACTGGTTACGAAAATAGAGTATTTTAAATAACTTTCACCATCATTACCTCAATTATATAATGCTTCAAAAAGCAATACCCCTTTTACCAGCACTCAATATGAGGGCAACAATAGATTTTTATGAAACCAGGCTTGGCTTTAAAGGCGCCAATATGGGCAGCTATGCTATTATAAAACACGGCTGTGCAGAAATACATTTTTACCTGGTGATGGACGCTGCAAAATTTTATCCTGGTTCCTGCCTCGTATATGCAGATAATGTGGAAGACCTCTATACTGCATTTGCAGGTAAGGATATGCTGTTTCCACCGGGCCAGATAAAAGATTCAGCATTTGGAAGAAAGGAGTTTTCTATACAGGATAATAATGGGAATGTAATTCGCTTTGGCAAAGCGTTTATATAACCTGTTTTGACCCTGCTTATTTGAACAGCTTTTTGCCAGCCAGCTTAACCTTTAAGTTTCTATACCCAATACAGCTGATACCAATGTAATCGACGGATGTTCTTTTATTCAGTTTGAATACACCGGACGAATCAGTCCAAAAAGTTAATTGAGTTGTATCATTACCGGCAGATATCGTAACGTTTGCACCGGGTATTGTTATTTGAGAATTGACATCCGTAACCACTCCTTCAAAAAAGCCTGCAGCAGAATAATTAACTGCTAAAGACATTTCACCCATAACCATGCAGCCATCCGGGTGTCCATCACCATAATCCGGAATCCTTGATTCGATTCGTGTATTATCCTTTTTGCCATTGAAATAAAATTCAGATAATTTGTACCCTTTAGGCACAGCAGAACAACCGGCTGCAATCACCAATAAGAGAGCGCTTAATGTTCTACTCATCATACATTCAATTTAAAATACCTGGTTTATTGCAGCGGGTACCTTTTATTTTGACAAAAAACGATCACTCTTCCACCAACTCCACTTCATACACAGGACTGAACAGGTACATTTTACCAGTAGCCACTTCCATGCATTTGATTCTTTTACGTATCCGCTCCACCCGCTTGAATACTTTTCCACCCTTTACAATAAAACTTTTTCCATCCTCCACTGCCTCTACCAGCACCACACCTTCTTTCTTTTCATCATATTGATGCAATACCCTCAGCAGCGGCACATCGGCACAACTGCTGGCAGCAGGGTTTTGAAGGGTTTTTAATAATGCCCGGTGTATATCTGCGGGAAAAACTTTTTTTAAAAGAAACTGCGCCAGTATTTTACTGAATTCATTTTTCCACTCAGCTCCATGTGCCTGCACCCGGTGCCCAAAACGCTCATAAGTAAACAGGTGCGCCAGTTCATGCAGCAACGTAATTAAAAAAGAATATTTATTGAGACTGCCGTTTACACTGATGCGGTGATTTTTATCGGCAAACGAATTGCGGTAATCACCCAGTACAGATTTTCGTTCACGGGTGATGGTTAGGTGTACTTTGTAATGGAGCAGGTAATGTGCCACATCGTCAAAACTTCCTTCGGGTAAATATGTTTTCAGCTGGTGTAACGGCGCTTCCTGCTTAGGCATTTTTCTTCTTATTCAGTTTCGTTGCCATCTTTATTTCCACCACCAGGTAAATAAGGTACAGTACCATGGCGGCAATCACCGTCATTTTATTAAAAATACTTTTAAACGCAAAAGCATATACGCATACTGCAGCAATAAATACAATCATTTTGATAAACGTACCGCCCATTACGGTTCTCACAAATACATGAGGATTGGCATTTTTAACAGCATTTTTTTGCAGCCTGTACACCAAAATACTCACAACAAAAAACAGGGAGTTGGCAATGATGAGCACCAAATGATCAAGGCTGTATTTCGCCAGCCAGCTTTTTCCAAATAAAAAAATATTATTAAAAACTATAAACAGCAGTATCAGCGGGATCAGTTCCCGTCCCTGGTTTTTCATGTATTGATCTTATTTAATTATTTATTTACCACATTACCCAGCTCAGCTGTAAGTTCCACCACATTGGCTCCCATGTGACAGCTGCCATTAAAAGTGGCGGTAGGTTCTACTTCCAGTTTTCCTGCAAACAGCTCTCCGTTTACATTACACTTACCCTTTAGCTGCAGCAGTTCTTTTATTTTTAGCATTCCTGTCACCTTTCCCATAATATCAGCCTGTTGTCCGTTGATATCTCCTTCCACGATACCCTCCTGCCCTATCAGCACTTTTGCTTTGCACGAAAGGTTGCCAATAAGCGTTCCGTCGATCCGTATATCACCATTACTGCTGATATCGCCATTAATAATAGTACCTGCACCAATAATAGTAGTACCATTACCGGATGGGGCATCGTTGGTTTTAGTTTTGGAATTGAACATAGATATAGATTTGGTTTTTGTAATTCGATATTCGGAATTCGTTATGTTAATTCATTAACTGGCATTCCTTATTCGGCATTCCCTATTCCCCATTCATCATTCACCATTCACCATTAATCCCCCGCACTGTCAATCCTGGGCAGTTCCAGCACGGTGGTATCCAGTTTTACAGCCTCCCCTGTCAGCATTTTTTTTACCCCTTTGATAAACTGCTCCTGCTGCCGCATGGCATTTTCAATAGAATCTGTTTTTATTTTCAGCGAACGGTATTCCCTCACCTGCTTCGCATCCCCATAGCCAGCGCCCGGCAGATAGTATTTAATGGGCGTAAGAAGAATGATCGCCATGGTGAGCGCTATGAATACAACGAGTAAACTACTGAAAACAATATACACACTCATACGGCTCAGCCTGAACTTTACTACCTCCTCATAAGTATCCTCATTCATCACCACCAGCCGGTACCTGTTTCGCAATCTTTTAAGGGTACTGCTGGTATCTAATTTGTTCATAATATTTTATTGGTTGTTAAAATTAAGAAACAGCGGGCAAACGGGGCAATAATTACTTAAAATATCCGATATTTAACCGCTGGTACAACCCCATAAATCATGTATAAAAGAGCGCTTTTAGTTTTCATATCCATCATGCTATGTGCTGCTGTATTTTCTCCCGTGCATGCACAACCCCCTACATGGACGCTTAACCTGCTGGATTCGGCCAAAAGGTCGGAAAAATTTGCAGAAAGAAAGCTGGGTTCCGAAAAGATGGCAGAAAAGAAATTTAATCTCTACAGGCGGGTCATTCAAAATAATTTTACTCATTTTAATTATTTCTATAATGCCAATAACAAAATCAACCTGGTGTTGGAAAGGGCCAAGGATGCACAGCAGGATGATTATACAAAGCTGTTGAGTTACTACCCATACAATCTCGAAAATACAGCCTCCCAAAAAACAGAACTGGATTCTGTGATCCTGAAAGCCACTGCAGGTATATTACTGCATGATCTTAGAAACGACTGGATCGACAATATGTACCTGCTGATGGGCAAGGCCTATTTCCTTAGAAAAGATTTTGATACGGCAGCCTCCACTTTCCAGTTTATCAACTACAACCTTTTTCCCCGCAAAAAAGGAGAAGATGGTAACAGGGTGATTGGCACCAATGACAACGAAGAAACCAAGAGCAATGTGATCAGCATTGCCAATAAAGAAAAACAGAATATTTTTCAAAAGATCGCTTCGCAGCCGCCCAGCCGTAACGACGCCCTGGTATGGATGGCCCGTACGCTGATAGAACAAAACGAATTGTTTGACGCAGCCAGCCTGGTAAACACCTTGCAAAACGACCCCAATCTTCCCAAAAGATTACAGGACGATCTGAATGATGTGTATGGTTACTGGTTTTACACCCAGGGTATTTATGACAGTGCGGCCGTTTATTTAGAAAAAGGCCTCACGAATACCGACAATAAAGAAGATTTGGCAAGGGCCGAATTTTTAGTAGCGCAGTTATATGAAATGAATGGCAATTACGAAAAGGCCAGTGAGTTTTATGATAAAGCATCTTCTCATACTACCAAAGCATTGATGGATATTCATGCGCAAATGAATAACGCCAAGATGATGAAAGGTTCGGATCCAAAAGGGCTTGACAATGGCATCAACAACCTCATTAAACTAAGCAAAAAAGACAAGTTTGAAGCTTACAGGGATGTGTTATTTTATTCTGCTGGTGAATTGGCCATGCAAAAGCCGGATACCAACCAGGCAGTTGATCTTTTTAAAAAAAGCCTGCTGTACAACGAAAATAATATTCCATACAAAAACAAAGCTTTTTTACAGTTAGGCGAAATTGCTTATGACAGAAGGAAGTATGTAGAAGCTTTTTCTATGTATGACAGCCTGCAAAGCGGTGATACTTCCTTAAAAGAAAAAACAGCTTCCATACAGGCAAGAAGAAATGCACTTTCAAAGATTGTAGAAAGAGTGGTGATCATTGAAAGAGAAGACAGCCTGCAGCGCATAGCCAATATGGAACCGGTTGCCAGGGAAGCCTTTGTAAAAAAGATGGCGAAAAAGCTGCGGAAAGAACAAGGTTTTAAGGAAGACGACAGTAACAGCAATGAACTGATCAGTTTTGACAAAGACAAAGACCAGCCCCGTGATCTGTTTAGCAATGATAAAGCCTCCGGTGGAGATTGGTACTTTCATAATGCCGGAGCCAAGTCAAAAGGTTTTAGCGACTTTAAAAAGAAATGGGGACCAAGAACCAATACAGATAACTGGAGAAGAAAAAGCGCAGCAGGCAGTGACAATAAAATGGCACCGGATAATAGTAATGCCGGAATGATCGGCAACCCTGATGATATTGATATGCCTGCACCGGCACCCGTACCGGATGATAAAACGGTGGCTGATCTTAACAACAATAAATCAGGCGGCGGGTCAAAAGGAAAACAAGGCAAAAGACCGGCTGGTGGCCAGGCTGCAGATGGCCAGCCAGAAGATATTTCTTTTGAAGGTTTAATGTCGAACCTGCCTTTAACAGAGGAGCAAAAAACGGCCAGCAATGTATTGCTCGCTGATAACCTCTATGCATTGGGCAAGGTATTTCAGCAGGAAGTGGAGGATTATGCGGAAGCAATTACCACCTATGATGAGTCCCTCAGACGTTTCCCTGACTCCACTTATGATGGCGAGATCTATGTAAATCTTTCGTATTGCTACAGCAAACTGGGGATGAATGACAAGGCAGAGCAGTATAAAAAAATGGTGAAGCAAAATTTTGCCGGCGGCAAAGCCGATAAAATGCTGCAGCAAATGAATGCCGCAAAAACGGGCACCAAGAATCCCGAAGCCACCAAACAGTACGAAGGTATTTACAACCTGTTTATTGAAGGCCGGTTTGATGAAGCCCTCGCAGAAAAGAAAAAGGCAGACAGTATGTATGGCACCAGTTTCTGGACGCCGCAACTGCTGTATATTGAAGCTGTATACCAGGTAAGACAAAAAGATGACAGTGCTGCCATTGCAGTGCTGAATAATATCATCAGCCTTTACCCAACCTCTCCGCTAAAAGTGAAGGCAGAAAGAATGGTGGATGTACTGGGCAGGAGAAAAGAAATTGAAGAATACCTGACCAACCTGCAGGTAACCAGGGCACCAGATGATTCTGTATTAACAGTAACGCCACCAAGGATGATGATTAGAAATGATTCTAACCTTATTGTATCCCCAAGAACCTATGATTCATCCCTTGTAAACAAACCGGTGATCAGAACAGATTCTTTATTAAAAGCACCTGTGGCGGCACCGTTAGTAAGCGGCCCTTACACGCTGAACCTGGCAGCACCGCAATACGTGATCATGGTGCTGGATAAAGTTGACATGACCTATATCAACGAATCTAAAAACGCCCTGGGAAGGTATGCAACGGATTATTTCAGGGGGGCAGGTATCACAGTAATAAAAGATACCATTAACAAAGAAAAGACCATATTGATATTTTCCCCTTTTGCCAATGCAGAACAGGCCCTGCCATTTTTAATCAAAGTTCAAAAAGCAGCACCAGAAGAAATTTCGTGGTTGCCTGCCAGTAAGTACTCTTTTATGATGATTGATGAAGAAAACCTGCAACGCATGAAAAATACCCAGGACATTACGGGTTATAAAAACCTGATCAGCAAACAATACCCCGGCATCATTAAATAGAAAGGTATCAAGAACAAAAAGCATAATGGTATGAAGAGATCTGTAAGAATATTATGGAGGGTTTTCTTTTTTGGCATGCTGGCTGTGGTGCTGGTATTTGCTGCAGCCAACTTTGGCCTGTTTGGTAAAATGCCTTCGTTAAAAGACCTGGAAAACCCAGAGGCTGACCTTGCCACGGAAGTATATTCCGCTGATGGCAAACTGATGGGAAAATATTACGCTGAAAACCGCAGTGAAGTAAAGTACAGCCAGATATCACCCAATATCCTCAATGCATTGATAGCAACCGAAGATGAACGTTTTATGGAGCACTCCGGTATCGACGGCAGGGCGGTTGCAAGAGCGCTTATGTCAGGTGGGTCACAAGGCGGTGGCAGCACCATTTCGCAGCAGCTTGCTAAAATGATGCTGGGACAAGGAAAGGGAAATTTTATCCAAAGAAGTTTTCAAAAAATAAAAGAATGGATCATTGCGGTAAAGCTCGAAAGAAATTTTACCAAAGAAGAGATCATCACCTTATACCTCAACAGGGCACCCTGGGGAAATAGCTATGGCATCAGGAATGCAGCCATCACCTACTTTCAAAAAGAACCTTCCGAATTGTCAATTGAAGAAGCAGCTGTATTAATCGGGATGTTAAAAGGGCCCAGTATTTATGATCCTATCCGACGCCCGGAAAAATCATTGGGGAGGCGTAATACGGTGCTTGAGCAAATGCAGAATGCCGGCTATATTGATGAAGCCAAGGCAAAAAAATTAAAGTCAAAGGCGCTAATAACCAATTATAGAAAACCAGATGAATCAGTGGGCATTGCTCCTTATTTCCGTATGGTGCTGGCAGACAAACTGAAAGAATGGTGCAAAAATCATAAGAACCTTAAGACAGGCGAACCCTACGATCTGCACCGGGATGGCCTGAGAATTTATACTACACTGGATTCAAGAATGCAGCAATATGCAGAAGAAAGTGTGGTACAACACATGCCGGTTATCCAACGCAAATTAAATTCCCTCTTAAAAGCCAACGGCGATAAGATGTGGAAAGAAAGAGAAAGCGTGATCACCAATGCCATGAAGATAAGCGAACGCTGGCGCCAGTTGAAAGAAGATGAAATGAAAGACGAGGATATCAAAGCCACGTTCCTGAAACCCGTGAGAATGAAAGTATTTGCCTGGAATGCAAAAAGGGAAATAGATACGGTAATGACTCCGAGAGATTCAATCAAATACCACAAACAGCTTTTACAAACTTCCTTTGTGGCCATGGATCCCAAGAGCGGCGAAGTAAAATGCTGGGTTGGTGGAATTGATTTTAAATGGTTCAAGTTTGACCACGTTACTGCCAAAAGACAGGTGGGTTCTACTTTTAAGCCATTGTTGTATTCAATAGCTGTGCAGGATGCAGGTTACACGCCGGAGACTCATATTTCTGGCGGACCTTTAACCCTCGGCGGTAAAACAATCACGGGCGGTGGTGGTACGATGGCGCATTGCCTGGCGAAATCACTCAACGCAGCTGCATGGCACCTGATGGGTATGATCGGTGTTAAAAGAACAATTGAATTTTCACAGCAATGTGGTATTAAAACCAAGATACCACCCTACCCTTCAATCGCTCTGGGTTCTGCAGAAATACCGATGCTGGAAATGCTGCAGGGTTACAGTATGTTCGCTAATAAAGGCTACAATACCGAACCGGTTTTTATGTCGAGGATAGAAGATAAAAACGGCAACCTGTTGCAGGAATTTATACCGGAGACCAAGCAGGTATTAAATGAAAGCGATAATTACACCATGGTAACTTTAATGAAAGGTGTGGTGCAATTTGGTACCGGCCGTTCGCTGAACAGTTATAATATTCCTGCAGAAAAAGCTGGAAAGACCGGTACTACCAACGACAATACGGATGGCTGGTTTATAGGATACACGCCGGAGCTATTAGCAGGTACCTGGGTTGGCTGCGATGATCCTTTTATCAGGATATATGCAGGTACATCTGGTGGTAACGAAATGGCGTTGCCAAAATGGGGCTATTTTATGAACAAAGTATATGCAGATAAAAAACTCCCCTATGGTACCACGCTTAAATTTGACATACCTAATGACAGCCTTAACCAGGCGATTTCTGCAGATGCCCTGAGGAACCTGGTAGAACAGGGCGACAGCAGCCAATATGAAAACGAAGGCAATGGCAGCGCAGATGACTATATACAGGGGCCAATGACAGAGTATAATTCTGATATACCGATAGAAAGTTTAGATGAAAAACCACAACCGGTAAAAAAGGATACTGTTGCAAAGCAAAAAACGGAGACGCCGGAAAAGCCTGTAGATAAAAAAGAGACCAAGCCGGTAGCGGCACCTGTAAATAAACCAGAAGACAAGAGTAAGAAACCTGCAAAAACCGACAAGCCCAAAAGCGGCGGAGGGAATGATTATTAGCCAGAAAGCGAAACAACAGATTAGAAAAAAACCTCGGTCCTGATCTTTTCAACGATCTCAGGGGTAACTTTTTCATTTGGATGTTCCTTTCGGAAGATATCAATGCGTCGGTTAAGTTCATCCACCTTTTCGTTGTACTCCACATTGTCCATTTGTTCGGGTAAAACCTTGTACATGAACTTTTTGTATTGTTTGCTGGCTTCACTCAAACCAACACCCGCAAGCAGCGACACTAAAAAGCCAAAAACATAATCCGTTGGGCCCAGACCATAAGCGTACCAATACCAAATGGTGAAAATGATAGGTATGGGAAGAAAGATCCATTGCTGGAATTGAGAAATAACGACCCCGGCTGCATAAAAAGCCAACGCAAAAAAACCATACCCACTGCCCGAACGGATAGTAATCCACACAATGATCACTGGCATCAGTACATACAGGAAAAGAAAATTGATCAGTCTCATTTACTCATTTGATTTCAATAACCCCGCCAAACCACCTCTATACAGACCACAGATATTGGATAATTAACGTATTGTTTGCTTGTTTATTTCAGG
>ERZ795056.916-NODE-916-length-35967-cov-16.517793_pt1 | contig 35967 bp, 39 predicted proteins | sample MGYA00375140_ERZ795056 | MGnify/ENA primary metagenome ERZ795056 (study PRJEB30185, sample SAMN05720227) | activated sludge metagenome | isolation source: Anaerobic digester | place: USA | collected 2015-03-09 ...
TGATCATGGCCACGGCCATCCTCGCCATGCTGCCGCCGGCCTTCGTCGTGCTGCTCATGCAGCGCTGGTTCGTCAAGGGCCTCGTGGACACCGAAAAATAAGAGAAAGCAGCCATGGGCGCGATCAGCATCCACAACGTCGTCAAGCGCTACGGCAGCGGGCCGAAGGCGAACCAGGTGATCCACGGCGTCAACGCCGAGATCGCCGACGGCGAGTTCATCGTCATCGTCGGGCCCTCGGGTTGCGGCAAGAGCACGCTGCTGCGCATGGTGGCCGGGCTGGAGGAGATCTCCGGCGGCCAGATTTCCATCGCCGGGCGCGTCGTCAACGACATCGAGCCGAGCGAGCGCGACATCGCGATGGTGTTCCAGAACTACGCGCTGTACCCGCACATGACGGTGTTCGAGAACATGGCCTACGGCCTGAAGATCGCCAAGGTGCCGGTGGACGAAATCAAGCGGCGCGTCGACAAGGCGGCCGGCATCCTGCAGCTCGGGCCCTTTCTGGCGCGCAAACCGCGCGAGCTGTCGGGCGGCCAGCGCCAGCGCGTGGCCATGGGCCGTGCGATCGTGCGCCAGCCGCAGGTCTTCCTGTTCGACGAGCCCCTGTCCAACCTCGACGCCAAGCTGCGCGCGCAGACGCGACTGGAGATCCAGAAGCTGCACGCCGAACTTGGCGTGACCTCGCTGTTCGTCACCCACGACCAGGTCGAGGCGATGACGCTGGCGCAGCGCATGATCGTCATGAACGCCGGCCGCATGGAGCAGATCGGCACGCCCGAGGAGGTCTATGCGCGGCCCGCCACCACCTTTGTCGCCGGCTTCATCGGCTCGCCACCGATGAACCTGGTGAAGGGGCTGGCGGACAGCTCGCGCTTCACCGTCGACGGCCAGACGCTGCCGCTGCCGGCCGCCGCGCCGCGCTCGGGCGAACTGATCATCGGTCTGCGCCCCGAACACGCCGCGCTGCGGCCGGCGGGTGGCCTGGGCTGGCCGTTTCGCGTCGAGATGACCGAGATGCTCGGTGCCGAACGTCTCGTGCACGGCCTGATCGGCAGCACGCTGTTCACCGTGCGCATCGACGCGACGCTGATCGCGCCGCGCGTCGGCGAGACGCTGACGCTGCAAGGGCCACCGGAACATCTGCACTGGTTCGACGCGGCGACGCAGCAGCGAATCGCCTGACAATGCGGGCCATGGACACCTGGCCCTACCCCCTGTGGATCGCCCACCGCGGCGCCGGCAAACTGGCGCCGGAGAACACGCTGGCCGCCTTCCGTGTCGGTGCCTCGCACGGTTACCGCGCCTTCGAGTGCGACGTGAAGCTGAGCGCCGATGGTCGGCCGTTCCTGCTGCACGACGCCACGCTGCAGCGCACGACACCCGAGCGCGGCACCGCGGGCGATCGTCCCTGGAGCGAGCTGTCTCGCCTGGATGCCGGCGGCTGGCACAGCCGGGCCTTTGCTGGCGAGCCCATCCCGTGCCTGGAGGCGGTGGCCGCCTACTGCCTGCGCAACGGCTTCGCGCTGAACATCGAGATCAAGCCGACGCCGGGCCAGGAGCTCGAGACCGGCCGCGTGGTGGCACGCGAAGCCGCGCGCCTGTGGGCCACCGACCGCAGCGGCATGGCGCTGCCGCCGCTGCTCAGCTCCTTCCGCCCCGAGTCGCTGCAGGGCGCGAAGGAAACCGCCCCACAGCTGCCTCGCGCGCTGCTGCTGGACACGCTGTGGAGCGGCTGGTTCGACATCGCCCGGGCGCTGGGCTGCGGGGCCTGCGTGACCAATCACGGCCTGATGGACGCGGCGCTGATCTCGCAGCTGCACACGGCCGGCATGCGCGCGCTCGTCTACACGGTGAATGACGCCGCCGAGGCGCAGCGCCTGGTTCGCCTGGGCATAGCCGGGCTGATCACCGACGCGGTCGACAAGTTCTCGCCCGGATCCTCAGTGCTGGACTGAGCCCAGCGGCTCCTCGATGCCACGCACGCGCGCATAGACGCGCGTGCTGCGCACCTCGCCGGCCGGCGTGAGGCTGTCGCCACGCAGCAGCGCCTCGAGCGTGAAGCCGGCGCGCTCGGCCACCTTCCAGCTCGCCGAATTGCCGTCGTCGGTGCGGATCTCCACGCGCCGCGCGCCGAGGCGGTCGAAGGCCAGGCGCGCCAGGCCGCGCGCCGCCTCGGTGATGTAGCCGTGGCCACCGAAGCCCCTGCGGCGCCAGTAGCCGATCTCGAAGCTGCGCAGCGTCCAGTCGATGCGATGCAGCCCGGTGCCGCCGAGGAAGCGGCCCTCGCGCCCGAGCACATCGCGCTCGAACATGAACATCACCAGGTCCTCGCGCAGCAGGTAGCGCGCCTGCATGCGCCGGCAATACGACTCGGATTCGTCAAGGCTCTTCGCCGTCTGCGCCCAAGGCATCCACGGCTTGAGCTCCTGCAGCGTCTCGCGCTCGGCCTCGTTCACGGTCGGGCCGTCGCCCGGCCGGGGGCAACGCAGGATCAGTCGTTCGGTCTCGATGCGTTCGGGCACCTCGAGCAACAGCGGGTCCATGAAACTCTCTCCTTGGTTCACTTCGTCGATTCGGGAACGACGCCGGCGGACTCGGCGCCCAGCCAGTCGTCGTGGCGTTCGGGCTTCGGCAGCTCGCGAAGGTCGCGAATCACCGGCACGCGCGAGGCCACCAGCGCGAGCAGCAGCGCCGTGCCGCCGGCAAAGCCGAGCGAGGCGCGCAGACCGACGTGCTCGCCCAGCCAGCCGCCCAGCAGCGCGCCCGGGCCGGCGGGGATCAGGATCAGCCAGCGCATCGTGCTGGTCATGCGCCCCAGCAGAGGTTCGGGCGTGACGGCCTGGCGCAGCGCGAGGAAGTTGATGAACACCAGCACCGCACCGGCCGAGAACATCAGCAGCATCAGTGCGAACGCGGCCACGCCCCAGCGGTTGGCCGGCGCGAAGGCGAGCATCAGCCAGCCGGCGCCGCAGATGGCGAAGCCCAGCGTCAGGCAGCGGCCCGGCCCGACGCGCCGGCTGATGCGGTTGCCGTAGACGCTGGCGACGATGGTGCCCAGGCCCATGCCCATGTAGCTCAGGCCCACCGCCTGCTCGCTCAGCCCCAGCGTGCGCGTGGCGAAGAGGATCTGCACCACGATCGCCGCGTGATGGCACATCTGCCACATGCCGACCGCACAGGCCAGCGCCACCAGCAGCTTCTGCCGCGCGACGAAGCGCACGCCGGTCTTCAGGTCGCGCCAGAAGTGCGCATCGTGCCGCACCAGCCGCTCCTCGTTGACGACGATGCCGCGCAGGATGCCGGCCGACACCAGCAGCAGCACCGCGTCGACGAGCAGCGCCAGCGGTGCGCCGACGAGCTTGATCAAGGCGCCGGCAAAACCCGGCCCGGCGACCTCGGCGCCCGAGGTGGCCAGCGCATTCTTCGCGTGCGCCTCGACCAGCCGCTCGCGCGCCACCACCTGCGTGAGCACGATCTGCGCGGCCGAGCCGGCGGTGGTGTAGATGGTGCCGATGACGAAACCGACGACGTACAGCCAGGGCATCGTCAACCAGCCCAGCCACCAGGCCAGCGGCACGCTGGCCACGACGACGGACAGCGCAGACTCGCCGACCACGTAGACCGGCAGCTTGCGCACGCGATCCAGCCACACGCCGGAGGGCAGCGAGAACAGCACGAAGGGGACGATCTCCATTGCCGTGAGCAGGCCCATCTGGGTGGGCGAGGCATTCAGCAACACCGCCGCGGTGAGCGGCAGCGCGAGCATCGTGACCTGCCCCCCGAAGGAGCTGATCAGGATCGACGTCCACAGGCGGCGGTAGGTGGCCTGGCGCAGCAGGTCGTCGCGCGGCAGCACGCCGTCCAGCCATCGCAGCAGCCGGACCAGTGCACTCTCTTTCAGACTCAGCAGCCATTGGGTCATGGTTGCCACCTCTCGTTCGTCTCTCGGCGGGCGCCGGTGGGCACCCTGATGGATCGTTGGACCCGGTATGGCGAGGGAATCGAAGGACCCGATCTCCCCGCCGATCTCTCAGCGGGGGCCTCGGTGGAGGCGGGGCTGAGAGGACTAGAAGGCGCCGAATGCCCGCTTGAGCGAGCGATTCGCTGCACACATGCCGGCCGATACAGCCGCCGGATGGCGCGGTCGCGATGCCGGAATGCACCACGCCAGACCACGGGCAGCCACGCCGCGGGCGGCGTGATGCAGGTGGTGGTGGTGCGTGGTCATGGGCGTCGGTGTGAATGTTATGAAGCCATCCTATCAGCGAGCCCGCGACGCACGCAATGCGGCAAACGTGGGGGGCGTTGTACCGAGTCGACGCGATCGGTGGCGCGGCGCGATACCGGCAGTGGCGGTCGTGCGCACCGGTGCGGTGTCGCTTGTGCGGCGGCCGGCACGGCGAGCAACATCGCGCCGACTCGTCTTTCCGGGGACCTCAGATGACACCGCTGCAGAACCGTCCTTCATCGCCCGCAGCGTCCGCTGCCCATCAGTCGCTCGATATTCGAGACATCGTGCTGTGCGGGCTCGCGCTGGCGCTTGCACTTGCCCTCTGGTGGCGCGGCCCGATCGGGCAATGGGCCAGCTACCACGCCTTCGCCGACCAGCGCGAAGCCTGGGGCATCCCGCACGCCGCCGACGTGCTGAGCAACCTGCCGTTCGCGGTCGCCGGCCTGTGGGCCCTGTGGGCCGGCCGCGCCGCGCCACGCATTGGCGCCTGGCTGCCCTGGCGCGGCTTCGCGCTCGCCCTGGTGGCCACGGCCGCCGGCTCGTCGGCCTACCACTGGGCGCCGCACAATGCCTCGCTGGCCTTCGATCGCCTGCCCATCGCCTGGGCCTGTGCCGCGCTGCTGTGCGCGTTTCTCGCCGAGCGCCGAGACGCTCGCTGGGCACGCCCCACCGTGCTGGCCACTGCCATCGCACTGGCGAGCGCGTCGGTGGCGCTGTGGTGGGGCAGCGAACTCGCTGGCCGCAGCGACCTGCGCACCTACCTGTTCGTGCAGTTCCTGCCGATGCTGCTCGTGCCCGCCGCGTTGCTGATGCGGCTGCCGCGGCAAGGTCGTTCAATCGTGCCGGACACTGCCTGGTGGGGCCTGCTCGCCGGCTACGTGGTCGCCAAGGGCTTCGAGCTGGCCGACCACGCCGTGCTGGACGCGCTGGGCGGCTGGGTCAGCGGCCACACGCTCAAGCACCTGGCGGCTGCGGCGGCTGCAGCCTGGATCCTGCGCGCCGCGCAACGCGCTGGTCAGCTGCGGTAGTCGGCGTTGATCTTCACGTAGTCGTAGCTGAGGTCGCAGGTCCAGACCGTGGCGTGGGCCGGGCCGCGGTGCAGGTCGATGCGCACGGTGATCTCGGACTGCTTCATCACCCGCGCGCCGTCCTCCTCGCGGTACTCGGGGCGGCGGCCGCCCTGGTGCACGACGTGCACGTCGTCGAGGAACATGTCGATGGTCGACTGGTCGAGGTCGGCGATGCCGGCGTAGCCGACCGCGGCGAGGATGCGCCCGAGGTTGGGGTCACTGGCGAAGAAGGCTGTCTTGACCAGCGGCGAGTGCGCGATCGCATAGGCGGCCTGGCGGCATTCTTCCTTGCTGCGTCCGCCGTCCACGCGCACGGTGATGAACTTGGTCGCGCCTTCGCCGTCGCGCACGATGGCCTGCGCAAGTTGCTGGGCGACGGCGATCAGCGCCTCGCGCAGCAGCGCGCCGTCGCGCGATTCGGCCTGCGCGATCGGCGCATTGCCGGCCTGGTGAGTGGCGATCAGCACGAACGAGTCGTTGGTCGAGGTGTCGCCGTCGATGGTGATGCGGTTGAAGGAGCGGTCGGCCGCTTCGCGCACCAGTTCCTGCATCAGGTGCGGGGCGATCGCCGCATCGGTGGCGATGAAGCCGAGCATGGTCGCCATGTTCGGCCGGATCATGCCGGCGCCCTTGCTGATGCCGGTGATGGTGATGGTCTTGCCGCCGATCTGCACCTGGCGCGACGCCGCCTTGGGCAGCGTGTCGGTGGTCATGATCGCCTGAGCGGCCAGGGCCCATTGGTCCGGCTTCGCGTCGGCCAGCGCCGCGGGCAGCGCGGCTTCGATCCGCTCGCTGGGCAGCGTCTCCATGATCACGCCGGTGGAGAACGGCAGCACCTGCTCGGCCGCCACACCCAGCAGCGCACCCAGCGCCGAGCAGGTCGAGCGCGCCCGCGCCAGCCCGTCGGCGCCGGTGCCGGCGTTGGCATTGCCGGTGTTGACCACGATGGCCCGGATGCCCTGCTCGCCGCCGAGGTGCTCGCGGCACACCTGCACCGGTGCGGCGCAGAAGCGGTTCTGCGTGAATACACCGGCCACCGACGCCCCCGGCGCCAGCTTGACCACCAGCAGGTCGCGCCGGTTGGCCTTGCGCACGCCGGCCATGGTGATGCCGAGTTCGACACCCGCCACCGGGTGCAGGTCCGCCGGATTCGGCGCGCTCAGGTTGACGGGCATGCCGTGCTCCGCGAAAGAAGGGGGTTCAGGCCAGACGGCCGTGGCACTGCTTGTACTTCTTGCCGCTGCCGCAGGGGCAGGGGTCGTTGCGGCCGACCTTGGGCACCTCGGCCGCCACGGTCGCGACATCGGGCTCCTCGGAGACGCTGCCGTCCTCGTTCGGGTGGGTGTAGGTCACGTTACTGATGCGCTCGGCCTGCTCCTCGATCGCCTCGGCGGCCTTCACGGCCTCCTCTTCGCTCTGGATGCGCACCGTCATCATCACGCGGGTGACTTCCATCTTCACCACGTCGAGCAGCTGCGAGAACAGCTCGAAAGCCTCGCGCTTGTATTCCTGCTTCGGGTTCTTCTGCGCATAACCGCGCAGGTGGATGCCCTGGCGCAGGTAGTCCAGCGCAGCCAGGTGCTCGCGCCAGTGCGAGTCGATCGCCTGCAGCAGCACCATGCGCATGAAGGGCGTGAACTGGTCGGCACCCACACGTTCCAGCTTGGCCTCGAAATGAGCGTCAGCGGCCTTGACGACCTTCTCGACGACGTCTTCGTCGGTGATGCTGCTGCTCTTCTCGACTTCGGCGGCCAGCGGCACCTCGATGTGCCATTCCTCGCGCAGCACCTTCTCCAGCCCGGGCAGGTCCCACTGCTCCTCGACGCTGTCGGCCGGCACGTAGGTGCGCACCACCTCGGCCATGGTGCTGGCGCGCAGGTTGCCGATCTGCTCGGTCAGGCTCTCGGCCTCGAGGATCTCGTTGCGCTGCTGATAGATCACCTTGCGCTGGTCGTTCGAGACGTCGTCGTACTCGAGCAGCTGCTTGCGGATGTCGAAGTTGCGCGCCTCGACCTTGCGCTGCGCGCTCTCGATGCTGCGCGAGACGATGCCGGCCTCGATGGCCTCGCCGTCGGGCATCTTCAGCCGCTCCATGATCGAGCGCACGCGGTCGCCGGCGAAGATGCGCATCAGCGGGTCGTCGAGCGAGAGGTAGAAGCGCGACGAGCCCGGGTCGCCCTGGCGGCCCGAGCGGCCGCGCAACTGGTTGTCGATGCGCCGCGACTCGTGCCGCTCGGTGGCGATGATGCGCAGCCCGCCCTGGGCCACGACGGCCTCGTGCAGGCCCTGCCATTCGTCCTTCAGCTGCTGGGCGCGACGCGCCTTTTCGTCGTCCGGGATCGCCTCGTCGGCATCGATGAACTTGATCTGGTTCTCGACGTTGCCGCCGAGCACGATGTCGGTGCCGCGGCCGGCCATGTTGGTGGCGATGGTGATCACGCCCGGGCGGCCCGCCTGCGCGACGATCTGCGCCTCGCGCTCGTGCTGCTTGGCGTTGAGCACCTGGTGCTCGAGCTTGGCCTTCTTCAGCAACTCGGACACTTTCTCCGAGTTCTCGATCGAGGTGGTGCCCACCAGCACCGGCTGGCCGCGCTCGTGGCAGTCGCGGATGTCGGCCACCACCGCCTCGTATTTCTCGCGCTCGGTCTTGTAGACGAGGTCGAGATCGTCCTTGCGGATCGTCGGCCGGTTCGGCGGGATCACCACGGTCTCGAGGCCGTAGATCTCCTGGAACTCGTAGGCCTCGGTGTCGGCCGTGCCGGTCATGCCGGCGAGCTTGCCGTACATGCGGAAGTAGTTCTGGAAGGTGATCGAGGCGAGCGTCTGGTTCTCGCTCTGGATCTGCACGCCTTCCTTGGCCTCCACGGCCTGGTGCAGGCCGTCGCTCCAGCGGCGCCCGGTCATCAGCCGGCCCGTGAACTCGTCGACGATGATCACCTCGCCGTTCTGCACCACGTAGTGCTGGTCGCGGTTGTAGAGGTGCTTGGCACGCAACGCTGCATACACATGGTGCATCAGCGTGATGTTGGCCGGGTCGTACAGGCTGGCGCCTTCGGCCAGCAGCCCGGCCTCCGACAGGATGCGCTCGGCGTTTTCGTGGCCCGCCTCGGTGAGGAACACCTGGTGGCTCTTCTCGTCGACCGTGAAGTCGCCCGGCTCGATGACACCTTCGCCGGTGCGCGGGTCGGCCTCGCCGATCTGCTTCTTGAGCTGCGGCACGACCGAATTGATGCGCACGTACATCTCGGTGTGGTCTTCGGCCTGGCCGCTGATGATCAGCGGCGTGCGTGCCTCGTCGATCAGGATCGAGTCGACCTCGTCGACGATGGCGTAGTTCAGCCCTCGCGCGACGCGGTCGGCGGTCTCCTGGACCATGTTGTCGCGCAGGTAGTCGAAGCCGAACTCGTTGTTGGTGCCGTAGGTCACGTCGGCGCCATAGGCGGCCTGCTTCTCCTCGCGCGACATCTGCGGCGTGTTCACGCCCACCGTCAGGCCCATGAACGTATACAGGCGCCCCATCCACTCGGCATCACGCCGGGCGAGGTAGTCGTTCACCGTCACGACGTGCACGCCTTTGCCTGAGATGGCGTTGAGGTACACCGGCAGCGTCGCCATCAGCGTCTTGCCTTCGCCCGTCCGCATCTCGGCGATCTTGCCGTTGTGCAGAGTCATGCCGCCGAGAAGTTGCACGTCGAAGTGGCGCATCTTCAGCGAGCGTTTGCTGCCCTCGCGCACCGCCGCAAATGCCTCGGGCAGCAGCGCATCGAGCGTCTCGCCGTTGGCGAAGCGCTGCCGGAACTCGCCGGTCTTCGCCTTCAGGGCCTCGTCGGCCAGCGCCTCGAAGCTCGGCTCCAGCGCGTTGATCTGGGCAACGACGCGCCGGTACTGTTTCAGCAGTCGTTCGTTGCGGCTGCCGAAAATGGAGGTGAGAAGCTTGGGCAACATGCGGCGTCGGGATTGAGCGGTCGCCGCGCCCGCCGGCTGGCGGACCAGGCAGTCGAACGCGGGGAGCCAGGAGGTGGGGCCGCACCCGGCAGATGCAAGGCGAGCGGCGCCTGGAAAACCCCGAAGTTTACATCCGGCGCCGCCGCCGGCCCGGCGCTCAGCGCCGGGTGCGCCCGCCCCGGGCTGCCGCGGTCTGGGCCGCGTCGCCGCCGGCGAGGAACTTGGCTGGATCCTGCGGCACGCCGTCGACCAGCACCTCGAAGTGAAGGTGCGGCCCGGTCGACCGGCCGGTGTTACCGACTTCGGCGATCAGCTGACCTCGTTTGACTATGTCCCCCGCCCGCACCATCAGCTTCGACGCGTGCGCATAGCGTGTCACCAGGCCGTTGCCGTGGTCGACTTCGACCATGTTGCCGTAGGCGGGGTGCGTCTCGGTGAGCAGCACCACGCCGCCGGCGGCGGCCAGGATCTTCGTGCCCACGTCGGCCGGAAAGTCCAGCCCGGTGTGCAGTGCCGCGCGGCTGGTGAACGGGTCGGTGCGGAAACCGAAGCCCGAGCCGACCGGCCCGACGACGGGTGCGCTGTTCGGGATCATCAATGCGCGCAGACGGGACTCGAGCAGGCGCGACTCGATCATGGTGAACATGTCGGTGCTCTGGTCGGTGCTCTGGTCGAGCGCCTCGACGATGCCGCGCAACTGTTCGAGGTTGGCCGCCTGCGGCGGCACGTACGGCCCGCCCTGTGCGGACGAAGCGGCAGCGGCCGGTCGCGACATCTGACGGAGTTCGTCGATCTTGACGCCGGCCAGCCCGGAGACGCGGTCGCCCATGGCCTCGAGCTTGACCAGCTTGGCCTGCATCTCGCCGACCTTCCCCGCCATCGCATCGAGGTTCTCGCGCATGAAGCGGTCACGCTGGGCGAACTCGTCGCGCACCACCAGCCGCACGATCTGGCTGACCACGGGCCAACCTTCCCGTGCCGCCTTCAGGAACACGAAGTGATAGACCGTGCCGGACAGCAGCGTCAGCACGGCCACCAGGCCGATCAGCATGCCCGCCAGTTGCCAGCGGTTGAAGTGCAAGACACGCGTACGGGCCAAGGTGCCGTGCGTGATGAGAATCTGCATCGCTACACTCCTCGTGTGAGCTCCAAACCGCCACCGACTGTCCCCGACTCGCTGCCCGTGGCCGAGGCCCTGCGGCGCAGCGAGCCGCTGGCTCATCTGCGCGCTCGCCTGCAGGACTCGGCGGAACGCTTCTCGGCCATTCGCAGCGCCCTGCCGGGTGCGCTCGCCAGCCACGTGATGCCGGGCCCCGTCGACGACGAAGGCTGGTCGCTGCTGGCAGCCAATGCCGCCGTGGCAGCCAAACTGCGTCAGATCAAGCCGCGCCTGGAGAGCATTCTTCAGGAGCGGGGCTGGCAGGTTAGCTCAATCAGAATCAAGGTTCAATCGAACTGACACGCCGTTGCACCGGTTGCCGCGATCAGGCCTGCAAAGGGGCCCCAGCGTGACGAAGATCACTGGTGCCGGCTTTCGGAATCGAACCGAAGACCTTCCGCTTACAAGGCGGGTGCTCTACCAACTGAGCTAAGCCGGCAGGCCCATGGCCGCCTGAAATCAGTATAGGGGCGTGACCCGACGCATCACTTGACGCGCTTGAGCGACGGGCGCCCGCCCGCGGGCGGCTCCGGCGGCTCGCTCGGCTCGCCTGCAGCATCGGCGTCGTGGCGCGGCGCCTCGGTGAGCGAGAGGTGCGTTGCGCGGGCCGCGGGCGCCTCGGGGCTGGCCGCATCGGCCGCCGCCGAGCCCGATGAAGCCTCGTTGGGGACCGGAAAGGCCATGCCCTGCCCGTTCTCGCGCGCGTAGATGGCGATCACGTGATCGACCGGCACGACGATTTCACGCGACGTGCCGCCGAAGCGCGCCTTGAACTCGATGAACTCGTTGCCCAGCTTGAGGGAACTGGTCGCCTCGAAACCGACATTGAGAACGATCTCGTTGTTCTTGACGTACTCGGTAGGAACCTGCACCGAAGCATCGACGAACACCGCCACGTACGGCGTGAAGCCGTTGTCCGTGCACCAGTCGTGCAGCGCACGGATCAGGTACGGGCGTGTGGAGGTCCCGGAACCGGCGGGCGAGATCGGCGGCGTGCTGCTCATGAGGGCAATCGAGATGTCCTACTTGCGCATCACCTTCTCGGACGGCGTCAGCGCCTCGATGTAGGCCGGGCGCGAGAAGATGCGCTCGGCGTACTTCAAGAGCGGCACGGCATTCTTCGACATGTCGATGCCGTAGTAGTCCAGGCGCCACAGCAGCGGTGCGATCGCGACGTCGAGCATCGAGAAATCATCGCCGAGCATGAACTTGTTCTTCAGGAAGATCGGCGCGAGCATGGTCAGTCGGTCGCGGATCTGCGCGCGCGCCTTCTCGAGCTGCTTGTCGGTCGGCTTGATGCCGCGCGACTCGAGGATGTTCACGTTCGAGAACAGCTCCTTCTCGAAGTTGAACAGGAACAGCCGAACGCGCGCGCGCGCCACCGGGTCGCCCGGCATCAGCTGCGGGTGCGGAAAGCGCTCGTCGATGTACTCGTTGATGATGTGCGACTCATACAGGATGAGGTCGCGCTCGACGAGGATGGGCACCTCGTTGTACGGATTCATCAGCGCGATGTCTTCGGGCTTGGCGAACAGGTCGACATCGCGGATCTCGAAATCCATGCCCTTCTCGAAGAGCACAAATCGGCAGCGGTGCGAGTACGGGCAGGTCGTTCCGGAATAAAGCACCATCATGGCGGTGTGCTCCTAGAGGCTTCGAAAAAACACAAGCGCAGTGGCTGCCGTTTCGGGCAAGGCCACTGCGCATCGGGCCGCCACCCCGGCCGGGGCGGCAGGCACGCAGACGGTCACTTCACGTCTTTCCAGAACGCGGCATTCAGACGCCATGCGATGAGCGTGAAGACGCCCAGGAAGATCAGCACCCACACGCCCAGACGCACGCGCTGGCCCTGCGCCGGCTCGCCCATCCACTGCAGGTAGGCCACGAGGTCGGCCACGGCGGCGTCGTACTCGCGTGCAGACAACTTGCCCGGCGTGAGTTGCTCGAAGCCGTCGAAGCGGTGCACCGTCTTCGCCGGGTTGTGAGCATCCTTCTCTTCGACGTACTTCGCGGCACGCTGGCCCTGCAGTTCCCACAGGACGTGGGGCATGCCCACGCCGGGGAAGGCGAGGTTGTCCCAGCCGGTGGCCTTGGTGTCGTCGCGGTAGTAGGTGCGCAGGTATGTGTACAGGTAGTCGGCCCCCGAGCCGCCGGAACCGGCGCGCGAGCGGGCGATCACCGTCAGATCGGGCGGCACGCCGCCGAACCAGTCCTTGCCCTGCTTGGCGTCCAAGGCGACCTTCATGGTCTCGCCGACCTTGTCGGTGGCGAACATCAGGTTCTTCTTGATCTGGTCTTCGGTCAGGCCGATGTCGCGCAGGCGGTTGTAGCGCATGTACGAAGCGGCATGGCAGTTCAGGCAGTAGTTGACGAACAGCTTGGCGCCGTTCTGCAGCGATGGCAGGTCGTTCGCCTTTTCCTCGGGGAACTTGTCCCAGTGGAAACCACCTTCGGAGGCCAGCACGCCGCCGGACAGGCCGAGCGCCATGAGCAGGGAGATGAGGATCTTCTTCATGATGTGTTCGTTCCCGGCAGTCGCGTCAGTGGGCAGCGAAGGTCACGCGATCGGGCACCGGCTTGAATTCGCCCAGCCGGCTCCACCATGGCATGAGCAGGAAGAAGCCGAAGTAGAACAGCGTGCCGACCTGCGACACCCGCTCGCCGATCGGCGACGGCGGCTGAACGCCCAGGTAGCCAAGGATCAGGAAGTTGATGACGAAGATGCCGTACACGTACTTGTGCCAGCTCGGGCGGTAGCGGATCGACTTGACCGGGCTGAAATCCAGCCACGGCAGGAAGAACAGGATGACGACCGCGCCACCCATCACCACCACGCCCCAGAACTTGGCGTCGATGGCCAGCATCAGCGCCACGATGACGAGCGCCCCGACCAGGATCGCGCCCTTGATCAGCGCGCCCACCTTGGCCTTGAGCACTCCGAGCACGGCACCAGCCAGCACGCAGGCGATCAGCGCGTACATCATCTCGCTGGTGATGGCGCGCAGCATCGAGTAGTACGGCGTGAAGTACCAGACCGGCGCGATGTGCAGCGGCGTCTTCAGCGGATCGGCCGGGATGAAGTTGTTGTACTCGAGGAAGTAGCCGCCGAACTCCGGCGCAAAGAAGATGATCAGGCTGAAGACGAACAGGAACACGCCGACGCCGAAGATGTCGTGCACCGTGTAGTACGGGTGGAACGGAATGCCGTCCAGCGGTTTGCCGTTCGCGTCCTTCTTGGCCTTGATCTCGACGCCGTCCGGGTTGTTCGAACCCACGTCGTGCAACGCCAGCAGGTGCGCGACGACCAAGCCGAGCAGCACCAGCGGCACGGCGATGACGTGGAAGCTGAAGAAGCGGTTCAGCGTCGCGTCGCTCACCACGTAGTCACCGCGGATCAGCAGGGCAAGGTCCGGGCCGACGAAGGGGATCGCGGCGAACAGGTTCACGATCACCTGAGCGCCCCAGTAGCTCATCTGGCCCCAGGGCAGCAGGTAGCCCATGAAGGCCTCGCCCATGAGACACAGGAAGATCGCGCAGCCGAAGATCCACACCAGTTCGCGCGGCTTGCGGTACGAGCCGTACAGCAGCCCGCGGAACATGTGCAGGTAGACGACGACGAAGAACGCGCTCGCGCCGGTGGAGTGCATGTAGCGCACCAGCCAGCCCCAGGGCACGTCGCGCATGATGTACTCGACCGAGGCGAAGGCCAGTGCCGCGTCGGGCTTGTAGTGCATCACCAGGAAGATGCCGGTGACGATCTGGATCACGAGCACCAGCAGCGCCAGCGAGCCGAAGATGTACCAGAAGTTGAAATTCTTCGGCGCGTAGTACTCGGACATGTGCACCCGGTACGCGTCGAACGCGGTCGGGAAGCGGTTCTCGAACCAGTTGGTCACCTGCTGGGCGACAGGCGCGCCGGCGGGCAGTTCCTTGAAATCAGCCATGTTCTTGCATCCTGTCCGGGTTAGGCCTTCTTGTCTTCACCGATCAGCAGACGGGTGTCGGACAGGTACATGTGCGGCGGCACCTCGAGGTTGTCGGGCGCGGGCTTGTTCTTGTAGACGCGGCCGGCCATGTCGAAGGTCGAGCCGTGGCACGGGCACAGGAAGCCGCCGGCCCAATCGTCGGGCAGTGAGGGCTGCGCGCCTGGCTGGAACTTGTCGGATGGCGAGCAGCCCAGGTGCGAACAGATCCCCACGGCCACCAGGATCTCGGGCTTGATCGAGCGATGCTCGTTGCGTGCATATTCGGGCGTGAGTTCCGCGGGCTTGCGCGCAGAGTTCGGGTCGGCCAGCAACGCATCCACCTTCGGCAACGCCGCCAGCTGCTCGGGCGTGCGCTTGACGATCCACACCGGCTTGCCGCGCCATTCGACGGTGAGCTTCTCACCCGGCTTGAGCGCGCCGATGTCCACCTCGACGGCGGCACCGGCGGCGCGAGCGCGCTCGGAGGGTTGAAACGTGCTGACGAAGGGCACGGCGGTGAAGCCGACGCCTACCGCGCCGGCACACCCGGAGGCAATGAGCCAGGTGCGTTTGCCGTTGTCGACGGGACTGTCACTCATGGGGATCCTCTGGCGAGTCTTCGAAATCAGGGACAACCTGCGATTCTAGCGGACGAGTCAAGGGCCTCCTTTTCATCGGGTTGGGCCGCACGGGTGTGCATTGCTGCGCACTGCCGAAGCTGGGCGGTCACACCGAGTTCGAGCCCGTCACCCGGGGCGCCATGTCGCCTTGACATCCATCCTCAGCCGGGAATACTCCACAGCGCTGCGCATAAGTGACAGCCATTCCACGACAACAACAGAGAGGAGTTCCCCATGAGTTTCGTGAGCGAGTTCAAAGAGTTTGCGATGAAGGGCAATGTCGTCGACCTCGCGGTCGGCGTCATCATCGGAGCGGCCTTCGGCAAGATCGTCGACTCCATCGTCAAGGACCTGATCATGCCGATCGTCGGGCGCGTTCTCGGCGGCCTCGACTTCTCCAACTACTTCATCATGCTGGCCACCCCGCCGGCGGACTTCAAGGGACCAAGCACCTACGAGGCACTCAGCAAGGCCGGCGTGCCCTTGTTCGCCTACGGCAACTTCATCACCGTGGCGATCAACTTCATCATCCTGGCCTTCATCATCTTCATGATGGTCAAGCAGATCAACCGGCTGAAGAAGGAAGCCCCGCCCGCCCCGCCGGCCGCTCCGCCGGAAGACGTGGTGCTGCTGCGCGAGATCCGAGACTCCCTGAAGAAGTAGTTCGGCGCGCCGGCGACTGCCGGCTGTCGCCGAATGCCGCCGTGACGGATCGCACAGCTTGGCCCGTGTTTTTCGGGCCATACTTCCGCGAACGCCCCGCTCGCAGCAGTACCTGCACCCGCGGGGAGTGTGGCCGTGCCCCGCCCCCGCCTCGATGAACCCGACAGATCCCCGCCAGAAGGTCGCACTCGATGCGGCTGTCAGCCTGATCAACACGACCGTCGCGTCGGTGGCGGACCGCGTCTCGGATCTGCTGGGCACGCTGTCGCTTTCGGTCACGAAGACGAGCGAGCGCGACGCGCTGCTGGCGGCGCAGTTCGACCTGCGCCGCAACATGGCCAACTTCCATCTGGTGTTCCGAGACCAGCTGCGCGATGGCATCAGCAAGGACCTTGCGCCGCGCTCCGACGGCCGCCGGAGGCTGGAAGCGACAGACTGGCAGTCCCTCAGCCTGGTCGACGACAACGAAGTCGAGCAGCGCATGTACGCCGACCGCATCGCTGCGCAGATCAGCCAGGACTGCGAATGGGAACTGAGTGAAGTGTCGTCGCACGTGGCCAGCCTGCTCAACACGATCCGCCGCGACGAGGACCGCAACCCGCTGCGGGCCCAGTCGGTCGGTCTGGCCACCTACCGCGCCATCGAATCGGTGACCAAGGACGCTGAACCGCGCAGGTTGCTCGCCCGCGAGATGGGCATGGCGCTGGCGAAAGCCATGAAGGCTTGCTACGCCGAGATCCTGCGCGACCTGCAGGCGCGCGGCGTGAAGGCTGCCAGCATGAACCTGCGCTCCGGCGACGGGCCAGGTTTCCATCTGCCGGGGGTCAACTCGGGGTACGCGACCTTGCAGCACTCCGAGTACCGCTCCACCGGCGGCTACGGCGGCGAGTCCGGTGCGGGCGATCTCGGGACGCATGACTCCGCGGCCGGCTACCGGCGCGGCCCCGGGCTGGCGGGACTTCCGCCTGTGCCTGGTGGCGGCACGTCGGGTCACGGCGGTTCAACGCTTTCTCGTGGCGAACTGGGTGCGCGCGTCTCGACGGCGCAGTCGCAGGCCGACGCCCAACTGATGACCTTGCTGCGTCGCCTGACGTCGCTGGCGAGCCGGCCCGGAGCGCTCGACGCCCTGCCCGCTGGCGGCGGAGTCGGCGGCTTCGCGAGCACCGGGCGGCCCGGATTGGCAGGCCTCGGCCCCGACAGCGCCAGGGGCAGCCTGCGCGGCTCGGGCCCGGGCCAGGCCAGCCGCTACTCGGAGGGCTTGACCGGCCTGATGGCCGTGAACCTGATCCGCGCGCACCGCGAAGAACTCATGCAGGCCTCGAGCGGCAAGCTCGACCACATGGTCATCGACGTGGTCGGCAGCCTGTTCGACCAGATTCTGTCGGACCCGCGCGTGCCGCCGCAGATGGCTCGCCAGATCGCCCGGCTGCAGCTTCCCGTGCTGCGCGTGGCGCTGAACGACTCGACCTTCTTCTCCTCGCGCCGGCACCCCGTGCGGCGCTTCGTCAACCGCATCGCCTCGCTGGCCTGCGCATTCGACGACTTCGTCGACGGCCCCGGCAAGCTGCTCCTCGAACGCGTGCGTGACCTCGTGCAGGAGATCGTAGACGGCGACTTCGACCAGATCGATCTTTACACCGCCAAGCTGGAGGAGCTGGAGCAGTTCATCTCCGAGCAGACTCAGGCGGTGGTACAGCAAACGCCGACGGCTGCCACGCTGGAGGGCAAGGAGTCGGAGCTGCGCATCCAGCAGCGTTTCATGCTTCAGCTCAGTGCGGCGCTCAAGCCGATGTCGCTGCCGCCTTACCTGCGCGACTTCGTCTCGCAGGTCTGGAGCCAGGCGCTGGTACTGGCGGTGCGCCGTGATGGCCTGGCTTCGGATCGATATGCGCGCTTCAAGCGCGCCGGGCGCGACCTGGTGATGAGCGTGCAGCCCAAGGGGGCGCCGATGCTGCGCAAGAAGTTCCTCATGCAGTTGCCGCAACTCATGAAGGATCTCAACGAGGGCATGGCGCTGATCGGCTGGCCCGAGCCCGCACAGAAGGCCTTCTTCGCGCAGCTGATGCCGGCGCACGCCGAGTCGCTCAAGGCGGCGCCGATGTCCGAGCTCGACCACAACATGCTGGCCAAGCAGATCGAAGGTGTGTTCAACACCACGATCCCTGGCGTGGACTCGCTGTCGGTGGCCGACACGGTGCCCGAGGTCGACAGCGAGGTGATCGAGCGCCGCTTCACCCCCGAGGAGGCCCGGCAGGTCGGCCTCGTCGAGGAAAGCGCCGTCGACTGGTCGGGCCAGGTCGACATCGAGATCGACACCGGCGGCGCCAGCGACGACGCCGGCGACACGCAGCCCGACGGACTGGCCGACACCGACGACTCGGCCCCGATCGGCCTGGGACTGGACCTGAACCTCGACCTGTCGCCTTCCGAACCGCCGGAGCCTTCGCGCGGGCCTCAGCTGATGGACCACATCAAGCTCGGCTTCGCCTACCAGATGCACCTGAAGGACGAGTGGCAGAAGGTGCGGCTGACCTACGTGAGCCCGGGGCGCAGCTTCTTCGTCTTCTCGCGCGGCAAGAAGCACCAGGAGACCATTTCCATGACTGCTCGCATGCTCGCGCGCATGTGCGAAACCGGCCGCATGCGTGCCTACGAAAGTGCCTACCTGATGGAGCGCGCGACCACCCGGGCCCGCAAGCAGCTGGCCGCGCTCAAGGCGCCGACGCGCCACTGATCAGCCGTCGAGCCATCCGCACGGCCGCTGCCAGGCTCGAGGCATCCGCGCGGCCGCTGCCGGCGATGTCGAATGCGGTGCCGTGATCGGGGCTGGTGCGCACGAAGGGCAAGCCCAGCGTCACGTTCACGCCCTGCTCGACGCCGAGGTACTTGACCGGGATGAGGCCATGGTCGTGCGTCATGGCCACGACGATGTCGAACTCCCCCGGGTGGCCCGGCGCGTTGCGAGCGCGCATGAACACCGTGTCCGGCGCGAACGGCCCGAAAGCATCGATTCCCTCGGCGCGCGCGGCCGCCACGGCCGGTGCGATGAAGCGGATCTCCTCGTCGCCGAACAGCCCGCCTTCTCCTGCATGCGGGTTGAGCCCGGCCACGGCGATGCGCGGGCGCACCTGGCCCCAGCGCGCTGCCGCGGCATGAGCGATGCGGATGGTCTCGAGCACCGCCGCCGTATCGATCGCGTCGATGGCACGGCGAAGCGACAGGTGGATCGTCACGAGCACGGTGCGCAGTTCGTCGTTGGCCAGCATCATGCGCACCGGCGGCACGGCGCCGTCGCGTGCCGCCAGCGCCTGCAGCATTTCGGTGTGTCCGGGAAAACCGATGCCCGCTGCCGCCAGGGCCTCCTTGTGGATGGGCGCGGTGACGATGCCGGCCACCTCGCCGGCCTGCACCAGCGCCACGGCATGTTCGATGCATCGTGCCGCTGCGGCACCGGCACGCGCGTCGATGGCGCCCAGCGTCGCGCCGACCAGATCGGCGGGAACTCCGGGCACGGGCAGGACCGGAATGCAGCGCGGCGGCACGGCCCGTGCGTCGGCGGCGTGCTCGAGCACGGCCACGGCCAGCCCGCCGCCGGTGGCCACTGCGGCACGCCGCATCACCGCGACATCGCCCAGCACCACGCAGGCGCCCGCGGCGCGCTCGCGGCACAGCTTCGCGATGATCTCAGGGCCGATGCCGCAGGCATCGCCCATGGTGATTGCCAGCAAGGCGCTCATGCCGATTCAGGCCGGGTTGTCGATGTCGATGAACTGGTGCTCGAGGCCAAACTGCTGCGCCACCTGGGCCGCCACCGCCGCAGCACCGTAGCGCTCGCTGGCGTGGTGGCCGCAGGCGAAGTAGGCCACACCCGTCTCGCGCGCGTAGTGCGCCTGCGGCTCCGACAGCTCGCCTGTGATGAACGCATCGGCGCCGGCGGCGATGGCGGCCTCGAAGTAGCCCTGCGCGCCGCCCGTGCACCAGGCCACGCGCTTGAGCAGCCTGCCGTCGCCTTCGACCACCGTGGCGGCACGGCCGAGCCGGAACTGCAGCAGCGCCGCGAGCGCGGCCACGGTCAAGGGCTGTGCCGGCGCGCCGATGAAGCCCAGGTCCTGATCGCCGAAGCGGGCGTCGGCCACCAGCTTCAGCCGGGCGCCGAACTGCGCGTTGTTGCCCAGTTCGCCGTGGGCATCCAGCGGCAGGTGGTAGGCGAACAGGTTGACCTGGTGGGCCAGCAGCTTCTCGAGCCGCGCCTTGAGCCAGCCGGTGACGCGACCGTCGTGGCCCTTCCAGAACAGCCCGTGGTGCACCAGGATCGCGTCTGCGTTCGCTTCGATGGCAGCCTCGATGAGCGCGAGGCTGGCCGTCACGCCCGAGACGATCTTGAGAACTTCGGGTTTGCCCTCAACCTGGAGACCGTTCGGCCCATAATCCCGGAAACGGCCGGCGTCCAGCATCGTCTGCAGGTGAGATTCGATCTCGGTGCGGTGGACCATCGTCGGGCTTTCAGGGTGTTTCGATGCGCAGAACCTGGCTGATTTTCTCGCAAGCGGTGACGGTTGCCGTGGCGATGCTCTTCGTGGTGTCCACGCTGAAGCCGGAATGGCTGCCTCGCCGCGCAGGCCCGGAGCCCGTCGTCACGCTGCCTCCCGTTTCGCAGGCGTTGCCGGCTCAGCCGGTGGCGCTGTCACCCACGGCAGCCGTGAGCAGCTACGCCGGCGCGGCGCGGCGCGCCACCCCGGCGGTGGTCAGCATCACCGCACGCAAGGCGCCGCAGCGCTCTGCCCAGAGCAACGACCCGTGGTTCCGCTTCTTCTTCGGCGACGGCGCCCAGCCGCAGCAGCCGCAGGTCGGCCTCGGATCGGGCGTCTTTGTCACGCCCGACGGCTACCTGCTGACGAACAACCACGTCATCGAGGGCGCGGACGACATCGAGGTTCAGCTCGCCGATGGCCGCACGGCCACCGCGCGCCTGGTAGGCACCGACCCTGAGACCGACGTCGCGGTGCTCAAGGTGGAGCTCGAGCGCGTACCGGCGATCAGCTTCGGCAACACCGACGACCTGCAGGTCGGCGACGTGGTGCTGGCCATCGGCAACCCCTTCGGTGTCGGCCAGACGGTGACCTCGGGCATCGTCAGTGCGCTGGGCCGCGACCAGCTGGGCATCAACACCTTCGAGAACTTCATCCAGACCGATGCGGCGATCAACCCAGGCAACTCCGGCGGCGCGCTGGTCGACGCCAACGGCAGCCTGGTGGGCATCAACACCGCGATCTATTCGCGCAGCGGCGGCAGCATGGGGATCGGTTTCGCGATTCCCGTCAACACGGCGCGCCAGGTGATGGAAGGGCTGATCCGTGACGGCCAGGTCACGCGCGGCTGGATCGGCGTGGAGCCGCGCGACCTCACGCCCGAGATCGCGCAGACGCTGAACCTGCCGGTGCGCCAGGGCGTGCTGATCACCGGCGTGCTGCAAAGCGGCCCGGCCAGCGCCGGCGGCGTGCGGCCGGGCGACGTGGTCACGAAAGTGGGTGACAAGCCGGTCACCAACACGGCGCAGTTGCTCAGCGCGGTGGCGGCCCTGAAGCCGCGCCAGACTGCGGTGATCGCGGTACAGCGCGGTGACAAGGCGCTGGAGCTCGACGTCACCGTCGCCCAGCGGCCCAAGGTGAGGGCGAGACAGCCGCAGTGACGGCGGCAGTCAGGTCGGCGTGCCGCTGCCCTCTTCGGCCGGTGCCTGGGTGTGCTTGATGAAGATCTGCGCCGCCCAGATGCCGACCTCGTAGAGCAGGCACATCGGGATCGCCAGCGCGAGCTGCGACACCACGTCGGGCGGCGTGATGACGGCCGCGATGATGAAGGCGATGACGATGAAGTAGCTGCGGAACTCGCGCAGCTTCTCGATGCTGACCAGCCCCATGCGTGCGAGCACGACCACCACCACGGGCACCTCGAAGGCCGCGCCGAAGGCAATGAACATGGTCATCACGAAGCTCAGATAGGCCTCGATGTCAGGCGCCGCCGTGATGCTCTTGGGCGCGAAACTCTGGATGAACTTGAAGACCTGGCCGAACACGAAGAAGTAGCAGAACGCCACGCCGATGAAGAACAGCAGCGTGCTGGAGATGACCAGCGGCATGACCAGCTTCTTCTCGTGCGTGTAAAGGCCCGGCGCCACGAAGGCCCAGGCCTGGTAGAGCACCACCGGAAGCGCCATCAGGAAGGCCGCCAGCAACGTGATCTTCAGCGGGACGATGAACGGTGAAATCACGTTCGTCGCGATCAGCGTGGTGCCCTTGGGCAGGTTGGCCACCAGCGGCGCGGCCAGCAGGTCGTACAGGCCGCTCGGGCCGGGCCACAGGGCGAGCACGCCGAAACACACGGCCACGGCGATCGCCGCGCGGACCAGCCGGTCGCGCAATTCGATCAGGTGCGTGACAAATGGCTGCTCGGTGCCCGCGAGTTCGTCGGGCTTGTCGTCGGATGAACTCATCGCGTCAGGTCAGCGGCCTGGGCGGCCGGAAGCGGGCCACGCGCGCAGCGCCCGACTGCGCCTTGCCGCGGATCCCATGGCGCTGCTTGTACCACTGCGGCATCGCACCGCGCTTGAGGCGCCATTTCTTCTTCGGATGCTTGTACTCGGGCACCGGGGTGCTCAGGCCCTCGTGCTGGCCGCTGTCGGCCGGTAGCGTGTACGTGCCTTCCGACCAGCTGCGGTCGAGATCGGAAGTGGTCTGATGGATCTCGTTGTTCACCGTCTTCTCGACCTCGTGCGCCGCATCCTCGAAACTGCTCTTCATCTTCTTGAGCTCTTCGAGTTCGATCGAGCGGTTCACCTCGGCCTTGACGTCGGCGACGTAGCGCTGCGCCTTGCCCAGCAGATGGCCGACGGTGCGTGCGACCTTCGGCAAGCGCTCAGGGCCGATCACGACCAGCGCCACGGCGCCGATCAGGGCGATCTTGTCGAAGCCAAAGTCGATCATGCGGGAATGCGCGCGCCCGCGGGCACGCAGGGGTCGATCACGACTTGGACTTGGCTTCCACGTCCACCGTGTTGGCGTCGGTGGCCTTGTTGGCGGTCACTTGCTGCGCAGCGGCGCTCGTTTCCGCAGTTCCGGCGGAGCCGTCCTTCATGCCGTCCTTGAAACCCTTCACGGCGCCGCCCAGGTCGGACCCCATGTTCTTGAGCTTCTTGGTGCCGAACACCAGCAGCACGATGACCAGCACGATCAACCAGTGCCAGATGCTGAATGAACCCATGACTTTCTCCTGTCGACTGCGACGAGCGTTTGATTCTAGGGGAGCGGCCGGGTTCAACACGGCCCCAGGCCCTGGATCAGCCCTTGATCCAGGGGCGTGGCCCACCCATGACATGCATGTGGACATGCTGCACTTCCTGCATGCCGTCATGGCCGGTATTCACCACGATGCGAAAACCGTTCGTGACGCCCAGATCGCGCATCAGCTTCGGCGCCAGCGCCATCATGCGGCCCATCACCGGCGCGTGCTCGTCGGTGGTGTCGTACATCGTCGTGACGTGCCGCTTCGGGATGATCAGCACGTGCACAGGCGCCCAGGGCGCAATGTCGTGGAAGACGAGCAGTTCATCGTCCTCGTGGACCTTGCGGCTGGGGATCTGCCCGGCCACGATCTTGCAGAAGATGCAGTTGGGATCGGCGCTCATGGTCGCAGGGGGTCGAAGGTTCAGGCCGGCATGGGTTTGCGGTCGCTCAGGGCCAGCCAGCCACGGACGACGCGGTAGAGGAACCAGACCGAGATCAATGTCCAGGCGATCCAGCCGGGCACGAACAGCAGGATCCACAGCCAGGACGTGACCATATAGAGGCCACCGGCCCAGAGCACGGTGCGGATGCGCCAGGAGAAATGCGACTCCTGCCAGGTGCCGGCCGCATCGCTCTTCTTCACCATGTCGAGGATGAAGGCCACCAGCAGCAGCAGCACGCTGGCCTGCACACCGGGCAGCACCGCGCTGACGGCCACCACCGCATGCAGGCCGTAGCTGATGTGGCCGATGGTGCGCAGCGAGCTGTCGCGTTCGGGGTCCAAACCGTCCTTCGGTGCGGCCGGGGAAACGTCGATCACGTCGTTCATGTTCCGTCTTCCTCTCTTGTCCTGGCCTTGCGGGCCGCAAATTCTTCCAGCCCCGACAGGCCTTCGCGCCGGCGCAGTTCGGCCAGCACGTCGGCCGGTTCCAGCCCGAAAGCGCTGAGCGCCAGCATCGAGTGGAACCACAGGTCGGCCACTTCGTACACGATCTGGGTGCGATTGCCGTCCTTGCAAGCCATCACTGTCTCGGTGGCCTCTTCGCCGATCTTCTTCAGGATCGCGTCGTTGCCCTTGGCGAACAGGCGGGCCACGTAGCTCTTGTCCGGGTCGCCGCCCTTGCGGGCCTCGATCACGGCCGCCAGGCGGGCCAGGGTGTCGTCACTGCTCGTAGTCATTTGTAGATGTGTTCCGGGTCCTTGAGCACGGGCTCGACCGCCGCCCAGCGCCCATTCTCCAGGCGCTGGTAGAAGCAGGAATGGCGCCCGGTGTGGCAGGCGATGCCCGGCTCATGGCCGAGCTGGGTCACCTTCATCAGCACGACGTCGTTGTCGCAGTCCAGGCGCAGTTCGTGCACTTTCTGGAGGTGGCCCGATTCCTCGCCCTTGTGCCACAGCCGGCCGCGCGAACGGCTCCAGTACACCGCCTCGCCGCGCTCGGCCGTCAGGCGCAGTGCCTCGCGGTTCATGAACGCGAACATCAGCACGTCGTTCGTGCCGACTTCCTGCGCGATCACGGGCACCAGGCCCTGCGCGTCCCACTTCACCTCGTCCAGCCAGTCCATGCCGGCAGTGTATCGAGTGCTCATGCCTCGGTGTGTGTCGCACCCGTGAAGCCGCGCTCCGACGCGAACCAGCGCAGCACCGGCAAGGTGCCCGGCAGTACCGGCGTCACCTGCACCGGCAAGGTCTGCCAGGCCATCGCCTGGCGCTCGCGCATCTCGAACTCACCGGCCCAGTCGTACACCTTGCAGAAATGCAGGCGCACTCGGGCATGGGGGTAGTCCATCAGTTCGACCTTCCACGGGTGCGTGGCGCCGATGGTGATGCCGATTTCCTCGTGCAACTCGCGGCGCAGCGCCTGTTCGACCGTCTCGCCGGCCTCCAGCTTGCCGCCCGGGAACTCCCAGTAGCCGGCGTAGACCTTGCCCTCGGGTCGAGAGGTGAGCAGGAAGCGGCCGTCCGCATCGATCAGCACGCCGACGGCCACGTCTACCGGCGTGCGCTCGGGCCCGGCGCTCACGCGTGATGCCTTCCGGAATAGTCCTTGGCGAAGTGGAAGGCCACGCGGCCCGAGCGTGAGCCGCGCTCCAGCGCCCACACCAGGCTCTCCTGCCGCGCCGCAACGATCGCGTCCTCCGGTACGCCGAAACCGCGCATCCACTGCGCGGCAATCGCCAGGTACTCGTCCTGGGTGAAAGGATAGAAACTCACCCACAGGCCGAAGCGCTCGGACAGCGAGATCTTCTCCTCCACCACCTCGCCGGGATGCACCTCGCCGTCCTCGGTGTGCTGGTAGGTGAGGTTCTCCTTCATGTACTCGGGCAGCAGGTGGCGGCGGTTGCTGGTGGCGTAGATCAGTACGTTGTCCGAGGCCTGCGCCACCGAACCGTCGAGGATGGACTTGAGCGCCTTGTAGCCGGGCTCGCCCTCGTCGAAGCTGAGGTCGTCGCAGAACACGATGAAGCGCTCAGGCCGCGAAGCGACCAGGTCGACGATGTCGGGCAGATCGACGAGATCGGCCTTGTCGACCTCGATCAGCCGAAGCCCCTGCGGCGCGAACTCGTTGAGCACCGCCTTGATCAGCGAGCTCTTGCCGGTGCCGCGCGCGCCGGTGAGCAGCACGTTGTTGGCACCATGGCCGGCAACGAACTGCGCGGTGTTGCGCAGCAGTCGCTCTTTCTGCGGCTCGACCTCGACCAACGCCTCCAGGCGGATCGTCGCCACGTGCCGCACCGGTTCGAGCACGCCCGAGGCGCCACGCTTGCGGTAGCGAAAGGCGATGGATGCCGCCCAGTCGGGCGCTGCCGGCGGGTGCGGCAGCACCGCTTCGAGGCGCTGCAGCAGTCGCTCCGCACGTGCGAGAAAGGAATCGAGATCGGCCATGGCCGAAGTTTACGTGGGCAGTTCGCGCACCGCGTCGTCGGCCACCGCGAACACGCGATCGCCGGGCGCCACCCGCGCCGGGTGCATGCCGGTGAAACTGCCGAAGGCCGGTAGCACGCCGACCTGCGCTCCGAAGTGGAAGCACGGCAGTCGCAGGCGTTCGCGTGCGCGGCCGTGCACCGAGACGCAGGGGTGCAGGTGGCCGGCGAGCACGTAGGCGCCCGCCACCGCCTCGGGGTGGTGGCACATCGCAAGACCGCCGTCCATCAGCGGTTCGTCGACCACCGTGAAGCCCAGCGAGGCCGGCGGGTCGCCAGCGCGGTCGTCGTGATTGCCGCGCACCAGCACGAGTTCGAGCGTCGGGTGCAAAGCCCGCCAGCGGCTCACCGCATCCAGCGTGGCCGCCACGTGCGACCGCGCCGAATGCAGGAAGTCGCCGAGGAAGACAACGCGCCGCGCGTCGTGGCGGGCCACCAGTTCACCGATCAGCGACAGGGTCTCGCTCGTGGTGCCGCGCGGCACCGGCACACCCAGCGCTCGAAAGCTCGTCGCCTTGCCGATGTGGGCGTCGGCGATCAGCAGCGTGCGGGTGTCGGGCAGGAAGGCGGCCTTCTGCGGCAGCAACGAGAGTGCCCGCCCGGCCACCTCGATCGTGACCATGATGGCTCGGCAGCGCTCGTCAGGCGACGAGCAGGTTCAATGCGGCGTCGAGGTGCTCGGTCGGGCTGCGCTTGAAGCCCGAGCGGGCATAGCGCTGCAGTCGACCCACCGCGAAGGCGGTGAGCACCGAAGCCTGCGCATTGGCATCCACTGTCGGCGTGGCCGAGCCGGCGGACTCGGCCGCGGCGCGCAGGCTCTGGCGCAGCTGCGACTCGATGCGGTCGAAGAACTGGTTCATGCGCGTGAGCAGGCGGTCGTTCTCGAACACCAGCGCATCGCCCACCATCACGCGGACCATGCCCGGGTTCTTCTCGCCGAACTGCAGCAGCACGGTGAGCACCTTGCGCACCTGCACGACAGCGTCGCTCTCGCGCTCGCCGATCTGGTTGACCAGCGTGAAGACGCTGCTCTCGATGAACTCGATCAGGCCCTCGAACATCTGCGCCTTGCTGGCGAAATGGCGGTACAGCGCGGCCTCGCTCACATCGAGCTTGGCGGCCAGTGCGGCGGTGGTGATGCGCTCGGCGCCGGGCTGCTCGAGCATGGCGGCGAGGGTCTGCAGGATCTGGATGCGTCGCTCGCCCGGCTTGGGGCGCTTGCGCGCCGGCGTTGCGGACGGCGCGTCGTCGGCCGGAGCCACCTCGGGTGCGTCGGTCTCGGCGGGAGTGTCTGACGCAGGGTGATTGGAGTGGCTCATCGAAGGGCGCGTAACGTCTTCAGCGAATTGATTCTGGCATATACATAGGGGGGGATGTGGCAAGGGTGAACACCAACTTTCGTGACCTTGCGCCCGCTGTTGATTCCATCACGCAAAGTACCGCGGAAGCGTCCGTCGAGGTAGCGCCGCATCCACACCGTGCGCATGCCCAGGCCGTGTGCGGCCTTCTGGTGCATCAGCGTGTCTTCCACGAGCACGCACTGTTCGGGCCGCAGCTTCAGGCGCGCCAGCACATGGCGGAACATGCGCGCGTCGGGCTTGGGGCGGTGCTGGCCGAACATCGTCATGTCCTCGATGCTCAGGATGCCGTCGAAAGCGCCGAGCAGCCGCAGCCCGCCCATCACACGCAGCGTGTAGGCGCGCGGCGCATTGGTCAGGATGAACTTGCGACCCGGCAGCCGGCGCAACACCGCGCGGTCGTGCGCGCTCATGCGCAGCTTCGATTCGAGCTCGGGCAGGCGGTGCGTCTGTTCGAGAAAGTGCGCCGGGCGCACGCCATGGTGACGCACCAGCCCGAGCAGCGTGGCGCCGTAGTGGTGCCAGTAGTGCTGGCGCAGTGCCGAAGCCGCATCGAAGTCCATGTCGAGGTGGTCGACGATGTACTCCGTCATGGCGCGGTTGGTCGCGCCGAAGGCCGCGTGGCTGGCGTCGTGCAGCGTGTTGTCGAGGTCGAAGAACCAGACCGGCGCCTTGCCACGCATCAACGCAGCTCCGCAACGAAATGGTGGCCGGGCGCGGGGGCGTTCTGGCGGATCTCGTGCACCGCCACCACCTCGTGTGCCACCGGTCGTGCGAAGCGTGGGCCGTCGAACACGAAGGTGTGGAACTCGCCGTTCTCGCCGCAAGCGTCGACGCCTTCAGGCAAGTCGGCGAGAAACGACGCATCGAATTCGCGGCCGCAGAAGCTCGCGTCGAGAAAGCGCGCATCGACGCAGACGACCCGCGCGCGGTAGCGCAGCCCGAGCAGCTCGTCCACGAGGGCGCCGCGCCGCTCCTGCCACAGCGGCAGCTCCGCGCGAAGGCCTGCGGCGATGCAGACCTTCTCTTCCCAGTCGCGGTGCGGTTGCAGATCGATGTCGCCGAACAGGCCGTGCGTGATGCCGCGTGCTGCGAACTCGCGCAGCCTCTGAGTGAACACGGCCTCGTAGTCGGCCCAGCCGGCGCGGCCGATGTCCAGCTCGATGCCCAGCGCATCCGCCTGGGCCTGCATCAGATGCGGCGGGATGGCGTGCGAGCGCGAGCGTTCGCCGCCTTCGTCGAACATCGCCAGCAACACCTCCACGTGCACACCCGCGGCCAGCGCGCGGTGCAGTGCAAGCATCGAGTCCTTGCCGCCGCTCCAGCTGAAGAAGGCGCGCTGCAACACCTCAGTGAGAACGAATCATCGTTCCATAGGCCTGATCCGTCAGCACCTCCAGCAGCATCGCGTGCGGCACACGGCCGTCGATGATGTGCACCGTGTTGACGCCGTTCTTCGCCGCGTCGAGCGCCGAGCCGATCTTGGGCAGCATGCCGCCGCTGATGGTGCCGTCGGCGAACAGCTCGTCGATCTCGCGCGCGCTCAGGTTGGTCAGCAGCTGGCCGGCCTTGTCGAGCACGCCCGGCGTGTTGGTCAGCATCATCAGCTTCTCAGCCTTGAGCACCTCGGCGAGCTTGCCGGCCACCACGTCGGCGTTGATGTTGTAGTTCTCGTTGTCGGCGCCGAAACCCAGCGGCGAGATGACCGGAATGAACTGGTCGTCCTGCAGCGCCTTGACGACGCTCGGGTCGATCGACTCGATCTCGCCGACATGGCCCATGTCGTGTTCGACCTTCGGGTCCTTGAGGTCGATCATCTTCAGCTTGCGCGCGCGGATGAGCCCGCCATCACGGCCGGTCAGGCCCACGGCCTTGCCGCCGGCCACGTTGATCAGGCCGACGATGTCCTGCTGCACCTGGCCCGCGAGCACCCACTCGACCACTTCCATGGTCTCTTCGTCGGTGACGCGCATGCCCTGGATGAAGGTGCCCTTCTTGCCGATCTTGGCCAGCGCCTCGTCGATCTGCGGGCCGCCGCCGTGCACCACCACCGGGTTCATGCCCACCAGCTTGAGCAGCACCACGTCCTCGGCGAAATCCTGCTGCAGCGCCGGGTCGGTCATGGCGTTGCCGCCGTACTTGATGACGATGGTCTTGCCGTGGAACTTGCGGATGTAGGGCAGCGCCTGCGCCAGGATCTCCGCCTTGTCGCGGGAGCCGACGTGGGTCAGGTCGTGGTCGGCGGGTGCCGCGGGAGGCTTGGCGCTCATGGCAGGGGCCTTTCGGTGAAATGGTGCAACGCCGCAAATTGTAGGGTGCGGCGTCGCACCGGCCCGCGCTTCCCGCCGATCAGAAGTGGATGCCGCGCATCATCTGCGCCATCGCGATCGCCTCCGGCGACAGCGTCGGCTTGGGCGCCTTCTCGCCCTTGGCTGCCGCGCTGTCGGGGAACATGCGGAATGTCGTGTTCATGATGATCTGCGTGACGCGCGGCGCAGCGGCGTGCAGCACCTCGCCGAAGATGCCCAGGCGCGTGGCCACGCGCACCGGCTTCTCGATGCAGGCCTGGATGACCATCGCCGCGGCCTCCTCGGGCATCAGCAGCGGCATGCTCTCGTAGATCTTCGTCGGCGCGGTCATCGGTGTGCGCACCAGCGGCATGTTCACCGTCGTGAACGTGATGCCCTGGTCGGCGAACTCGCTGGACGCGCAGGCCGTCCAGGCGTCGAGCGCAGCCTTGCTGGCCACGTAGGCCGAGAAACGCGGCGCGTTGACGAGCACGCTGATCGAGCTGATGTTGACGATGTGGCCCTTCTTCTTCGCCACCATGCCGGGCAGCAGGCCCATGGTGATGCGCAGCGCGCCGAAGTAGTTGAGCTGCATCGTGCGCTCGAAGTCGTGGAAGCGGTCGTAGCTCGACTCGATCGCCCGGCGGATCGAGCGGCCGGCGTTGTTGATGAGGAAGTCCACGCCGCCGTGTTCGGCCTGCAGCTTCTGCACGAACTCGGCGCAGCTCGCCTCGTCGGCGATGTCCACCGAGTAGCTGTAGACCTGAGCGCCCTTGCCGGCGTATTCCTGGATCTCCTTCACCGCGGCAGCGAGCTTGTCCTCGCCGCGGCCGCAGATGATGGTGATCGCGCCGGCCTCGGCGAAGCGGCACGCGGCCGACAGGCCGATGCCCGAAGAGCCGCCGGTCACCAGCACCACCTTGCCGCCCACCGTGCCCTTGAGCGAACGGTCGACGAAAAGCGCCGGGTCGAGATGGCGCTCCCAGTAGTCCCACAGGCGCCAGGCATAGTCGTGCAGGTTCGGGCACTCGATGCCGCTGCCCTTGAGCGCCGCGTCGGTCTCGCGGCGGTCGAATCGAGTCGGGTAGTTGACGAAGTGCATCATGTCCTCGGGCAGCCCGAGGTCCTTCATCACCGCGCGGTAGATGCGCCGCACCGGCGCCAGCGCCATCATCCCCTTCTTCACGCTCTTCGGGATGAAGCCGAACAGTGCCGCGTTGATGAACAGGTTCATCTTCGGCGCGTGCGCGGCCTTGCTGAAGATGTCGAGCACGTCACCGACGCGGTAGCCGCGCGGGTCGACCAGGTGGTAACACTTGCCGCTGGCGTGGTAGTGGTGGCTGATGTGGTCGAGCGCGGCGACCACGAAGTCCACCGGCACGATGTTCACGCGCCCGCCCTCCAGGCCCACGGCCGGCATCCACGGCGGCAGGATCTGCCGCATGCGCTGGATCATCTTGAAGAAGTAGTACGGGCCGTCGACCTTGTCCATCTCGCCGGTGGTCGAGTCGCCCACCACCATCGCCGGCCGGTACACCGTCCAGGGCACCTTGCACTCCTTGCGAACGATCTTCTCGCTCTCGTGCTTGGTCATGAAGTACGGGTGGTCCAGGCCCTCGGCCTCCTCGAACATGTCTTCGCGGAACACGCCTTCGTACATGCCGGCCGCGGCGATCGAGCTGACATGGTGGAAGTGCTTGACGTCGATGGCCTTGGCGAACTCGACCGCGCTGCGCGTGCCGTCGATGTTGACCTTGACCTGCGACTCCTCGTCGGCCGACAGGTCGTACACCGCGGCCAGGTGGTACATGTGGTCGACGTGGCCCTTCAGCGCCTTGACCGCTTCGGCGGCCACCCCGAGCTTCTTGGTCGTCAGGTCGCCGAAGACCGGGATCGCACGCGTCTTGCCGACGCCCCAGTACTCCAGCAGCGCCGGCACCTTGCCCTCCGACTCGGGCCGCAGCAGGAAGTACACGACCGATCCGCGGCGCGACAGCAGGGTCTTGACGAGGCGCCTGCCGATGAAACCTGTGGCGCCGGTGACGAAGTACTGCATGCGGATCCTCCTGAGAGTGAACGGGTTTGCCCCTATTCTTGTCCAAGGGCCTCGGAGCGACGCTGCGCGCTTACCCGGATCGGGCCACGCCCGGCGTAGAGCCCTCGCCCTAGACTTTTAGGCTGCCACCTCCAAGGGGGGTGCCTATAGTGCAACTCATACCCGCCCAACACAGAGGACACGCACCATGGTCAAGAAGCTCAAGCAAATGGCAAACAAGAAGGCCGCCTCCAGCGCCAACCTGCTGGACAGCGCGCTGGCCGGCTCGGTGAAGGACTCGGCACAGCAGATCTGGCTGGCCGGCATGGGCGCTTTCTCGAAGGCACAGGAAGAAGGCGGCAAGGTGTTCGAGGCATTGGTCAAGGAAGGCATGTCGCTGCAACGCAAGACGCAGGCGGTGGCCGAAGAGAAGATCGGTGCCGTGACCAGCAAGATGAGCAACATGGCCGGCGACGTACAGAGCAAGGCCGGCCAGCACTGGGACAAGCTCGAGACCATCTTCGAGGAGCGCACTGCCAAGGCGCTGAACAAGCTCGGCGTGCCCTCGGCGAAGGACGTGGAGGCGCTGATCAAGCGCATCGACACGCTCAGCGCTCAGGTGGCCAAGCTCTCCAAGGGCACCGCCGCGCCGGCCAGGAAGGCGGCCGCCAAGGCCAACGGCGCCGCCAAACCGGCTGCCAAGCGCGCCACCGCGCGCAAGTCGGCTGCGGCCTGATCGGCTTCGTTCGAGTCGCCAAACGGGGCACTTCGGGTGCCCCGTCTGCATTGCTCAAGCTCAAGCGACTCTAGACGCCGTGCCCCAGGCGCAGCGCGGCGCTGCGCCCTAGACTGAGCGCATGGTTTCACGTTCACGCATCGGCGTTGCCCTGGCCGGCGGCGGCCCGCTCGGCGCCATCTACGAACTCGGCGCGCTGTGCGCGCTCGACGAGGCCATCGATGGCCTCGATCTGGCCGACTGCCACGCCTACGTAGGCGTGTCGGCTGGCGGCTTCATCGCCGCGGCGCTGGCCAACGGCATGAGCCCTCGCGAGCAATGCGCGTCGTTCATCGAGAACGAAGGCGCGGCGCACGACATCTTCGAGCCTTCGCTGCTGGTGCGCCCCGCCTGGGGCGAGTTCGCACGCCGGCTGGCTTCGCTGCCGCGCGTGGCAGCGCAGGCGCTGTGGGTGGGTGCGCTGCAGCGCCGCTCGGCCAGCGTCACGCTCGAGCACCTGGCCCGCGCGTTGCCCACCGGTCTGTTCTCGAACACCGGCGTGGAAGCACAACTGCGCCGCCAGTTCGCGCGGCCCGGCCGCAGCAACGACTTCCGCGAGCTGCGCCGCAAGCTGGTGCTGGTGGCCACCGACCTGGACAGCGGCGAGAGCGCGCCCTTCGGCCAGACGGGCTGGGACGCGGTGCCGATCTCGCAGGCGGTGCAGGCGAGTTCTGCGTTGCCGGGGCTGTTCCCGCCTGTCGAGATCGGCGGGCGCTATTACGTCGACGGCGCGCTGAAGAAGACGCTGCACGCGTCGGTTCTGCTCGACGAAGGCGTGGATCTGCTGCTGTGCCTGAACCCGCTGGTGCCCTTCGACTCGACGCATTCGCCGCGGCACCGCGTGCTGTCCAGCGGCGAGCCGCGCATCCCGAGGCTGGTCGATGGCGGCCTGCCGGTGGTGCTGTCTCAGACCTTCCGCACGCTGATCCACTCGCGGCTCGAGCTCGGAATGAAGGGCTACGAACGCAGTCACCCGGGCACCGACATCCTGTTGTTCGAGCCCGACCACCGCGACGCGGAGATGTTCCTCGCCAACACCTTCGGCTATTCGCAGCGGCGCTGGCTGGCCGAGCATGCCTACCGCCTGACGCGCGAGCAGTTGCGCGCACAGCGGCCCGCGCTTTCGGCGAAGCTCGCGCGCCACGGACTGGCACTGAACGACGCCGTGCTCGACGACCACCACCGCAGCCTGCTGCGCAAACAAGCTCGCCGCCCGGCGCAACGCTTGCCCTCGGCGGTGGCGGTGAAGCGGCTCGAGCAGGTGCTCGACGAACTCGAAGCAGCGCTCGCGCCCGCCTGAACCGGGCGTCGTTCAGAGCCCGCCCGGGAACCACCACAGCAGCGCGGCCGTCATTGTCAGGTAGCGGGCGAACTTGCCGATCGCCATGTAGAACACGCAGGGCCAGAACGGCAGGCGCAGCCAGCCGGCGACGGCACACAGCGGGTCGCCCACCACGGGCAGCCAGGCGAGCAGGCAGGCCTTGGCGCCGAACCGCTCCAGCCACTGCAGCGCGCGCAATTCCATCGGCTTGTGCTTGACACGTTCGTAAGCACGTTCGGCGCCGTAGCCCATCGCCCAGGTCAGGGCGCCGCCGAGCGTGTTGCCCGCCGTGGCCACGAGGATGGCGCTCCAGAACAGTTCGGGGTTGAGCTTGACGAGGCCGAAGACGAAGGGCTCCGAGCCCATGGGCAACAGCGTCGCCGACACGAAGGCGACCAGGAATACGCTGCTGAGCCCGTATTTCGGCAAGGCCAGCAGCGCCAGCACGGACTCGAACCAGGCCTCCATCGGCGCCGATTATCCGCATGCATCCATTGATGCAGCGCACGAAGTTCGCCATGGGCGGCGTGGCTATACTGCTGCCTCTCTTTTCAGCACCACACTCCCCCCGCCCTACCATGCGCATCGGCCACATCACGCTGGCGAACCAGCTGTTCGTCGCCCCGATGGCAGGGGTGACGGACCGGCCGTTCCGCATGCTGTGCAAGAAGCTCGGCGCGGGGTACGCGGTCAGCGAGATGGTGACCTCGCGCAAGGAACTCTGGAACAGCCTGAAGACGAGCCGCCGCGCCGACCACACCGGCGAGACCTCGCCGATCGCGGTGCAGATCGCGGGGACCGACGCGCTGATGATGGCCGAGGCCGCGGCCTACAACATCGACCGCGGCGCGCAGATCATCGACATCAACATGGGCTGCCCGGCCAAGAAGGTGTGCAGCAAGTGGGCCGGCTCGGCGCTGATGCAGGACGAGCCGCTGGCCGCGCAGATCATCGAGGCGGTGGTCGCCGCCTGCGCGCCGCGCAAGGTGCCGGTGACGCTGAAGATGCGCACCGGCTGGTGCGACAGCGAGCGCAACGCCGTGCGCATCGCGCGGCTGGCCGAAGCGGCCGGCGTCGCGATGGTGACGGTGCACGGCCGCACGCGCGAGCAGGGCTACCGCGGCGCGGCGGAGTACGAGACCATCGCCGCGGTGAAGGCGGCGCTGGCCATCCCGGTGGTGGCCAACGGCGACATCGACTCGCCGCGCAAGGCGCGCGAGGTGCTCGCAGCGACACAGGCCGACGCCATCATGATCGGCCGCGCCGCGCAGGGGCGGCCGTGGATCTTCGCGGAGATCGCGCACTTCCTGGCTACCGGCGAAGAGCTTGTGCCGCCCGACACGCTGCAGGCCAAGGCCTGGCTGGTCGAGCACCTGCACGACCACTATGGCCTGTACGGCGAACTCGCCGGCGTGCGGAGCGCGCGCAAGCACATCGGCTGGGCGGTGCGCGCCCTGCCCGGCGGCGAAGACTTTCGCGACCGCATGAACCGCATCGACGACTGCGCGGCGCAACTGCGCGCGGTGCACGACTGGTTCGATGCGCTGGCCGACGACCACCCCCGACTGCCGGCCACGAGCCGCGCAGCCAACGACGACTTTCTCGCACGGCAGGCATGAGCAAGAAACACATCGAGGAATGCATCCGGGAGAACCTGGAGGGCTATTTCAAGGACCTGCGCGGCGTCGAGCCCGCGGCCATGTACGACATGATCCTTCGCGTGGTGGAGAAGCCGTTGCTCGAGGTCGTGATGAAGCAGGCCGAAGGCAACCAGAGCCGCGCCGCCGAATGGCTGGGCATCAACCGCAACACGCTGCGGCGCAAGCTGCTCGACCACAAGCTCATCAAGTAAGACGCCCATGACCACCGCACTGATTTCCGTTTCCGACAAGACCGGCGTGCTCGAGTTCGCCCGCGGCCTGCACGCGCTGGGCGTGAAGCTGCTGTCCACCGGCGGCACCGCCAAGCTGCTCGCCGAGGCCGGCCTGCCGGTCACCGAGGTGGCCGAGCACACCGGCTTCCCGGAGATGCTCGACGGCCGCGTGAAGACGCTGCACCCGGTCATCCATGGCGGCCTGCTGGCACGCCGCGATTTGCCGGCCCACGTGAAGGCATTGCAGGCGCATGGCATCACGACCATCGACCTGCTGGTGGTCAACCTCTACCCGTTCGAGGCCACCGTGGCCAAGCCGGGCTGCACGCTGGAAGACGCGATCGAGAACATCGACATCGGCGGCCCGGCCATGGTGCGCTCGGCGGCGAAGAACTGGAAGGATGTGGCGGTGCTCACCGACGCCTCGCAGTACGAGGGTGTGCTCGCCGAACTGCAGG